>Ga0196958_10000465_pt1 | contig 13156 bp, 2 predicted proteins | sample S1v_10metaG_FD_148654 | JGI IMG/M metagenome (GOLD analysis project Ga0196958, IMG submission 148654) | Soil microbial communities from Anza Borrego desert, Southern California, United States - S1+v_10 | ecosystem: Environmental > Terrestrial > Soil > Desert | place: USA: California | collected...
CGGTCAGCATCTCGGCCCAAGCCTCGCCGAGTCGCTCCACCGTGGCGGGGTCGAGATCCCGGCCTTCCACGACGAGCCTCAGCCGAGGTCCGGCCGGCGTGTCCTGAACGTCCGCGCCGACCTCCAGTGCGTGGCCGAGGACCATCTCCGGGCCACCGCCGAGCGACCCGTCGGTCAGCCGCCACGCGCCGTCCTCGGCGGCGTGCCCGGACCGGCCGAGATAGGTGAAGCCGATCTGCGCGGACGGGAGCCCGGCCAGCCTGGCCCGGGTGTCGGAGTTGAGATGGCGCAACAGTCCATGACCGAGCCCGTCGCCGGGGACGGCGCCGACCTGTTCCTTGACCGTCTTCAGCAACTCCCCCGCCGCCGTTTCCCCGGCCGCCGCGGCGGGAAGATCGACACCGGAAACGTCGAGCCGGACCGGATGAACGCTGGTGAACCAGCCGACGGTGCGCACCAGGTCCTCACCGTCGGCGGCGTCGCGGCCATGGCCTTCCACGTCCACCAGAACCGCGGCGTCGGCGGCCACCGCACCGGCGAGCCCGGCCAGCAAGACGTCTTGCACGCCACAGTGGAAAGCTCCCGGCACCCGGGCGACCAAGGCGCGCGCCACGGATCCGGACAGGGTCGCCGACCACGAGTGCGACTGCCCGGCGTTCGGTTCCAGCACCGGTTTCGCGCCCTCCAGCACGGCGATCCACCGGTCGAGTTCGGCCACCGTGTCCTCACGCGAGGCCTGCTCGGTCAGCCGTCGCGCCCACTGCCGGTACGACGTCGTCGCGGGTTCGAGTGCGGGGGTTCCGCCGGCGACGGCCTCGTCGTAAGCCGACCGGAGGTCGGGCAGCAGGATCCCCCACGAGACCGCGTCCACCGCCAGGTGATGCGCCACGAAGACCAACCGGCCCGGCTCGGCGTTCCCGGCGTCGATCCAGACGAGCCGTGCCACGATCCCCGCCGACGGGTCCAGCGTGCCCGCCGCCGTCCTGGCCTCGCGCTCGGCGAGTTCATCGATGTCACCGATATCACCGCTGCCACCGCCGCCCGCCGCCACCCGCGTCACCAGACCGGCCGCGGCCACCGCACCCGGCGCGGCCACCATCAGCCGTCCATCGGATTCCACGCGGACGCGAAGAAGATCGTGCACGTCCAGCACGGCTTGCAAAGCCTTTGCGAGCGCGTCCGGGTCGAAGTCCGCCGGAGTGACGACGATGCGCGCCTGCGCGAAACCAGGGCGCAAGGCGTCCTCCCCGAGGGCCCGCATCACCGGCGTCCACGGGATCTCACCGACACCTGTGTCCACACTGTCCACAGTGGAGGCCCGTACCGGCTGCACCTCGTTCGCCAGCACCGCCAGCCTGCCGGGGGTCCGGTGTTCGAACACCAGCCGCGGCGTCAGGGAGATGCCCTCGCGCCGCGCGCGGGCGGCGACCTGCATCGACGAGATCGAGTCGCCACCCAGCTCGAAGAAGCTGTCCTCCACCCCGACCCGCTCCAGGCCGAGCACGTCGGCGAACACTCCACAAAGGACTCGTTCGGCCTCGGTCGCGGGCTCACGGCCCGCCGTTTTCGAGGAGAAGTCCGGTTCGGGCAGCGCCTGCCGGTCCACCTTGCCGTTGACCGTCAACGGCAACTCGTCCAGCACCAGCAGCGCGGCCGGGATCATGAATTCGGGCAGCGTCTCGGCGAGCCGTTCGCGCAGCCGCGCCGGGTCGGCGTCCTGTCCGGCTTCGGCGACCACGTAACCGATCAGCTGCTCGTGCCGGGCGAGCACCACCGCCTGACCGACACCGGGCAGGGCGGCGAGGGCGGCCTCGACCTCACCGGGCTCCACCCGGTAACCGCGGATCTTCACCTGGTCGTCGGCGCGTCCGGCGAAGACCAGCGTGCCCTCGCCGGTCCAGGACGCCAGATCCCCGGTCCGGTACATCCGCGCGCCGGGAACGAACGGATCGGCGACGAACCGCTCGGCCGTCAACGCCGAGCGGCTGAGGTACCCCTGCGCCACACCGGCTCCGGCGACGTACAGCTCCCCCGGTGACCCCGGCGGCACGGGCCGCAGGAACGCGTCGAGGACGTAGGCCCGCCGTCCCGCGAGCGGACGGCCGATCGGCAGCACCGATCCCGTCGGGGCACCGGGTTCCAGTACCCACCAGGTCGCGCACAACGTGGCTTCCGTCGGACCGTAGAGATGCCGCACCCGCACCTCCGGGCACACCCTCCGCACCCTCTCCACCGCCGCCAGTGGCACGGCGTCCCCACCGGTCAGCACCTCGCGCAGACCGGCGACCGCCTCCGGCGCCTCCTCCGCCAGCACGCGGAAGGAGCCCGCGGTGAGATGGGCGGCCGTGACCCCCGCGGCGACGTAACCCGCGAGCGCCTCGCCGTCCACCGCCCCCGGTCCGGCGAGCATCAGCCGGGCACCCGCGAGCAACGGCACCCACAACTCGAACAAGGAGATGTCGAAAGCGTGCGAGGCGTGCATCAGCACGGTGTCTCCGGGGCCGACCCGCCAGCCGGGTTCCCCGACCAGCGCCGCGACATCGCCGTGGGACACCGCGACCCCCTTCGGCGTCCCGGTCGAACCCGACGTGTACATCACGTAGGCGACGTCGTCCGCGCTCACGACGGCCGAGCGGCGAGTGGCTCCGGCCACCGCCTGCCGCGTCGCCGGATCGTCGAGGACGATCGGTTCGAGCCCTCCGTCCAGCACCGCGCTCCGGTACGTTTCCGCGCACACCACCGCCGCCGGATCGGCGTCGGAGAGCATGAACTTCACGCGGTCCACCGGATAGGCGGGGTCGACCGGGAGGTACGCCGCGCCCGCTTTCCACACCGCGAGCAACGTCGCGACGAGATCGCGCGAGCGGTCCATCACCACGGCCACGCGATCACCGCGCCGGACGCCCCGGCCGGTCAGGTAGCCGGCGATCCGCTCCGCGTGCTCGGCCAGTTCGCCGTAGGACAGCGCCGAATCACCCTCGACGACCGCGATCTCGTCACGGCGGCTCTCGACCTGGCGGTCGAACAGCTCCAGGGGAAGCGTGCCCGGCGCCGGGGCGGACGCGGCGCCCCAGTGGTTCACCACCAGGTCGCGTTCGGCCGCGGTCGTCACCTCGACGTCGGCCACCGTGAGGTCGGCCGCGTCGGTCAGGCGGCGCAGAACCTCACCGAAGCGCTCGAGGATGGAAAGCGCGGTGTCCCGGTCGAACAGATCCGGCAGGTAGTCGAGTTTGAGGAGCAACGACTCGCCGGGGACGGCGACCAGTGTCAGCGGGTAGTGGGCGGCGATCCGGCCCTGGTTGATTCCGGTGACCAGGGTTTCCCGGTCACCGGGCTCGTGGTGGAACTTCTCGAAGACGATCAACGTGTCGAAGACGGCACCGGGGCCGGCCTCGTGCTGGATGTCCGCCAACCCCACGTACTGGTCGGGGATGAGGGCCGACTGCCGTTTCTGCAGATCCGTCAGCAGTTCCGTGACCGGGGTGGCACCGTGCAGCCGCACGCGTACGGGAACCGTGTTGAGGAACAGCCCCACCATTCCTTCCACGCCGGGCAGATCCGGCGGGCGCGCCGACACCGTCGCGCCGAACACCACGTCGGTCCGGCCGGCGAGCCGCGCCAGCACCATCGCCCACGCACCCTGTACGACCGTGTTCAGCGTCAGCCCCTGCCCCCGGGCCAGCTCACCCAGCGAGCGCAGGAGAGCCGACGGCAGCCGGACCTCGACGCTCTCCGGCACCGACGGCGCCCGGCCGGGATCGGCCGGCGCCACCAGCGTCGGCACCTCGGCACCGCTCAGCTCCGCCGCCCACGCCGACAGCGACCGTGTCTTGTCCTGCCGGTTCAGCCACGCGAGGTAGGCCCCGTAGGAGGTCACTTCCGGCAGCGCCGACCTGTCCCCGCCCACCGCGTACAGTTCCGACATCTCGTCGACCACGATCGGCAGCGACCAGCCGTCGAGGATCGTGTGGTGACAGGTCACCACAAGGCGGTGCGTTTCCTGTCCGAGCCGGAGCAAAGTCAAGCGCAGCAACGGTGCCTGCGCGAGATCGAAGCGCTTCGTCCGGTCCTCTTCGGAGAGTTCCCGCACGGCTTCTTCGGCGTCTTCGAGGTGGGAGAGGTCGACCTCCCGCCACGGCAGTTCCACCTGCCGGGCGATGAGCTGTACCGTCTCACCCGTTTTGCGCTGCCGGAAGCAGGCCCGCAGCGGGGCGTGCCTGGCCAGCACGGCCGCCCATGCCTCGCGCAGCCTTCCCGCGTCCACCGGCCCGTCGAGGTCCAGGATCCACTGTCCTATGTAGACGTCGGGGCCTTCGCCGTCGTAGACCGCGTGGAAGAGCAACCCGGCCTGCAGCGGCGACAGCGGCCAGATTTCCTCGATCCGCGACTGAGCCATCAATATCTCCCTCGATCAGCGAAGGGCTTGAAGTTCGTCGTCGAACTCAGCCTCGAATTCCTCGATCTCGTCTTTGCCCGGATCGAGGATGGCGGCGTCAGGCAGGGTGTTTTCCCCCTGTGCAAGGATCATCCGCCTGAAACGCCGGACCGGACAACATGTCCAAGGTGCCTTTTGTCGAGCGATGGGGGCGAAGTACGTGAAGGCCCCCTTCCTGTACCTAGGCGCAAGGAAGGGGGCCTTCATGTACTGAGGAAGGGCCCTTCGGCGTCGAACTCGGCCTCGAATTCGTCGATCTCGTCGCGTCCGATGTCGAGCAGGGCGACGTCCGCCTGCCCTCCCTCGGCGGGGGCGGCCGTTCCGCGTCCGATGATCGCCGCGATTCCCGAAGGCGTCCGGTGTTCGAACACCTCCCGCGCGCCGAACGTCATCCCGTCGCGATGCGCCCGCGCCGCCAATTGCATCGACAGGAGCGAATCCCCGCCCAATTCGAAGAAACTGTCGTCCGCGCCGATCCGTTCCAGACCGAGCACTTCGGCGAAGAGCGCGCACAACGCCCGCTCCGCTTCGGTCACCGGCTCCCGGCCGGAAACGAGTCCGCCGAAATCGGGATCCGGCAACGCCGCCCGGTCGACCTTCCCGTTCACCGTCACGGGCAAGGCGTCCACCGCCACCACCGCCGCCGGCACCAGATGGTCCGGCAACGTCTCGGCGACCTGCTCGCGCAGCCGTCTCGGATCCACCTCGCCGCCGGACACGACGTAGCCGATCAACCGGCCGTCACGGGCGACCACCACCGCCTGATCGACACCGGGCAGCGCCGCCAGCGCCGCCTCGATCTCGCCCGGCTCCACCCGGAAGCCGCGGATCTTGACCTGGTTGTCGGCCCGCCCGGCGAACACCAGCTCGCCCTCGTCCGTCCAGTACGCCACGTCCCCGGTCCGGTACATCCTCCGGCCGGCGGCGAACGGATCCGCGACGAACCGCTCCGACGTCAACGCCGGACGGCCCAGATACCCCTGTGCCACCGCGTCGCCGCCGATGTACAGCTCACCCGCGACACCCGGCGGCACCGGGCGCAGGAAGAGGTCGAGCACGTACAGCCGCCTGCCCGGCAGCGGCCCGCCGATCGGCAACGTCGGCGCGAGCCGCTCCCCCGGCTCGATCGCCTTCGACGACACGCACACCGCGGCTTCGGTAGGGCCGTACGCGTGCCAGATCCGCAACCGCGGGCAGGCCCGCCGGACCCGGTCCACCACCTCGGACGGCACCACGTCGCCGCTCAGCAGCAGTTCGCGCAATCCCGAGAAGACCTCCGGCGACTCCTGTGCCAGCGCCCGGAACTGCCCCGCCATCATCACCACCGAGGTGACGCCCTTGGTCACGTAGGCGGCGAGCCGCTCCGCGTCGACCGAGCCGGGCTCGGCGAGCAGCACCCCCGCCCCCGCGCCGAGCGACACCCACAGGTCGTACACCGACGCGTCGAAGGTGTGCGGAGCGTGCATCAACACCGTGTCGCCGGGCCCGACCTCCCACCCCGGATCTCCCACCAGGATCGCCGCGGCCCGGTGCTGGACCACCACGCCCTTCGGGGTCCCGGTCGATCCGGACGTGTAGATCACGTAGGCCGGGTCCTCCGCCCGGACGGAGATCGGGGCGAGGGCGCCCTCGATGGCTTCGTCCACGACGATCCGCGCGTATCCCGCGGGCACCAGACCCGAGGTCCCCGCTGCGCACGCCACCGCCGCGACCGAAGAGTCCGCCAGCATGAAGGCCACCCGGTCCGCCGGGTAGTCCGGCGAGACCGGCACGAACGCCGCTCCCGCCTTCCAGACCCCGAGCCAGGCCGCCGGCAGCTCCGCCGACCGTTCCAGCACGACCCCGACACGGTCGCCCCGGCGCACCCCCCTCGCCGTCAAGGCGCCCGCCACCCGGTCCGCCCATTCGTCGAGCTCCGCGAAGGACAAGACCCGGTCGCCGTCGATCACCGCCGTCGCGCCGGGTGCCTTGCGCACCTGCTCGCGGAACAACTCCGGCACCGACGCCGCGGGCACCCCGTCGCCGGTGTCGTTCCACCGTTCGACGACCAGCTCCCGGTCGGCGGCACCGACCACGTCGAGCCGTCCCACCGGCGCCGCCGGTTCCGCGATCATCCGCTCCAGCACCCGGACGAGCCCGCGGTGGGCCTCTTCGGCCAGGGACGCGTCGACCAGCTCCGGCTGGTACTGCAGGTCGGTCTGGAGACTCTCGCCGGGCATGACCACCAGGGTCATCGCGTACGGCGCCGCCTGGTGGTACTCCCGCAGGGTCAGGCGGAGGCCGCTCGGAGAGACCGCGCCCGCCGCCGGATCGGCGTAGTTCTCGAATCCCACGACCGTGTCGAAACCCGCCCCGCCGAGCTTCTGGATCTCCGGCAGGCCGAGATGGTGATGCGGCACCAGCGCGGACTGCCGTTCCTGCAACTCCGTCAGGAGCCCGAGGATCGACTGCCCGCCGTCCAGGCGCACCCGCACCGGCACGGTGCCGATGAACAGCCCCACGGTCTGTTCCACGCCGGGCAGCTCCGCAGGACGCCCCGAAACCACCGCGCCGAACACCACGTCACGACGACGCGCCAGCCGGGCCAGCACCACCGCCCACGCCCCTTGCACCAGCGTGTTCAGCGTCAGCCCGTGCCCCCGGGCGAACTCGGCCAGCGCGGACGTGAAGTCCGGTGAATGCCGGATCAGTTCACGGGCCGGTGTGCCCAGCGCCGTCCCCGGCCGTTCGGGGAGCCCGAGCGACGATCCGTCGGCACCGGCCAGTTCCGCGTGCCACGCCGCTCGGGCCGCCTGCTTGTCCTGTCGGTCGAGCCAGGCCAGATAGTTCCCGTAGGAGCCCGCGGGCCGCAGCCGCGGGCCGGCCCCGCCCGCCGCGTAGATGTCGAGGAGTTCCGATTCGAGGATCGCCCGCGACCACCCGTCCATGACCAGGTGATGGCTTGTCGTCACCAGGCAGTGCCGGTCCCGGCCGAGCCGGATCAGCGTCAGCCGCAGCAGCGGAGGCTTCGCCAGGTCGAATTTCCCGGCCCGCTCCTGCTCCGCGATCGAGCTCACCTCGGCCAGCGCGTCCGGTTCGGCCAGGTGGGACAGATCGTGTTCGGCCCAGGGAAGCTTCGCACCCCGGAAAACGAGCTGGACCGGCTCACCGGACTTCCGCCGGTGGAAACAAGCGCGAAGCGCCGCATGCCGGTCGAGAAGGGTCTCCCACGATTCCCGGAACCGCTTCGCGTCCAGCGGTCCGTCGAGGAACTGCGTCTGCTGGGTCAGCTGGATGTCGGGAGCGTCCTGGGACAGGAGCGAGGCGTGATAGAGCATCCCCTCCTGCATCGGGGACAGCGGCCAGATCTCCGCGAGCGCCGATCCGGACGGCGTGGTCGACGCGTTCACGATGTCCGCCCCTCGCTGAGTTCCGCCGCTAGCGCTTCGAAGCTCTCGATCTCGTCCTGGTCGAGCTTCAGCAGACCGAAATCGGAGGCGGTGTGCCCACCGGCGGCCGGGTCCTCCGCCTGCCGGGCCAGCCCGGACAGCGTGTCCAGCAGTTCGCGGACCAGCCGGTCGATTTCGGCGTCGTCGAACAGGTCTCCCGACCACTCCACCATGAGCGTCAGTTCCGGACCGGCAGGCAGATCCTGGACGATGGCGTTGACATCGAGACCGTGCGGCAACCGCATGTCCGGATCCAGCGAACCGCCGATCTCCCCGGCCAAGTGCCACGCCCGCACGTCATTCGCCTCACCGGCGACGAAGCGGCCCAGGTAATTGAATCCGATCCGCGCCGACGGCAGCTCCGCGAGCACCGGTTCCGTCTCGCCGTTGAGGTATCTCAGCAACCCGTGGCCGAGCCCGTCGCCGGGTACCGCGCGCGACTGCTCCTTGACCGCCTTCAGCAACGCGCCCGCCGCCGGACCACCGGAGACCACCTCGGCGAGATCGATCCCGGCCACCTCCAGCCGTACCGGATGTGTACTGGTGAACCAGCCCACCGTCCGGGACAGGTCCATCCCCTCGGCGGGATGGCGGCCATGGCTCTCCACGTCCACCAGCACCGTGTCCCCGCCCCGCCACCGGGCCACCGCTCCCGCCAGCCCGGTCAGCAGCACCTCGTGCACGCCACAGTGGAACACCGCCGGAGCCCGGCCCACCAGCACCGGCGTCTCGCCAGGCGGCACCGTCCACGACCGCGAACGCACCGCCCCGGCCGGGGCCGGCCCTGGTTGCCCCGCTGCACCGAGAATCCTCTTCCAGGCGGGCAGTTCCGCGACCCGCTCGGCGGAGACGGCCCACTCCTCGAGCAGCGCCGTCCACCGGCGGAACGACACGCCCACCGGCTCCAGTACCGGCTCCCGTCCCGCGGCCACCGCCTCGCAGGCCGCGCGCAGATCGGACGTCAGAACCCGCCACGAGACCCCGTCGACGACGAGGTGGTGTGCCACCACGACCACCCGGCCCACCTGATCCGGCCCGGCGTCCAACCACACCGCCTGGACCATCACCCCCGCGAACGGCTCCAGCCGTCCGACGGCTTCCCGCGCCGCGGCCTCGGCGGCTTCGGCGAGCGAACCGGCCTCGGCCTGCACGCGGGTGACGATTCCCGGCGCGGCCACCGACCCGCGCTCGCCGACCACCAGCCGCCTGCCACCGTCGCCGTCGACGACCCGCGCCCGCAGCATGTCGTGCGTGTCCAGCACCGCCGCCAGCCCGGCGGCCAGTGTCTCCTCCCCCAGCTCCGGGGGCGCACCGGTCACGACCCACTGCGCGAACCCGGCTTTCGTGACACCGTCGCCGAACATCCGCATCACCGGGGTCAGCGCGACCTCACCCACACCGTCCGCGATCGCGGACCGATCCTGGTGCGGCACAGCGGTTTCCGCCACCAGCTGCGCGAGCCGTTCAGGGGTCCGGTGGTCGAACACCTGCCGTGGGGTCAGCGAAAGACCGTCGCGGCGCGCGCGGGAAGCGACCTGCATCGACGAGATCGAATCCCCGCCCAGTTCGAAGAAACTGTCCTCGACGCCGACGTGTGCCAGCCCGAGCACCTCGGCGAACACCTCGCACAGGATCCGCTCGGCCTCGGTCGCGGGCTCCCGCCCGGCCGTCTTCGAGGAGAAGTCCGGTTCCGGCAACGCCTTCCGGTCGATCTTCCCGTGCGGCGTCAGCGGCAGGGCGTCCAGCGCCATCACCGCCGCGGGCACCATGTACGCCGGCATCCGGGCCGCGAGTTCCTTCCGCAGCGCTTCCGGATCGACGTCGCCCGGCGCCACATACGCCACCAGGCGGCCGTCGCGGACGGTCACCGTGGCCTGGGCGACCTCGGGACGGCCGGACAAGGCGAACTCGATCTCACGGGGTTCGACCCGGAAGCCGCGGATCTTGACCTGGTCGTCGGCCCGTCCGGCGGAGACCAGCTCGCCGTCCTCGGTCCAGTACGCCAGATCACCGGTGCGGTACATCCGCTCACCGGGAACGAAGGGATCGGCGACGAACCGCTCGGCCGTCAGCGCCGGACGCCCCAGATAACCGCGGGCCACCCCGACGCCCGCCAGATACAGCTCACCCGTGATCCCGTGCGGCAACGGACGCAGGAACGAGTCGAGCAGATAACCGCGCACCCCCGCGATCGGCTTCCCGAACGGGATCACGTCCCCTTCCGGCGACAACGGCATGCTCACCGTCGCGCAGATCGTGGTCTCGGTCGGCCCGTAGGCGTTGATCATCCGCCGTCCGGGCGACAGGCGGTCCACCAGGCCCGGCGGACAGAGTTCTCCCGCCGCCGTCACGGTCTCCAGCCGGTCCGGCAGACTGTCCACAGTGGCCAGCACGGACGGTGGCGCCTTCACATGCGTGATGTCCCAGCGTTCCAGCGCGTCGATCAGCGAGGCGTGCGGCGGCAGATCCTCGTCCGGCGGCATCACCAGCGTCGCCCCCGCCAGCAACGCCATCATCACCTCGGACACGATGGTGTCGAAGCCCAGCGCCGCGAACTGCAGGACACGCGACGACGGCGACACGGCGAGCCGTTCGATATGCGCCATCGCCAGATTGCCCAGGCCGGAGTAGGTGACGACGACACCCTTCGGCGTACCGGTCGAACCCGACGTGTAGATCACATAAGCCGCGTCACGCGGGTCCAGGAGCGGCAGGTCCGCGTCCGGGGCCGCGGTCAGGTCGACCTCGTCGAGCACGACCAGCCGGTCCGCGAACTCCGGCGGCACCGCCTCCCGCGTCCCTCCCTGGCACACCACCAGCATCGGGTCCGCGCTCCCGAAGATGAACCGCACCCGGTCGGCCGGGTACGCGGGATCCACCGGGACGAACACGCCGCCCGCCAGTGCCACCCCCAGCATCCCGGTCAGCCACCACGAGGACCGGCCGACGACCAGCCCGACGCGGCGCTCCCGCCCGACGCCGCGGGCTCGCAGGACGGCGGCGAGCTTCGACGCCCGCTCCCACAGTTGCGCGTAGGACAGTTCACCTTCGCCGTCGGCGACGGCCACCGAGTCCGGTCGCTTCGCCGCCATCCTGCCGATCAGCACGGGCAGCGGTTCCCCGGCCGTCACCGCGGGTTCCCACTCCAGCACCGGGTTTCCGACGATCTCCACCCGGCCGAGGAGTGTGGCCGGATCGTCGACCATCGCCCGCAGCGCACCGGCGAACCACTCCAGTACCGATTCGGCGACCGCCTGATCGATTTGCGCGGGCCAGTAGGCGAGCTGGATCTTGAACCCCTCACCGGGGATGATCCCGATGGTCAGCGGGTAATGGGTTCCTTCGATCGTGCCCAGGTAGGTGAACTGGTCGGCGAAGTCCCTCGGGTAGTTCTCGAAGACCAGCAGCGTGTCGAAGGACGCGCCCGGTCCGGCCGCTTTCTGGATCTCCGGCAGCCCCAGGTGCTGATGCGGCATCAGGGCCACCTGCCGGTCCTGCAGGGCGGTGAGCATGTCCGAAACCGTTCGCCCACCGTCCAGTGGGACCCGGATCGGCACCGTGTTCATCATGAGCCCCGGCATCGACTCCACCCCGGCGAGTTCCGCGGGCCGGGCGGCGACCGTGGTGCCGAACACCACGTCGGTCCGCCGTACCAGCCGGGCCAGCACCATCGCCCAGGCGCCCTGTACCACGGTGTTCAGCGTCAGCCCGTGGTCGCGCGAGAACTCGACCAACCTGGAGTGGAGCTCCGGTGGGAGGTGGACGACGCGGTAGTCGTATTCCGCACCGGAGTCCGTCTTGGCGATCAGCGCGGGCACGTCGATGCCGGACAGTTCGGCCCGCCACGCCGCGCGTGCCGCGTCCTTGTCCTGCCGGTCGAGCCAGGCCAGGTAGTCCCGGTAGGACGCGACACCCGTCCGCTCCGGGAGCCGCCCGCCCGCCGTGTAGGCCTCGGACACCTCGTTGAGGACGACCGCCACCGACCAGCCGTCGGTCAGGATGTGGTGGCTGACCACCACCAGGCGGTGCCGGTCCTCGGCCAGCCGGGCCAGCACGAGCCGGAACAACGGTGCCTTGGCGAGGTCGAACCGCTTCTCTTGTTCCTGCCGCACCAAGGCTTCGACGGCCCCGTCGGCATCGTCTGCGCCCGTCAGGTCCACTTCCCGCCACGGCAGGGTGACGTGCTTGGCGACGGCCTGCACCGTCTTCCCCGACGCGAGCCGGTGAAAGCTCAGCCGAAGCGCGGACTGCCGGGCGAAAACCGCTTCCCACGCGGCCCGTAACCGGGCCACGTCCAACTGCCCGGTCAGCTCCAGGATCCATTGAGCCTGATAGATGTCCGGCCCCTGCCGGCTGTCGGGCCCCTGGTCGTCGAGGGTCGACTGGAAGAGCAGTCCCGCCTGGAGCGGTGCCAGCGGCCAGATCTCCTCGGCCTCCGGTGCGGCGAGCGCCAGCTCGGCCTCGTCTTCCGCGCTGAGCACGATCAGCGGGCGGGCGGCGGGCTGCTCGACCGGTACCGCCCGCGCCGCGGCGACCGCCAGCCGTGCGGGGGTCTCGTGCTCGAAGATTTCGGCGAGCGTCAAGGACAGACCGGCTTTGGCCGCCCGTGCCGCCAGGCGCATCGCGATGACCGAATCCCCGCCCAGTTGGAGGAAGCCGTCGTCGACACCGGCTCGGCCGAGGCCGAGCACCTCCGCGAACAGTCCACAGAGGATCTGCTCCGGCTCGGTGGCGGGTTCGCGGGCGGGGGTCTTCGCCGTGAAGTCGGGCGACGGCAACGCCGCGCGGTCGACCTTGCCGTTGCCGGTCAGCGGCAGCGCGTCCAGGGACAGCACGGCGACCGGGACCAGGTACTCCGGCAGCACCGCCCCGAGACGCTCGCGGACGAGGGCGGGTTCCGCGTCCGCCACCACGTAGCCGATCAGCTGCCCGTCGATCGCGATCACCACGGCCTCGTGGACGTCCGGCTGGGCGGTCAACGCGGCCTCGATCTCGCCGGGTTCGATCCGGAACCCGCGGATCTTCACCTGGTCGTCCGCCCGGCCCGCGAACAGCAATTCGCCGTCGGCGGTCCACTGGGCGAGGTCCCCGGTCCGGTACATCCTCCGCCCGGACGCGGACGGATCCGCCACGAACCGCTCCGCCGTCAGCCCGGCCCGGTCCAGGTAACCGTCCGCCAGACCGGAACCGGCGAGGTACACGTCGCCGATCACCCCCGGCGCCACGGGACGCAGCCCCGCGTCGAGCACGGAGACCCGGCGGCCCGTGAGCGGACGGCCGATCGGCAGCACCG
>Ga0196958_10000466_pt1 | contig 13146 bp, 13 predicted proteins | sample S1v_10metaG_FD_148654 | JGI IMG/M metagenome (GOLD analysis project Ga0196958, IMG submission 148654) | Soil microbial communities from Anza Borrego desert, Southern California, United States - S1+v_10 | ecosystem: Environmental > Terrestrial > Soil > Desert | place: USA: California | collected...
TTGCGCCGTCCCGCGCGTCCCCGCCGACGTGCACCGCTGGCGCGCCCGCGGTGTGCGCGACGTCGTCCTCGGCGAGGAGCGCTCCCTCGCCGTCCGCGCCTTCCGCACCCACGTGAGCGAAGTTCGGGGCAATAGGACCAAAGATCGCTCACATGGGGACGTGATCGCGGCGGCCGTCGCGGCACCGGAGCCGGTGTGCCTGTTCTCCTACGACCTCGGCGAGCTGCGGCGCCACGCCCGCGCGGTCGTCGACGCGCTGCCCGGCCGCTGCCGGATGTTCTACGCGGTGAAGGCCAACTCCGACGAGCGCGTGATCGCCGCGCTCGACGGGGTGGTCGCCGGCTTCGAGTGCGCCTCGGGCGGCGAGCTCGCCGTCGTCGGCGACGCCGCCCCGGACGCCACGGTGCTCATGGGCGGGCCGGTGCCGACCGACGACGAGTTCGCCGCGGGGCTCGCCGCCGGGGTCACGCGCTTCCACGTCGAGAGCGTGCTGGGGCTGCACCGGCTGGCGGCGGCGGCGCGGGCCGCGGACCGGGTCGCCGACGTCCTCCTGCGCGTCAACCTCGCCGGCCCGTTCCCCGCGGCGACGCTGGCGATGGCCGGGCGTCCCACGCAGTTCGGGATCGACGAGTCCGATCTGCCGGCCGCGGTCGAGGCCGCGACGACCCTCTCCGGCCTGCGCCTCGCCGGCTTCCACCTGCACTCCCTGTCGAACAACCTCTCTCCCGCCACCCACCTCGCCATGCTCGGGCACTACCGCGACGTCGTCCTCGGCTGGGAGGAGCGGTTCGGCGTGCGCGCGGAGGTGGTCAACGTCGGCGGCGGCATCGGCGTCGACTACGCCGCGCTCGACACGCCCTTCGACTGGCCGGCGTTCTGCGCCGGCCTGGCCGAGCTCCTCGCGACCTTCCCGGACCACTGGCGCGAGATCGACTTCGAGTGCGGGCGATTCCTGGTCGCCCGGTGCGGCGTCTACGCCGCCGAGGTGCTCGACGTCAAGCACACCCACGGCCACGCCTACGCCCTGCTGCGTGGCGGCACCCACCACTTCCGCCTGCCCGCGTCCTGGCAGCACAGCCACCCGTTCCGCGTCGTCCCGGTCGACGCGTGGCCCGACGGACGGCCTCGACCCGAGGTCGTCGACGAGGAGGTGACCGTCTGCGGCGAGCTCTGCAGCCCGAAGGACACCCTCGCGCGCGCCCCCGTCGAGCGCCTCCGCGCGGGCGACGTCGTCGTGTTCGAGGCCGCCGGCGCCTACGGCTGGGACATCTCCCACCACGACTTCCTGCGCCACCCGCACCCCCAGCGGTGGTTCCTCGAGCCGGGGTGACGCGCGCTCAGCCGCTGGCCTGGCGCTGGCCGTCGATCTTCCAGATGCCGTCCTCGAAGGCCATCCGGAACACCGTCCGCTCGTCGACCACGCGCCCGTCGTCGAAGAGGTAGGTCACTGTCGCGTCGACCTCGTTCCCCCCGGCGGGCGAGACCCCGCGCACCGTGACCTGCTGCATCTGGCCCCAGAACCCGCGGTAGCTCTCGAAGCCGCCGGCCGTCGACTGCTGGAACGACGGCGTGAGCCGCAGCCAGCCCTCGTCGAGCTGCTCGGGCAGCAGGGTGTAGTAGTCGACGACGGCCTGCTGGCGGGCCTGGTCCTCGGGGCTGCCGGCCAGGGCCACGGGCCCTCCCGCGGTGCCCGAGCCGCCCGTACCCGACCCCTCGGTCCCGGCGCCGGCACCCGGGGTCGACCCGGTTCCCTCCTCGACGCCCGGAGCCGGTGACGCGGTGCTCCCGGGGGCCGATGCGTCCGGCGGGCTGCTGGTCGAGCTGAGCACCGCGGCGAGCACGACCGCCGCGACCACGGCGACGACCGCGGCGACCCCGACGACCCACGGCCACCGCCGACCGCGGCGGCCGTCGGTGTCCGTGGCGGAGTCGGTGGCCGTGTCCCTCTCGGTGTCCGGGGGGTCGCCGGCGGTGGTCCGGGCCGGCGTCGTCACCGGCGCCGTGGTGGCGGCCCGGGCCTCGGGGTCGGACGAGGTGTCCGGGGCCGCCTCGGCGACGGCCGCGCGCCCGTCACCGCCCGGGGCGGGTCGCGACATCCCGGCCGACCCCATGGGCGGTGCGGACGAGGAGGCCGCGGCGGTCGCCGCGGGCGCCGCCGCGGGACGGGGCGCGGCGGGTCGTCCGGGCGGGGGTCCGGGACGCGGTCCGGCCGCCGCGGGTGACGGCGCGGCGGGCGCCCCGGTGGGTGTCCCACCCGGTGACGCGGCCGGTGACCCGCCCGGCGGCGTCGACGGCGCCCCGGACGGCGGTACCGACGGGGGTCCGGACGGCGGGCCCGAGGGCGGCCCGGACGTCGCTCCCGACGGCGGCGTCGAGGGCGGCATCGAGGGCGGCGCGGCCGGGGGCGAGGAGGGCGGGCCGGCGGGCGGGCCCGCCTCGGCGTCGGGCCGGGCGAGGAAGGGCGTGACCGGCCCCTCCTCCGTGCCGGCCTCCGTGGACACGAGGCGGGCCAGGTCGTCGCGCACCCGGGCCATGTCCGGGCGCCCCCCGGGCTCGGGGCGCAGCAGTCGCTCGACGAGCGCGGTGATCGGGCCGCGGTGGGTGAGCGGGGCGTACTCACCGGACGCGACGCGGTGCAGGACGGCCAGGGGGTTGTCGCCCGACCCGAACGGCGGCATGCCCTCGAGCGCGGCGTAGAGCGTCGAGCCCAGGGAGTAGACGTCGGAACGGAAGTCGGCCTCGGCGCCGCGGGCGACCTCGGGCGCCAGGTAGGCCGGGGTGCCGGCCATCATCCCGGTCGAGGTGATGGTGACGTCGTCGACGGCGCGGGCGATCCCGAAGTCGGTCACCTTGGCGACGCCGTCGTCGGCGAGCAGGACGTTGCCGGGCTTGACGTCGCGGTGCACGATCCCGGCCTGGTGCGCCGCGACCAGCGCGTCGGCGACCTGACGCCCGACCCGGGCGACGCGCTCGGGATCGAGCCGGCCCTCGGTGACGATGACCTCGGCGAGGCTGCGCGAGGGCAGGTACTCCATCACCAGCCACGGGCGGTCGTCGTGCTCGACGACGTCGTAGACGCCGATGGCATGCGGGTGGTGCAGGCGGGCGATCATCCGTGCTTCGCGGAAGACCCGCCGGTGCGCCTGGTCGCGGGCCTGGTCGTCGGCCCCGGCGGGCAGCCACACCTGCTTGAGGGCGACCGTCCGTTGCAGACGCTCGTCCTCGGCGCGCCACACCACGCCCATCGCGCCCTGTCCGACCCGCGTGTGGACGCGGTAGCGCTCGGCGATCAGCTCGCCCTCGTCGGCCACCCGCCACTCCTCGCCTTGGACCCTGCGTCGGTGCGGGGAGTCTGCCCCAGACGGGCGGTGAACATGTCGCGACGTGCTCAGACGCTCGACGGACCCGTCGGGAGCGGGACGTCGCCGGTCATGAGCTCGTAGCTCATCTCGTGCACGTCCTGGGTCGTGACGAGCGTGATCCCGCGACGCGCGGCCTCCGCGCGGGCGGCGCCGAACGTGGCGTCGGAGTCCTCGTGCGACCGGCCGCGCGTCCAGTAACGGATGGCGTGGCAGTGGCTGCGCGCCAGGCCGCGGTGCAGGCGCAGGTGCTCGCGGATGGCCTTCACCGCGTGCCCCTCCCCCGCGACCCAGGCGGCCGTCGACGCGGCGACGGGCACCGCGCGGACGGCGTCGGCCAACGCGGCGCCCCGCGCGCGGTGCACCCACTGCACCGGCCGCGCGAGGTCCTGCTCGTCGGCGCCGTCGTGGACCTCCACCACGGCGCGCACCGGGGCGTGCTTGGGGAGGACCTCGAGCAGGGCGGCGATCGCCGGCAGCGCGGTCTCGTCGCCCGCCAGCAGGATCTCGTCGGCGTCCGCGGGCGGGGTCCAGCCGCCGCCGGGGCCGACGACGCCGGCCGGGTCGCCGGGGCGGGCCGCGGTGGCCCAGCGCCCGGCCGCCGAGTCGCCGTGCAGGGCGATGTCGACGGTCATCGTGCCGCGGACACGGTCGAGGGCGCGCACGGTCATGCTGCGGGCGTAGGGCCGCGTGGCGCCGGGGGGCCAGGTGAGGCCGTGCGGGCCGGGGGTCGGCAGCACCACGGGCGCGCCGGGCTCGGCGAAGAGCAGCCGGACGTGCGCGGCCGGCGGGACGGGCTCGAACGTGCACAGCGCCGCGCCCGCGGGGTCGCCGAGCACCACGCGCTGCATCCGCGGCGTGACGCGCTCGGTCGCCACCACCTCGAGCGGCGGCAGCACCGCCATCCTCGCCACGTGGCCCCCCTTCACCCGAATGCGAGGAAGGCTAGCCTCATCACACTGCTCGGGGCACCCGGGTCGCGGCCGGGACGGCGAACGCGGCGCGTCCTGCGTCGGGCGGGACGTCGGCGCTACCGCGCCCGTGAGCGCTTCTCCGTGCCCTGACACGGGGAAGCGCTCACGAGACCGCAGGTCACAGGCCGAACACCTTGCGCGCCGTCTCGCCGAGGATGTTGCGCTTGGCGTGGTCGTCGAGGAACGGCAGGGAGGCGATGCGCCCGGGGACGTCGAAGTCCCAGTGCGGCCAGTCCGACGAGTACATCAGCGAGTTGGGCGCGTCGATCGCGCGCAGCGTCGACTCCAGCAGCGCGTCGTCGGTCCACTCCATCGGCTGCGACGTGTAGTACATCTCGCGCATGTAGTGCGACGGCGGCTTCGTCAGCGAGGGGGCGTCGGACTGGCGCATGAAGTACTCGTGGTCGAGGCGCTGCATCATGAACGGCACCCACGCCAGGCCGCTCTCGATCCAGATGGTCTTCAGCCCCGGGAAGCGCTCGGGGATCCCGTTGATGACCCAGTTGGTCATGTGGGTCATGTTGCAGGTCACGAAGCTCATGGCGTGCGCCGAGAGGAACTTGTTCATCGTCGACGTCATCGAGTCGGCCTGGTTCGGGCCGGCGTGGAAGCCGATCGGCAGGCCGCGCTCCTCGAGCATCCGGTACAGCGGCATGTAGGCGTTGCGGTGCACGCCCGCGTGGCGCTGGCTGGTGACGAGGAAGCCGATGACGCCGGGGTGGTCGGCGAACTCCTCGACGGTCGCCAGGCACGCCTCGGGGTCCTCGAACGGCAGCCCGAGCATCGTCTTGATCCGCGGCTCGCGCGGCAGGACCTCGGCGGTGAACCAGCGGTTGTACGCCTGCAGCAGCGCCGTCGCGATCTGCGGCTGCGGGTGCAGCCCCGTCTCCAGCATCGGCTGGGGGAACACGACCTGCAGGTCGATGCTCATCGCATCCATCGCCCGGCGCACCAGCGTCACGTCGCGCCCGGCGCCCGACGGCGCGCCGGGGGTCTCCTCGGCCAGCGCCGCCTGGTGCGGGATGCGCCCCGAGACGTCCTGCATCGTCAGCCCGGGCGGGTGGTTGTGCAGCGCCAGGTGCGAGGCCTGCGGCCAGTTGCGCATCATCTGCTGCGCGGTGTCGCGCAGCACGGGGCTCTCCAGGTAGCCCAGGATGTCCGGCCACGAGTCGAGCTCCACGTGGTGGGAGTCGACGTCGACGATGAAGTACTCGTCGAGCCCGAAGCGCGCGGTGTCCGCCGCCGCGTTGGCGAGGATCTCGCGGGTGTCGGTGTGCGTGGTGATCTGCTGTGTCGGGAGGCGACGGACGCCCTCGTCGATCGTCATGACGTACTCCTCGAGAACCACAGCGCCAGGTCGAACGGGTTGAGGTCGTGCGCCCTCAGCGCCGCGGTGGCGAGGACGACGGCCTCGGTCGGCGTGAGGTCGGTGCCGCTGGGCGCGGGCGCGTCCTCCTCGGCGGCGACCGCGTAGGCCCGGGCCGCGACGGCCACGAGGCGGCGGGCGGCGTCGGGGTGCGCGGCGACGAGCGCGGCCAGCGCCCCGTCACCCAGGCCCACCTCGACCTCGCCGGCCAGCTCGTCGACCAGGGCGGCGATGCGCCCGGCTCGCGCGGCCGGGGACCCGGACGGTTGCCCGGACGGGGACTCAGACGGCGACGCGGACACGGCCGCCCTCCTCGCTCACCGTGACCGGGCGCAGCGCGAAGTCCGGGCGGCCCGGGTGGCGGCCCGTGGTCACGTCGTACTCGAAGCCGTGCCAGGGGCAGACGATGTGCATCGTGTCCTCGTCGAACACCGTGCCCAGGCTGCGCTGCTGCGCGTCGAGGCGCTCGCGCACCCGCGGGACGATCCGTCCCTGGCAGGCCGGCCCGCCCTGGTGCGCGCACACGTTCTCGTAGGCGTAGAGCCGCCCGCCGAAGCGGAACACCCCCACGGTGACCGTGCGGGCGCCGACGTCGATGGCGACCACCAGCCGGCCGCGCTCGGGGACGTCGTCGCTGGCGCCCACGTCGAAGGACCGTGCCGTGGTGGTGGTCACGGCGACCACCGTGCGACGCGCCCGGGCCGATGTAAAGCTCTGGGGGCACGGCGAGGTGTTGCTCGAGGCGGAGGGGATCCGTGGACGGAACGGTCGGCGACGTGACCGGTGGCGACTACGTCGCCGCGCACCTGCGCGAGGACCTCGTCGAGGAACCGCCGCCGTGGCCCCCGCACGAGATCGTCCCGGGGCTGTGGCAGTCGGGCAGCCCCGAGCCGGGCGAGCACTGGGACGCGGTGATCGACCTGCACGGCAGCGCGCCGCCGCTCGAGGACGTCGAGTTCTACGTGCACTGGCTCATCGAGGACGGCCCGGCGCCGGCGTTCACGACGCTGCGCAGCCTGGCCGACCTCGTCGACGACCTGCGCGCCGACGGCAAGCGCGTGCTGATCCACTGCGCGGCGGGCATCAACCGCTCGGGCCTGCTCTCGGCCGCGGCGCTCATCCGCGGCGGGCACGACCCCGACGAGGCCATCGCCCTGGTCCGCGAGGCCCGCACGGGCGCGCTCAACAACCCGAACTTCGTGGATCTCCTGCACGACCCGCGGTGGGAGCCGCGGGCGTCGCGCTCGTCGGGCTGACCGGGCCCAGCGCTCCCAGCTCGTCGAACAGGGCGAGGAGCTCGCCGACGTCGGTGGTGCCGAGGCGCTGCTGGCGGCCGATGAGCACCGCGAGGGCGAGATCGGCGAGACGATCGGCCCGCTCGGCCTCGACCCCCGCGGCGACGAGCGCGTCGGCGACCACCCGGTGACGGTGCTCATCGACCCGGGCCTGCACCGCGGCCACCCGCTCGTCGCCGTGCGCCCAGGCCCGGATCGCGGTCTCGGCCTCGTGCGGGAACGTCAGCGCGAGGTGCTTGAGCACGTCGAGCCGGCCCTCGGGGTCGGGCTCGCGCGCGGCGAGCTCGGCGAGGCGGTGCGTGTCCACCGCCTCCCAGTGCGCGAGCAGGGCGTCGACGAAGCCGTCCCACCCGCCGAAGTGGTGGTAGAAGGAGCCGCTGGTCACGCCGACGGCCCGGCAGAGCGTGGCCAGGCGCAGCCCGGCCCGCCCCTCGCGCGCCAGGAGCGCCATCGCCGCGGCGAAGAAGCCCTCGCGGTTGGTCACGGTCACGGCCCACCCCCTTGCCGCGAGAACGTAGCAGCTCCTATGTTCTTCCGGGGATAAGTCCGATTACGTTCGGGGGCCGACCGTGGACCGCTCCGCCTGGCTGCGCCGCATCGCCGCGCTCGACCCCGCGGTGCCCGACGAGGCCGAGGAGATCCACCGCATCACCGCCGGCATCGAGTTCCCGTGGGACGTGCGCCAGGCGCTGGGCCTCGCGCTGTTCCGCACCTACGCGGTGCCGTCGATCGGCGGGCTGCTCGCGCGCACCGGGGAGTTCACCGGGCACACGCAGAAGCGCTACGACGACACGGTGCTGCTGCTCGGCGCGACGGTGGAGCGCGGCCTGGACGACCCCGACGCCCGCACCGCGATCCGGCGGATGAACCAGATGCACCGCCGCTACGGGATCGGCAACGACGACATGCTCTACGTCCTGTCGACGTTCGTCGTCACGCCGCTGCGCTGGCTGGACGCCTTCGGCTGGCGCCCGCTGCACCCGCACGAGCGCCTCGCCGCCGTGGCCCACTACCGGGCGCTCGGGCGGCGGATGGGCATCCGCGGGATGCCGTCCGACGAGGCGGGCTTCGCCGCGCTCATGGACGGTGTCGAGGCCGAGCGGTTCGCCCACACCGAGGGCGCCCGGCGGGTCGCCGACGCGACGCTCGCGCTGATGGCGACGTTCCCGCCGTTCTCCCGCCTCCCGGCGCCGCTGGTCCGCCGGGCCACCGCGTGCCTCATGGACCCGCACCTGCTGCGGGCCCTGGGCTACGCGGTGCCCACGCGCGCGGAGCGGCTCGCCGCCCACGCCGGCATGCGCCTGCGCGCCCTCGTCGAGCGCCGGATGCCGCCGCGCACGGAGATGGTCACCGTCGACGAGCTGCCCGAGGTCCGCTCCTACCCCGCCGGCTTCGACCTGGCCCGCCTGGGCACCTTCGGTTGACGCCGGGTGAGCGCTTGCCCGTGTCGGGGCACGGACGAGCGCTCACACCGTGTCGGCGAAGGTCCGGTGCGGCAGGTCGATCCCGTCGGTGTAGTGCGCCGCGGCGGCGCGCAGCCACAGCTCGCGACGCTCCTCGTCGTCGGGCTCGGGGAAGCGCTCGCACGACCACCGGGAGCGTCCCGGTGCGACCTTCGCGGCCGGCCCCCACACCTCCGCGTACTCGTAGGCCCGGACCGCGGTGATCGCGCGGGCCAGCGTGACGGCGTCGTCGTGCGCGGCGCTCCACCCCAGGGTGCGCCAGCCCTCTTCGTCGGGCCGGCCGCGCGGCGGGTCGGCCCAGCCGCGCACCTCCCACACCAGCCCCGCGGGCTCGTGACGACGACGGTCGGACAGCGGACGCTCGCTCACGGCGATCACGCTCCTCGCACGTTCCGGCGACGGAGGCGGCCCGGTCCCGGTGCGACCGGGTCGTCGGTGCCCGGCATACACCCGTCGTCCCTGCAGGTCGAGCACGACGGATCGCCCGTCTGGTCACGATGGAGGACGCCCGGACGAGGGCGACGGCCGCGGAGCGCCTCAAACGGCGACCGGCTGCGCCGCGTCGCGCAGCAGCGGCTTGACCCGCTCGCCGAACTTGGCGATCCCGTCGACGAAGTCCGGCCAGGTGAGCAGCGCCCCGTCGATGCCCGTCGTCACCGCGATCTCGTCGAGCTGCGCGGCGACCCGCTCGTAGGAACCCTTGATCACCGGCAGCGACAGGAACGCCATGTTGCCCTCGGCCGCCGGGCGCTCCAGCGACGCGAGCAGCTGCGCCGACGTGCCGTCGGGGTTCGTGTCCAGCGAGGCGCCCGTGGTCATGTAGCTGATCGCTTCGAGGTCTGCGTTCGCCACGATGTGGTCGCAGAGCCGGTCGGCCTCGGCGTCGGTCTCCTCGGCGATGACGCAGTAGAGCGCGAACGTGCCGACGTCGCGGCCCTCGCCCTCGCCGAGCCCCTTCACCCCGCTGGCGATCGCCCCGACCTTCGAGCGCTCGGCCATGATGAAGTTCCGGTCGCCGTACCTCGCGGTGAACGCCTGGCCCGCCGGCGACTGGCCCGCGCACACCACGGTCGGCGTGTGCAGCGGCTTGGGACGCATGTCGGCGTCGTCGAAGTGGAAGAACTCGCCGTGGAACGTGGTCGGCCCCTCGCTCCACAGCGCGCGCAGCACCTGCACGTACTCGGCGGCGTACTCGTAGCGGCGGGCGAAGTAGTCGTCGCCGGGCCAGAGCCCCATCTGCGTGTACTCGGGCTTGTTCCAGCCGGTGACGATGTTGAGCCCGCAGCGTCCACCGGACATCTCGTCGATGGTGGCGACCATCCGCGCGGCCATGATCGGGTGCGTGGCCAGCGTCGTCACCGAGGGGTAGAGGCCGATCCGCTCGGTCACCGCGGCGAGACCACCGAAGAGGGTGAACGACTCGAGGCACTCGCCCCAGAAGTCGCTGGGCCCGCCCGAGCCGCGGTGCTTCATCATCGAGAGCAGGAAGTCCAGTCCCTGCTTCTCCGCCTCCTGGGCGATGGCGACGTTGTGGGCGAAGCTCGGCCGGTACTGCGGGCTGCCGGTGGACAGGATGTAGCCGTTGGTGGCGTTGGGGATGAAGACGCCGTACTGCATCACGGACCTCCGAGGTGGGGCAGGGTGTCGGCCAGGTCGACGACGTCGGCGTACTTGGCATCGAGATCGGCGAGGTTCTGCTCGTGGAGCGCCGTCGACCGGTCGGCGCACGCGTCGGCGACGACGATCGGGCGGAAGCCGGCGGCGAGGGCGTCGGTGGCGGTGGCGCGCACGCAGCCCGAGGTCGAGACCCCGGCGACGACCACCGTGTCGACGCCCCGGGCGCGCAGGGTCGCGGCCAGCGACGTGCCCGCGAACGACGACGCGTGCTGCTTGGCGACGACGGGCTCCCCCGCGCCGGGGGCCAGGGCGAGCTCGCCCCATCCGCCCGGCGCGCCCTCGGCGAAGCAGGCCAGCGCGGGCACCTTGGCCGCGAAGAAGCCCGCGTCGGTCATGTCGGGGGCGTAGCGCACGATCGTCCAGACCACGGGGTGGCCGCCGGCCCGCGCGGCCTCGACCAGGCGCGCGGTCACGTCCACGACCGCCGGGGAGTCGAGGAAGAACGGCCCGCCGGGCTCGGTGTAGGCGCGCACGAGGTCGACCACGACGACCGCGGGCCGCGCGCCCCAGCCCACGCGTCCGGCGAACGTCGACCCGTGCGGGCTGCTCATCGGGGCCCCACCATCACCGCGCGGGCGTTGTAGAGATGGCTCGCCATCACCGCCGCGGCCCAGTCGCCGTCGCCCGCCCGCAGCGCGGCGACGATCTCGGCGTGGTGGGCGAGGCTGCGTGCGAGCGACGCGGCGTCGTAGGCGTGGAAGGTCCGCGTGACCACGGGCGTGTGCACGACGTTGGCCAGCGCCGCGGCCAGCGCCGGCGCCCGCGCGAGGTCGAGCAGGCGCGCGTGGAAGTCGCGGTTGAGCCCGACCAGCGCGTCCAGGTCCTGGTCCGGGCCCGGCGCGCCGACCACGAGCATCTCCTCGGCGAGCGCGTGGAGCGCGTCGAGGTCGTCGGGCGCCGCGTGCGCCGCCGCCCGCGCGGTGGCCCGGGGTTCGAGGGCGAGCCGGACGTCGAAGATGCCGTGCAGGTCCTCGCGCGTGAACGACGTGACCCGCGCGCCGCGGTGGGCCTCGAGCGCGACGAGGCCCTCGGCGGCCAGGCGGGTGAGCGCCTCGCGGACCGGGGTGCGTGACAGGCCCAGCCGCTCGGCCAGCTCGACCTCGCCGAGGTGGGCGCCGGCGGCGAGGTCGCCGGTGAGGATGGCCTCGCGCAGGTCCGCCAGCGCGCGCTCGGAGGCACGTTCCGCTGTCCGCGTCACCGCCACCTCCTCGACGTTGTGTGCAACCTAGGGTGAGATGGGGAGCACGACAAGGGACGACGTCGTCCCGCCGCCCGTCGTTGTGCACAAGGAGCCGTGCCGTGGGAGACCTGCTCAGCCGCCCCGCCGACCGCCGCGCCCGCCTGCGCGCCCTGCTCGACGCCGGCGCCCCCGTCCTCGCCCCCGGCGCGTTCGACGCCCACTCGGCGCGGCTCGTGGAGCAGGCCGGCTTCGACGTCGTCTACATGACCGGCTTCGGCACCACCGCCTCGCTGCTCGGCCGCCCGGACATCGGGCTGCTCGGGCAGGCCGAGATGGTCGACAACGCCCGCCGCCTCGCCGGCGCGGTGGACGTGCCGCTGGTGGCCGACGCCGACACCGGCTACGGCAACCCGATCAACGTCATCCGCACCGTGCGCGAGTACGAGCAGGCCGGCGTCGCGGGCCTGCACCTGGAGGACCAGGTGATGCCGAAGCGCTGCGGCCACCTGGCGGGCAAGGTCGTCGTGCCGACCGAGGACATGGTCGCGAAGATCCGCGCGGCCGTGGCGGCGCGCACCGACGACGACCTGGTGATCATCGCTCGCACCGACGTCGCCGCCGTCGAGGGTCTCGACGCCGCGATCGAGCGCGCGCGCCGCTTCGCCGACGCCGGCGCGGACGTCCTGTTCGTCGAGGCCCCGACCTCGGAGGCCGACATCGAGACGGTGGCGACGGCGCTCGCGGGGCACAAGCTGGTGTTCAACTGGGCCGAGGGCGGCCGGACGCCCCCGCTGTCGCTGGAGCGGCTCACGGAGATGGGCTTCGCGCTGGTGCTGTTCCCGGTGGCCACGCTGCTCGCCGCGGACACCGCCATGCGCTCGGTGCTCGCGCGCCTGCGCGCCGACGGCACCCCGGCCGCGGTGCTCGACGAGATCGGCGGCCTGGACGCCTTCGCCGACCGCGAGGGCCTGGCCGAGATCCGCGAGCTGGAGCAGCGCTTCGCCTGAGGTCGCGGGCAGGAGCGGCTCACGCGCCCGGCGCAGCCTCCCGTCGTGGCGCCGACGGTCACCGTCGAGGTGGTCGAGGTCGGCGCACGGGTGGGCGCGCGTCCGTGTCCCGGCACGGACGCGCGCGCACGAGCCCGCTACCGCAGAGCGCGCCGCAACAGCTTCCCCGTGACGGTCTTGGGGATCTCGTCGAGCAGCTCGACCTCGCGCGGGTACTTGTACGCCGCCATCCGCTGCTTGCAGAACGCGATGAGCTCGTCGGGGGCGACGTCCTGGCCCGGGCGCACCGAGACGAACGCCTTGACCGTCTCGCCGCGGTACTCGTCGGGCACGCCGACCACCGCCGCCTCGCGGACCGCCGGGTGCTCGTAGAGCACGTCCTCGACCTCGCGGGGCCAGACCTTGTAGCCGCCGGCGTTGATCTGGTCCTTCTTGCGGTCGACGACGTAGAACCAGCCGTCGGCGTCCATGTAGCCCACGTCGCCGGTCTTGAGCTCGACCGAGCCGTCCGGGGCCCGCAGCGCGTTCTGCGTCTCCTCGGGCTTGTTCCAGTAGCCGGGCACCACCTGCGGGCCGCGGGTGACGATCTCCCCGATCTCGCCGACGTCGGCGTCGCTGCCGTCGTCGCGCGCGATCCGCACGACCGTGGAGAACGTGGGCACACCGACCGACAGCGCCCCGGACGCCTCGTCGACCGGCGCCTCGCCCCCGAGCGGCACGCCGTGCGACGGCGAGGTGGTCTCGGTCAGCCCGTAGATGTTGTGGATGTAGGTGCCGAACTGGTCGGCGAAGGCCTTCACCGTCGACGGCGGGATCGGCGCGCCA
>Ga0196958_10000468_pt1 | contig 13116 bp, 13 predicted proteins | sample S1v_10metaG_FD_148654 | JGI IMG/M metagenome (GOLD analysis project Ga0196958, IMG submission 148654) | Soil microbial communities from Anza Borrego desert, Southern California, United States - S1+v_10 | ecosystem: Environmental > Terrestrial > Soil > Desert | place: USA: California | collected...
CCCGGAGGTGCCGGGGCCGCCCGTCCGGGTCGACGAAGACCCGGTACGCCGGGTCCGCCCAGAGCCGCTGCGCGCGGCCGGGAGCCCGGATCTGGTGGTCGTCGATCCGGCTGTCGGCCCGACCGGCCCGCTCCGCCCAGAGGTCGGTCGCCCCCGCCAGGTCCACGAGCCGGGGATCGTCGGCGGGCAGGCCGAGGTGCTCGCTCCACAGCGCGGTCCGCAGCGCCCGCGGGAGCTCACCATCGGGGTCGACGACCGCGCACGTGAGCTCGGAGTCGTGGGTCCACGACCGCATGTTCAGGTTGTCCGAGCCGCAGGTCATCCAGGTGTCGTCCACCACGCACACCTTCGCGTGCACGTACACCGGCACGCCGTCGGGGTTGCGCAGGTCGTACATCGCGAACCGGTCGCCCCCGGCGGCCTTCAGCAGGTCGTGGGCCAGCCGCTGGCCGTGCCACATCGTCGTCCCACCGGGCGGCGAGTCCTCCTCGGGATAGCGGGGGACCACCGCGACCACCTGGAGCTCGGGCACGTCGCGCAGCGCGTCGGCGAGCGCCTGCGCGACGACGTCGGACCAGAAGTACTGGTCCTCGACGTACACCAGCCGCTTCGCCCGGCTGAACGCGCGACTGTACGCCCGCGCGATCGAACGCTCGCCCTCCGGCGCGAACGGGTACGGCGGGCGCTTGCGCGGATAGGTGCGCAGCACCTGGACCAGGTGGCGGCCGGCTTCCGGTGGCGGGTCCCACCGCTGCGGCAGCGGCTGTGGGTGCCGGGGCATGTCGGCGCGCCGATGGACCAGCGCCCGGTAGGGGTTGCGATGGTCCAGCGGCGTCGGGTCGTCCCACCGCTCGGAGAAGGTGTCCAGCACGTGGCTGACCGCTGGCCCGCGGATCTCGAGCATCGCGTCGTGCCAGGGCGGGGTCTCGCCGTACCGGTCGTCGAGCGGCGGGGGCTGCGGGTCACCGGCGTGGGCGGCGTCGTCGCGACGGCCGTGGCACAGGTCGATGCCGCCGACGAACGCCACGTCGAGGTCGGGACGGCCCTGGCGTCGTACGACGAAGAGCTTCTGGTGGTGCGAGCCGCCGCGCCGGATCCGCTCGTCGAGGAGCACCTCGCCGCCCGCCTCGTTGATCAGGGTGCCGAGCCGCTGGTTCTCCTGCGCGTTGAGCCGGGCCCGGTCGCTGTGCGACCGCCACAGCAGGCCGCGCACCTCGACCCCGCGCCCCGCGGCCTGGAGCAGCAGCTCGGCAACGGTCGGCCCGGACTCGGCGAGCCGCTCGTCGGCGTCACCGCGCCAGTCGGTGAAGAAGATCCGGTCCCCGGCCCCGGTCGCCCCGACCACCTCGAGCAGCCGCTGGAAGTAGTCGGCCCCGTGCACGCGCGGGACGACCAGGTTGCCCGCCGTCCAGGGACGCTCGTCCTCCGGCAGGAACCAGTCGCTCACCGTCCCAGGCTGCCAGCCCGGCCGCGGTCCCGCCACGCCCCGGAGGGCTCAGCGGCCGGCGGGCTGCCCGTCCAGCGCTCCGGCCGGCGGGTCGTCGGCCGACTCGTGCGGGGCGGGCGCCTCGGCCTCGCCCTGCGGCCGGCGACGGCGGTGCCGCAGCTCGACCCACAGGCCGCGGACGCCGGCGCGGGTGCCGGCGACCTCGGTCCCGTCCAGCTCGGTGCCCGGCTGGTTGACGGCGCGGACGGCGGCGCGGCCGATGGGCAGCACGCCCTCGCCGCGGTAGGCCTCGAGCACGGCCTCCCCGTCCGAAACCACCCCGGCGGCGGCCAGCACCGAGGGCAGCAGCACGTTCGCGAGCGCGCGGTAGCCCTGCGCCGACGGGTGGAACTGGTCCGGCCCGAACAGCAGCGCGGGCGCAGCCGCGAACTCCGGACCCAGGATCGACCCGACCGACACGGTGCGGCCGCCCTCCTCGATGACGGCGATCGTCTGCGCGGCGGCCAGCCGCCGCGACCAGGCGCGGGCGACCTGCTTCAGGGGCGGGGCGATCGGCTGCACGGTGCCGAGGTCGGGGCAGGTCCCGACCACGACCTTGGTGCCCGCGGCACCGAAGCGTCGTACCGCCTCCTGGAGGTGCCGCACCGAGTGCGACGGACGCACGGTGTGCGTGACGTCGTTCCCGCCGATCAGGATCACGACGACCTCGGGCTCGATCATCAGCGCCCGGTCGACCTGGCGGGCGAGGTCCGAGGACTTCGCCCCGACCACGCTGAGGTTCTTGAGGTAGACCCGGCGGCCCGCGTGCTCGGCCACGCCGCTCGCGAGCAGCGCACCGGGTGTCTCCTCGACGCGCTCCACGCCGTAGCCCGCCGCGCTGGAGTCGCCCACCAGCGCCATCCGGACCGCGGGCCCGGGCCGGCCGCGGCCGTACCACCCGCTGGAGTCCGGCGGCGGGTCCTCGAGCATCGGACCGATCACCCGCCGCGCGAACTTCGCCTCCGCGCTCAGCACGCCGTAGAGGCCGGCGCCGAGCGCGGACAGCCCGCCGCCGCCGTACAGGGCGGCGGCAGCCAGCTTGCGCGCGGCTCCGGCTTTGGTCACGCCCCAACCTTACGGAGCGGTGTCGGTGGCCGAGGTGGGGGCTGCTCGGACCGCGCGATCGCGCTGTCCGCGGGGTGGATCGGGCGTTGGCGGCTGCTCGGACCGCGCGATCGCGCTGTTCGCGGGGCGGACCGGGGGCCGGGCCGCCCGTGGCCGAGTGCCTCTAGGGTGAGTCCCGTGGAGTACGTCGACTCGCTGCTGGACCTCATCGGGAACACCCCGCTCGTGCGGCTGTCGCGCACGCTCGACGGCGTCGGCGCCGACGGCCGCGGGCCGCTGGTGCTCGCGAAGGTGGAGTACCTCAATCCCGGCGGTTCGGTGAAGGACCGGATCGCGAGCCGGATGATCGAGGCCGCCGAGGCCTCCGGCGAGCTGCAGCCCGGCGGCACGATCGTCGAGCCCACCTCCGGCAACACCGGCGTCGGGCTGGCGATGGTGGCGCAGGAGAAGGGCTACCGGTGCGTGTTCGTGTGCCCGGACAAGGTCAGCGAGGACAAGCGCAACGTGCTCCGGGCCTACGGCGCGGAGGTCGTCGTCTGCCCGACGGCGGTGCCGCCCGAGCACCCCGACTCCTACTACAACGTCTCCGACCGGCTGGCCTCCCAGCCCGGCGCCTGGAAGCCCGACCAGTACTCCAACCAGCACAACCCGCGCTCCCACTACGAGACCACCGGCCCCGAGATCTGGCGGCAGACCGAGGGCCGGGTCACCCACTTCGTCACGGGGATGGGCACCGGTGGCACGATCTCCGGCGTCGGGCGCTACCTCAAGGAGCAGAACCCGGCGATCCAGGTGATCGGCGCCGACCCGTCCGGCTCGGTGTACTCCGGCGGCACCGGTCGCCCCTACCTCGTCGAGGGCGTCGGCGAGGACTTCTGGCCCGAGACCTACGACCGCGGGGTCGCGGACCGGGTCATCGAGGTCTCCGACGCCGACTCGTTCACCTTCACCCGGCGACTGGCCCGCGAGGAGGCGATGCTCGTCGGCGGCTCCTCGGGGATGGCCGCGTTCGCGGCGGCCCAGCTGGCGCGTGAGCTCCACGGGACCCCGGAGGGCGACGACGCGGTCGTCGTCGTACTCCTGCCGGACTCCGGGCGCGGCTACCTGACCAAGGTCTTCAACGACGACTGGCTGGCGCAGTACGGCTTCGCCACGGGGGAGCCCACCGGGGTCCGCACCGTCGGGGAGGTGCTGCGCGGCAAGAGCGGCCGGCTGCCGGACCTGGTGCACACGCACCCGGGGGAGACGGTGGCGGAGGCGATCGCGATCCTCCAGGAGTACGGCGTCTCGCAGATGCCGGTGGTGCGCGCCGAGCCGCCGATCGTGGCGGCCGAGGTCGCCGGCGCGGTCTCGGACCGGGCGCTCCTGGACGCGCTGTTCACCGGCAGCGCGAAGCTCGCCGACTCCGTCGAGAAGCACATGTCGCCGCCGCTGCCCACGATCGGGTCGACCGAGCCTGCGACCGAGGCGGTCACGATGCTGGAGAGCGCCGATGCCGTCCTCGTGCAGGAGGACGGCAAGCCGGTCGGCGTGCTGACCCGGCAGGACCTGCTGGCGTTCCTCGCCCGCGGCTGATGGAGCTGCCCGAGGGGATCCGGGAGGTCACCCCGGACGACGTCCCGGACGTGCTGCGCCTGATCAAGGAGCTCGCCGAGTACGAGCGGGACCCCGATGCCGTGGTGAACACCGAGGACCTGTTGCGGACGACCCTTTTCGGCGAGGCCCCGGTCGCCTCGGCGTTGGTCGCGGTGGTCGACGGCGCGGTGGTCGGGCTGGCGATCTGGTTCCGCACCTACTCCACGTGGACGGGCGTCGCGGGCCTGCACCTCGAGGACCTCTACGTGATGCCCGAGCACCGGGGGAGCGGCCTGGGCAAGGCGTTCTTCACCGCGTTGGCGCGGATCGCGGTCGACCGCGGCTACGCCCGGTTCGAGTGGGCGGTCCTGGACTGGAACACCCCCTCGATCGGGTTCTACGACGCGATCGGCGGACGGCGGATGAAGGACTGGATCACCTACCGGATCGACGGTGCGCGGCTGACCGAGCTGGCCGGGGGCTGACCGGCCCGGTTGCGGGCCCAGCCCCTGGGGGAGGGCCGCGGAAGAGCCCTGCGCAGCGCCGGCGAGACACGCCGCCTACGACGGTCGCTTCCGCACATGTGGTTGGGTGGGTGGCGGGTCGTGCGAATGGGGCGCACACACGACTGTCCCGGGCGGCCCGTCGGGAGGTGTCACCGCGTGGGGCAGTTCGTCCAGGAACGCTGGGAAGCGATCGCGTTCAACACCTACCAGCATGCGAGCCTGGTCCTGCAGGCGGTGCTGCTGGCGACGTTGCTGGCGGTCGCGCTGGCGGTCGTGGTCGTCAAGGTCCCGCGGCTGCAGGGAGCCGCGAACATGCTGAGCGCCGTCGGCCTGACGATCCCGTCGTTCGCACTGATCGGCCTGCTGCTGCCGCTCACGTCGATCGGGCCGACCACAGGGTTCGTGGCGGTGGCGTTCTACGCCGTCCTGCCGATCCTGCGCAACGCCGTGGTCGGCCTGCAGAACGTCGACGCCCAGCTCCTGGAGTCCGCCCGCGGGCTCGGCATGGGCGAGGTGGCGTCGCTGTGGCGCGTTCGTCTGCCGCTCGCATGGCCGGTCATCCTCGCCGGCATCCGTACCTCCACCCAGATGTCGATGGGCGTCGCCGCGATCGCGGCGTACGCGCTCGGCCCCGGCCTCGGCACCTACATCTTCACCGGCCTCGGGCAGATCGGCGGCGCGGACGCCGTCAACTACGCGGTTGTCGGGACGGTCGGCGTCGTGCTCGTCGCTCTGGTCGCCGACGGCCTCCTCATGCTGCTCGGCCGCGCCACCACGTCGAAGGGGATCCGCGCATGACCACCACCGAACCGACGGCGACCGACGAGGCGCGTCGCGACATCAGCGGCGCGGAGATCGTGCTGAAGGACGTCGTCAAGCGGTACCCGGGGCAGCGAACGCCTGCCGTCGACGGGCTCTCGCTGACGATCCCGGCCGGGGAGATCGTGATGTTCGTCGGCCCGTCAGGCTGCGGCAAGACGACCTCGCTGAAGATGATCAACCGCCTGATCGAGCCCACGTCAGGGACGATCACGATCGACGGTGAGGACGTGCGCGGGAAGGGCGAGAACGAGCTGAGGCGTCACGTCGGCTACGTGATCCAAGGGGGCAGCCTGTTCCCGCACATGACGGTCGAGAAGAACATCGCGGTCGTGCCGAAGCTGCTCGGCTGGGACGCGGACCGGGTGCGCGAGCGGGTGACCGAGCTGCTCGATCTCGTGGGGCTCGACCCCGACGCCTATCGCGGGCGCTACCCGCGGGAGCTCTCCGGCGGTCAGCAGCAGCGGGTCGGCGTCGCCCGCGGTCTCGCCGCGGACCCGCCGGTGATCCTGATGGACGAGCCGTTCGGCGCCGTCGACCCGATCACCCGTCAGCGGCTGCAGGACGAGCTGCTCAGCATCCAGCGCGAGCTGCGCAAGACGATCGTCTGCGTCACCCACGACATCGACGAGGCGATCAAGCTGGGCGACCGGATCCTGATCCTGCGCGAGGGCGCGGAGGTCGCCCAGTACGACTCCCCGGAGATGATTCTCAGCGCCCCGGCCGACGACTTCGTCGCCGACTTCGTCGGCGCGGGCTCGTCGTTGAAAGCGCTGTCGTTGGCGCGGGTCGGCGAGGTCGAGCTGCGCTCGCCCACGACGGCACGGATCGGCGAGTCGACCGACGAGGTGCGGCGCCGCGCCGAGGCCAACGGCGACCGCGCGGTGATCGTGCTCGACGCGCGCGACCGGCCGGTCGGCTGGCCGTGGGTGCGGCAGCTCAAGGGAGACCAGATCGTGGCCCCCGAGGAGGACGTCGTCGACGTCGACCAGCGGGCGACGCTCAACGACGCGCTCGACACGATGCTCTCCAGCAGCCACGGTGCGGCCATCGTCACCGGCGACCGTAACCAGTACCTCGGCGTGGTCGACTTCGCCACCGTCACCGAGCACGTCCGGGCGATGGAGGAGCGGGCCGGTGAGTGACCTCCGCGGCGACACCGCCGTGACGGCCGGGCCGGACGCGGGTCCGGTACGACGGGCGCGGCGCATCGACCGCGAGACCGCTGGGATGCTGGTCGTGCCCCCGGTGCTCGTCCTGCTGGTCGTCGCCGGGTTCGTCTGGTGGCGGCAGACGGCCGACCTCGACGCCACCGAGCGTCGTCAGCTGCGCTGGTCGACCGTGCTCGACCAGGTCGTGCAGCACGTCCAGCTCACGGTCGCAGCATCGGTCCTGGTGGTGCTGATCGCGGTGCCGCTCGGCATCATGCTGACCCGCGGACGGCTCTCACGGTTCTCGCCGCTGGTCGTCGGGATCGCGAACATCGGTCAGTCGGCACCGTCGATCGGCCTGCTGGTGCTGACCTGGATCTGGCTGAACGACTTCGGGTTCTGGAGCGGGTTCCGCGTCGCGGTCCTGACCCTCACCCTCTACGGGTTGCTGCCCGTGCTGCGCAACACGATCACCGGTCTTCAGGGCGTCGACCCCGCGCTCGTCGAGGCGGGGCGGGGGATCGGGATGTCCGGCCCGGCGGTCCTGCTGCGCGTCGAGATGCCGCTCGCGCTGCCGGTGATCATGGCGGGCGTGCGGACCTCGTTGGTGCTGGTCGTCGGCACCGCGACACTCGCGACGTTCATCAACGGCGGCGGGCTGGGGTCGACGATCACGTCGGGCATCAACCTCTTCCGGTTCTCCGTGATGGTGGCCGGGGCCGTGCTGGTCGCGGCGCTCGCCCTGCTCGTCGAGTGGCTGGGCCGGGTGCTGGAGGTCCTCGCCCGACCGAAGGGGCTGTGATGGGCGTGATGCGGCGGGTACGGACGGCCGTGGCGGGTTGCGTGCTCGTCGTACTGGCCGCGGCCTCGGCCTCGTGCGGGCTCCAGACGGCCGGGGGCGCCGTGCCGAGCGGCACGCTCGCCGGCGACCTCGCCGACGCCCCGGACCTGGACGGGGTGGAGATCTCGGTCGGGTCGAAGAACTTCACCGAGAACATCCTGCTGGCCAAGATCGCGCTGATCCTCTTCAAGTCGGCCGGCGCCGAGGTGCTGGACCTGACCAACATCCCCGGCAGCGCCGCGGCGCGGCAGGCGCACCTGTCCGGGGACATCGACGCGATGTGGGAGTACACCGGCACCGGGTGGCTGCAGTACCTGACGCAGCCGAAGCCGATCAAGGACGAGCAGAAGCAGTACGAGGCGGTGCGGGACCTGGACCTGGAGGAGAACGGCTTGGTCTGGCTGCCGCCGGCCCCGATGAACAACACCTACGCGTTCGCGGTCACCCAGAAGAACGCCAAGAAGTACGGGATCACCAAGCTCTCCCAGATCGGCGAGGTGCCGGTGGCTGACCGGACCTTCTGCATCGAGTCGGAGTTCCGGGACCGCGACGACGGGCTGGAGGGGATGCTGAAGACCTACGACGTCCCGTTCGGCACTCCCAAGGGCGTGCCCGAGGACAACCTGCAGATCTACCAGACCGGCGCCATCTACGACGCCACGGCGTCGGGCAACTGCGTCTTCGGTGAGGTGTTCACCACCGACGGCCGGATCCTCGCGCTCGACCTGCAGGTGCTCGAGGACGACCGCCAGTACTTCCCGCACTACAACGTCTCGCTGGTGCTGCGCGAGGAGCTGCACGAGGCCCACCCGGAGATCGAGGAGCTGATCGCCCCGGTGACCGAGAAGCTGACGAACAAGACGCTGATCCGGCTCAACGCCGAGGTCGACGTCGACGGGGAGGACCCGACCGACGTCGCGGAGGGCTGGCTCCGCGACGAAGGCTTCATCGAGTAGCCGGCGCCGGGCTCCCGGCGGGCCGCAGGTACCGGCAGGTGTGGTGGCGTGCGAGGCCGAGGCCGTCGTAGAACGCGAGCGCGGGGGTGTTGTCCGTCTCGACGTGCAGCCAGACCGTGGTCGCGCCCTGCTCGGCGCCCCACTCGAGCAGCTCGGCGGTGACGGCGGTCGCGAGGCCCTGGCGGCGGTGCGCCGGCGCGACCTCCAGGCTGTGGATCCCCAGCCAGTCACCGTCGACGGCGGCCTCGCCCCGCGCCCACCGGGACCCACCGTCCCCCATGGTGGCGAGCGCCCGCGGCCCGTCGGCCGCCAGCCCGGCTGTCCCGCCCACCGCGCGCAGGCGGCGTCGTACCTGCGTCAGCGCAGCGAGCCGGAGCTCGGCGTCGCCGGTGGGGTCCACCTGCCACCCGGAGCGGATGAAGGCGGCCTCGAGCTCCGAGCCCAGCTCCACCTGGACGTACGGCGGCCGCCCTCGTTCGGCGTAGAAGTCCCGCACCGCCGCGGCCGCGTCCTCGAACGCCATCCCCGGGTCGCCCATCGCCAGGCAGGAGTTGGCGCGGCGGCGCAGCCGGCCGACGGGCGCGGTGTCCGTGCGGAGCACCCACTCCCCGAGCGGGAACGTCTCGACGGACGGCCACAGCGAGGCGGTGTGCAGCTCGGCGTCGCGGGCAGGGACCCGCATCCGGACCGACGGCCGCGGGGGCACCGGCTTGCCGGAGACGATGTCGCCGACCGCGACCGGCACGGGTTCGCCCGACTCCGGCTGGACCAAGCAGACGCCGTCCTCCCAGGCGAGGCAGATGCCCAGCAGGTCGGTCATCGCAGGTCCGCCGGTCGGGCCGGTCTCGCCGCGGACCAGGCGCCGGACCACGATCCGCTGTCCGACGACGTGGGGGCCGAGGAGGTGCCGTCCCGGATCGCGAGGGTCCTGCGCGGCTGGCATGGCCGGGATACTAGGCTGGCCCCGCAGTAGAGCAGAGCGCCGCCCCGTGACCCTCTCAGGAGGAATCGATGACCTACGTCATCTCCCAGCCGTGCGTCGACCTCAAGGACCGCGCGTGCGTCGACGAGTGCCCCGTCGACTGCATCTACGAGGGAAAGCGGATGCTCTACATCCACCCCGACGAGTGCGTCGACTGCGGCGCCTGCGAGCCGGTGTGCCCGGTCGAGGCGATCTTCTACGAGGACGACACCCCGGAGGAGTGGAAGCAGTACTACGACGCCAACGTCCACTTCTTCGACGACCTCGGCTCGCCCGGTGGCGCCGCGAAGATGGGTGAGATCGACAAGGACCACCCGTTCATCGCCGCGCTGCCCCCGCAGAACCAGGACCACTGAGCGGCCCGCTGGTCGAGGTGCGAGCGCGAGCCTCGAAGACAAGGGTCTCAGCACAGCTCCCCGACTTCCCCTGGGACAAGCTGACGGCGTACGCCGCCACGGCCCGCGCGCACCCGGACGGCATCGTCGACCTGTCGGTCGGCACGCCGGTCGACCCGACGCCGGAGGTCGCGCAGGTGGCGTTGCGGGAGGCGGCAGACTCACCGGGCTACCCGCTGACGATCGGCCTGCCGCACGCTCGACAGGCGGCTGTCGACTGGCTCGCCCGCAAGCACGGCGTGACCGGCCTCGGCATCGACCAGGTGCTGCCGGTGATCGGCTCCAAGGAGCTGATCGCGTCGCTGCCGACGCACCTCGGGATCGGTGCGGGCGACCTGGTCGTCCACCCCGAGCTGGCCTACCCCACCTACGAGGTGGGGACCGTCCTGGCTGGTGCGCGGACCCGTGCGACGGACTCGCTGACCGCACTGGGTCCCGAGGTCCCTCGCCTGGTCTGGATCAACTCACCCTCGAACCCGACCGGTCGGGTCCTGCCCAAGGAGCACCTGAAGAAGGTCGTCGACTGGTGCCGGGAGCGGGGCGTGCTCCTGGTCTCCGACGAGTGCTACATCGAGTGCGGCTGGGAGACCGATGCCTGCTCCGTGCTGCACCCCGACGTCTCCGGGGACAGTCACAAGGGCATTCTCGCCGTCCACTCGCTCTCCAAGCGCTCCAACCTCGCCGGCTACCGGTGCGCGTTCGTCGCCGGTGACCGGGCGGTCGTGGCCGAGCTGCTCGCCGTCCGCAAGAACCTCGGCCTGCAGATGCCGGGACCGCAGCAGCGGGTGATGGCGGCCGTGCTCGCCGACGACCGGCACAGCGAGGAGCAGCACGCCCGCTACGCGGCCCGGCGCGCGCGGCTGAAGGTCGCCCTCGAGCGCGCGGGCTTCACCATCGAGCACTCCGAGGCATCCCTCTACCTCTGGGCGACGCGCGGCGAGCCGTGCTGGGACACGGTCGCCGCGCTCGCCGAGGTGGGCGTGCTGGTCGCGCCGGGAGAGTTCTACGGGCCGGCCGGCGCCCGCCACGTGCGGATCGCGTTCACCGCGACCGACGAGCGGGTCGTCGCCGCCGCCGCCCGGCTCTCCGCGCTGCGCTGAGCGTCAGTCGTCCCGGCTCGCCCTCACCGTCGGGCTGGTGTCGCCGCCACAGGTCTCGGTCTTGCGGACCTTGGCGTAGAACCGGCCCTCGGTGCCGGTGTTGCCTGTGCTCCACTGGTAGACGTCGCCGTTGAGGCTGGCGTTGTCGGTGGCGAACCGCTTGTCGTTGCCGCCGCCGCGGGAGCCGACCTGCTTGTAGACGACCACCTTGCGATCGTCCGTGCAGGCGCCGTCGCTGCTCTTCACGACTCCGGACAGGTCGGTGCCCTCGGCCTTGATGGTGACCGTCGTCGGCGTCAGGCTGCCGGCCTGTCCCGGTGGTGCAGCGACCAGCACGGCGCTGCCGGCTACGGCGAGCGCGGCCGCCAGGATGCGGTGGGTGGATGAGGTGGACATGAGGTTTCCTCTCAGTTGTCGAGCTGGCGGATGAAGACGTCGAAGAAGCTGTTGTTGTCGCCCGGGACGAACGCGAGGTCGTCGGAGGTGAACGCGACGACCGCGCCGGTGCCGGAGAGGGCGGGCGAGCCGCTCGCGCCCGGAGCCCCGCCCGTCACGGCGCGCAGCTGGTTGCGGTCCGCGGCCCACACGTACCCGTCGAGCTGTCCGTCGGAGTCCGCGAGGGCCAGGTCACTGGAGGACTCGAAGGCGACGTACCGGCCGTCGCCGGACACGCTCGGGCTCTGGTCGGGACCGTCCTCGGACCCGACGCTCACCAGCCGGGTCCGCCCCTTGCGGACGTCGGCGTAGTAGATGTCCTCGTCGGTGTCCTGGTCGGCGAAGCGCAGCGGCATGGCGGTGGTGAAGGCCACCTTGTCGCCGGTCCCGGAGATCGCCGGGCTGCCGCTCGACCGCGACGGCGCCGGCGTCAGGTTCCGGAAGGGCTTGCCTCTGCGCCAGACCACGACGGTGTCGTGGCTCGCGCTCTGCTGCGGGGCGAGGTTGTCGGCTCCGGAGACGAACGCGACCCGGTCGCCGTCGGCGTCGATCGCCGGGGCGCTGGAGTCGCCGTCCGCCGTCGGGTCGAGGACCCGGGTCCGGTTGTTCGCGAGGTCGCGCACGTACACGTGCTGGGCCCCGGAGACCTGGCGGTCCACGAGGTCGGTCGCGAGGCTCGTGAACGCGACGTGACGGCCGTTCGCCGAGATGTCCGCGGTGGTGCCCCCGGAGTCCGGCGCCTCGCCGGCGGCGTCGAGGTCGACCTGCCGGACCTGCCCGGTGTCCCGGCTCCACACGAACACGTTCGGCGTGGAGATGTTGTCCGCGGTGGCGGGGACGAGGGAGTCGGCCGTCGAGACGAAGACGACCCGCGAGCCGTCCGCAGACACCCGCGGCTGGCTGCTGCTGCCGTCCGCCCCCGGGGTGAGGCTGATGGTGCTCCCCGACCTGCGGTCGTGGAGGTAGACGTCGAAACTGCTGTTGAGGTCGTTCTCCACGATGTTGTCCGCGCCTGAGGAGTAGACGACGTACCGGCCCGAGGCGGAGACGTCGACCTCGCCGACGGCCCCGTTGATCGGAGAGCCGTCGTGGCCGACGCTCACGAGCTCGATGTCGCCCTCCGGCGCGCCTCCCGCTGCCGGACCGAGGCCGACCGTGGCGACGACCAGCGCGAGCGCGGAGAGCGGGACCGCCTGCCTCACAGGCCGGTCTCCCAGTAGATGAAGTCGGCGTCCCCGCCAGGGAAGTAGGAGATCTTGTCCAGCTCCCAGCCCTCTGGGACGAGGATGATCGAGCACCCCTCGGCGGTCTCCCCGGCCGGGATCTCGTCGGGGACGCCGGCACAGGTCTCGAACGGCTTCCCGCCGAGGTCGATCACGGTCAGGGCGCTGATCAGGTTGCCGTCGGGGTCCTCCCCGCTGGGGCGGCCCGGCGTCACGGCCGCGTCGGCCTCGTTCTCGAACGTGACGTCGACGTAGTAGACGGCGGCGGACTTCTCGTCCGCGTCGAGGGTGAAACCGCCGTCCTCGAGCTCGGCGCTCGAGCCCTCGCGCACGTCGGTGACGGTGACGGACCCGGAGCCGACCTTCTCGGTACCGCCGGCCTCGAAGTAGTCGACGTCGGCGGCATCACCGAGGGCCAGGGCGTCCTCCCCACCGCAGGCACTGAGGAACAACGTGGCGGCCAGGGCGAGGGAGGTGCCGAGGGCGGCCTGGCGGAGACGGGTGTGGGCGTGGGTGGTCATGAGTTGCCTTCGTGTGCGGCCCGAGAGGTGTTGGTTGGAAGTGTTCAGGACTCTGTCCGGG
>Ga0196958_10000469_pt1 | contig 13108 bp, 8 predicted proteins | sample S1v_10metaG_FD_148654 | JGI IMG/M metagenome (GOLD analysis project Ga0196958, IMG submission 148654) | Soil microbial communities from Anza Borrego desert, Southern California, United States - S1+v_10 | ecosystem: Environmental > Terrestrial > Soil > Desert | place: USA: California | collected...
CCGCCCCGACCGGACGCTGGCGCAGCGAGCCCGCGCCCGCCCGGGTGAACCGGCCCCCTGAGGGCCGCCGTCAGGCTCTGACGACCCAGAAGCGGGAGCCCTCCGGCCCCTCGACGCCCTCGCCGGCACCGGCCGTCCCGGCACGGAGCCGGACGGCGAGGACCTCACCGGCCAGCTGCTCGGAGTGCTCGTCCAGGGCCTGCGCCACCGTGCCCTCGGCCGTCCAGCTCAGCTCGATCCGGTCGCTGACCTCCAGGCCCGAGCTCTTGCGGGCCTCCTGCACCAGGCGGACCACCTCGCGCACCACTCCGGCACGCTCCAGCTCCGGCGTGAGCGTGAGGTCCAGTGCCACGGTCAGGCCGCCGGTGCTGGCCACGGTCCACCCCTCGCGCGGGGTCTCGGTGACGACGAGGTCGCCCTCCTCGAGAGCCACCGGGCTGCCGTCGACGTCGACCGAGGCGGTGCCGGCCCGGTAGGCGGTGACCAACGCGGGGGCGTCGGCCGCCGCGACGGCCTTGGCCACGGCCTGCACCTGCTTGCCCAGCCGACGGCCCACCGCGCGGAAGTCGACCTTCACGCTCACGTCGACGAGGTCCCCGCCGACGGCGGCGAGCTCGAGGACGTCGGTCACGTTGAGCTCGTCGGCCACCTCGGCGACCAGGTCGCGGGGAAGGGCCGACCAGCCCGGTGCCGCGACCACGGCGCGGGCCAGCGGCTGGCGGGTCCGCACCTTCGCCGACGTGCGGGCCGAGCGCCCCAGTTCCACCAGCCGGCGCACCAGTGCCATCTGCTCGACCAGCGCGTCGTCCAGCGCCGACTCGTCGACCGCCGGCCACGAGGCCAGGTGGACCGAGTCCGGGGCGTCCCCGAGGCCGGGCACGACGGCGCGGGCCCACACCTCGTCGGTGACGAACGGGGTGAAGGGGGCCATCAGCCGGGTCAGGCCGTCGAGCACCTCGTGCAGGGTGCCCAGGGCCGACGGGTCGCCGTCCCAGAAGCGACGCCGGGAGCGGCGCACGTACCAGTTGGACAGGTCGTCGACGAACTGGGCGAGGAGCCGGCCGGCACCCTGGGTGTCGAAGTCCTCCAGCGCCGCGGTGACGTCGCGGGTGACGGCGGCCAGCTCGGCCAGCGCCCAGCGGTCCAGCAGCGGCCGATCCTGGCGGGCCGGTGCCGGCGAGGTGGCCGGGTCCCAGCCGTTGGTCTCGGCGTACAGGGTGAAGAAGCTGGCCGTGTTCCAGTAGGTGAGCAGGACCTTGCGGACCACCTCCGACAGGGTCTCGTGGCCGACCCGGCGGGCCGACCACGGCGAGCCGCCGGCCAGCATGAACCAGCGGACGGCGTCGGCGCCGTGCCGGTCCATCAGCGGGATGGGCTCGAGGATGTTGCCCAGGTGCTTGCTCATCTTCCGGCCGTCCTCGGCCAGGATGTGGCCCAGGCAGAGCACGTTCTCGTAGGAGCTCTGCTCGAACACCAGCGTGCCCACGGCCATGAGCGTGTAGAACCAGCCGCGCGTCTGGTCGATCGCCTCGCAGATGAACTGCGCCGGATAGGCGGCCTCGAACTCCGCCTGGTTGCGGTGCGGTGCCCCCCACTGGGCGAAGGGCATCGACCCGGAGTCGTACCAGGCGTCGATCACCTGGCGGACGCGGCGGTAGGTGCCCTCCTCGCCGGGCAGGGTGAACGTGACGTCGTCGATGAACGGCCGGTGCGGGTCGAGGTCGGACAGGTCGCGGCCGGTCAGCTCCGACAGCTCGGCCAGTGACCCCACCGCCACCATGCGGGTGGGATCGGCGTCGTTGCGCCAGATCGGCAGGGGCGTGCCCCAGTACCGGTCGCGCGACAGCGCCCAGTCGACGTTGTTGTTCAGCCAGTCGCCGTACCGGCCGGTCTTGATGTTCTCCGGGTGCCAGTTCGTCTTCTCGTTCTCGGCGAGCAGCTGGTCCTTGATCGCGCTGGTGCGGATGTACCAGGACGGCTGCGCGTAGTACATGAGCGGCGTGTGGCAGCGCCAGCAGTGCGGATAGCTGTGCTCGTAGCGGATCTCGCGGAACAGCACACCGCGGGCCTGGAGGTCCTCGACCAGGGCGGGGTCGGCGGCCTTGAAGAAGTGCCCGCCGACCAGCGGCACCTCGGCGAGGAAGTGACCGGTGCCGTCGATCGGGTTGACCACGGGCAGGCCGTAGCCGCGGCAGACGGCGAGGTCGTCGGCGCCGAATGCGGGGGACTGGTGCACCAGCCCGGTGCCGTCGTCGACGGTGACGTAGTCGGCGAGGACCACGAAGTGAGCGTCGCCCTCGGGGAACGTCACGAGCTCGAACGGCCGCCGGTAGTGGGTGCGCTCCCACTCCCGGCCCGCCGCGCGCCCGAGCACCTCGGCGCCCTCGCCCAGCACGGCGGCCAGGAGCGGCTCGGCCACGACCACCGGGACGTCGTCGGAGCCGGCGGCCCGGGCGACGACGTAGACGACCTCGGGGTGCATCGCGACGGCGGTGTTGCTGGGCAGCGTCCACGGCGTCGTCGTCCAGACCAGCAGGTCGGCCCGGCCGGCCCACTCGCCGTCGGTGACGGGCAGGCGCACGTACACCGACGGATCGGTGATCGTCTCGTACCCCTGGGCGACCTCGTGGTCGGAGAGGCCGGTGCCGCAGCGGGGGCAGTAGGGCGCGACCCGGTGGTCCTCGACCAGCAGCCCCTTGTCGAACACCTGCTTGAGCGACCACCAGACGCTCTCGATGTAGGAGGGGGCCATCGTCCAGTAGGCGGTGGACATGTCGACCCAGTAGCCCATGCGGTGGGTCAGCTCGGTGAACGCGTCGACGTGCCGCTCCACCGAGGCCCGGCAGCGGGCGTTGAACTCGGCGATGCCGAACCGCTCGATGTCGGGCTTGCCGGCGAAGCCCAGCTCCTGCTCGACGGCGATCTCCACCGGGAGGCCGTGGCAGTCCCAGCCGGCGCGGCGGGGCACGTGCCAGCCCTGCATGGTCTTGAAGCGGGGGAAGACGTCCTTGAACGCGCGGGCCTCGATGTGGTGCGTTCCCGGGCGGCCGTTGGCGGTGGGCGGACCCTCGTAGAAGTTCCACTGCGGCTTGCCGGCCGAGGCCTCCAGCGACCGGTCGAAGACCTTCTCGCTCGCCCAGCGGTCGAGGATGCGGTGCTCCAGGGCGGGGAGGTCGACCTGCGGGGGCAGCGCGGCGAAGGGACCGGGAGAGGCGCTCACGGCGCCATTCTCCCCGAGCCGGCAACCGGTTCCGCGGTGCGCCCCCAGGAACCCCCGACCGGGTACGGGAGACTGGCCCCATGGAGGGCGCGCGGTGAACACCACGGTCACGCTCGCCCTCGCCGTCGGCGCGGTCGTGGTGCTGCTGGCCGCGGTCGCGCTGCGCCTGGCCGACCGGCTCGGTCTGCCCAGCCTGCTGCTGTACCTGGCCTTCGGCGTGGCGCTGGGGGAGAGCGGACTGGGCATCCAGTTCGACGACTACCAGCTCACCCACACCCTCGGGTACGCCGCGCTCGTCGTCATCCTGGCCGAAGGCGGTCTCACGACGCGGTGGGCCGACGTCCGCCGGGCGATCGGACCCGGCGTCGCGCTGTCCACCGTCGGCGTCGGGGTGAGCGTGGGCGTCACGGCCGGCCTGGCCGTGCTCCTCCTCGGCTACGACTGGGGCTTCGCCCTGCTGCTGGCCGCGGTGATCAGCTCCACCGACGCCGCCGCGGTCTTCGCAACCCTCCGCCGGCTGCCCCTACCGCGCCGGCTCGCCGCCTCCCTGGAGGCCGAGAGCGGCCTGAACGACGCTCCGGTCATCCTGCTGGTGACCGTGCTGGCCGAGACGCTCACGGGGGAGCCGACGCAGCCGTGGTGGCTGGTCGCCGTGGTCGTGGCGGCAGAGCTCGTCGGCGGCGCGCTCGTCGGGATCGGCATCGGCTTCGCGGGTGCGGCGCTGCTCCGCCGGGTGGCCCTGCCCGTCGCCGGCTTCTACCCCCTGGCGACGCTGGCGCTCTGCGTGCTCGCGTACTCGTCCGCGTCGCTCGCCCACACGTCGGGCTTCGTCGCGGTCTACCTCTGCGGTGTCGTGCTGGGCAACGCCGCGGTGCCGCACCGCACCGCGAGCGTCGGCTTCGCCGAGGGGATGGCGTCACTGGCGCAGATCGGGCTGTTCGTCCTCCTCGGCCTGCTCGTGTCGCCGGGCCGGCTGCCCGACGCGGTCGGGCCCGCGCTCGTCGTGGGAGCCGTGCTGCTGCTGCTGGCCCGGCCGCTGTCGGTGGTGGCCAGCCTGGTGTGGTTCCGGTTCCCGTGGACGCAGCAGGCGTTCATCTCGTGGGCAGGGTTGCGCGGAGCGGTGCCGATCGTCGCGGCCATCATCCCGCTGACGGCGGACGTCCCGATGGCGACGACGGTCTTCGACACCGTGTTCGTGCTCGTCGTCGTCTTCACCCTCGTGCAGGGCTGGTCGCTGCCGTGGGTGGCCCGCCGGCTGGGCATCGCCGCGCCCGTCGCGCCGCGGGAGATCCAGGTGGAGGCCGCGCCGCTGGAGGAGCTCGACGCCGAGCTCATGCAGATGACCGTGCCGCCCGGATCCCGGCTGCACGGCGTCTACCTGCCCGAGCTGCGGCTGCCCGAGGACGCCGCCGTCGTGCTGATCGTCCGCGGCGGCCGCTCGTTCGTGCCCGACGAGAACACCCGGCTCATGCGCGGGGACCAGGCGCTGCTGGTCTCGGCCCGCCGCTCCCGGGCGGAGGCCGAGCGGCGGCTGCGCGCGGTCAGCCGGGCCGGCCGGCTGGCCATGTGGCGGGGCGAGACCGGCCGCCCGGACGAGACCGACTAGCGGCCCGCCAGGCCGGAGCGGCGGGCTGCGCATGCCGGAGTCCCGTGGCATCGTGATCGCACCGGCGCCGGGCGGCGGTCGCCGTGCCGGGACAACGGAGCACGCCATGCGCTACCTCTTCCGGCCTCCGGCCACCGAAGCGACACCCCTGCTGTCCCTGCCGTGGCACCTGCCGCTGGAGGAGTGGGACGACGGCCTGCTGCTCGACGTGCCCCAGCGGGGCATCTCCCGGCACGTCGTGCGGTTCGTCGCCGTCCAGGACCGCGTCTACGCCCTCAAGGAGATCGCCGAACCGCTGGCCCGGCGCGAGTACGCCCTGCTGGCCCAGTTCGAGGAGGAGGGGCTGCCGGCGGTGTCGGTGCTCGGCATCTGCGTCGACCGGCCCGACGAGCAGCAGGCGATCCTGGTGACCCGCTACCTCGAGTACTCGATGTCCTACCGCTGGCTGTTCTCCGGCCCGCGCTGGTCCCACTCCGCCGAGCAGCTCCTCGACACCATGGTGGTGCTGCTCGTCCGGCTCCACCTGGCCGGCGTGTTCTGGGGGGACTGCTCGCTGTCCAACACGCTGTTCCGGCTCGACGCCGGCGCCTTCGCCGCCTACCTGGTCGACGCCGAGACCACCGAGCGGTACCCGAGCCTGTCGTCGGGGCAGCGGGCCTACGACGTCGACCTCGCCCGCGAGCGCGTCGGCGCCGAGCTGCTGGACCTGCAGTTCGGCGGCCTCCTGCCCGCCGACATCGACCCGATCGAGGTCGCCGAGGGGCTGCCCCGGCGCTACGAGTCGCTGTGGGAGGAGGTCACCCGCGAAGAGGTGTTCTGCCGGGCCGACCAGCGCTACCGCGTGGCCGAGCGGCTGCAGCGGCTCAACGACCTGGGCTTCGACGTCGGCGAGGTGGAGCTGATCGACGCGCCGGACGGCGGCGTCCGCCTGCGGGTCGAGACCCGGGTCTCCGAGCCGGGGGGCAACCGGCGGGAGCTGTTCCGGTTGACCGGCCTGGAGGTCCAGGAGCGCCAGGCGCGGCGGCTGCTCAACGACATCCGCGCGTTCCGGGCCTACCTCGAGCAGGCTACGGGTGGACCCGTGCCGGAGACCGTCGCCGCGCACCGCTGGCTCGCCGAGGTGTACCAGCCGGTCGTCCACGCCCTGCCACCCGAGCTGGCCGGCCGGCTCGCGCCGGCCGAGGTCTTCCACGAGGTCCTCGAGCACCGCTGGTTCCTGTCCGAGCGCGCCGGCCGCGACGTCGGCACGACGCGAGCGGCACGGTCGTACTACGCGACCGTGCTGCCGCGGACGCCGCAGGAGCTGACCACGCCGTCGGTCATCGCCGGGCTCCAGCCCGACGGCTGACCTGCGCGCCAGGTGCGTTCGGTGACGAAATGGCACCGATTCCGAGTCCATGCCGCTTCGAATTGACACCCTCTGTGACCTGCACCACGCTTCGAATCCGCGGTGATCACCGGTTGCGGTCGCGCCAACGGAGGCGATGTCGAAATGCCGAAAGCTGTGGGGCAGGTCCGACCCGGCACGGGGTCGGCCAGTTCTCGACGGAGCAGGAGGAGGTCCCCGCGACAGCGGGGGGTCGCGAGCGCCGCGGCCCTCCTGGTCGCCGCGGGCACGCTGGCCGCGTGCGGCAGCGACAGCGGTGGTGCGTCGACGCTGACCTGGTACATCAATCCCGACTCCGGAGGTCAGGCCGAGATCGCGTCCCGGTGCACCGAAGCGGCGGACGGCGCCTACACCATCCAGACCGCGCAGCTCCCGCGCGAGTCGTCCCAGCAGCGCGAGCAGCTGATCCGGCGGCTGGCCGCGGAGGACAACTCGATCGACCTGATCAGCCTGGACCCGCCCTACATCCCCGAGTTCGCCGAGGCCAACTTCCTGGCCCCCGTGCCCGACGACGTGGCCGAGCGGGTCACCGAGGGGGTCGTCCAGAGCGCGATCGACGGATCCACCTGGAACGACGAGCTCGTGGCGGTTCCGTTCTGGGCCAACACCCAGCTGCTCTGGTACAAGCAATCCGTCGCCGAGGCCGCCGGCCTGGACATGGAGCAGCCGGTCACCTGGGAGCAGCTGGTGGAGGCCGCGGAGGCCCAGGACACCCAGATCGCCGCGCAGGGCATCCGCGCCGAGGCCCTCACCGTCTGGCTGAACGCGCTGGTCGAGTCCGCCGGGGGGTCGATCATCGAGGAGACCGCCGACGACCCCGAGGACATCGAGCTCGGACTGGAGTCCGACGCCGCGGTCCGAGCCGCCGAGGTCATGCGCTCGGTGAGCACCGTCGGCGGCCCCGCGTTCAGCACCGCGGGCGAGGACGCCAACGTCACCGACTTCGAGGAGGGCGACGCGGCGTTCATGCTCAACTGGCCCTTCGTCTGGGGACGCGCGCTGTCCGCCGTCGAGGCCGGCACGCTCGAGGCCTCGGTGCCCGAGGACTACGGCTGGACGCAGTACCCGCGGGTGAACGAGGACGAGGAGAGCCGGCCCCCCTACGGCGGCATCAACCTGGTCGTCGGCGCCTACAGCCAGAACGTCGACGCGGCGTACGAGGCCGCGGAGTGCATCGTGTCGGAGGAGAACCAGGCCTACTACTTCGTCACCAACGGCAATCCCGCCTCCAAGGCCTCGGTCTACGACGATCCCGAGGTGCTGGAGGTCTTCCCCCAGGCCCCGGTGATCCGGGAGTCTCTGGAGAACGCCGCCCCGCGGCCGCAGACGGTCTACTACAGCGAGGTCTCCGGTGCGCTGCAGCGCGAGTACCACCCGGCCAGTTCGCTCGATCCGGGCTCCACGGGCGAGCAGGCCAGTGAGCTGATCAGCGCAGTTCTGCGAGGGGAGCAACTGCTATGACCCAGACCACGATGCCGCCGGTCGACAAGACCTCTCCGGTATCAGCGCCCCACGGCAAGATCAGCGATCGCGCCCGCAGCGAACGGAGGCTCGGCTGGCTGCTGGCCGGCCCCGCGTTCGTCGTGATGCTCGCCGTCACGGCGTACCCGATCCTGCAGGCGGTCTACGAGTCGCTGTTCTCCTACCGGCTGACCGACCCCGACAACAGGTCGTTCACCGGGCTGACGAACTACTGGGTCATCCTCACCGACTCGCTGTGGTGGCAGTCGATCTGGGTGACCGTGCTGATCACGGTGGTCACGGTCGCGGTCGAGCTGGTGCTCGGCTTCGCCCTCGCCATGGTGATGGCGAAGGCGCTGAGCTCCATCCGGCCGGTCGTCCGCGCGGCCATCCTCATCCCGTACGCGGTCATCACCGTGGTGTCCGCCTTCGCCTGGCAGTTCGCCTTCGACATCAACACCGGCTTCGTCAACTCGTGGTTCGCCTGGCTGCCGGGCATCTCGGCCGACACCGACTGGTTCGGTGACTGGGGCACGTCCCTCCTCGTCATCTGCCTCGCGGAGATCTGGAAGACGACGCCGTTCATCTCGCTGCTCCTGCTGGCCGGGCTGGCTCAGGTCCCCGAGGTGCTGCAGGAGGCGGCCCAGGTCGACGGCGCCACCTGGTGGCAGCGGTTGTGGCGGGTGACGATCCCGAACATGAAGGCGGCGATCATGGTCGCCCTGCTCTTCCGCAGCCTCGACGCGTTCCGTGTCTTCGACAGCATCTTCATCATGACCGCCGGGGCGAACGGCACCGAGTCGGTGTCGTTCCTCGCGTACCGGCAGACGATCGCCCGGCTGGAGATCGGGCTCGGGTCCGCGGTGTCGGTGCTGCTGTTCATCGTCGTGGTGATGATCGCCATGGCGTTCATCAAGGGCTTCAAGGTCGACCTGTCATCGGCGCGGGGGGAGTGAGCGATGTCCACACGCAAGAAGGTCCTGTGGTGGATCGGCGGGGCGGTGATCGTCCTCTACGCGCTCTTCCCGATCGCGTGGATCATCTCGATCTCGCTGAAGGCGCCGTCGGACATCGCCAACGGCCAGTTCGCCCCGACCAAGGTGTCGTGGCAGAACTACCGGGACATCCTCACCGGCAGTGCCAGTGACCTGTTCCTCCCGGCGCTGCGGAACTCCTTCGGCATCTGCCTCATCGCGACGGCCATCTCCTGCCTGCTCGCGATGTTCGCCGCCTACGCGATCGCGCGGCTGGACTTCCGCGGCAAGCGGCTGATCCTGTCGACGGCGCTGGGCGTGGCGATCTTCCCGGTGATCTCGATCGTGACGCCGCTGTTCAACGTGTGGCGCCAGATCGGTCTGTACGACACCTGGCCGGGGCTCATCCTCCCGTACCTGTCGCTCACCCTGCCGATCTCCATCTGGACCATGTCGGCGTTCTTCCGGGAGATCCCCTGGGAGATGGAGCAGGCCGCCCAGGTCGACGGTGCGACGACGTGGCAGGCGTTCCGGAAGGTGATCGTCCCGCTCGCCGCCCCGGGTGTCTTCACCACGGCGATCATCGCGTTCTTCATCGCCTGGAACGACTTCGTCTACGGGATCGTCCTGACCTCGACGGAGGCAGCGCGGCCGGTGCCGGCGGCCCTCGGCCTCTTCAGCGGCGCGTCCCAGTTCGAGGACCCGACCGGGGCGATCGCCGCTGCCGCGGTCATCGTCACGATCCCGGTCGTCGTCCTGGTGCTGCTCTTCCAGCGGCGCATCGTCGCCGGCCTCACCAACGGCGCGGTGAAGGGATGACCGCCCCCGCCGGCGCCGGCCTGCCCTCCATCGCACCGACCTCAACGTCACTCACCCACCGAGGGGACGAGAACTGATGGCCTCCATCGAGATGCGCAACATCGTCAAGCAGTACGGGGACGGGTTCCCGGCCGTCAACGACGTCAGCCTGGACATCGCCGACGGTGAGTTCATGATCCTCGTCGGCCCGTCCGGCTGCGGTAAGTCCACGCTGCTGCGGATGATCGTCGGGCTCGAGGACATCACCAGCGGTGACATGGTCATCGGCGGCAAGCGGGTCAACGACCTCGCGCCCCGCGACCGGAACCTGTCGATGGTCTTCCAGAACTACGCCCTGTACCCGCACATGACGGTGTACGAGAACATCGCCTTCCCCCTGCGGCTGTCCAAGACGCCCGACGACGAGGTCCGCCGCCGCGTCACCGAGGCCTCGGACGTGCTCGAGCTCAAGGACCACCTCGAGCGCAAGCCGGCCAACCTCTCCGGTGGTCAGCGCCAGCGCGTCGCGATGGGACGGGCGATCGTCCGCCAGGCCGAGGCCTTCCTCTTCGACGAGCCGCTGTCCAACCTCGATGCCAAGCTGCGCGGTCAGATGCGCACGGAGATCTCGCGGCTGCAGCGGCGGCTGGGCATCACCACGGTCTACGTCACCCACGACCAGACCGAGGCCATGACCCTCGGCGACCGCGTCTGCGTCCTGCGCAAGGGCAAGATCCAGCAGGTCGCCTCGCCCCGGGAGCTCTACGAGCAGCCGGTCAACCTGTTCGTGGCGGGCTTCATCGGCTCGCCGCCGATGAACTTCCTGCCGGCGACGCCGGAGGGCAACCGGCTCACCACGCCCTTCGGGACCATCGAGCTCGACGAGCGTCGGGCCGCCGCGGTGCGCGGCCGGGATCTGCTGCTGGTCGGCATCCGGCCGGAGTACTTCGAGGACGCGTCGCTCGTCGACGAGGCGAAGCGGCCGCTGGGGTCGATGTTCCGGGCGCGGGTGGACGTCACCGAGTGGCTGGGCGACTCGCAGTTCGCCTACATCCCCTACGAGGCGCCCGAGTCGATCACCGCGCAGCTGCGCGACCTGTCCCGGGAGCTGGACAGCGAGGAGCTGCGCACCCAGGCGATCGTCTCGATCGACTCCACCAGCCGGATCCGCGAGGGCCGGGAGGCCGAGTTCTGGCTCGATTCGCGCAAGGTCCACGTCTTCGACCCGCAGACCGGTGAGAACCTCACCCGCGACGCGGACGCCGGAGCCGAGCTCACCCGGATGGCCGCCCAGGACCGGGTGGAGCAGGTGGGCGAGGCTCGGGGCGCGGCCGAGTCCCGGGGTGGGGCGTCGGCGGTCGGCGCTGCGTAGCGGAGGACCCCGTCCCGAGCACCCCTCGGATGCTCGGGACGGGATCCGGGCCGCACGGGAGTGGTGGCGCGACGCCGTCGTGTACGAGGTGTACCTCCGCAGCTTCGCCGACTCCGACGGCGACGGGGTCGGGGACATCGGCGGTCTGCGCCGGCGGCTGCCCCACCTCGTCGACCTCGGCGTCGACGCGCTGTGGATCACCCCGTGGTATCCGTCCCCCATGGCCGACGGGGGCTACGACGTCGCCGACTACTGCGACATCGACCCGCGCTTCGGCTCCCTCGCGGACGCCGATGCGCTGCTGGCCGACGCGCACCGGCTCGGGTTGCGGGTCATCACCGACCTGGTCGCCAACCACACGTCGGAGCAGCACCCGTGGTTCCGGGCAGCGCTGGCAGCCGGTCCCGGCTCGCCCGAGCGGAGCAGGTACTTCTTCCGGGACGGCCGGGCGGACGGCTCGGCTCCGCCGAACGACTGGGTCAGCGCGTTCGGCGGACAAGCCTGGACCCGGGTGGTGGAGCCCGACGGGACACCCGGGCAGTGGTACCTGCACCTGTTCGCCCCCCAGCAGCCCGACCTGGACTGGGGGCATCCCGGGGTGCGCGAGGACTTCGACGCCATCCTCCGGTTCTGGTTCGACCGGGGCATCGACGGCATCCGGGTGGACGCCGCTCCGGCCATGGCGAAGGCCCCGGGACTGCCCGACGCCGGTCACGGACCGGGAGCGGCGTTCGAGTCCCGTGCCTGGGTCGGCAACCCGCACTGGGACGTCGACGAGGTGCACGACATCCTGCGGCGCTGGCGTCGCATCGGGAACTCCTACCCGGGTGACAGGGTGTTCGTGACCGAGGCGGTGGTGAACGGCCCGGAGCGGCTGAGCCGGTACGTGCGCCCCGACGAGATGCACACGAGCTTCAACTTCGACTACCTCACGGCGCCCTGGGAGGCGGAGGCGCTGCGGCGCGTCATCGACGCCACGCTCGCCGCGCTGGAGCCCGTCGGAGCGCCGGCCACGTGGGTCCTGTCGAGCCACGACGAGACCCGCCACGTGACCCGCTTCGGGCGGGCCTACACGGGTGCGGCGTTCGGCGGAGCCGCCCTGCCCGCGTCGGAGACCGACCTCGGCCTCGGGATGCGCCGCGCCCGGGCGGCAGCCCTGCTGACCCTGGCCCTGCCGGGGTGCGCCTACGTCTACCAGGGCGAGGAGCTCGGCCTGCCGGAGGTCGAGGACCTGCCGGAGGACGCGCTGCAGGACCCGACGTGGGAGCGCTCCGGCCACACGGTCCGGGGCCGTGACGGGTGCCGCGTGCCGCTGCCGTGGGAGGGCGACCACCCGCCGTTCGGTTTCTCCGCCGACGGCGTCCGTCCCTGGCTGCCGCAGCCGCCGGAGTGGGCCGCCGCGAGCGTCGCCGCCCAGTCGGGAGATCCGGCGTCCATGCTGTCCCTGTACCGCGCGGCGCTGCGCCTCCGCCGGGAGCTGCCGGCGCCAGGGTCCGGTCCGCTCACCTGGATCGACGCCGGGGACCAGGTCCTTGCCTTCGACCGGAGCCCGGACGTCCGGTGCGTCGTCAACTTCTCCGAACGGGTCGTGGACGTGTCCGCCCACGGCCGGCTCCTCCTCGCCAGCGGCCCGTGCGACGGCGGCCTCCCGCCGGACACCGCGGCGTGGTTCGCCGTCCCCACGGACTGAGCGCGCCGACCCGGCGGTCCTGCGGTGGCCGGGGCCGCGGTTATGGTCGGGCCGACGTCGGGTTCCCGGTCGTCGGCCCAGCACACCCGTCCAGCCGAGGAGCGCGTCCTGTCCGAGCAGCCCGACCCCGGCCCCGCCGTCGTCCCGCCGCGACCCCGGACCCGCATGCTCCTGGCGCTCGCCTCCGTCGTCCTCGTCGTCGACCTGCTGACCAAGCTGGTCGTGGTGGCGACGATCGGGCCGGGGGAGGACATCCGGCTCCTCGGTGGCGCGCTGTACCTGACGAACCTGCGGAACACCGGCGCCGCCTTCTCCTTCGCCGAGGGCTTCACCGTGCTGTTCACCCTCGTCGCGGTGGCCGTCGCCGTCGTCATCGTGCGCACCGCGCGCCGGCTGTTCTCGGCCGGCTGGGCCGTGGCGCTCGGGCTCGTGCTCGGTGGGGCCCTGGGCAACCTCGTCGACCGCGTCTTCCGCGACCCCGGCTTCCTGCGCGGCGGCGTCGTCGACTTCCTGTCCGTCTTCGGCCCCGACGGACGGGTCTGGCCGGTGTTCAACGTGGCCGATTCGGCGATCGTCTGCGGAGGAGTCCTCGGCGTGCTG
>Ga0196958_10000470_pt1 | contig 13095 bp, 9 predicted proteins | sample S1v_10metaG_FD_148654 | JGI IMG/M metagenome (GOLD analysis project Ga0196958, IMG submission 148654) | Soil microbial communities from Anza Borrego desert, Southern California, United States - S1+v_10 | ecosystem: Environmental > Terrestrial > Soil > Desert | place: USA: California | collected...
GCATCCTCGATGATCCCGCGGATGCGCTGCAGGCCCGTGTCGACATCATCCAGCAGGCGGAGAGCGAAGTGCACGCGCTCTACTTTCTCGCCCGCGACGACCGCATCACCCTCGGCGCACTGGCATTGCTGCGCGAGGCCCGCAGACGCGGCGTCGGCAGCGTGAAGCTGATCGTCGACGCGAATTTCTCCCACATCCCGAAAGCAGTCCTCGCACACCTCCGCGACGAGGGCGTACACATTCGCGTGTATCACCCGATCACACTGCGGCATCCGAGCTGGCTGTTGCGGCGCATGCACGAGAAGGTGGTCATCGTCGACGGCGAGCGCTACATCGCGGGCGGACGCAATCTGGCCGAGGCGTACTTCGGACTGGCGAAGAAAAACTATGTCGACCGCGATGTGTATGTCGACGGCGCGTCGGCCGCGGATGCGGATCGCCACTTTGAAAACCTCTGGAACAGCGGCCACGTCGCCGATCTGCGCGTCAGCGTGTCGGACCGGGACAAGGAGCAGGCGGCGTTGCGGCTCACCGCGGCGCTGGCCACGCTCGCGCGCGAAAACGTGATCGCGCTCGACACGGGCGAGGATTGGTCCGCGGATCAGAAGGACGCGGGCACCGTGCGTTTTCTGCACGATCCGGTGCATGCGGATGACGGTCCGCGCGTTGCGCAGAGTTTCATGGCCATTCTCGAAAACGCGCGGACGTCGATCGTCATCGAGTCGCCGTATCTCGTCCCTTCGAAGTCGCTGCTGCAGTTGTTCGAGCGCAAGCTGAAGGAAGGGGTGACCGTCACGGTGCTCACGAATTCGCTGCGCTCGTGCGACGGCGTGCTGCCGCAGGCGGGCTATCTCAAGTACCGGCGGCGCCTGCTGCGCTCGGGCATCGACCTGCGCGAGTACCGCGGCCCGGACATGCTGCACGCGAAGACGGCGGTCGTCGACGGGCGCGTGGTGATGGTCGGCTCGTACAACCTCGACCCGCGCTCGCAGAACCTCAACACCGAGGCGATCTGCGTGGCGGAGGATGAGGAGATCGCCCGCGAAGTGCTTGCGTCGATCGACGCGCACCTGGCCAATGCGTGGACGGTGGGGAGTGCGTCACGCGGGCCGCGTGAACGGCGCTCGCAACGCTTCCGCGTCTGGGCGGCGCGGTTGCTGTTGCCGCTGATCGAGAATCAGTTGTGAGCGCTCCGTCCCTGCAGTCGCCGCACGAAGAACGCCAGGATCTCGTCGCGCGCGGCAATCGTCGGCTGCCCTGCTTCGTCGATGAGATGCGCGGTGACGACGCTGTGCGGTGAGGCCACCACTTTCTCGAAGAAGGGGGTGGTCACCGGATTGGCGGCGCTGTCCGGCAGGACGCGCGGCATGAAGCGGTCGCCGAGGGCGGCGGCATAGGCGCGGAACCGCTCGGCGGTGCAGAAGCGATCGCCTTCGAAGCGGCAGGCGAGCACGGTCAGGTCGTCGCGCTCGAGGCGCTCGCGCACCGCGGCCAGATCTTCGGGGGAGATCTCGAGCGCCCCGCGGTCGTTCAATGGCAGCGACGGTTGTGCGAGCACGGGAGCGAGCATCGACGGCTCGAGCATCATCGTCAGCGCGAAGTTGCCGGTGAAGCACATGCCGATCGCGCCGACGCCCGGCCCGCCGCACTCTTCGTGCGCGAGTCTCGCCAGCGCGCGCAGCCACGTCGTGACGGGGCTGGTCTGGTTCGCGGCCATGGCGCGGAACTCCGCGCTCACGCACGCACGCTGGAGGACGGCGGCGCCTTCCTCGACCGTCGGCACCGCGCCGTCGCGGCCGAACAGCGAGGGCATGTAGACCGTGAAGCCGGCGTCGCGCACCCAGCGGCTGAAGCGCGCCACGTGCGGGCTGATGCCCGGCATCTCGCTCATCACGATGACCGCGGGTCCGCTTCCCGCGACGTGCACGACTTTCGTCACGCCCTGCAGCGTGATCTGGCGGTGAGCGAAGTCTTCGAGAGGATCGTCTTTCCATTCCGTCATGCCGCGAGTGTGCGTTTTTACGCCGTTGCACGGAACTGTCGTTTTTGACAATATTCAGGCCGGATTGGACAAATGGAACAGGTGCTGATTCTCGCCCTCGACGGCGTCATGGACTCGAGTCTCGCCATCACGCTCGACACGTTCCGCGCCGCACGTGCGTTTCGCGAACGTGCGCGCACGCGTCGTGACGTGCAGTGGCACGTGGCCGGTCATCGCAAGACCGTGCGTACGGGCGGCGGTCTGCGCCTCGAGGCCGGCTTTACGTTCCGTGAAGTGCTCGACGGTGCCGTACGCGCGGAATGGGTGATCGTGCCGGGACTCGGTCTCACGAATGAAGCGGCGATCGCAACGCGGCTCCGGCAGAAGGATGCGCTCGCGGCGATGGAGTTGCTGCGCGAGCGCCGGATGACGAAACGGATCGCCGCGTCGTGCTCGGCCGTGTTTCTCCTGGCCGAGGCGGGAGTGCTGGCGGGCAGGGCGGCGACGACGACGTGGTGGCTGGCGCAGACGTTCCGCGAACGCTATTCCGATGTGCGGCTCGACGAGAGCAGGATGCTCGTACGGGACGGCGCGTGCCTCACCGCCGGCTCCGCGTTCGCGCAGCTCGACCTCGCCCTGGCCGTCGTCACGGCCACGATGGGGCCGGAGATCGCGCACCTCTGTTCGCGCTACATGCTCATCGACCGCCGCGCGTCGCAGGCGCGCTACATGATCCCGTCGCACGTGCGGCACGTCGACGAGACCGTGATCGCGGCCGAGCGCTGGATCGACGCGAACCTGTCGGATCCGATCACGATCACCGGCCTCGCCTCCGCGGTCGCCGTCTCACCGAAAACGCTCTCCCGCCGCATCGTCGCCGCGACCGGCCTGTCGCCCGTGCGCTTCCTGCAACGACGCCGCGTGATGGAGGCCGTGCATCTCATCGAGACGACGACGATGACGGTCGAAGCCGTCGCGGAGAAGGTCGGCTACCAGGACGCGACCGCGCTGCGGAAGATCATCAAACGCGAGCTCGGCACGACGCCTTCGACGCTGCGCGCGTCATGACGCCGTATATCCTTCGCGCATGAGCGACGTTTTCCTCCACAACCCACGCTGCAGCAAGAGCCGCGCTGCTCTGGAGCTCGTGCGCGATGCGGGCGTCGAGCTGCCGGTGCGCGAGTATCTCAGCGAGCCGTTGTCCGTCGACGAATTGCGCCGCATCGTGCAGCTCCTCGGCGTGCGTCCCATCGACATCGTTCGCCGCGGCGAGCCGCAGTACGCCGCTCTCGGACTGCGCGACGCAACGCCCGACGACGAAGTGCTGCGCGCGATGGCGGAGCATCCGATCCTCATCGAGCGGCCGATCGTCGTGCGCGGCGGGAAGGCGGTCGTGGGGCGGCCGCCGGAGACGGTGCGGGAGATTCTGTAGCGGTGACGCTGCCGCACTATTCGCTCGGGTCGACCGATGCCGAGCATCGCCGTCTCATCGCGCTCGCGTCGCATGAGGAAGAGCGAGTCGTCGACGCCTGCCGCCGCGCCCGCGTCGGCACCGGCGCGATCGCCCTCGATCTCGGCTGCGGTCCGCTCGGCGCGTTGGGCGCACTGGCGAACGTCGTAGGCGCAGAAGGGACGGTGGTGGGTGTCGATGCGAATGCGGCGGCGTTGACGCGCGCGCGTTCGCTGCTCGCGGACGCGTTCCCGCAGATTCGCTTCCTCGAAGCGGACGTCCATCGCGTCACCACCTCCGACCTCGGGATCGACGGTGCGGACCTCGTGTACTCGCGCCTCATGCTGTTGCATCAACCCGATCCCGCGACGACGCTGACGCACGTCGCGCGGCTGTTGCGCCCGGGCGGCGCGTTCATCGCGCACGAAGCGTCCGATCTTCCGATGCATGCACCGGCGGCCGAGCCGCACGTGCCGGCGATGACGCGTGTGTGGGAGCTCGTCATCGCCGCCGCCCGCGCGCGCGGCGCGCGGACCGACTTTGCGAGAAAGGGGCGCGACTTCATCACGCGCGCCGGTCTGACGATCGAGAGCCATTGCGCGTACGCGGTGCATTACCCCTCCGCCATCGGCATCGACATCCCGCGCGTCGCGCTGCAGTCGCTGCGGCCGGTGATCGCGCAGCATGGCCTCGCGAGCGAAGACGAGGTCGCGCAGCTCGACCGTGAGCTGGAAGCCGCGAAACTGCGCGACGACGTGCAATGGGTCTCGAGTCCGCTGATGTTCGAGTGGATCGCGCGCAAAGCGCCGGTCACCGCACCGACACAGGCATGAGCGGCGTTGGCGAGCGGCGGGGGCCTGCCGGCGGCGCGGCGGAAACTCCGCGCTGACCGTGCCGTTGCGGAGGATCTGCTTCAGTTCCGCAGAAAGCGTTTCGAGTCTTCCACGCGCGGGATGTTGTTGAACATCACGTACGTCTCCGCGCCGGGCGTGATCCATGCGCGCAATTGCCGCAGTTCGTCGTCCGTGTACTTTGCGTAATGGCTGCCGTTGCCGTGCAGGCGCCAGTAGGTGAGCTCGGGAGTGAGCGACGGGCGGAGAAACGGATCGACGGCGTGGGTGAGGGTGAGGTCGCGGCAGAGAGAAACGATGACGTCATCGGGCCACGCGCCGCGGGGCTCCCATAGAAAGCGCACGTTGCGCGGGCGCTCGATCGTGGTGAAGAAGCGGCGCATGTTCTCGATGTTCTCTTCGGTCGGGCGGAAGCTCGCGGGGCATTGAAAGAGGATCGCCGTCGCGCGGAGGATGCGTTGCGCGAGGAGCGTCGTCTGCCACGCGTGCATCACCGTTTCATTGACGCGAAACGCCCCCGCTTCTTCGAGATTCACCGCGGTCTTGCAGCGTTTGTACGTGCGGCTCGTGCCGAGGTGGGTGATGACCTGCCACGCTTTCATGGTGAACTCGAAACCGGGCGGGGCCTGCATGCGCCAGCGTTCGAGCGTGCGCGCGGGCGGCGGGTCGTAGAACGTCTGCTGCACTTCGACGACGGGGAAGGTTTCGAAATACGCGGCCGCGCCGATGGTGAAGCCGCAGAGTCCGACCTTGATCATCCGGTCTCGGCCAATGCGTCAATGATGCCGCCGGCCTTCCACACAGGGCAACACGCGCGAGGTGCGTCCGCCGGCGTCCACGTCCATCAGCGCGCCGAGCGTGCGGGCCAGATCGAGCGGTGAGGACTCGACGTCGTACACGCCGGGCTCGATGCCCGAGCCCCACAACATCAGTGGCACGCGCATGTCGTTCTCCACGGGCTGGCCGTGCGTGGTGCTGTTCGAGCCCCAGTGCCACATCCAGCCGGGACGCAACGCGATGAGGACGTCGCCGGAGCGGTCGCTGCGGAACGACGCACGCATCAGCTCTTCGACGCGCGAGGCGTGCGGATTCGGTGTGAGCATCTCCGTGCTCGTCCACACGTCGTCGATGCCGTGGTGCTTCATCGCCCGGAGGACGTCGCGCAGTGCGATGCGTACGCGTTCGCCGTCGAGTCCGAGGGCGTCGATGCGCTTCCAGTTCAGCCACAGTCCCGGCTCTTCGAAAAAGTAGACGAGGGCGTGCTGCAGCGGCGCGCGCTCGTCGAAGCGAAGGGCGAGCTTCTTCGCCAGCGCGCGCTCGATTTCGACGCGCGCGGGGGGGAGGTCGGAGATGAAGCGCGCTTTCGCATCCGGCGTACGCACGTCGAGCCGTCCCGCGTCCGCATGCGGATCGCGCAGTTTCACGATCTCGGGATTGGGCTGCACGCCGTGATCGGACGTGAGCGCGACGACGACGCGCTTGCCGAAGCGCCGCTCGATGGCATCGAGGAAATCGCCGAGCATGCGGTCGAGGCGGACCATGCTGTCGGCGACTTCCATCGAGTCGGGACCGTAGTAGTGGCCGAGGTAATCGGTGGACGAGATGCCGACGAAGAGCGCGTCGCCTTTGCGCGTGCCGAGCTGCTCGGTCGCGATCACGTGCTGTGCGAAGTCGAGCAGCATGCGGTGCGCGAACGGTGTGTACGTCATCGCGCGCACGTGCGGGACGGGATGCGGAAACGTCCCTCCGTAGGTGTTGTTCTTCAGCGGCCACGCCTCGGGCGGATCGAACGTCGCCCGCTGCATTTCCTCGGGCGGGATGTACGGCGACGGAGTCCAGCGCGCGGACGCGGGGAGGTAGCCGGGGATGAGTGCGTTGAACGAAAACGCCTCGGGGTTGAAGCGGTAGTACGTCGAGGAGATGAATCCCGGCACGCGGTAGTCGAACCAGTACGCGGCGTCGGCGCGGCGACCGCCCATCAGGATCGACGCACGATCCTTGAGGGCGAGCGCGATCACGCGTCCCTCGGGATACTTTTCCTTGATGCGGTCGGCGAGACCGTCGCCGGCGAGATTCGCCGGCGACATGCCGATGGTCTTGCCGGCGGTGACGCTCACGCGCGCGTCGTACGTGCAGTACATCGGCGAGCCGCCGTCCTTCCACCACCAGTCGCCTTCGGCCGTGAACGGCGTCAGCGTGATGTGCTTCGGGCGATACGGGGCGATGTCGTCGAAGTACCAGTCCCACCGCGCGAGATCGACCGGCGCGTCGCGCTCGAACCAACTGTTGCCGAGGATGCCGCTTTCGGCGGGAAGGAGCCCGGTGCCGATCGAGGCGTGACCGGGACCGGTGAACGTCGTGCTGTAGCGATAGCGCGCGTTCGGGAACGTCGCGCCTTCGCGCGTGAAGCGCTTGAAGCCGCGTTCGGTGAACCACGGCGCGAAGCGGTCGACGTAATCGAAGCGAAGCTGATCGACGGAGATGACGACGACGAGGTCGGGCGGTTCCGCGAAGAGCGGAAACGCGACGAGCAGCGCGACGAGGAGGAGGCGGATCATTTGTCGCGGAGTGCGTCGACCTTTCGCTGAAGCTGTTCGCAGGGCGTGCCGCCGCTGCCGATGAGCGCGCGCTCCCACGAACCGTACATGGGGTTGGGGAGGATGAACCAGCGCGTGCCCCACCAGCTCGCGGTGCCGGCGATGAGCTGCGCGCGCTCGGCCTGCGACTTTTCGCGCGCGTTCACGAAGTCGTTGAGGTCATCGCCGATGAGGAGCAGCAGGCGATGGGTGCCCGCGACCTGGGCGCGGCGCGGAGACTTGTCGCTGACGTTGTTCTGGCGGAGGAGGAGCGTCTCGGGCGTGACGGGAAAGCCCAGGCGCTGCAGATTCGCGTATGTGCCGGTGCGCTCGTCTTCGTCGCGATTGGTGACGTAGAACGGCGTCACCCCCCGGCTCTTCGCGTAGGCGAGGAACTCCGCCGCGCCGGGAATCGCGGGTGCCGCGCCTTCGGCGGTCCACTCTTTCCACGTGGCCGGGTCGTACGTCTTCCCCGCGCGAATCACGCGCGCTTCGAACGGTGTGTTGTCGAGCGCGGTCTCATCGAGATCGAGCACGACCGCCGGCGGCTGCGACGGATCGTTCGCCGTCTCTTCCGAGGCCCCGACCCAGTCGCGATCCGCGAGCGCGAGATCGAGCGCGCGCCGTGCGTTCGCATACGTCTGCGTCGCAGCGGCGCGATATTCGGCCGCGTGCTGCACCCAGAGCGTGGCGTTGAGGATCGAATGGCCGGGGTGGCAGGGAGCGGGAGGGAGGGGGGCGGTCGCGGGAGGAGTTGTGGCGCAGGAGAGGAGGGTGAGGGTGAGGAGGGGGAGGAGGAGGAGTGTGCGGTTCATGAGAGAGATCCGGGAGAGAGACCCGTGAAATCCAGAATGCAGAATGCAGAATGCAGAATGCAGAAAACGAGGGGAGGGGGGCGGTGGCCCCTTTCTTCATTCTTCGTTCTGCATTCTGCATTCTGCATTCATCTTCAAACAAAACGGCCGCCCTTGCGGGGCGGCCGTTTGTTTACCACGAGGTGGACTCGAATCAGAAGCTGACGCGGATGCCCAGGCGTCCCTGCCAGCGGGAGGCGAGGTTGCCGGTGCTGTACTGGGCTCCCGGGTTGAGGCTGCCGAGGACGAACTCGTTCGGACGGCTTGCGTCCTGGCGGCCGGCAGTCGTTTCACGATAGACGGGCAGGCCGCTGGTGGGATCCTGACCGACGTACGTGACCGGGTTGAAGGTGTTGTTGAGAACGAAGCGCTGGACGCCCGACTCCTGGTCGAACATGTTGAGGACGTTCAGGATGTCGGCCTGCAGCGAGACGCGGGTGCCGAGGAACTGCGGCAGACCGATCTCGTAGTGGAAGTCGAGACGGCGCGTCCACGGCGCGCGCAGCGAGTTGCGCGCGGGCGCTTCGCCGCTGCCCGGCTCGAGACCGACCGAGGTGAGGAAGTTGTTGAAGTAGTTCTTGTCGATCGGTGCCTGCGTGACGCCCTGCGAGGTGCGGCAGGGCGAGGTCGCGTTCGGCGTACCGTTCGAGGTGGCCGGGCAGAGGATCAGGTCGTTCGGGATGTAGAGCAGGTCGTTGTTGCCCGAGCCGTCGCGGTTGATGTCGCCGCCCATGAGCAGCGAGTACGGCTGACCGGCCTGCGCAACGTAGAACAGACCGAAGTTGTGACCGAACGCGCCGGTGTTGAACGCGTAGGTCGCCGAGATGTTGAAGCGGTGCTCGATCTCGAAGACCGACGTCGTCAGCTCGGGGTTGAAGAGGTCACCCGTGCGGGAGATGTAGCCGAACTGCCACTGCGAGGAGGCGGTGCTGGAGGTGAAGTCACCGACCGACTTCGCTTCCTGGTGCGCGTAGTTGGCGTTGAGCACGAGGTTGCCGATGCGCTTGTCGAAGGTCACGGTCTGCGTGAACTCTTCGCCCTCGTCGGTGTTGGTGAGGAAGTACGCGTTGCCGAAGCCGGCGACGCGGTTCGAGTAGGTCTTGCGGCCGTCGAGCGCGCTCACGCCGCTCTCCTGCTTGGCGACGTTATGGTAGAAAACGTCCTGCTGCGTCTGCGACCAGAGCAGCTCGGCGCTGCCGCGGATGCCCCAGAAGAGCTCGCGGTCGTAACCGAGGGTGGCGCGGAGGACGCGCGGGAACTGGAAGTCCGGATCGGCGAGCGCGATGTCCTGCGCGGCGGCCGAGCCGAGGTTACGCGGCTGGTTTTCCGGATCGGGGTTGAACGTCGGGCGCGTGCAGTTGTTGGCGCAGGTGAGCAGGACCTGCTCGATGCCCGTGCCGCCGTAAGCGTTGGAGATCCAGACGAACGGCGCGCGGCCCTGGAAGACGCCGACGCCGCCGCGGAGCTGCTGCTTGCCGCTGCCGCCGATGTCCCAGTTGAAGCCGACGCGCGGCTCCCAGGTGATGCGCTCGGCCGGAACGTCCGAGGTGTCGAAGCCGAGCGCGGTCTGCACGGCCGGGTTGTGCGACGGGGTGGTGTTGAACTGCGGGCGGTCGGCGCGGAGGCCGAGCGTGAGCGTCACGTTGTTCGAGACGCGCCACTGGTCGCTCACGTAGAGGCTGTACTGCGCCGCCTCGAACGCCGTCGCGCGGCGCGGGTCGTCGCCGGTGGCGAAGCCGATCGAGTACTGGCTCGGCGTGCCGGCCTGCAGCGCGGCGAGGTCGGGGAAGAGGTAGTAACCGTAGAAGTCCGAGATGAAGAGGTTGCTGAACTCGAAGATCTGGTTCGAGGTCCCGAAGACGAAGTTGTGGTTGCCGTACACCCACGTGAAGTCGTCGGTGATCTCGAGGATGTCCTGATCGAGAGCGTTCGCGCCGGAGAAGCGCTCGATACCGGTCTGGAGCGCGCCGTTGCGCTGCGAGGCGCCGATCTCGATGGTCGGGAAGATGTCGCCCGGCGTCTCACGATGCTCGCGCACGGTCGTGAAGTTCACACGCGCTTCGTTGAACGCGTTGGCCGAGAAGACGCTGTTGAGCTGACCGACCGTGGAGTTGGTCTCGCTGGGGAAGAGGTAGAGGTTGTTCGGGAAGTAGAAGCGGGTGGTCGTGCGGGTGAAGCTCGAGGGGGTGTTCACGTTGTTGGCGTCGACGTAGTTGTGACGCAGCGTGAAGTTGTTCGAGTTGCCGATGTTCGCGTCGAGGCGGCCGAACAGGAGCGTGCTCTTGGTGTTGAAGATGATGTCGCCGAGGTCGCCCGACTCGTAGCCGTAGCGGTCGCGGAGGAAGTTCGCGACCTCGTACGCCGCCGGGTTTCCGCGGTAGACGCCCGGGGTGTTGTTGGAGGCGGCGGCGGCGCAATCGGCGGCGTCCGTGCAGGCGCGCGTGCCGTCCGGCTGCTCGCGGTCGTTCTCTTCACCGCTGACGAAGAAGAACAGCTTGTCGCGGATGATGCGGCCGCCGAGGCGTCCGCCGTACTGGGTCTGTTCGAATTCCGGGAGCTCGGAGAGGACGTCGCTCTCACCGATGTAGTCGAGGTTGCGCTGCGTGCCGAAGAACGAGCCTTCGAACGCGTTCGTTCCGGAGCGCGTGACGGCGTTCAGGCCGCCGCCGGTGAAGCCGCTCTGGCGGACGTCGTACGGCGAGACGAGGACCTGGAGCTGCTCGATGGCGTCGAGCGAGACCGGCTGCGTGCCCGAACCGCCGCCCGGCGTACCGGACGAGGAGAGGCCGAAGAGGTCGTTGTTGACCGCGCCGTCGATCTGGATGTTGTTGTAGCGGTTGTTGCGGCCCGCGATCATCATGAACGTGCCGTCACCGGTGAGGCTCGTCGTGACGTACGGGTTCGTGCGGGCGAAGTCCTGGAGCTGGCGGTTGACGGTCGGCAGCGTCTCGAGCTGCTCTTCCGTGACGGCCGAGGTGGAACCGGTGCGGTTCGGGTTGATGATGTCGTCGGCCGTGGCCGTGACGGTGATGGCCTCCGTCACCGTGGCCAGCGCCAGGCGGACGTCGACTTCGGTCGTGGTGCCGAGCGTGACCGTCAGGTTGCGGGTCTCGGAAGGACGGAATCCTTCGAGGTTGGCCGTCACCGTGTACGGGCCGCCGACGCGGACGTTCGGCAGCAGGAAGCGGCCGTTCGAGCCGGACACGGCCTGGTAGCGCGTGCCGGTCGGGGTGTGAACGGCCTCGACGGTGACGCCGGGGAGCAGATCTTCTCCCGCGGTGACCGACCCGGCGATGTTGCCGGTGGTGGTTTGCGCGTTCGTTAAAGGTGCGATCGCAAGCAGTACGACCGCGGTCAGATACAACAGACGGCGGAGAGCGGACATGAATCCTCCTGACGTGATCAACAGCGAATGGACGTTTGGAACGACTCGCGGAGCGCGAATGATGAGCGTGATTTTACGGGCCGGTAGTTTAAAACAACCGGCCCGCAAAGGATTGAAAAACGTGTAAAGGCCCGACTAAAAACTCTTCAGAAAGGCGTCGTTGGTCGGGAACTTCTGGAGCCGTTCGAGGAGCATCTTCATCGCGGTCATCGGGTCGGTGCCGGCCAGCGCACGCCGCAGCGTGTGGATCTTCGGCAGGACGGTCGGCGGCAGGAGCTTCTCTTCCTTGCGGGTGCCGGTCTGTCCGATGTTCATGGCGGGGAAGATGCGGCGCTCGAAGAGACCGCGGTCGAGGACGATCTCGGTGTTGCCGGTGCCCTTGAACTCCTGAAAGATGACCTCGTCCATGCGCGAGCCGGTGTCGATGAGCGCCGTCGCGATGATGGTCAGCGACCCCCAGTCCTCGGCGTTGCGTGCCGCGCCGAAGAAGCGGCGGGGCTTCTCCATCGTGCGCGCGTCGATGCCGCCGGAGAGGATCTTGCCCGAGCCGCGCTGCTCGTTGTTGTACGCGCGCGACATGCGGGTGATCGAGTCGCAGAGGATGACGACGTCTTTGTTCGTCTCGACCAGACGGCGCGCGCGCTCGAGGATGATCTCGGCGAGATGGATGTGGCTCTCGGCGTTTTCGTCGGAGCTCGACGCGACGACTTCACCGTTCTCGACGGAGCGGCGGAAGTCGGTCACTTCCTCGGGGCGCTCGTCGACGAGGAGCACGAAGAGGATGACGTCGGGATGGTTCTTGTTGATGCCGTGGGCGATGTCCTTGAGGAGCGTCGTCTTGCCGGCTTTCGGCGGTGCGACGATGAGGCAGCGCTGCCCTTTGCCGACCGGCGCGAGCAGGTCGAGGACGCGCGTCGTGAGACGCTCGGACTCCGTCTCGAGCTTGAACATCTCGTTCGGATCGATCGAGATCAGCTCGGAGAAGGGGCGGCGCGAGTCGCGATACTCCTCGAGCGGCATCCCTTCGACGCTCTCGAGGCCGACGAGCTCGAGACCGTTGCCCGTCCGGCGCGCCGAGCCGCCGAGGAGGAGACCGGCCTGGAGATGCAGCCGCTCGACCATCGAGCGCGGCACGATCGTGTCGCCCGGCTGGACGTAGTAGTTGTTGACGGGATCGACGAGGATGCCGGTGCCGTTGGGCTTGACGTACAGGACGCCGGAGACGGCGACCAGCTCGCCCGGCGGGATGTCGATCGGCGGAGCGTTGCCGCCGTTCTCCTGCATCGGACGTCCGGTGCCGCCACCGCCGCCGCCTTCGCGGCCACGGGTACGGCGCGAACGGCGTCTGCGACGGCCGGCGCCACCTCCACCGCCGTCGAACTGGCGGGGTTGTGCTTCGTTTCCTGGTTCGGGACGGTGTCCGTTGCCGACGGGTTGCCCCTCGGCGCCGGTGCCGCCCGTGCGACGTCTGCGGCGACGGCGCTTACGCGGAGTGCGATCTTCTGGTGTCATTCGAACTCAATCAACTGCCTAAATGAGCTTTCACCTGCGAGTCCCTGGATCCGACGAAACGGGGCGGAGAGTCACTCTCGAAAACGCCCGGCGGGATGCCTTACGCAAGATTCGTCGCGCGAGGTGCGGACGTAGTATCGGGAAGTCGGGAGGGAAAAGCAAGAGCGAGGGGCGGGGGCGGGCGAGGGGCGGAGCCGCGAAGCAGCGATGAGGGATGAGGGATGAGCGGTGGCCGCGGGTGGGACGGGTGGGGGCAAGGAGGAAGGCGGAAGGATGAAGGCGGAGGGCGGGGGCATGTGTCGCGACGTGATGATCGCGCGCCGCGGCGGTGGCGCTCATCTTTGTCCGTGCGCATTCCTCTCGCGACGCGGCTCCGCCTTGCCCCCAGTCTCGTCGCCACCAACACCGCACTCGCGTGCCGCGTCATCCCTCATCCTTCATCCCTCATCCCTGCCCACGGTTCCTCACGCGACGCGCCTCCTCCTT
>Ga0196958_10000471_pt1 | contig 13084 bp, 12 predicted proteins | sample S1v_10metaG_FD_148654 | JGI IMG/M metagenome (GOLD analysis project Ga0196958, IMG submission 148654) | Soil microbial communities from Anza Borrego desert, Southern California, United States - S1+v_10 | ecosystem: Environmental > Terrestrial > Soil > Desert | place: USA: California | collected...
GATGTGCAGCAGGCCGTCCTGGCCGGGGAGGATTTCGATGAAGGCTCCGTACGGCTCGATGCGCTTGACCGTACCTTTGTAGTTCTTCCCGATCTCCGCGGACGCGGTCAGGCCCTTGATGATGTCAATCGCACGCTCGGCCGACTTGGCGTCGGTCGAGGCAATCGTGACCTTGCCGTCGTCCTCGACGTCGATCTTGGTGCCCGTCTCTTCCACGATCCAGCGGATGGTCTTGCCACCCGAACCGATGACGTCGCGGATGCGGTCTTTCGGGATCTGGAGGGTGTAAAGGCGCGGCGCGAACTCGGAGAGCTCGGTGGCCGGCGTGGCGATGGCCGCTTCCATGCGGTCGAGGATGTAGAGCCGGCCGGCCTTGGCCTGCTCGAGCGCGCGGGCCATCACGTCGCGGGCGAGGCCCGAGACTTTGATGTCCATCTGCAGCGCCGTGATGCCGTTGCGCGAGCCAGCGACCTTGAAGTCCATGTCGCCTTCGTGGTCTTCCATGCCGGCGATGTCGGAGAGGATCGCGTGCTTCGTGTTGTCTTCGCTGGAGACGAGGCCCATGGCCACGCCGGCGACGGAGGAGCGCATCGGGACGCCGCCGGCCATCATGGCCAGGGAGCCGCCGCACACGGAGGCCATCGACGAGGAGCCGTTGGACTCGAGGATGTCGGACACGATGCGGATGGTGTACGCGAACTCGTCCTCGGGCGGCAGGAGCGGCGCGAGAGCGCGGCGGGCGAGGTTGCCGTGGCCGATCTCGCGGCGCGCCGGTCCGCGCAGGAACTTGACTTCGCCGACCGAGAACGGCGGGAAGTTGTAGTGGAGCATGAAGCGCTGGAAGGTCTCCCCTTCGAAGTCTTCGATCTTCTGCGCTTCCTGCGGCGTGCCGAGGGTCATGGTAACGAGGGCCTGGGTCTCGCCGCGGGTGAAGATGGCGGAGCCGTGGGTCCTGGGGAGCACGCCGAGGTCGATGGAGATCGGACGGATCTCATCGAAGCGGCGGCCGTCGACGCGCATGTTCTCCTCGAGCATGAGGTTGCGGAAGATGCGCACTTCCATCTCGTTGAACGCGGACGCGACGGCGGTGACCTGGTCGACGTCCTCGGCCGGCACACTGGCGATGACCTGCTCGCGGACGGCCTTCATGGCGTCGCGGCGGGCATGCTTGCCGGTGGTGAGCATGGCCGTGCGGAGCTGCGTTCCGAACTGATTCATCAGGTTCGTGAGCTGCTCGTCGGTGAACTTCGACTTGTACTCGACCGGCAGCTTCTGCTTGCCGACGTCGGAGCGGAGCTGGTTCTGCAGGTCGCAGATGCGCTTGATCTCGGCGTGGGCGGCGTCGAAGGCGTCGAGCACGACGCTCTCGTCGACTTCGCGGGCGCCCGCTTCGACCATGACGATGGCGTTGGCCGTGCCGGCCACGACGAGGTCGAGGTCGGAAAGGTCACGCTGCGAGTTGGTCGGATTGACGATGATCTGTCCATCGACGTAGCCGACGCGGACGGCGCCGATCGGGTTGTGGAACGGGATCTCGGAGATCACCAGGGCCGTGGAGGCGGCGTTGATGGCGAGGATGTCCGGGTCGTTCTCGCCGTCGGCGGAAAGGACGAGGGCGATGATCTGGGTCTCCTGGCGGTAGCCCTTCTGGAAGGAAGGACGCAGGGGACGGTCGATGAGGCGGGAGGTGAGGATTTCCTTTTCGGTAGGACGGCCTTCACGCTTGAAGAAGCCGCCCGGGATGCGTCCGCCGGCGTACGTGTACTCCTTGTAGTCGACGGTGAGGGGCATGAAGTCGCCGATGACGTTGCCGTCTTTGTAGCAGGCCGTGGCGAGGACTACGGTGTCGCCGTAACGGACGACGCAGGAGCCATGGGCCTGTTTGGCGATCGCACCTGTCTCCAGCGACAGGGCCTTCCCGCCGATCTCGATCTCTCTTTTGAATGCCATTGATTTCCTTCGGTGCGTGAGCCACTCATCGCTTCACGCTTTGTATTTGTCCGCGGGGCCGAACGATGGGATCCGGCCATGGAAGGAATTTCGTGCAGGCTCCGGGCCTGAATACACGAGGGGCGGGCCAGAACGGCCCGCCCCGGGGGGTTCGCTGCGTTACTTACGGATGCCGAGCTTGTCGATGATCGTGCGGTACCGCTCGACATCGGTCTTCTTGAGGTAATCAAGGAGCCGGCGGCGGCGACCGACGAGCTTGAGGAGACCGCGGCGCGAGTGGTGGTCTTTCGCGTGGGTCTTGAAATGCTCGGTCAGGTAGGTAATGCGGTTCGAGAGGAGTGCAATCTGCACTTCTGGCGACCCGGTATCGCTGTCATGGACGCGATACTGGTTGACGAGGTCCGTTTTCTGTTGCTTCGTGGTGGACAAAATCCTGTCTCCTAAAAGGTTGAAACCGTTGCCTGAATACACGTGGAGCTTTGAGCCGGCGACGATAACAGCGGGCGGAGGCGAAATCAATCCCGGGAGGGTAAACTTCGGCGGTCATGCCTCAGGCACGCACTCTGGCCATCCCGGTCCCCCACGAGGAGATCGCGGCATTCTGCCGCAAGTGGGGGATCAAGCGGCTCGCGTTCTTCGGGAGCGTGGTGCGGGACGACTTCGGGCCGGAGAGTGATGTGGATGTGCTGGTGGAGTTCGGCGAGGGGCGGACGCCTGGATGGGAGTTCTTCGGGACCATTCCGGACGAGCTCTCGGCGATTTTCGGCGGACGTCCCGTCGACCTGATGACGAGAGACTCACTGAGCAACTGGATGAAACGCGAGGTTGCGGCCACCGAGGTCGCCGTGTATGCCGAAGAGCAATGAGGAAAAGTACGTCGCGGACATGCTCCAGTACGCGCGCGAAGCGCGGCAGCTTGCAGCCGGTCTTACTGAGCCGGACTTCGAGCGGAATCGCACGCTGCAGCTCGCGCTGACTTATCTCGTTCAGATCATCGGCGAGGCTGCCTCCCGAGCGAGCCCGGCGACGCGCGCGTCCCTACCGGAACTGCCGTGGCACGACATGACGAGCATGCGCAACCGGCTCGTCCACGATTACGGAAACGTCAGCTACGCCGTGGTGTGGAACGTGGTCGAGAACCACCTCGAACCGCTCATCGCCGCGCTCGAGAAGATCACCCCGCCAGAACCACCTTCGGCCTGACTTCCACGGGCCCGCCATCGCGAAGAACGTTGACCACTTCGCCGATGGCGACGAGTTGGTCGTGGGGGTTGCCCAACGCGAGCAGATCGCCTTTGCGGACGGGGACGCGGGGGACCATGATCACGGACTGGCCCTGCATCAGCTTGCCCTGCTGGGCCCAGTCGATGCGCAGCTTTTCGAGCGGCAGGTCGATCTCGGCGAGGGATTGAAAATGCGGCGCAGACAGGATGGCCTCGGGAAAGGACTCGCTCATCTTGTCGAAGCCGATCGCCGTGGCCACGTTGAAGTTGCCGATGGCCGTGCGGCGCAGGTCTTTGAGATGCGCAGGGATGCCGACAGACTGCCCAAGGTCGTGGGCAAGGGAGCGGACGTACGTGCCGGCCGAGGAGCGGATGCGGAAGGTGGCGGTGGAGCCCTGCACGGACGTGAGCTCGAATTCGTAAACGGTCACGCGCTTGGGCGTGAGCTTCACTTCCTCCCCTTTGCGCGCGAGCTCGTAAGCGCGAACGCCGTCGACTTTCTTCGCGGAGAACGCGGGGGGCATCTGCTCGATCTCGCCGCGGAACTTCGCGAGGTGCGGCTCGAAGTCGATGGACTCGACACTCGCCTCGACCGGGTCCGCGGCCGGCGTGCCGGTGGCGTCGTAGGAGTCGGTGGCCCAGCCGAACTGGATCGTCCCCTCGTACGTCTTCTCCATCCCCATGAGATACGCCTGCAGGCGCGTGGCCTTGCCGACGCAGAGGACGAGGAGGCCGGTCGCGAGCGGGTCGAGCGTGCCGGTGTGACCGGCTTTTTTGACTTTGGAACGGCGCCGGAAACGGTCGACGACGTCATGGGAGGTGATGCCGGTTTTCTTGTCGACGAGGAGCACCCCGTCGGCGGACTTCTTCGGATCGGTCATGCGGCGCGTAGGATAGTTCAGTCCTCGTCGACTGCACGCAGCACTTTGAGGGCGCGCTTGCGCAGCGGTCCCATGAGAGGGAGCGAGGAGACGCGCAGGAGCTGGATCACGAGGTCGAGCGTGGCGTCGAGGAGCCGGTGGGTGCGCCGCTGTTCCGGCGACTGGTCGACGATCCAGAAGTAGATGAGACCCATCTGGTAGAGCCAGAGCAGCCGCGGGAGATGCGGGGCGACGTCTTTCGGCACGCTCACGTCCGAGCCTTCGATCGCGCGCGAGAACCAGGCGATGTTCTGCTCGCGCACCTCGCGCGTCTCCTCTCCGAACGGGGAGAGGGGATCGCGCGGGTCGACGCCCGCTTTGAGCAGGGCCTTGAGGAGCTCGCGATGCGCGGCGAACTGGTCGAACTTCACCTCGATGAGGCCGCGGACGCGTTTCTTGAGCTCTTTCGTCGAGGTGATGACGTTGGCGAACGACTCCCCCGCTTCCTTGTCGGTGCGGAGGTAGAAGGCCATCACGAGGTCTTCTTTGGAGCGGTAGTAATAGTAGGCCGCTCCCGTCGCCACCCCCGCTTCGGTGGCGACGTCACGCATGGTGGCGGCCTCGAAGCCGCGCTGCTGGAAGAGGCGCAGGGCCGCGTCGAGGATGCGGTTCCGCGTCTCTTCCGCTTTGGCCGTTGCCACGGCCGCAGGATACACGCTCGCTACCACACGCGGCCCTCCCCTTTTGCGCGCGCGCAGAGGTCGTGCGCGGCCTGGGTCCAGTTGGGAAAATCGAAGGTGAAGCCATGTTCGAGGAGGCGCGCCGGGAAGACGCGGCGGCTCTTGAGGACGAGCTCCGGCTCGGTACGCACGAGGAACGCGCCGATCTCGAGAATCACGCCCACGCTGGGGATGGAGATCGGCATCCCCCATTCTTCGTGCAGGACGTGGAGGAACTCCGCGTTGGGGATGGGGCGCGGCGAGGTGACGTTGACGGCGCCGTCGATCTCGTTCGCGAGCAGCCACTCGACGGCACGCGCGAAATCGCGCTCGTGGATCCACGACATGTACTGCCGTCCGTCACCGAAGCGGCCGAAGCCGAGGCGAACGTGGCGGAGGAGGAGTTGAAACGCGCCGCCGCGGGCGGGGCTCATCACGACGCCGGTGCGCATCTTCACTTTGCGGGTGTGCGGGGTGTTGGCCTCGTCGAGGGTCTGCTCCCACGCCCGGGCGACGTCGGTGCTGAAATGCCATTCGCGCGGGACGTCGGACTCGTGACCGCCGAGGATGCCGGTGTGCTCGTCGTTGGGCGCGTCGAAGCGGTGGGCGTAGATGGTGGCGGTGCTGGCCTGCAGCCACACTTTCGGCGGGTTCTCGGCGCGGGCGATCGCTTCGCCGAGGATGTGGGTGGAGTCGACGCGCGAGCGCATGATCTCTTCGCGATGGCGGGCGTCGTAACGGCAGTCGACGCTGCGGCCGGCGAGGTTGATGACGGCGTCGGCGCCGTCGATGGCTTCGGCCCAGGGCCCGAGGGTGCGGCCGTCCCAGAGGATGCCCGGGCTCTCGACGTTGCGGCTGAGGATGGAGACGGAGTGGCCGGAGTCGCGGAGGGTACGGGTGAGGATGGTGCCGAGATGTCCTGTGCCGCCGGCGATGATGATTTTCATGAACTTGCGCTCCTTTTGAACTTGTTCAATTCAAATATGGGGCTGGAGGGGGCGCGCGTCAAGAGGGAATTGAATGTGTTCGAAAAGGAGCGAGAGCGGTTGAGATTGAGCTGTTGAGCTGTTGAGCTATTGAGCTGTTGAGCGAGGCAGCTGTAGAGCTGTAGAGGGGCAGAGAAGCGAGGGGCGGGGTAGCGGGGTCAGACCAGGGCGGTGAGGATGCTCAGGAGTTTGGCCTTTGCTTCGGCGAGGGGGAGGGGGACGGTGCAGCCGCTGGCGGCGGCGTGGCCGCCACCGCCGAACATGGCGGCGACTTGCTGGACGTCGGTGCCGGGTTTGGCGCGAAGGGAGGCGCGGGTGCCGTCGTTGCCTTCTTTGAGGAGTACGCTCACCTGGACGCCTTCGATGTTTCTGCCGTAGTTGACGATCCCCTCGGTGTCCTCGGGGGTCGCGCCGGCTTCGGTGAAGAAGCGTTTGGGCAATTCGAGCGTGGCGATCTTGCCGTCGGCGTGGAGCTCGAGCGTGGTCAGGCAGAGGCCGAGGAGGGCGATCGAGCCGCGCGTCGCGCTTTCGTTGATCCAGAGGGAGACGTCGCCGGGGACGACGCCGTGGCGCACGAGCTCGGAGGCAGCTTCGAAGGTGCGCAAGGTGGTGTTGTGGTAGCGGAAGAAGCCGGTATCCGTGGCGAGCGACACGTACATGGCGATGGCGATGTCGCGATCGAGCGCGAGGCCGAGGTGATGGCGATTGAGCTGCAGCACCATCTCCCCTACCGACGGCGCTTCGACGTCGAGGTAGTTGATCTCGCCATACATCGTGTTGCCGAGGTGATGGTCGATGTTGACGACCGGGCCGGGGAGGACGCGATAGCCGGTGCGCTCGACCTCCGGGCACTCCATGGTGAAGATCGCGTCGTACGCGTTCGGATAGTCGGACGGCAGTTCGTCGGCGATCGTCACGAACGGCGCGCCGGGGATGTTGTACAGCGGCTTGCCGAAGCCGTCGCGCACGATGACGCGCGCTTCCTTCCCCAGCTTGCGGATGAGGCCCTGCAGCGCGAGGCCGCTGCCGAGGGCATCGCCGTCCGGGTTGCGGTGCGAGGTGATGAGGAAATTGCGGCCGGCGCGGATGCGCTCGGCGACCTCGCGCGCGGCGACGTCAGGATTCACGTTCGTCGTCGCCTGATTCGCTGTCATCGTCATTCGTCTCGTTCTCGGGGTTCGGCGGGATCACTTCGCGCAGGAGGGTTTCGACGCGCAGCGCGCGCATCGCGGTCTCGTCGTAGCGGAAGTCGAGCTCGGGCGTGAAGCGCAACTGGATGCGCTTGCCGAGCGCGTAGCGGGCCTGGCCGGCGCGCTCGCGGAGTTCCTCGACGGTCTGCTTCGTGTCTTCTTCCTTGAGACCGGTGATGTAGACGCGCGCGTAGTGCAGATCGGGGCTGACCTCGACTTCGCTGATGGACGACCAGCCCATGTCGAAATCGCGCAGATCGCTGCGCAGGACCTGAACCAGGGCGTCGCGCACGTTTTCACCGACGCGGGATGTACGGCGTGTTTTCTTCATAAGTCCGCTTCTTCGTCGAAGTCGAGTTTCTCGCTGGTCCAGCCGGCGAGCACGGCGTTGCTGTTGGCCTCGACGTAGTTCTGGATTCTATCCAGCAATGAGTCTGCCGAGTCGTTCCGGTCGGCGATGAAGGAGACCGCGAGGCGGGCGCGCTGGTGGAGATCGTGGAAAGCGACCTCGTTCGCGGAGACGTGGAAGGTGTTGCGAAGGCGGTCGCGAAGGGACTTCACGACCGCCCTCTTGTCCTTGAGCGATTCTGCGTACTCGATGTGGATCTCGAACAGCGCGACGGCGACGACCATCTTTTAGAAAGCCGACGGCCGAGGGCTGAGGGAAGAGGGAAAAGCGCGAGGGACGAAAGCCGCGCGAGCGGTGCTCTCGGCCGTCTGCCCTCGGCCCTCGGCCCTGTTTCTCACTATAGCGCTGCCTCGATTTTCTCGGTCTTGAACGCCTCGATGACGTCCCCGACCTTGATGTCCTGGAAGCGTTCGATGCCGATGCCGCACTCGAAGCCCTGGCGCACTTCGGCCACGTCGTTCTTGAAGTGGCGCAGCGAGCCGATCTTGCCCTCGAGAATGACGCGGTTGTCGCGCAGCAGGCGCACGCTCGCGGTCCTCGGGATGACACCCTCGGTGACCATGCAGCCGGCGATCGTGCCGACCTTCGGCACCTTGAACGTGTCGCGGACCTCCGCGCGTCCCTGGAAGACTTCCTGGAACTTCGGATCGAGCAGACCCGCCATCGCGGCCTTCATCTCGTCGACGAGGGTGTAGATGACGGTGTACATGCGGATGTCGACGCCTTCCTTCTCCGCCAGCTCCTGCGCGTTGCGCTCGGGGCGGACGTTGAAGCCGATGACGATGGCATCGGAGGCCGTGGCCAGCATGACGTCGTTCGTGGAGACGGCGCCGACCGAGGTGTGGATCACGTTGACCTTGACGTCGTTCGTCGACAGCTTCAGGAGCGTGTCGCGCAGCACTTCGACCGAGCCCTGCACGTCAGCCTTGACGATGAGGTTGAGCTCCTTGACCCCGCCCGTCTGCATCTTCTGGAAGAGCTGGTCGAGCGACATGCGATTGGACTTGGACTGATTCACCTCGCGCGCTTTTTCCTGGCGCAACTGGCCGATCATGCGCGCCTGCGTGTCGTCGTCGACGACGGCGAGGGAGTCGCCGGCGTTCGGGACGTCCTCGAATCCGGTGAGCTGCACCGGCGTCGCGGGACCCGCTTCCTTGATGCGCTGGCCACGCTCGTCGGCCATGGCGCGGACGCGGCCCCAGGTCGTGCCGGAGAAGAACGGATCGCCGATCTTGAGCGTGCCGTCGTGGATGAGGACCGTGCCGACGATGCCGCGGCCGACTTCCTTCTTCGCCTCGAGGACGACGCCCTTGGCCGGCATGTCCGGGTTCGCCTTCAGCTCGAGCATGTCCGCGGTGAGGAGGATCATGTCGAGCAGGTTGTCGATGCCCTGCTTCTTGACGGCCGAGACCTCGACGGAGACGACGTCGCCGCCCCACTGCTCGACGAGGACGTTGGCGTCCGCGAGCTCGCGGCGCACGCGCTCGATGTTCGCGTTCGGCTTGTCGATCTTGTTGATGGCGACGATCATCGGCACCTTGGCGGCGCGCGCGTGGTCGATGGCTTCCTTCGTCTGCGGCATGACGCCGTCGTCGGCGGCGACGACGAGGATGACGATGTCCGTCACCTTCGCACCGCGCGCACGCATCATGGTGAAGGCCTCGTGGCCCGGCGTGTCGAGGAAGACGATCTTGCGACCGCGCTTCTCGACGTGGTACGCGCCGATGTGCTGCGTGATGCCGCCCGCCTCACCGCCCGCGACGTTGGTCTCGCGGATGGAGTCGAGGAGCGACGTCTTGCCATGGTCGACGTGACCCATGACGGTGATGACCGGACCGCGCGGCATGGTGCCGGTGGTCTCGGTGCGCTCGAGCGCTTCCATCTCGATCGCTTCTTCGAACGAGACGATCTCGGCGTCGATCTTGAGCTCCATGGCCACTTCGAGCGCGAGCTCGGCACCGAGGGGCTGGTTGATCGAGACCATGAGCCCCTTCTTCATGAAGAGGTGCTTCATGAGGTCGGAGGCCTTGACGTCGAGCTTCTCGGCGAGCTCCTTGACGGTGACGCCCTCGGTCAGCGCGACACGACCGGTCGGCTTCTTGAACTCGAGGACTTTCGCGGTCGGAGCGGCCTGCTTGCGCGCGTCGCGGCGCGTGGATCGCTTCTCTTCGAGATCGGGCAGGACGATGTCCGGACCGATGTCGTCGTTGATGATCTGCGTGCCGGAGAAACCGCCCTTGGTCAGGAGATCCTGATCGAACTCCGCGGTACGCGACACCTTGGCGCCGCGCTTCTGCGTTTTCTTCTTCTCGTGGTCCTGATCATCTTCCTTCTTGCGGCGGATGATGTTCGGACCCGGGCCGGTCGGCGGCGGAGTCTGCAGCGGCGGACGGGCAGGACCCTGTCCGGGACGGAAGCCCTGGCCGGGACCACGCATGCCGCCCGGACCACCGGAGGGACGCGCACCCATCGGGCCGCCCGGACGCGGACCACCCGGGCCACCCATCGGACGCTGGCCCATCGGACCACCGGGACGAGGACCGCCCGGACCGGCAGGACGCGCACCCATCGGCGCACCGGAGCCCTGCTGCGGACGCGGACCACCCGGTCCCTGCGGACGCGGCGGCTGCTGCACCGGCTGCTGGCCGGCGTAGTTCGGACGCGGCCCCTGCGGCGCACGGGCGCGAGGACCGGTCGGGCCGGTCGGACGGCGATCGTGCGCGGCGGCGGGCATCGCCGGAGCGTGATGCGGGGTGTGCGGAGCGGCAGGCGGCGCCTGCTGCGGAACCTCGGACTGCGGCGGCTCGATCGCGGCCGGAACGTCGCTCGCGGCAGGAGCAGCCGGCTTCTCGGCCGCGGGTGCGGCCGGCGCTTCCGGAGTCTTCGGTGCCGGTTTCTCGACCGGTGCCGGTGTCTCCTTGGCTGCGCGCTCTTCAGCCTCGGCAGCCTCCACGAACTCCTGGATGATGACGGTCGGCGGCGGCGCGACGGCCGGCTCCTCTTTCGGAGCCTCGGCTTTCTTGCGCACCGGCGGCTGGATGATCGGCCGCGGCGGACGCACCGCTTCTTTCTTCTTCTCCGGAATCGGCTTGTCCTCGCGCATGATGACGCTGCGCGTACGAGTGACCAGCTTCTTGCCGGTAATGAGCGCCTGAATGACTTCCGGCTCGAGCACCTGGCTCGCGTCGGAGACTTCCGCGCCGAGCGATTGCAAACGGAAGATCATGTCCTTGTCGGACATACCCATCTTCTTCGCAATATCGCTCACTTTGATTTTTGCTGCCGCCATTCAATCTCCTGGGTTCTAGCTCTTGGTTTCTTGGGTGTTGGTTCTGAGCGCCGGCCGCCAGCGCTCAGCCCCCGAAGGGCCAAGAGCTGGACAGCTAGAGCTGTCTCACTCGACGGAAGCTTCGGCCTGCTGCTCGTCCGAAGCTTCTTCTCCTGATTCGTCTTCTTCTTCGTTTTCTTCGTCGTCTTCGCCGGCCGGCTCTTCGGCCTCGTCGACCTGCTCGTGCTTGCGCGCGAGCTCGATCATCTGCGCGGCCATCTCTTCGTCCACGCCGTCGATGGCCGTGAGGTCCTCGACCGAGGCGTTGATGACGGAGTCGAGGTCATCGTACCCGGCGTCCTCGAGCAACTGCGACCACTCGTCCGGCATGTTCTCGATGTCGCGGACGCTGGTCTGCGCGCGCGACTCGGCCATCGCTTCCTGAAGCATGGCGGAGAGCGCGTCGGCGACCTCGCCCTTCACTTCTTCCTCGGACTTGATGTCGATCTTCGCGCTGATCAGCTCGGCCGCGAGACGGACGTTCAGACCGCGCTTGCCGATGGCGAGCGAGAGCTGGTCGTTGTCCACGATGACGTCGAGGTGCGGGCGGTGGGCCTGCTCGTCGCTCGTCACGGAGACGCGGGTGATCTTGGCCGGAGCGAGCGCGTTCTGCGCGTACGAAACGATGTCGTCGCTCCAGGGAATGATGTCGATCTTCTCGCCGCGGAGCTCGCGGATGATGGACTGCACGCGCGAGCCCTTCATGCCGACGCAGGCGCCGACCGGATCGACGTCGCGCTCGCGCGACATGACGGCGATCTTGGCGCGCTCGCCGGACTCGCGGACGGCGCCCTTGATCACGACGGTGCCGTCGTAGATCTCGGGGACTTCCATTTCGAAGAGCTTGATGAGGAGGCGCGGATCGGTGCGCGAGAGGACGACCTGCGGTCCCTTCGGCTGCGTGTGCACGTCGACGATCACGGCCTTGATGCGGTCGCCCTGCGAGTAACGCTCGGCGCGCGACTGGTGGTGCCGCGGGATGATCCCCTCGGTCTTGCCGTTGAGGTCGATGATCATGTCGCCGCGCTCGAAACGCTTCACGTAGCCGTTCTCGAGCTCACCCATCTTGTCCTTGAACTCGTTGAACACCTTCTCGCGCTCGGCCTCGCGGACCTTCTGGTAGAGGACCTGCTTGGCCGACTGCGCGGCGATGCGGCCGAAGTCGGCGGCGTTGCCGGTGAGGGTGATCTTCACTTCGTCGCCCTGTTCGACTTCAGGGTCGAGCTTCTGCGCCTCGTACGTGCGGATCTGGGTGTTCTGATCCTTGACCACGTCGACGACTTCCTTGGTGATGTACGGAAGGCGGATGGTGCCGCCCACTTCCGCGCCCGGCTCGACTTTACGCGCCTGCGCGAGCGTCCACTGTGCCTGCGGATCCTCGATCTCGTTCTCGTCGGAGACGATTTCCTTGACCGCCATGACGATCACGGAACCGTCCGCACGATTGATCCTCGCCTCGATCGGCTCGCGAGTCTTGTAGTACTTGCGGGCCGCGGTCGAGAGGGCATCCTCCAGCGCAGCGTAGACGCGATCCGGCTCGATCGACTTCTCGTACGCCAGCGCTTTGATGTCTTTGTCGTTGAACATCGGTATCTGATCCTTCGCTCTGCTCAGGCTGGAAGCTGTCGGCCGCGGCCTCAGACTTCCACTTCCAAACGTGTTTCCTTGATGTCGGCAAGAGGGATCGCGTAATCGGGATCCTTCTTCATCACGGGATCGGTGACGACCACCGTGGCGCCGTCGAACTCCTTGAGCCGCCCGACGATGACGTGCAGACCGCGAATGGCTTTGCTGGTCTTCACGCGCACGAGGCGGCCGATGAACTTCTCGTAATCCGACGTCCTGTAGAACTTGCGATCGAGGCCGGGGGAGGAAACCTGCAGTTCGTATTCACCGGGAATCGGGTCTTCGACGTCCAGCCAGGTCGACAGTTGCTGCGACACGAGAGAGCAGTCGTCGATGTTCACGCCACCCTCCTTGTCGATGTCGACGCGGAGCAGGAAAACGCGTCCCTGCCGCCGGTAGTCGATGTGGACGAGCTCGAGTCCTTCCGACTCGACGATCCGCTGGATCTGCTGTTCCACGTTTTCCGGTAAACCGTTCATCCTGTTTTGCGTTTTTCCCCAGACAACAAAAAAAGCGGCCGATCGGCCGCTTTCGAAATGACCTGCTCGAAAGCCGTCGAATACTAACACATCACTGCGGGCCGTTACAACGCGGTGAAGCCTCGAGGGGATTCCCTTTTCGTCAGTCGACGGAGACCGACAAAACGACCGCTTCCGTGAGCTTCAACGGGTCCGCAATCCGGCCGTCTTCCCCGAAGAGATCCCACTGCGCGTTGGCGTTGAAGAAGAACCGGTTCCTGACGAGGACGCCGAGGGTGGGATCGCCCATCCCCTCGACATTCGCGGCGAGCGTT
>Ga0196958_10000472_pt1 | contig 13080 bp, 9 predicted proteins | sample S1v_10metaG_FD_148654 | JGI IMG/M metagenome (GOLD analysis project Ga0196958, IMG submission 148654) | Soil microbial communities from Anza Borrego desert, Southern California, United States - S1+v_10 | ecosystem: Environmental > Terrestrial > Soil > Desert | place: USA: California | collected...
GTCGCCCGCCGTGACCGCGTTCATGTAACGCGTCCACATCGGCACGGCGGAATCCGAACCGGAGAGTCCCGTCGGATCGTTGTCGTCGAAACCGACCCACGTGAGCGCGAGCGTCTGCGGCGTGAACCCGATGAACCACGCGTCGCGTTTGTCGTTCGTCGTACCGGTCTTGCCCGCGGCGATCTTGCGGAAGCCCATGCCGCGCGCGCCGGCCGCGGTCCCGCGATTGACGACGCCCTCCATCACGTGCGTGAGCAGATACACGTCGCGCTGCGGGAACACCTGCACCGGCTTCGCCTCACCCGCGCCGTTCATCGCGCGGCCGCGATCGTCGGTGACGAAGCGGATCGCGCGCGGCGCGACGCGCGCCCCCTGACGGGCGATCGTCGCGTACGCCTCCGCCATCTCGATCGGCGGAATGCCGGCCGCGCCGAGGAGGATCGACGGGTGATCGTCGTCGAGCTCCGTCTGCACGCCGAGCGTGCGCGCCGTCTTGATGATCGGCTCGATGCCGCACGCCAGACCGATGCGCACCGACGCCGCGTTCAGCGAATGCTCGAGCGCCGTCCGCACCGTCACGTTGCCCATGTACTTCGCGTCGTAATTGCGCGGCGACCAGTCGTCCGACCAGCGGCGCTTCAGCACGAAACGCGCGTCGCTGACCATCGTCGCCGGCGTGATGTTCTGATTGGAGAGACTCGGCTCGAACGCCGTCAGATACACGAACGGCTTGATCAGCGAGCCGACCAGACGCTTCGAATTCAACGCGCGGTTGAACTGGCTGCGGTCGTAATTGCGTCCGCCCACCAGCGCGCGGATCTCGCCGGTCGGCACGTCGATGTGAATGAGCGCGCCCTGCAGCTCCGGCTCGTGATTGCGCAGGCGGCTGCTGCGTTTCTCGAGATTGGCGAGACTCGTTTCGAGCGTGCGCGTCGCGGCGTCCTGGGCGTTGAGGTCGATCGCGGTGTAGATGCGCAGGCCGCGGCCTTGCACGTCCTTGATGCCGTAGTCGTTCGCGAGCTCGTGCAGGACGCGATCGACGTAAAACGGGATCGACGTCAGTCCCGATCTGCGGCGGAACGGCTTGCGCGGCAGCTTCGCCGATCGCGCCTCGTCGAACTGCGCCTGCGTGATCTTCTTTTCCTTCAGCATGAGCTGCAGGACGGTGTTGCGCTTGCGCATCGCCAGTTCGGGGTTGTTGAACGGCGAGATGTTGTTCGGACTCGGGATGATGCCCGCGAGCATGGCCGCTTCGGCGATCGACACTTCGGCCACGGGTTTGCCAAAGTAGAAGCGCGACGCTTCGCCGACGCCGAGGATGGAGATCGAGCGATTGCGGCCGAGATAGATGTCGTTGAGATAGGCCTCGAGGATTTCCTTCTTCGAATAGCGCGCGTCGAGCACGACGGCCATCGAGGCCTCGATGACTTTGCGTTTGTACGTGCGCTCGCTCGTGAGGAAGTAGTTCTTCACGAGCTGCTGCGTCAGCGTCGATCCTCCCTCGGAGACGCCTTTCGACTTGATGTTGGTGAACAGCGCGCGGACGATGCCGAGCGGATCGACGCCGGGATGGCGCCAGAAGCGTACGTCTTCCGCGACGACGACCGCGTCCTGCAGATGCTGCGGGATCTGCTGCAGCGTGACGGGACTGCGGTTTTCGAGCTGTTCGCTGAGGACGGACGTCAGCAGCTCGGGCTCGAGTGCGGCGCGTTCGAGCGGACGCGCTTCACGCAGCGCGACGACGGATTCGACCGCGGTGCGCGTGAGCAGCACACGAATCGGCTGCGCCGGATACTCACCGGTCGGATGCGTGAACGCGCGCGTGTAGATGTCGATGCCGCCCTCGGCACGCATGTAGTCGCCGGGCGCGCCAAGGCGTGGCGCTTCGCGGTAGCCGAGCCGGTCGAGCTTCTCGAGGAGGTCATCGGCCTGCAGCGGGACGCCGGCCGCGAGCGGCGTGTAGTCGGCGTAGATGCGCGTCGGCAGGCGGAGCTTGCGGACCTGGAAGCGGCCGACGGCGGAGCGGTACGCCCAGACGCCGACGGCGACGATGAGCACGATCAGCGTGAGGACGGTCCACGAGATGACGCGGAAGACCGTCCGCCGTGTCGGCATGCGGCGGCGCCGGCGCGGCGCGGGCGAGGATGCGGGTGGCGGAGGAGGCGTCGTCGGTGTGTCTGTCATCGCGGACTTCGGCGGTTCGGACTGCAACCGCGATGCCGCGACCGCTACTGCGCAATCACGGCGAGGTTCCGGCCGCCGCCCGCGCCGTCACGGCGGTACGAATGAAACACCGAGCCCTCGCAGCGCGTGCAGAGGCCGGAGTCGAAGATGCGCTCGTCGCGGAAACCGCGCGCGCGAAGGACGTCGATGGTGTACGCGACGAGGTCGACGTGCGGCTTCGCGTTCGTGCGGTCGACGAATTTCGCGTCGAATTGTTCCGCGACTTCTTCGCCCACTTCGAAACAGCAGACGCGGATGGATGGGCCGAGGTACGCATACGCGTCGCGCGGCTGCATCAGCTCGATGGCCTCGGCCGTGATGCCCGCCACGGCACCGCGCCAGCCGGAGTGCACGTTGGCGATCACGCGGCGCTCGGCGTCGAGCATGGAGACGGGAAGGCAGTCCGCGATCTTGATGCCGAGGGTGACGCCTTTCGCTTCGCTCCAGAGGGCGTCGCAGGAATCGCACTCGCGCCACTTCGTTTCGCGGTCCGCTTTGCGTACGGCCTTGCCGTGCACCTGCGTGCAGGTGGTCAGGCTCGTGTCGATGTTCGCGCGCTCACGCACCACACGCGTGATGTCGCTCGCGATGTCGTCGTTGAGGCGGCCGTAGAAGTCGCGCGTCGTGCAGAACACGGCGAAGCCGTCCGGTACGTGCGGCGGAACGGCGATGCGGCCGAGGGAAGAGGGCTCGATGGTCCACATGCGGGCGCAGTGTATACACTCCCCTTTCATGCGCGATCTCGATCTCGGCGACAACGTCCTCGTCCCCGCGGAGCTCCTCCGCGCGCAGACCGCCCGTAGCGGCGGGCCGGGCGGGCAGAACGTGAACAAGGTGGAGTCGAAGGTGACGATCGAAGTCGACGTCGAGGCGTTGCCGTTGCCCGAGGATCGCAAGGCCAAAGTCCGCGAGCGTCTCGCATCGCGCATCAACAAGGAAGGCGTGCTGCGCGTGACGTCGCAGACCGCACGCACGCAAAGCGAGAACCGCGATCGCGCGCTGAACCGGATGGAAGAGCTGCTGCGCGAGTCGCTGATCGAGGAGAAGCCGCGCAGGAAGACACGCGTGCCGCGGTCGGTGAAGCAGAAGCGGCTGGAAGCGAAAAAGAAACGCGGCGAAACGAAGCGGATGCGGGGGCGGGTCGAGTAGGCCGCCTCCCCCGCCCGGGAACGACGAGAGGCCTCCCGGCGGGGCCGCCGCGGGCGGCAGCGCTGGTTGGCCTAGCCAGAACGCACGCCTGACCCGTGAATTGCGCGACTCGCGGCCGCACGTGTTTCGATCAGCGCTGCCGGCCGCGCCGGCCCCGCCGGGAGGCCTCCGGTGGTTCTCGGGTGGGGGGAAGCGTCAGCTCGCGCGAACTTCCGCGATGCGCGTGCGCAGCTTTTCCGTCACGGTGATTCCGCGCAGCAGCGACGCCGTCTTTTCGAACTCCTGCACCATCGCGTCCAGCGCGTGCGGACCGTGTCCGTTCATGATCCCGTCGAGAGCGTGCAGGAAATGCTTCTCGATCGTCTTGTGCGCCGAGTCGCCGATGAACTCCTCGGCAACGGCGCGGATGCGCGCCGCGAGGTCGACTAGCTCGCCATTCTCGTGGTCGGCGTCGGAATCAACTTTTTTTTTTAACTGCACGAGCTCGCCCGTGATCATCCCGTAGAGGATTTTCGCGACGTCGAACGACGACATGTTCAGCGCGCGTCCGATCTCCGTGATCGAACGCGTGCCGTCGATCTTCGTGATCAGCATCCACTCCTGCGGATTGAGCGTGACCTGCTCGTGGCGGTTTTCGCGCGCGAGCAATTCGGGGACGTGATCGACCGAGGGGATCTTCTTCGACAGCACGCGCCACTCGTCGAGACGGCGTGCGGCTTCCATCAGCAGGTTCGTATTCGACTTCGCGATCGTCTGCCGGTCCGGCTCCTCGGCGGGGCTGAACTGGAACTCCCCATGATTCCAGATCGCGAGCGCGTAGATCGCTTCCTCGCCGATCAGATCTCCGACGGTGGCGTGCACCATCTGCCCGTTTTTCAAAAAGATGAACCCGCGGTCGCCTTCCCGCGTCAGGGTGAACTTACCCGTCTTTCCCGATACGCTCACCAGTTGGATGATGTCGGGCAGGGGGAGTTCTTTGAGTGAGCCCTGGAATGCCATTGGGGTTTCGAGAGCGTAACCTAGCGAATACAACAGGTCAAGGAGTGGTGAACGCACCGTCAACCCGACGTTCCACCGCGCACAAGATCCACAATCCAAAGGCTAAACCGGCGACGATTCCGGTGATCACGCGCAGCTCGTTCGTGCTCTCGCGCAGTCCGGTCAGTTGTGTCAGGCCGTCGAGCGCCAGCGGCGTCACCGCGACGAACGACACACGGCGCATCACCTCTTCACGAATCAGCGGCAGGATCGCGAACAGCGCGAGCCCGCCGAGGAGGCCGAGGTAGATGCCGGTGCAGCGGGCGCAGATGGGCATCGGGATGTCGAAGAGAGCGAAGCTGCGCTCGACGCGGCCATGACACATCACCCGAAAGAGCGCGCGCCATTTCATCGACGCACCCGCGGCGATCGCCCAAGAACAGAGCGTCGCCGCGGCGAGAATCACGCTCGGGATCGCCGCCACGAATGCGAGCACGATCTTCGTATCGCGCTTCATCGTCTCGAAAGACGCCACACCTGCGCGAACCCGTGCGCCGTGATGAGGAACGACCAGAATCCCGTGAAGATCACGCCGATGCACAGCAGCGCGATGCCGAATCCGGCGAGGAACCGTGCGATGAGGTACACGCAGATCGCGAGCAGGTAATTGCCGATGTTCGCCTTGATGAACGCCCAGATGCGGCCGAACTCGAACGCGGCGCCGAAGCGCTGCTCGGCCACGGCAAAGAGGAGCGACGCGGGCGCGAACACGAGCATCATCAGGGCGAACGGGACCATGAGGCACGACAGACATCCGGCGATACCGCTGCCGAGGAACTGCGCGCCTTCGTCGTCGATGCTGCTGAGGATGCCGGCCGGGACCATGAAGACCACCGCCAGCACGATGATCGGCACGACGTAGACGAGCAGGACGCCGAACAGACGCAGACCTTCCGCGAAGAAATCGCCGAGGTTGTCCCATTCGGGAAGCGGGTGCTCCTTTCCGGCGATGACGTTGCGCGCCGTCTGCGCGACGTAACCGAAGAGGAAGAACCAGCCGATGAGGAGAAAGCCGGCCAGATAGAAGAGCCCGCCGATCAGGATCTTCGGAATCCAGTTCGGATCGTCGAAGACGTACGTGAACGGCTTGCCGAAGTCGAACGACGGCGCAGCAGGCGCAGCCGGAGGCGGCGCCGTATAAGTCGGCGGCGGCGGAGGCGGCGGAGGCGTGTACTGCACGTCACTCATGGGGGAAGTGTACGTGGAATGGGGCCGCGGGTTCTCGGCGGGGGGCGGGGCGGGAGCGGGCGGGGGCAGGGATGAGGGATGAGGGCGGAGGGATGAGCGCGCAACGCGAGTGGGGACGCCCGGGAGCAAGGAGGAAGGCGGAAGGATGAAGGCGGAGCGCCACCGCGGGAGCGACGCCGCTCGCGACCATGCTCATCCCATCCTTCATCAAATGAGCGCGCAGCGCGAGTGGGCGCGCCGGAGCAAGGAGGAAGGCGGAAGGATGAAGGCGGAGTGCCACCGCGGGAGCGACGCCGCTCGCGACCATGCTCATCCTCATCAAATGAGCGCGCAGCGCGAGTGGGCGCGCCGGAGCAAGGAGGAAGGCGGAAGGATGAAGGCGGAGCGCCACCGCGGGAGCGACGCCGCTCGCGACCATGCTCATCCTCATCAAATGAGCGCGCAGCGCCAGTGGGCGCGCCGGAGCAAGGAGGAAGGCGGAAGGATGAAGGCGGAGCGCCACCGCGGGAGCGACGCCGCTCGCGACCATGTTCATCCTTCATCCCTCATCAAATGAGCGCGCAGCGCGAGTGGGCGCGCCGGAGCAAGGAGGAAGGCGGAAGGATGAAGGCAGAGCGCCAGCGCGAGCAGCGTGCCGCTCACGACCCTGCTCATCCTTCATCCTTCATCCCTCATCCTTGCTCCCGTCTCAAATGAGCGCGCCGCGGGCAGCGACGCTCACGACCCTGCTCATCCTTCATCCTTCATCCCTCATCCTTGCTCCCGTCTGAATGAGCGTCAGCGGCGTGGATGAAACACGATGAGGGGATGATCGCAAGCGGCCCGCTTCCACGAAACTTGGAACAATCCCCGCCCGTCAGACCTTACGGTAATCACTTGGAAGAACACATCGATCTCGTCGAAATCGCGGAAGAAAAAACGAAGGCCGGCGGTCTCAGCATCTCCGTCGTCGTCTCGTTTTTCGTCCACCTCGCCTTGATCGTCGTCTTCATCCGCAACTACAAGCCTGTCGCGCCGCAGGCCGAGAACACGCCGATGATGCGTTACGTCGAGCTCATCCGGCAGAACCCGCAGGAGCGGGAGTTCGTCGAGGCACCGGGGCCGAAACTCGAGCGCCCACCTTCGCTCGACGCCCCGTTCTCCGACGCGAACCGCCGCGCCAGCATGCCCAATCCCACCGGCGACCGGCCTACCCTGCGTCCCGGCGACGGCAGCGGGCTCTACACGCCGCCCGTCGGCAGCAACACCCCGCGCGGCGCGCAGCCGCAGCCGGAGCAGCAGCCGAGCATCCCGCAACAGCAGACTCCGCCCGCGCAGACGGCGACCGCCGCGCAGCAGCAGGCCGTGCTCGACGAAACGTTCGTCTACCGCGAGCGCACCAACGCCACGAAAGCCTCCGCCGCGGCCGCGCCGGTCATCAACCTGCGCGAGGCCCTCGGCGGACTCCGCGGCTCCATCGGCAGCGGGGAAAACCTCGACCTCAACAGCGTCCCGGGCGGAGGCGGCGAGATCGGCACCGCCGACCAGGGCCAGCTCTCGTTCGAAACCTCGTGGTTCGATTGGGGTCCGTACGCGCAGTCGATGGTCAGCAAGATCCGCGTGAACTGGTACGCCAACATGCCCTCGTTCATCCGCTCGGGCATCGGCGGTGTCGTGACCATCCGCTTCACCATCCAGCGCGACGGCCGCATCACGGATGTGACGATCCTCAAGAGCTCGGGACATCCGCCCTACGACCACGCCGCGAAGAAAGCGATCGAGCTCAGCTCCCCGCTCGCCACGCTGCCGAAGGATTTCCCGAATCCGAACGAGCGCGTGACGGCGATGTTCTACTACAACACGCCGCTGCCGTAGGGCCGGGCGGCGGTTGCGGAGAGATTCACTGATCGCGGGAAGCGCGGCCGCAACCTCGCGGCCACGCCCCCACGCGTCACTCCCTACCAGATCCTCACCCGCTCCTCCGGCTTCACGTACAGCTTGTCGCCTTCCTTCACGCCGAAGGCGTCGTACCACGCGTCGACGTTGCGCAGCGGTGCGAACGCGCGGACGAAGCCGGGCGAATGCGGGCCGGTGGTCAACTGCTGGCGCAGCGCTTCGTCGCGGTACAGCGCGCGCCACACCTGTGCGTAAGCGAGGAAGAAACGCTGATCGCCCGTGAAGCCGTCGATCACCGGGGCCGGCTTGCCGTTCAGCGACAGCTTGTACGCCTCGTGCGCGACGAGGATGCCGCCGAGGTCGCCGATGTTCTCGCCGGCGGACAGCTTGCCGATCAGCTTGAAATCGTCGCCCTGCTTGAACTTGATCGATTCGTACTGCGCCGCGAGCTTCCCTGCCTGCGCCTCGAACTTCGCCGCGTCGCCGGCCGTCCACCAGTCGCGCAGCATCCCTTTGCCGTCGCCCTTGCGGCCCTGATCGTCGAAGCCGTGCGTGATCTCGTGGCCGATGCCGCTGCCGATCGCGCCGTAGTTCACGGCCGGATCCGCCTGCGGGTCGAAGAACGGCGGCTGCAGCACGGCCGCCGGGAACACGATCTCGTTCTTCACCGGCGAGTAGTACGCGTTGACCGTGTGCGGCGTCATCGCCCACTCTTCCTTGTCCACCGCCTTGCCGATGCGCGCCACGTCGTAGTCCCACTGGAACCTGCCCGCGCGCACGACGTTGCCGACGAGATCGCCGTCCTGGATCGACAACGCCGAATAGTCACGCCACTTCGACGGATAGCCGATCTTCACCTTGAAGTTCGCGAGCTTCGCGAGCGCTTCCTTCTTCGTGTCCGCGCTCATCCACTCGAGGTTGTCGATGCGGATCTTCATCGCCGCCAGCAGATTGCCGACGAGCTTCTCCATCTTCACCTTCGAGTCGGCCGGAAAATACTCGGCGACGTAGGTGCGGCCCACCGCGTCCCCCAGCGTGCTGTCCGCCCAGCCGATGGCGCGCTTCCAGCGCGGGCGCTGCTCTTTCGCGCCGGAGAGAAACTTCGAACGGAACTCCCACGAGGTATCGACGAAGCGCTTCGACAACAGCCCGGCCGAGTTGTCCGCCACCGCAAACGCCTGCCACGCCTTCAGCGTCTCGATCGGCGTCGCCGCGTAGACGGCAGCGATCTTCGGCAGCGCCGTGTTCTGGCGGAGGACGATCTTCTCGACCTTGCCCAGGCCGCTCTCGTGGAACGCCGCGCGCCACGGAAAGTCCGGCGCGTACTTTTCCAGCTCGGCCAGCGTCATCGGGTTGTACGTCTTGTCGCGGTTCCGGCTCTCGGCGCGCGACCAGTGCGCGTCCGCGATCTTCGTCTCCATCGCCACGATGGCCGCCGCGTGCTTCTCCGCGTCCGGATACTCGACCAGCTTCAGCATGTCGGCGACGTACTGCTGGTAGCGCTCGCGCTGCGGCTTGAAGTTGTCGCGCAGGTAGTAATCGCGATCCGGCAGGCCGAGTCCCGACTGTCCCATGTACAGCGCATAGCGGTCCGGATCCTTCGCGTCGTCGCCGACGTAGACGCCGAACGGCGCGCGGCTGAACGACGAGGACGAGCGCGCGATCCACTTCGCGAGCTCTTCGTGATTGCGGACCTTCGCCAGCGACTCCAGATACGGCTGGATCGGTTTCGCATCGAGCTTCTCCGCCGCCTCGGCGTCCATGAAGCTGCGATACATCGCCGCGACTTTCGCCTCGTCCGAACCGGCCTTCAGTTTCCCGTCCGCGGCCCAGCGCTCGACGATCGCGCGGACGCGCGTCTCGGAGAGATCGCCGAGGATGTTGAAGGAGTTGTAGGAGACCTTGTCGGCGGGGATCTCGGTCGAGGCCGCCCATTTGCCGCTCGAATACGCGACGAAGTCATCGCCGGGCTTGACCGAGCGGTCCATCCCTTCCACGTCGATGCCCCAGGTTCCGTACCGCTTCGCCGCGGTCTTGTCGGCCGCATCGGCGCCAGAAACAGAAACTGCCACGAGCAATGCAGCCGCGGCAGCGAGATGCCTTTTGATCATGCGAATTGTCCTTTCTCGGAGGGTGATGCGTGGGGACATACGCGCCGGCCGCGCCGCGGTTCAGGGAGCGCGGGAAGCGTTTCCGATCGGTGACCGGAGGCGGGGTCCGGAGCGGCAGAGGTGCCGAACGGCAGAGACAACCCGGCTACTCCGAGACTCTGCGACTGTGCCACTATGCCCTCCGACCGATGCGCGAAGTCGTCATCCGCAAGCCGTACACGATCCTCCTCCTCATCCTCTCCACCCTCGCCATCATCGCGGTGACGGTGTGGATGGCGGGGAAGAGCTACGAGAACTTCGACCCCATCCCGTTCGACGACATCCGCTATCTCGCGAAACGTCTCGCCGAGCGTCCCATCTCCACGCACATCCTGGCCGTGATCGTCGTGCCGATGATCGCCAACGTCCTGCTGTTCGTGCCGTGGGGGTTCTTCACGTTCATCGCGCTCTACAGCGTCGAGCGCCCGACGCTGCAGACGTACGTCCTGACCATCCTCCTCGGCCTCTCCTTCACCCTCGGCATCGAGGCGTGGCAGTACTTCCTCCCCTCGCGCGTCGCTGACGTCAACGACGTCATCTGGAACACCGTGGGCGCCATCCTCGGCGCAGTCCTCGGCCACGCGCGGCTGCGCCTCCGGTTCGAATTCGAATGACCGCGCTGAGCTCATCCGGCGTCTGCGCGCGCGACCGAACTGAAGCGTAAAATGCCCGGCACACTCATGTTGCCGGAAGTGAAGAACCTCGAGGCGCAGCTCAAGCAGATCCTCTACGGCTGCGTCGAGCACGTGCAGGCCACCAAGGCCGCGCTCTACCTCTGCACGTCGCACGATCTCAACGACAAGCGCTACGAGCTCGTCACGCACTACCAGTACAACCCCGCCGATCGCAAACTCGTCAGCGCCAACGACGACCTCGTCGACCGCCTCTCCGTGAAGCGCACCGCGTTCTACGTCAACGGCCTCGGCGCCGATCAGCGTTTCGCGGAGATGATGTTCCGCCAGGGCAACGACCGGTTGCTCGTGACGCCGCTCTTCTCGCGCGGACGCCTGGTCGGCTTCATCGACATGCGCGACAAGGCGGGGAAGAAACCGTTCGACACGCCCGACGTCGCCGCGGCGAACACGATCGCCGAACAGATGGTGCGCGTGCTCGCGTCGAACAAGCTGTACGGACTCGCACCGATTGCCCTCGTCGCCGATCCGACGAAACCCGCGCACTCCGCATCGGCACCGAACATGGTCCTGCCGTCCGCCGCGCCTGCGCCGCAACCGGTGCGTCCGGGACAGTTCTTCTCGTCCGACGCGATGAAGGCCATCGAATCGGCGCGCGGGTACATGTCGAAGCGGCAGCTCACGCAGCAGTCGACCGGCAAACGCGTCCTCGGCGAAGCGGATCTCGAAGTCGTGCGCCTGCTGCTCCCCGCGGCGCTCGCGATTCCGGGCGCGGTGCTCGCGTGCTTCAGCGCCGTCGGCCACATCCACAATCCGCAGGCCGTCGTGGCCATCGCCACGGTCACCGATGACGCGCTCGACACGCTGCAGTCGCACCTGCAGGCGTGGCTCAAGCGCACGAACAGTTCGCATATGCTGACGGCGAAGCCGCAGCTCATCTATCCGTTCGGCGTGCAGGTCGTGCCCGTGACGGCGGCCGCCATCAGCACGATCCTCAGCGCGCCGGTGAATCCGCAGTCCGTCGAAGGACTCGTGCTCACCGTCGCCTTCGAGCGCACGCCCGAAGCGCAGGCGCAACGCGCGCTGCACATCTTCCTGCGGCAGATCGAACAGTCCGTCGAATCGGCGATCGCCGCGACCTCGGGTCGCAACGACCGGCAGACCATCGCCGAGCGTCTCCTCGAGCCCGACTTTCAAAAGTTCCCCGAGCTCGCGGAGCACTGCCGCCAGGTGGCCACGATCGCGCAGCGCTTCGCGGAGTCGCTCGAGCTGCCGGCCACGCAGGTCGAGACCGTGCGCCTCGCCGCGTTCGTGCACGACGCCGGCCTGCGCCTCCTCGATTACGAGCGTCTGTACAAACGGCTCAATCTCACGGCCGAGGAGATGCGCGGCCTGGCCGAGCATCCCGTCGTCGGCGCTGCGCTCGTCGAGCCGCTCCTCGGCAGCGAAGTCGCGCAGGCCGTGCTCCGCCATCACGAGCGCGTCGACGGCAAAGGCTATCCGAGCCGCATGAGCGGCCAGCAGATCCCGCTCGCCGCGCGCATCCTCCAGATCGCCGACGCGTGGGTGGCGATGACCGCACGCGTGTCGTATCAGGTCACGATCACGAACGAACAGGCCGCACAGCGTCTGCGCGAAGGAGCGGGAACGCAGTTCGACGCGGCGCTCGTGGAGCGTTTCCTGCGCGCGCTGCCGGACCTCGTCTGATGCCCTCGCTCCTCCAGAACCTGCGCAGCCTGCCGCGCCCTACGTGGATCCTCTTCGGCGGCACGTTCATCAATCGCTTCGGCACGTTCGTCATGCCGTTCCTCGCGATCTACATGACGAAGCAGGGATTCTCGCCGACGCAGGCGGGCCTCGCCGTGAGCTGCTACGGCGCGGGACACATTCTCGCGTCGATGATCGGCGGGCATCTGGCCGATCGCATCGGCCGCCGCCACACGATCGCGATGTCGATGTTTCTCTCCTCGGTGGCGATGCTGGCGCTGTCGCAGGCGCGCTCGCTGCCGGCGATTCTCATCCTCGCGTTCTTCGTCGGACTCGTCTCCGAGTTCTACCGCCCCGCCGCGGCCGCACTCCTCGGCGATCTCGTGTCGCCCGAACAGCGCATCGCCGCGTTCGGCATGTACCGCTTCGCCATCAACCTCGGCTTCGCCGTGGGTCCCGCAACGGCAGGCTTCCTCGCGGACAAATCATTCTTCTACGTCTTCGCCGGCGACGCGGTCACGTCGTTCCTCTACGGCGCGGTCGCGCTGTTCTTCCTGCCGCACGGCGTGCGCTCGTCGACGAACGACGAGAAGCCCGGCGAGGGCTTCCGCATCGCGTTTTCCGATCGCGCTTTCCTCTACTTTCTCGGCGCGACGATGTGCATGACGTGGATCGAGTTCCAGTTGCACTCGACCCTGCCGCTGCACATCGGCAAGCTCGGGTACTCGCCCGCGACGTACGGCATGCTGATCTCGGTCAACGGCGTGATGATCGTGCTGTTCGAGCTGGCCATCACCGCGTGGACGCAGCGGTTCCCCGCGCAGCCGTTGATCGCGCTGGGCTACGGCCTGACCGGCCTCGGATTCGCGCTCACCGGGCTCGCGAACGGCATCCCGATGCTCGTCGTTACGGTCGTGATCTGGACCATGGGCGAGATGATCTACGCGCCCGTGACCGGCGCCTTCGTGACCGGCCTCGCCCCCGAACGCTATCGCGGGCGTTACATGGGCATCTGGCACTCGACGTGGTCCGTCGGCATGGTCCTCGGCCCGACGATGGGCACGTGGATCTACGAGCGCAACCCGACCGCGCTGTGGATCACGTGCGTGTTCGTCGGC
>Ga0196958_10000473_pt1 | contig 13076 bp, 11 predicted proteins | sample S1v_10metaG_FD_148654 | JGI IMG/M metagenome (GOLD analysis project Ga0196958, IMG submission 148654) | Soil microbial communities from Anza Borrego desert, Southern California, United States - S1+v_10 | ecosystem: Environmental > Terrestrial > Soil > Desert | place: USA: California | collected...
GTCGACGCCTACACCTCGGAACGCGCGGCGGGGATCGTCGACTACCGGCTCGACGAGGTGTTCAGCGGCGCTCGATGAGTGCCTCGATGCCGTCCAGGATGCGACCGAGACCGAACTCGACGTCGGCTTCCTCCATGCCTTCTGCGCCGTACGCCTCGGAGATCACGGCGGAGGTACGCAGATAGCCTCGCCTCTCGAGACGCGGCCCCAGAAACGCGCTCAGCGCCCGGACCTGATCCGAAGGGCTCGCGTTCACGTCTCGAAGGAGGGAAGCGGTGCTGCGCACCCATCCGTCCACGAGGACGGCGCACCCGGTCACGTCCTGGACGCTCAGACCCGAGTCGGCCATCCCCTCCAGGAAGTTCTCCAGCCATCCCAGCAGGTTTGGCGTGCTCGGCGCCCGTCGCACCGGCAAGTCGATCAGCCACGGGTGCCGGCGGCAGCGCAGGAGAAGCGCACGGGCCCACGCCGTGACGGCAGCACGCCAGCCGCCGGAAGACGGTTCCGGCGGCGGCCCCCAAGCCGCTTCGGCGACAAGGACGAGCAACTCCTCCTTGGAGCTCAGGTACCGGTAGAGCGCGTTCGCGGTGATGCCGAGCCGTTTGGCGATCGACGGCATGGACAGTGCCGCGTAACCCTCCGCGTCGGCCTGCGCGATGGCCGCGTCGACGATCTGGGCGAGGCTGTAACCCGGCTTCGGTCCGCGCCGGGGTGCCGGGGTGTGCCCCCAGGCCAGCGCGGTACCCGGCGGCAGCAACTCGATCTCGACGTCGTCCATCGGGGCATTGTCGCACCCAAAACAGGTAAAGGCATGTACTGTTCATGGCGTACACAATTAATTCGTGAGCTGGGGATGATCATGACCGAACCGACCAGGCGGAACGTGCTCCGCGGCGCGGCCGCGCTCGTCATCGGAGGAGCCGCCGTGACCTCCGGGAACACCGGGGCCGCCCACGCCGCGCCGACTCCGGCGAAGCCGCGTTACCCGTTCGTCGAAGGCGCGTTCGCGCCGGTGAAGGAGGAGGTGACCGCGTTCGGCCTGCCGGTCACCGGCCGCATTCCGAAGGACCTCTGCGGGCGGTACCTGCGCACCGGGCCGAACGTCCTCGGGCTCGAAGATCCGCGCGCTCACCACTGGATGCTGGGTGAGGGGATGGTGCACGGCGTCCGGCTGCGCGACGGGAAGGCCGAGTGGTACCGCAACCGCTGGGTACGTTCGTCCGGTGTCGCGGCGAAACTGGGCGAGCGGTACCCGTGGCCGGTGCCACCCGAGGATTTCGCACCGAACACCCACGTGATCGGCCATCACGGCCGAATCCTCGCCCTGCAGGAATCCGGAGCCCCGCCGTACGAACTCGACGGCGAGCTGAACACGTTGGGGCCCTTCGATTTCGGCGGCTCGCTGGCGGGTTCCTACACCGCGCACACGAAGTTCGACGCGCGCGCCGACGAACTCCATGCGGTGACCTACCACCCGACCTGGGACCACGTACGGCATCTGCTGATCGATCGGACCGGCCGCGTCGTGCGGACCACCCGGATCCCGGTCACCGACAGCCCGATGATGCACGACTTCGGACTCACGGAGAACTACGTGGTCGTCTTCGACGTGCCGGTCACCTTCGATCCGCAACCGGGCAAGACCGTGCCCTACAAGTGGAACAGGGATCATCCGGCCAGGGTCGGCGTGCTGAACCGCGACGGTGGTCCGGTCCGCTGGTTCGGGGTGGACCCGGTGTTCTACTCGCACACGCTCAACGCCTACGACCACGGCTCCACGGTGGTGGTCGACCTGACGACGATGCCGGCACCGTTCGAGGTGTCCGGCAAGCAGGGCTTCGGCGGCCCTTCGGCGTCGGGGCCGCCCGTGCTGGAGCGCTGGACGATCGACCTCGCGAAGGGTCGCGTGCGGCGCCGTGTGCTCGACGACCGGCCACAGGAGTTCCCCCGGGTCAACGAAAGCCTGGTGTCACGACGGCACCGGTACGGTTACTCGGCCTCCCCCGGCGAACTGTTCGACGTCTACCTGGACAAGCCCGCCGACACCTTCGGCAACGCGCTGATCAAGCACGACCTGCGAAGCGGACGCTCGGAGGTGCATCGCTTCGGCCGGGGCGCCGACGCGAGCGAAGCGGTGTTCGTGCCGTCGTCCCGCAGTAGGGCAGAAGACGACGGTTATGCCCTCGCCTACGTGAACGACCCCGACCGCAACGCTTCGGATCTGGTGATCCTGTCAGCGCAGGACTTCACCGCGAAGCCCTTGGCGCGCATCCATCTGCCGAGGCCCGTGCCGCTGGGCTTCCACGGAAGCTGGATCGCCGACTGACCGTCAGGGCGGTCGCCGGACACCCGGCGACCGCCCGCTCCGTTCACAACCCGGTGAGTACCTCCTCCAGCGCGGCGGCGGAGTCGGGATACCGCTCGAGCAGCACCAGACCGCCGGGTGCGGCGCTGCCCCATGGCTCGTCGCACCCCAGAAGACCCGCCACGGCGTCACAGGCCGCCGGGTGCGCGGCCAGCAGCGCGAGCCCGCCTGATCTCCTCGGTACGGCAAGCGGTTCCGGCTGGTTCTTCCAGGGCGGGACCCATTCGTCGAGCGCCGCGAGACGGCCGGGGAAGATCCGCCCGGCCTCACGCACGAGCAGTGGCACCAGCTCCGCGCCCCGGGAGCGCAGCGTGGTGATCAACGTCGGCAACCACGGCAACAGCAACCTGTCCGGAAGCTCGGCGAAGGCGTTCGACACCGCCTCGACGACGAAGTCGGCCAATCCCGGTGCCGGTTCCAACGCGTGGACGAACCCGCTCAGATAGCGTGGGTAAGCGGGCAGCACCAATGGGTTCGCCAGCAATCCGGCGCACCGCTCACGCAATTCCGCCCGCGAGAGACGGCCGAGCTGGACCTGAGCCGCCCACAGCAACGCCACCTTCGACGGCTCCTCCGGATGCGATCCGGCGATCGCCAGCTCCAGCTGCGTACGGTCACACCCCAGCGACAAGGCGAGCGCCTCCATGCTGAACAGGAAGCCCAGCATCGCGGCGACCTGCTCGACACCGGCCTCCTCGTCGGCGAAGGCCGCCGGGAGCAGGGTGCAGTAGTGCGCGTACCCCGTCCTGACGAAGTCCTCGATCCACCGGGGCAGCACCGGCTCGCTGGTCCGGTAATGCGCCAGCAACCTCCGCACTCGCCGCAGCACTTCCGGAGCGCCGTCGACCGTGCGTTCGGTGGCCAGCACCTCCAGGGCACGCGTGCCCAGCTCCCCTGCCAGCCGGGCGCTGCGCAGGTAGAGCGTCGCATCCTCGACCGCTCCGAGCACCTTCGCCGCGGTGGCCTGCGGATGGTAGGCGGCACGACGAAGCCGTTGCTCCAGCACTTGTTCGATGCTGACGCCCTCGTAGCCCAGCTCGATGAGGGCCCGCTGGTGAGTGCCCAGCGCCAGATCCCACGACTCCTGGATCGGCCGCTCGCCGAGCCGCCGCTCCCCCATGATCGGCCGCGCCGCGCCGTGCGGCATCAGGTACCGCAGCATCCACAGCAGATCGGAGCAGGGCTCCAGCTCCGGCTTCGAAGCGATGTCGAGCAGCGCTCGCTGCACACCTCGTTGCTGCAGCTTGAGGTTGAGAGGTTCGAGCCTGTCGTGCACGTCGCGAGCCAGTGGCGGCAACGCGTCGTAGCCGACCTGGCCGATCCGGTCGCCGCCCATCATGATCTCGACGAGCCGGCGCACGTCGCGCCTGCCGGGCACGACGTCCTTCTCGATACAGGTGACCGCCGCGTCCTGGAAGTCGTACGGCGTCGGCTTGGCTCGGTCACGCAAGCCCGCCAGCAGGATCGACGTCTCGAACACCGCGATGGCGTCGGCCGTGGAAGACAGGTATCCGTTGCGCCGCGCCGCCCGCACGATCTCGACCGACCAGCCCAGCAGCTCCGTTTCGTCCAGCCGGTCGAGCACCGGAGGCCGTTGCAGGAAACCGGAAAGCTGATCCGACGCCGCCGGATCCGGCGTCTGGGCCGGCAGCTCCGCGGTCTTCCTCCGCTTCGGGACGCCCACCTGCCCGGCCAGCTGGAACTGCTTCACCTTGGTGCGCTTGAGGTTCTTCGCCCACTCCGTCGCGGCGATCGACACCGATCCGCCGGCGAGCCCGAACTGCGCCTCGATCGAGGCGTGGCTCGACGGGATCAGCCCGTACTGCCAGGTGCTCGCGCTGCGCGGGCTGATCACGAATCCGTCCGTGCCTTCGACGCCGAACTCCGCGACCCGGCTGGCGGCGTGGAACGCGCCGCAGAGGTAGAGGCAGTCCGCGGGATCCGCGCCCGAGGTGGCGAGGTGCTCGCGCATGCGGGTCCACATGTAGCGCTCTCGGTCTTCGTCCACCCGCACGCGCCGGGTGTCACCGGGCGCGAGACGGCGGAACAGGCTGCCGATCAGGAACATGACCTGGCGGTAGGTGTCGTGGTCGCTGTCGCCGAGCGGCAGCTCGACGTACTGGTGCCACCACTCCGACCAGTGCCGCACGCGTCCGTGTCGCAGGAGGTGTTCCTCGAGTTCGGCGAACCGCGGCCGCAGGTCGCCGATCTCGACCCCGACCGCGTCACCGTGCAGTGCGGCCTCTTCCTCCGCGGGCGGCGCGTCCGGCTCCGGGGAGGATTCGCCTTCGCTCCACTGGAAGACGTGGTCTGCCGACCGGTCGACGAGGACGAGTTCGACACCGGGGGTGTCGAGGGCGTACGCGATCGCCTGGTATTCGGCCGAAGCCTCGGTGATCGGAGCGACGACGGACAGGGGCGCCCACTCGGCGGGGAACCCCTTCACGTCCGTCGCGAAAGCCTGCACCGCCACGGGAAGACGGCAGTTGCGCAACTCGGTCAGCAACGGTGCCATGTCTTCACACAGTTCGAGGTACACCACCTTCGGCTGTTTCTCGCGCAACCTCCGGGCCATCGCCACGGCCGAAGCCGGGGAATGGTGGCAGACCGGGAAGATCTCCAGCGGCTCCCGCACCGCGCGGTCGACGTCGTCGACGAGCCCGAGCAGGATGCCCTCCAACGCGCCTGGCCCGTCGGCGAAGGCGGCCGCGGCCTCCTGCAACTGGCCGCGCAGCGCCTCGAAGGCGCCGCTCACGAGAGGGTGGCGATCGCGTCGCGGCCGCCGTCGAGGAACTCCGGCCAGTCCCCGCCCTCGTCCTTGCTGCGCGGCTCGACGACGCCGTGCAGATACTTGTTGAAGATCGCCAGATCCTCCGGCTCACGGCGGGCGAGCGAACCGACCAGCGACGACGCGAGCGTTCGGGCGGTCAGTGCCCGCTCGCCGAAGAAGTTGCTGTGCAGCACCGCGTCTTCGAGCACGCCGATCTGTTCGGCGGTGGACAACGCGGACTCCAGCTTCTCGTCGTCGCTGCCCGCCGACGCCGCCGCGGCACGCAGGTCACCGAAGCTGCGCAGCAGCACGTCGAGCAGGGTCGGCGGCACGTCCAGCTCGATCTGGTGACGGCGCAGCAGTTCCTCGGTGCGGAAACGGACGATCTCCGCCTCGCTCTTCTTGTTCGTCACCACCGGGATGCGGACGAAGTTGAAGCGGCGCTTGAGCGCGGAGGACAGATCGTTGACGCCGCGGTCGCGGCTGTTGGCGGTGGCGATCACGGAGAAGCCGGGTTTGGCGAAGACGATGCCGTCACTGTCGAGTTCCGGTACCGAGATGTACTTCTCGGACAGGATCGAGATCAGCGCGTCCTGCACGTCGCTCGTGGACCGGGTCAGCTCCTCGAACCGGCCGATCGAGCCCGCCTCCATCGCGGTCATGATCGGCGACGGGATCATCGACTGCCGGGACTGGCCTTTGGCGATGACCATGGAGACGTTCCACGAGTACTTGATGTGGTCCTCGGTGGTGCCGGCGGTCCCCTGCACGACGAGCGTCGAGTTGCGGGAGATCGCTGCGGCCAGCAGTTCCGCGAGCCAGCTCTTGCCGGTGCCGGGGTCGCCGATCAGCAGCAGCCCGCGGTCGGAGGCGAGCGTGACGATGGCTCGTTCGACGATGCTCCGGTCGCCGAACCATTTCTGCGGGATCTCGCGGTCGAGGCCGTCGGCGCGCTCGGCGCCGAGGACGAACAGGCGCACCATCTTCGGGGACAGGCGCCAGGCGAACGGTTTGGGGCTGTCGTCGATCGACTCCAGCCAGTCCAGCTCTTCGGCGTACTTGAGTTCGGCGGGGGCGCGCAGGACGTCGGACATGTCTTGCCTTTCGGAACGGTTCAGGAGGTGAGGAAGGTCTTGAGTTCGTGGACGAGCTTGGTGATGTGGCCGGAGATCACCGGCGTGCCGAGATCCTTGAAGCGCTCGCGGAACCAGGGGTTCACGCTGCCCCGGCCGGCGCTGGTGACCGAGCCGACCGGGATGAACTTCGCCCCGGACCGGTGGATCGCGGCCATGCTTTCGAAGAGCTGCTCGACTCGGGTCTCGTAGAAGTCGGAGATCCACACCACCACGGTGTTGGCGGGCTCGGCGATCTTCGGCTGGGTCAGCGCCATCGCGACCATGCCGTCGTTGCCGCCGCCGAGATTGGTGCGCAGCAGGGTTTCGAACGGATCATGCACCCACGGCGTGAGGTCGAGCGCCTGGGTGTCGTAGGCGATCAGGTGAACGTCCACTTTGGGCAGTCCGGCGAAGATCGAGGCCAGCACGGCGCAGTTGACCATCGAGTCCACCATGGAACCGGACTGGTCGACGACCGCGATGAGCCGCTGCGGGGTGGTCTTCTTCGCGGTCTGCTTGTAATAGAGGCGATCGACGTAAAGCCGTTCCTCTTCCGGGCTCCAGTTGGTGAGGTTCTTCCAGATGGTGCGATCGAGGTCGAGGTTGCGGAACACGCGCTTCGGCGGGACCGAGCGGTCCACCTTGCCTGTCGAGGCCTTCTCGACCTGGGTCCGCAGGACCTCCGCGATCTCGTCGACGTAGCGGCGGATCAGCGACTTGGCGTTGGCCAGGGCCACTCCGGACAGATTGTCCTTGTCCCGCAGCAACTGTTCAATGAGTGACATGCTGGGGCTCAGCTTCGCCGCGAGCGCGGGATCGGCGAGGACCTCGCGCAGGTGCATCCGCTTGACGAGGTCGGCCTCGATGGCGCCGAGTTCCGGCCCGATCGCCGGAAGCAGGGTGCTCAAGTCGGGAGCGCCGCCCCCTCCCGTGCCGCCGAGCCCGGTCGGGGCGCCACCGGGACGACCGCCGCGGAGCTCACCCGGTCGACATCCCAGCGCACGTTCGAACCAGCCCGCGTCGGCCTGCCAGCCGGACAGCTGCCCGGCTGTCACCGTGGCGGGTGCCGCGGCGAAGACGTTGAGCAGCACCTTCGACACCAGCGCGGCGCGCCGCACCTCCGCGGCCTTGTCACGCCCGTCCTCGGCTCCGGGGACCATCAGCCCGTCGAACTCGGCGGCCAGCTCCGGATGACGCTGGACGACCGAGTCGACCGCGACGTTCGGATCCAGCAGAGCGGACGGCAGGCCGATGTCCTCGACCACGGCCACACTCGCCGCTTCGAGCGCGGCCTGCTCCTCGGTGTCGAAAAGCCGGGCGAGCAGCCGCCAGTACAGGACCTGACGGCGGTTGTCCTCGGATTCGGTCATTTTCGCAACAGCCTTCCGGCGCGTTCGCGCAGCACGGCCGCGGCGTCGGTGGCCGCCTTCTCGGCTTTCACGCCGGCCTTGTCCGTGGTGCCCCCGGCCCAGGCTCCGGCGTGCACGGCGGTGGTCTTCTTGCGCACCGTGGTCTCCACCGCGAGCGGTTGGAGCCGGAATCCGCCGTCCCACCGGATCAGGCCGATGCACGCGCTGGAACTCGCGACCGCTTTCGGGGTCAGCGGACCGGCGGCCGGGATGCGGTCGGTCTCGACGGCGAGGTGATTTCCCGCGAACGTGAACGTGAGCGCGTCTTCTTCGCCCTCGATGCCGTACCCCTCGAGGAAGACGGGAACGGCGATCCGAACCGGATGCCTGTCGAGTGGCGCGACCGATGGCATGGCGGCCTTCGGCAGCGCGACACGCGCGGTCGAGAAGGCATCCGCGGGCTCACCGAGGCGAGCATGCCCGTCCTGCCAGAGCAGGTCGCCCTCGGCGGTGACCGGCATCTCGGTGAGCTCCATCGAGCGGCCCTCGCCGATCGCCGTCAGCAGGGAAAGCCGCGGGCGCAGCAACTGCCAGATCCCGGCGCCGATGACCGTGTCCGGCTTCGGCACTGTCACGCTCGCCCGCACGAGCCGCGGCGTGCTGCCGTCCTCGGGCTCGAACACGGCGTGGACCTGAGCCTGCGCAGCCGTCGAATGTTCCAGCAAGTCGACCCCGAGCGGCAGCAGGCGGCCGGTGACCGTGCCGAGCGCGGGCGTGGCCGAGGGCAAGGTCAGCAGCATTCCACGCGACCACAGGTCACCCCAGCGCCGGACCGGAACGCGCTCCAACGCCGCACCGGGACAGGACGCGGCGAGTTCCGCCGCGAAGCCGTCCAGCAGCACGGCCAGCCGACGCAGGCTCGGCTCGGCGAGCAGTGCGGAGATCGTCGGCGCCGACGCCGAAATCAGGTCGTGGTCGATACCCTGCCAGCCGGCACGGGCCAGGTCGGACAGCCAGGAACGAGCGGCGGCCAGCAGGTTCGGCAGGTCCGAAGCGGACACTCGCCGAACGGCCTCCTCCTCCTCCCATGGCCTGCCGGTCGCCTCGGCGAGGCGCGCGAGGACAGCGTCGTGCACGGAACCGAACACCGCGGTCCTAGCCGCGGCAAGGGAAACGAAGTGGTCCTCCCCCGCCGCCCCGGCCGCCGTCTTCTCAGCCGCTTCGGCGACTCTCGATGCCAACGGCGACCCTGCGAGAGCCTCGGCCAGCTCGGTCAAACCGACGATCTTCTGAGGACGAAGCAGCCCGGCGACGAGCACGTCATCGAAGGCGTCGGCCACCGCCAGTGCCTCGTCGAGCCCGGCGATGGGGTCGGAGAGCAGATCGGTGCGCATCACCCCACCGCCCTGGTCGGCGGGAACCAGTGCAGTTCCGGCACCGGTGCCGTCGACGCTTCGAACTCCAGATAGGCCAGGTGCCGCAGAAACTGGCTGAACACGGACGCGGCGGCGGTGTTGTCGCCCTGCGACGGCCGCGTCGCGCCCATGGTCTGCGAAATGGCCTGCGCGGTCGGCTCGGGAGGCTCTACGCGCAGATATCTCGCGACACGCTCGGCGCCGTACTGGATGGTGGATTCGTTGAGCAAGGCGAGGATGTGGTTGCAGAACATCCCCCGCGCCCCGCCGCAAGGCCGATTGTTGTTGGTACTACAGGCGAACTCGTACGTGCTCGCCGCGACCGACGACACGTACACGCGCCCGATGTCCGATCCGCTGGACACCACACCCTGCACCCGTCCGTCGGCCAGTTCGACGTACGGGACCTTCGCGAGTTTGCGCGGGCGGGCAGGTGGCAACACCCGGGCCGTGCTCGCTCTTTCCCAGTCTGACAACGCATCTTCTCCTTGCGGGGTGCCTCGGTGGGGACTGGGAAGAACCTAGCGGGAGACACCGACAGTTTTGCTCACATCCGACTTTTCCCGAGCTGAACGGCCAGATCGGCGAGGCCGTCGGCATGGAAGTCGAAGTGATCCGCCGTCGAGGGTGGGTCGCCCACCGGCCTGGCGACGTAAGCTGTCCGCAGACCGACGCCCTGCGCTCCCCTCAGGTCCCACGAGTGAGTCGCGACCATCAGCAGCCGCTCCGGCTTCGTCTTGGTCAGCTCGACGGCCAGTTCGTAGACAGCCGGGTCCGGTTTGTAGGTCCGCGCCTCCTCGGCGGAGAGGGCTTGATGCCAGCGGAGGCCGGCGTGGGCGTTCATCCGGAGCAGGGCCGTCCGGCTGGCGTTGGAAAGGCCGATGATCGGGTAGTGCTCGGCAAGCCTCGTCAGTCCTTCGACGGTGTCCGGCCAGGGCGGGAGCTTCGGTATCACGTCTGTCTTGGTGACCAACTGGGCTGCTTCGCGATCGAGAACGTCACTCGGGACGTACGGCCGCGCCCCTTCGACGATGCGCCGCTGCTCGGTCTCGACGTAACTCAGCCATCGGCCGACCAGCTCGTCCGCGTCGGCATCCGGCGCGGCTCGGTGGACGGCCGCGCGAATTCCCGCCGGTTCGTCGACGAGCGTGCCGAGTATGTCGAACACCAAGACCTCGATCTCCACGGAGCACCTCCAAGTAAGGGTTAAAGTAGCGGTTGACCGTGAACGTACGAGAGGTCGGTAAGGGATGCAAGTAGCGTTAGACGACTACGTCCGGGCGGCGGGCATCGCTACCGAGCTGGTCAACACCGCCGCAGAGGTTTGGCACGGTGAAGACAAGTTGCCCGACCTGACATCTCTCGCCACCTTCGCCGAGCTTCACTCACTGCCTGAGCCCACCCGGGCCGGCGAGGTGCGTGCCGTTCACCGGCTACGCGACACGGTGCGGGATCTGATCGACCACCCGGACCGGGCACGGCTCATCACCGGCGCCACCGCGCTCACCTCTTCGCTCGGTGACGTCACCCTCGACACCTCCTCCGACCGCGCTCGATGGGCCGTCTCGCTCCGGCCGGGCGCGACCGTCTTCGACGCGCTTTCCCTGAGCTGTGGTGTCGGAATACTCGGCGTCGTCCAGACCCTCGGCGTGGCACGGTTCCGCGCCTGTGGCGCACCCACTTGCCAAGGTGCGTTCATCGACACGACGCGCCCCGGACGGCGGCGCTATTGCATGCCGGGGTTGTGCGGAAATCGCGTCAACGTGGCCAACCACCGGGCACGCAAGGCCTCCATGCCCACGCCCGGGCTTCACCACGCTTGAATTGCACGAGGACTACGGGCTTGTCCGACGATGAGCGAAATGGCCGCCGCCGCGAACTTTTTCCAACCGGAATTCGAGGCTTCGTAGGCGAAATGCCGTAGCAGCGGTTCGAGAATATGGCCCATCAAAAAAACCTGCCCACTTCGAAGTATGATGCGCGAGAGTGAACTTTCTCGACAGTGGACGAGCCATGGCGCACAATCGAATGCGCGCGGCACCCCTGAACCAGGCCCTTGTTGCGCTCAGTTCCCTCGCTCCCATCATTTGGCGAAAAGGAAACCCATGCATGACGATGATGAACCTGTAGGCCGGGTACTCGGCAGGCGGCAGGCGTTGATTCTCCTCGGCGCAGCCGGTGCGACGCTCACCGTCGCCGGAGCCGCCACCGCGAGTGCCACCACCTCCAGCACAGGCACACCCGAGGTCTGCACGCTGGACTGCGTGGTCAAGCCAGAACAAATGGAAGGTCCGTACTTCGTCGACGAACGGCTCAACCGCTCCGACATCCGGAGTGAGCCATCCACCGGACAACTGGTGGCCGGCACTCCGCTGGCACTCAATTTCACCGTTCAGCAGATTCGCCAGCAGGTGTGCACGCCACTGCCGGACGCCATGGTCGACCTCTGGCAGTGCGACGCGTTCGGGCTGTACTCCGACATTCCGTCCCAGGGAAGTCGCGGCCGCCGTTTCCTGCGCGGTTACCAGAACACCGACCAATCGGGAGCGGCTCGGTTCACGACCATTCTGCCGGGCTGGTACACGGGACGCACACTGCACATCCACCTCAAAATACGCACCGTCGGAACCAACGGCCGGCCGTACGAGTTCACTTCACAGCTTTACTTCACCCCCGAGTTCGGCGCGGCCTATCTGCGGACCGAGCCGTACCGGCGGAAAGGCCCGGCCGACACGACCAACAGCCGGGACGCGATCTACCGCAGTGGCGGAGCCCAGATGCTGCTGCGTCCACAGCAGGCCGGGAACGGCTACACGGCGGACTTCGCGATCGGTCTCGACCTGTCGAACACCCAGGTCGGCCGTCCCGACTAGAGCAAGGCCCTGTCCGCCGTCAGGCGACCGAGAGGTCGCAGCGGGTATGCCGTCCGCCGCGTCAGCCTGAGGCTGCGCGGCGGACGCCACGCTCCCCGAACCGATACCGCGACCACGGCTCGCCGACCTTCGAGCCCACAGCCGTCAACATGACGAAATATCCAGCACGGAGCCCTCCCCGGCAAGCGCCGGGGAGGGCTCCGCCACAATCAGCCGTCAGACGCCGGCGATCTGCTGAATCCAGGGCCGGTACCGCGTGATGTTCGTGTACGCGGTCGTGGTCTGCCGGTCACTCGTCGACGCGACGCCGACCTGACGGCCGGAGGCGAACATCGGGCCGCCCGAGTCTCCGCCGGCGGTGATGCCGTCGCCGCGGCGCGCGCAGACCGCGATGCCACCGTTGTAGTCACGGCAGGAGACCGAGGTGACCGAGACGTTGGCGACCTTCAGGTAGCGCGACTGGCAGTTGATCTCCGAGCCGCACTGGCTGGTCGCGCCCCAGCCGTAGACCTGGACGGTCTGCCCGACGGAGACGTTGGCGGTGGTGCCCAGCGGCGAGTACGTGGCGTTCACCGGGGCGGTGAGGCGCACGATGGCGAGGTCCGCGCTCGGGTGCCGGGTGACGGTCGAGCCGGTGGCCATGGTGCCGCCGCTCTGCTGGTCGAGGCTGCCGATCCGGAAGGTGAACGTGCCGCTGCTGGCCACGCAGTGCTTCGCGGTCAGGATGTACTGCGGCGCGATGATCGTCGAGGTACAGGTCTGCCTGCCGTTGGCGAAGAGCCTGGCCGCCCAGGGGCCGCTCGACGCGTTCTGGCCACCGATGATCATCGGTTGGACATCGGAGGACGGTTCCGCGGCGGACGCCACGGGGGCGGTGACGCCGAGCAGCGCCGCGAAGGCGGTGCCGGCGATCAGGGCGAAGGAGCGCAGTCGCATGGTTCCGACTCATTTCTGCGACCCGGGTTCGGTCGCGCGATGGGGACGAGTGTGCTGATTCTGGGGCGCGGCAAGAGAAATCTGACACCGACGAAAGTCGTGCAATAGGTACCTATCTGTCCGCCGCGACCACCGCTAAGTGGCCCTCTAGGTAGCGGAACGACCCGCTCGTTACGACGACCGGCGTCCGTCCACTTGAGACGGATGGCGGCATAACTCCAGGGACATAACCCGGCTCCGGGGCTTCCCGAAA
>Ga0196958_10000474_pt1 | contig 13060 bp, 14 predicted proteins | sample S1v_10metaG_FD_148654 | JGI IMG/M metagenome (GOLD analysis project Ga0196958, IMG submission 148654) | Soil microbial communities from Anza Borrego desert, Southern California, United States - S1+v_10 | ecosystem: Environmental > Terrestrial > Soil > Desert | place: USA: California | collected...
CACACCTACAATCACCACCGCGGCCACACCGCACTCGGCGGCCACCCACCCGCCAGCCGCGTCCCCAACCTCACAGGGCAATACACCTAGGCGCAAGGAAGGGGGCCTTCAGGTACTTGAGCCGACGAGCCGTGTAGCGCCCGGTGAGTCACTCCAGTGACGTGTCGCCGAAGTGCTCGAGCAGCAGCCGCAGGCCGCCGACCAGTTCGGCCCACCGCGCCGGTTCCAGTTCGGGTAGCAGGCGGGCCTCGTTCTCCAGGTGAAGCTCGAAAACCTCGTCCACGACCTGACGGCCCTTGCCGGTCAGCCGGATCTTGACCGAGCGGCGGTCTTCGCTGTCGCGCACCCGCTCGACCAGCCCCTTGGTCTCCATCCGGTCGATGCGGTTCGTGATCGCCCCCGAGGTGACCATCGCGGCTTTGAGCAGGGCGCCCGGCGTCAGGCCGTCCGCGTCCCCGGAGCGGCGCAGCGTGGTGAGCACGTCGAACTCCCACGATTCCAGGTCGTGTTCGGCGTTGAACTCCTTGAGCTTCCGGTCGAGGATCCGGGAAAGCCGCTGGACGCGCCCGATCACCTCGGCAGGCCAGAGTTTGTCTTCGAGGTCCGGCCGCTCGTGTCGCCAAAGCCCGATCACCGCGTCCACCGCGTCGGCCATGCTGCGCTCTCCAGTCATCTCAATACTAAGATACTTGACATTGACAGAACTCGCTGGTGTTATCTCAACGTTGAGATTATCAGTGAGGAGACATCATGGTGAACACCCTGGAGCGACCCGGGACGGCTACCGCGGAACCGACGCTCCGTGACGTCGGGCTCGCCGCGCTGGCACCGGCCAGTTGGGGCACCGTCTACGTCGTCACCGCGACCCTGCTGCCCCCGGATCGGCCGCTGCTGGCCGCCGCGCTGCGGGCGCTCCCGGCGGGTCTGCTCCTCCTCGCCCTGACCAGGCGGCTCCCGCACGGGTCGTGGTGGTGGAAGACGGCGGTGCTCGGGATGCTCAACTTCGGCGCCTTCCTGCCGTTGATGTTCCTCGCCGCGTACCGTCTTCCCGGCGGTGTCGCCGCCACCCTCGGCGCCCTGCAACCGCTGCTGGTGGCGTTGCTCGCGTTGCCGATGCTCCGGGTCCGGACACCGGCGCCGACCCTGTTCGCCGCGATCGTCGGCGCCGGTGGTGTCGCCCTGCTGACTCTTTCGGCGGAAGCCCGCCTCGACCCGCTCGGGCTGGCCGCCATGCTCGCCGCCGTCGCGCTGATGGCCGTTTCCCTGGTCCTGACCAAGAAGTGGGGCCGTCCCGGACATCCGCTGGCGGTGACCGGCTGGCAACTGACCTTGGGCGGCGGCGTCCTCGCCCCGGCGACGCTGCTGTTCGAGGGCCTTCCGGACTCGGTGACGACCGCGAACCTGCTCGGCTACGGCTACATCGGCATCGTCGCCACCGCGGTGGCCTATCCGCTGTGGTTCCGCGGCATCGACCGGCTCGCCCCGGCGCCGGTCTCCCTGCTGACGTTGACCAACCCTCTCGTCGCCACGGCCGCCGGATTCCTGGTGCTCGGCCAGACCCTCACCGGCTGGCAGCTCACCGGATTCGCCGTCGCCCTCACCGCTTTGACGCTCAGCCAGACCCTCGCCCGCCCCAAGAAACCGAGGGAGGAACCGGCCATGGTCGCCGGTCCTTACCCGAAGGTATAGCGACGCTGCTCCTCGCTGGTACAAACCGGCGCGGACGCGAACGCAGCGCAGTCCTTTCGTGCCCGATCGTGCACTATCGGCCGACGAATCGCCCATTCCAGACTGGGAGTCCGGCGGAAATCCAGGAGGAATCATGACCGAGACCGTGACCACGCACAGCTTCGAAGCCGTTGAAGGAGAACAGGAACTCCGAGTTCCGACCGATGCGAAGCGTGGCCGTTTCAAGGTGCGGGGAGGGCAAGGAGGACACGGCAACGCGGATTCGGGCGGCCCCGGTCACGGGGCCGAAGTCGAGGCGACAGTGCCGGTCAAGGGCGGCGAAACACTCGTGGTCCATGTCGGCGAACAGGCCGGGAGATCCGGTGGTTCCGGATTCACCACCGGCGGGAGAGGCGGCTCCGGGGAAACCGATTCGGGCCGCAACGGCGGCGGCGGAGGCGGATCCAGTGCGGTCTGCCGTGGTGCCGTGCCCTTGATCGTGGCGGGCGGCGGCGGCGGGGCCGGTGGTGGATCGCTGGTGGCCCGCGGTGGCGACGGCGGCGCGGGTGACGCGAAGCCGCACAACGGCGACAAAGGCGAACGCGGAACGCTCGGTGTGGGCGGCGACGGTGGAAGCGGCGGTACCGCGAAGACGGCCAAGGGAGACAACGGCCAGGGAGCGCCCGGAGCGTCGACGGCCGGTGGCGGCGGAGGCGGCGGCGCCGGTTACGCGGTGAAGGGCGGTGGCGGAGGCGGCGGCGGCAAGTCGGGCACCAACGATTCGGCCGGTGGCGGTGGCGGAGCCGGCGCTTCCTACTACGTCGAGGGTTCGGGCAACGCGTCGATCCGCAAGACCGGTGCGAAGGGGCACGGAAAGGTCGAACTGGTGGAGTGGCTCAAGAACTGACGAGGTCGGCCCTCCCCGCCCGGTAGGGGAGGGCCGTCATCCGGCCAGGCGGCCTAGTCCGTCCAGGTGACCGGCAGTTCGTGGACACCGTAGATGTTCATGTCGGTCTTGAGTTTGACCTCGTCGGCGGGGACGGCGAGCGCGAGGTTCGGGAAGCGGCGCAGCAATCCCTCGAAACCCGCGCGCATCTCGATCCGCGCCAGCTGCTGTCCCAGGCACTGGTGGATACCGTGCCCGAAGGACACCAGGCCACGGGCGTTGCGGTGCACGTCCAAGGCGTCGGGATGCTCGAACCGCCGCGGATCACGGTTGGCGGCCAGCAGCGAGATGATGACGGTCGACCCCGCGCGGATCGTTTCGCCGCCGAGTTCCAGGTCTTCCGTGGCGTAGCGGAAGAAGATGTCGGCGACGGACAGGTAGCGAAGCAGTTCCTCGACCGCGCCGGGCAGCAGCTCCGCGTCGGCACGCAGTTCGGCGAGCTGTTCGGGATGCTCCAGCAGCGCGAAAGTGCCCAGTGACAGCATGTTCGCGGTGGTCTCGTGGCCCGCGAGCAGCAGCAGGAAGGCGGCTCCCGCCAGCTCCTCGATGGTGAGGTCCTCGTGGCGGCCCAGATCGGACAGGATGTCGTCGCCGGGCGTCTCGCGTTTGCGCGTGACGAGTTCGGTGAGGAAGGTGTTCATCCCGATGAACGCGGCCATCTTCTCCTCCAGCGTCTGGTCCCTGACCATGAGCTGGGCGGAGTTGGCCTGAAAGCTTTCCCGGTCCTCGTAAGGGACGCCCAGCAGTTCGCAGATCACCAGCGACGGCACCGGCAGCGCGAACTCCTCGACCAGGTCGACCGGCGGGACCAGCGCGGCCATCGCGTCCAGTTGCCGCTCGGTGATCTCGACGATGTGCTCTTCGAGCTGCTTCATCCGTTTGACGGTGAAAGCGCCGGTGAGCCGCTTGCGCAACCGGCCGTGGTCCGGCGGGTCCATGGCGACGAACATGCCCGGCATCGGCGGGGACGGTTCGGTCTGGGCGGGCATGCCCGGGGTCTCGTACGGAAGGTGGAGGATGCCGAGGTCCTGGCGCGAGCTGAACCGGGGGTCGGCCATCAGCTGCCGGACCTCGTCGTAGCCGGTGACGAGCCAGCCCTCGTGGCCGTCGGGGAAGACCATGGGACTCACCGGGCGGGCGTCGCGCAGCCGGGTGATCTCGCGGGGTGGGTCGAAGGGACCCGCGTCGCGCTGCATGGGGAGGCCCTGCGGGATGGGAACCGGCTGAGTCATCACGTCGCCTTTCGTGGTGGTTGTGCCGACCACTCTCTCCGCGCGGCCTGACATCCGGCTGACACGGCGCTGACACCACCCGTGTCAGCGGCGTGGCGGGGGCGTGTCAGTACGGGTGCCCAAAGTGGTGACCATGAACGACACAGCGATCGCGGTCTCCGGACTGCGGAAGACCTTCGGCGACAAGGTCGTGCTCGAAGGCATCGACCTCGAAGTCCCCGCCGGCACCATCTTCTCCCTGCTCGGGCCGAACGGGGCGGGAAAGACGACGACGGTGAACCTGCTGACCACCCTGATGAAGCCCGACGGCGGGACGGCGAAGGTCGCCGGCCATGACATCGTCACCGAAGGCAAGGCGGTGCGCGCGGCGATCGGGGTCACCGGCCAGTTCGCCGCGGTGGACGAACTGCTGACGGGCCAGGAGAACCTCCAGCTTATGGTGGACCTGAGCCGGGGCCGCGCGGGCGACCGCGTCGTGGCCGATCTGCTGGAACGCTTCGAACTGGTGGGATCGGCACGGAAACCGGCGTCGACCTACTCCGGCGGCATGCGCCGGAAACTGGATCTGGCGATGACGCTCGTCGGCGATCCGCGGATCATCTTCCTCGACGAGCCCACCACGGGGCTCGACCCGCGCAGCCGTCGCACGATGTGGTCGATCATCCGCGAGCTGGTGGCGGGCGGCGTGACCGTCTTCCTCACCACCCAGTACCTCGAGGAAGCCGATCAGCTCGCCGACCGGATCGCGGTCCTCGACCAGGGCCGCCTGGTCGCCGACGGCACTCCCGACGAACTCAAACGGCGGATGCCCGGCACGCACGTCCGGCTCCGGTTCACCACCGTCGCCGAACTCGACGCGGCGGCGCGGATCTTTCCCGGGGCGACCCGGGACGACGAGGTGCTCGCCCTGCGGGTCTCCAGCGACGGCGGAACGAAATCCCTGCGCTCGCTGCTGGACCGGCTCGACGAATACGCGGTCGGCGCCGAAGAGTTCTCCGTCCACACCCCTGATCTCGATGACGTTTTCCTCGCCCTGACGGGCCACCACACGGAGGCAGTGCAGTGAACTCCCCCTCGACGGTGATGTTGCGCCGTAACTTCAAGCACCTCGTCCGGAACCCGACCTCGGTGTTCAACGCCATCCTGATGCCGGTCGTGATGATGTTGATGTTCGTGTACGTGTTCGGTGACGCGTTCAGTGTCGGCGTCGATTACGTCGACTACGCGACGCCGGGATTGATGCTGCTGGCCGTCTGCTACGGGCTCGGCGCGACGGCGACGGCGGTGAACTCCGACATGACCAAGGGCATCATCAACCGGTTCAAGGTCATGGACGTCTCCCGCGGCGCGGTGCTGACCGGGCATGTCATCGCCAGCGTGCTGACCAACCTGCTCGCCATCGTGGCGCTCACCGGGGTCGCCTTCCTGCTGGGCTTCTCCCCGGCGGCGGGGTTCCTCGACTGGCTGGGGGTGGCCGGGATCGTCGTGCTGCTCGGCTTCGCGGCGGCCTGGCTCACGGTCGCGCTGGGTTTGGCGGCGAAATCCCCGGAAACCGCGGGGATGGCCTCGGTGCCGCTGGTCATGCTGCCGTTCTTCAGCAGCGCGATCGTGCCCGCGGAGAAGATGGGTCCCGGGCTCCGGGAGTTCGCGGAGTACCAGCCGTTCACGCCGATCATCGAGACGCTGCGCGGGCTTCTCGACGGGGCGCCGGCCGCGAGCGACGTGTACCCCGCCCTCGGCTGGTGTGCCGGGATCGCGCTCGCCGGATACCTGTGGGCGTCCTCGACGTTCAAGAAGCGAGCGTGACCTCGACCAGCCGCTTCCAGTCCGCCTTGGTGCCTTCTCGCGCCGCCTCCGCGAAATTCGCTTCGCCGAGGCGGCGCAGCACTGTCCGCTCGATCCGGGTCACGTCCGGACGGGACCGATCCGGCAGGCCGCGCAGTTCGTCGGCCGCTCCGAGCAGCCGCGCGGCCTGTTCGGGATCGTCCTGGCGCAGGGCCAGCTCCGCGATGCCGACGAGCATGTGGGCGATCAGGGGCACGTGCCGCACCTCGGCCGCCGCCTGCCAGGCCGCCTCCCGGTGCGCACGGGATTCCTCGAGATCTTCCGTGAAATAGCCCTGAAGGTCGTGGCTGATGGCGCGAACGTGGCCCAAGCCCGCCTCGTCGCCCATCACGGTCATCGCGAAGGCGAGTTGCTTCGCCGCTTCCTCGGTTTCGCCGCGCCAGTGGAAGAGCTCCGCCTGCGAAAGGGCGAACATGCCCAGCGCACCCGGCCAGGTGACCTGTGCCGAATACCGCTGTGCTTCGGCCACGGCGGCCGCGCAGGCCTCCTCGTCGTCCATCAGCCAGTACAGCTGCGCCTGCCGCGCCCGCAGCCGGATGAGGTCCTCGACCGAACCGACCTCGGTCACCACCGTGACCGCCTCTTCGTAGTACTCGCAAGCGGTGGCGAACTCCCCGCGCGTGGCGATGCGGTCCGCCAATTCGGTCAGGGCGAAGGAGATCCCGAACCGTTCGCCGAGGGCGCGGAACTCTTTGAGCGCCTGCTCCAGATACTCGTCCGCCTCCCGGCCGGGATGGCCGAGCGTGATCCGCATCTTGCCGAGGTGCAGCCTGCCCAGCGCGCGGACCCACGCGTTTTCGTCCTCCAGCACCGGTTCCCACGCGGACAACGCTTCGTCCCCGTTCAGCATGCGTTCCAGCGGGACGACGAGCCCGAGCAGCGGGTGCTTGTGCTCGCTGCGCGTACCCAGCCGGTACGACTCGTGAATCCACTTCGCCGCGGTGTTCTCGTCGGCGAAGCCGGAACTCACGAACAGCGAGACGAGCCCGTGCACCACGGCCGCCACGTCGTCGGACACCTCGCCCGGTGTCCTGACGGCCGCGCTGACCAGTTCCATGCCTTCCGTACGGTGCCCGCTGAGCCACCAGTACCAGCCGCAGGCCGCCGCGAGCCGCATCGCCTCCGGTGCCTCGCCCGCGGCGAGCGCGCCGCGCATCGCGGACGTGATGTTGTCGTGCTCGGCCTTGAGTTCGGCGAGCCATTCCAGCTGCTCGGCGCGGCGGAGCATCGGCTCGGCGGCCTCGGCGAGGGCGGTGAAACAGGCGAGGTGCGCGTGGCGTGCCACCACCGTTTCGCCTGCCTCGGCGAGCCGTTGCGCGGCGTACTCCTTGATCGTGCCGAGCATCCGGTAGCGCGGCGCCTCGTCGCCCGCGGCGACCAGCAACGACTTCTCGGTCAGCGCGGTGAGCAACTCGAGGACTTCGTACTGCTCGACGGCCTCGCTGACGCAGACCTGTTCGGCCGCCTCCAGGCTCGCGCCGCCCGTGAACACCGAAAGACGGCACAGGACGGTCCGTTCGGCGTCGCTCAGCAGCTCCCAGCTCCAGTCGACCATGGCGCGCAACGTCCGATGCCGCGGCAGCGCGGTCCGGCTGCCGCCGGTCAGCAGGCGGAACCGGTCGTCGAGGCGGTTCGCGAGCTGGTCGACGGACATGGTGCGCAGCCTGGCGGCGGCCAGTTCGATCGCCAGCGGCATCCCGTCCAGTACCCGGCACACCCGCGCCATCGTGGCCAAAGTGGCCTCGTCGGCCACGAAATCCTTGCGCACGGCACTCGCCCTGTCCCGCAGCAACCGGACGGCGGGGGAGGCTTCGATCTCGCCGGGGCCGGCGTGCCGGTCCGGCACGGCCAGCGGCACGACATGCCACAACGTCTCACCGGTGATGCCGAGCGGCTCCCGGCTCGTGGCCAGGATCCGCAGACGGCGGCATTCCCCGAGCAACCGATGGGCGAAGGCCGCGGCCGCCTCGATCACGTGCTCGCAGTTGTCGAGGATCAGCAGGACTTCGCGCTCGCGGATCGCGGCGGCGACCCGTTCGACGGGTTCGGCGTTCGTCGAGTCACCGAGCAGCGCGTCCCGAAGGCCGAGTGCGGCGAGCGTCGCCTGAGCGATGTCCCCGCCGGGGTCGATGGCCGCGAGCTCCACCAGCCACGCCCCGTCCGGCAGATCGCCGAGCAGGGTACGCGCGGTTTCCGTGGCCAGCCTGGTCTTTCCCGAACCGCCGGGCCCGATCAGCGTGGTGAGCCGGTGCCCGGCGACGAGATCGCGGACCTTGGCGACATCGGTGTCCTTGCCGACGAAACTGGTCAGCTCGGCACGAACGTTGGTCTTGCGGTTCTCTTCCCGCCGCCCCAGCTCACCTCGCAGCAGCGCGACATGCACCGCCGACAGCTCAGGCGAGGGATCGACGCCCAGCGCGTCGGCCAAGGCTTCCCGGGTGCGCTGGTACACGAGCAGGGCTTCGGTGTCGCGGCCCGTCGCCGCGAGTGCCCGCATCAGCGCGGCGACGAGCCGCTCACGCAACGGATGCGCGGCCACCAGATCCGTCAGCTCGGTGACCGGTTTCGCGCCGTGGCCGGAGTCGAGTTCCGCGTCGAACCGGTCCTCCAGCGCCGTCAGGCGAAGCCCTTCGAGGCGGGTGACCGCGGCGTCGAACGCACCGCTCTCCTGCAGACCGACGTCCTGCATGGCCGCGCCGCGCCACAGGTCGAGTGCCTCGCGCAGCCGCTTCGGCTCCTCGTCGCCGCGGGCGCTTTCGACGAGACGCTCGAACCGCACGGCGTCGACGTCGTCGGGCGTCACCTTCAGCCGATAGCCGTCCGGCTGACCATCGACGACCCCTTCCGGCAGCACCTTCCGCAGCCGGGAAACCAAGCGCTGCAAGGCGTTCGCCGCGTCGGCAGGCGGCTGCTCGCCCCAGATCCAGTCGACGAGCGACGCTTTCGAGACCACCCGCCCCGGTTCGAGCGCGAGGGCGATCAGCAACCCGCGCAGCCGGGCGCCCGGTACGTCGACGAGGCCGCCGTCGTCCGTGCGTACCTCGAAGGGGCCCAGCATCCCGATCCGCATTGGGCCGATCTTGCCACGGCTGATCAGGGGTCTTACGACTCGCCGGTGATCCTCGCCGAGCCGATCGAGGCCGCGGTGATCGCCCTGGCGGCGGTCTGCGTCGACGAACCGGAGTTCAGGCCGGTGAGCGAAGCCCGGTCGAGAGCGTGCACGACGAACTCGTAGGTGTTCACGGTGGAGGGCGAACACGGTCCCTGGTAGCCGTAGAGGCTGGCGCTCCCGCGGTAGTAGACCTGCCTGGAGCCGGCGGGAACCGGCGGGCGGTAGACGTGCTGGACGTTCTGGGGGAGCGAAGCCGTGCTCGTCGGGATGTCGTAGACGACCCAATGGATGAGGTTGGCGTTGTCGAGGTCGCGCATGACGATCGCGTAGCTCTTGGCCGCGGCGGGAGCCCCCGACCAAGCCAACGGCGGTGACTCGTTCCGCTTGGCCGGATCCTGCCCGCCACCGCTGGTGCACTCGTGGACCTTGGGCATGAGGCCGCCGTCGGCGAACGCGCTACTGGTCAGGGTGAACGCGTGCGGTGCTGTCGACGCCGCCGACGCCGCCGACGCCGCCGACGCCGCCGACGGCGCAAGGACGGTGGCGCCGAGGGCGAACAAGGCGCAGAACACGATTCTCGTTGCTCTCATCGGAGACTCCCGAGGCGTTGATGGTTCCCGTGCGCCCGCTTCAGCGTAGGCAGCCGGGAAACCGGCGGCTAGCGCACTTTCCCCGTCGATCGAGGTGTTTTCGCGACCTGCCGGGACAGGCCGGGTGCCCCGTGTACTCGGGTTTCGCGTGACCCAGCACGTAACACGCGTGCTTGGAGACGTAACTCGCGAGTTACGTCTCCAAGCACGCGTGTTACGTGTCTGAGCACGCGAGTTCCGGCTTCGAGCACGCGGGGAAAGCGACGAAGCGGCTCAGCCGTTCGGCTGCTTCTCGACGACCCTCCGGCGGCGCGTGCGGGCGACGCCGATCCACAGCAGCACCGAAACGACGGCTCCGGGTGCCGCCGTCAGGTACACCGGCCACGCGCGGAAACCCGACACCCACAGCATCGCGACCAGGCCAAAGGTGATCAACGTCCAGATCAGGGCGAGACCGCCCCCTTTTCGCCGCCAGCGGGCGGCGACGCCACGCATCCTGTTCCTCACTCGGCTCACACCGGAGGGTACCCACTCTTCGCCTGGTCAACCCCGGAAAATCACGAGCCGAGGTAGCCGGTGGTCATCGTCACGAGTTCGTTCTCGAGCCGGGTGGTGTCGAGGGAGCCGGACGCGGCGACGAGCTGGTGCACGGTCAGTTCGACGGTGACCGCCACGAGCCTCGCCGCCGTGTCCGCTCGACGTCGACCCGGCGTACACGGGCCGTCGGCACCGGCTCGTTAGGCTCGCGCGGATGGTGGAACCCGCATACGATCCCGAGCTCGCCGCCCTGCTGCCGCGTTCGCGGGCAAGGTGCCGGTCGGCATGACGGCGGACCGGCTGGAGCATTTCCGGGCACTGCGCTTCCCGACGATCGAAGAGCAGATCGGCGGCCGTCCCGTCACCTGGACCGATCACACGATCCCCGGTCACGGCGGCGCGGAGATCACGGTCTCCGTCATCGCGCGCGAGGACCACCGTGGGGGCGGGCCGGGCATCTACCACGTCCACGGCGGGGGAATGGTCATGGGTGACCGGTTCGCGTCGGTGCATCCGCTCGTCGAGTGGGCACTGAAGTACGACGCCGTCGCGGTGACCGTCGAATTCCGCCGGGCGCCCGAACATCCGCATCCGGTGCCGGTGGAGGACTGCTACGCGGGACTGGAGTGGATGGCCGCACACGCGGAGGAGCTGGGGTTCGACCCAGGCGAGCTGGTCATCTTCGGCGGCAGCGGGGGCGGGGGCCTCGCCGCCGGGGTCACGCTGCCGGCGCGAGACCGCGGCGGGCCGGTGCTGTCCGGTCAGCTGCTCCAGTGTCCCATGCTCGACGACCGGAACGAGACGGTTTCCGCTCGCCGGTACGACGGCGTCGGTGTCTGGGACCGGACCAGCAATCTGACGGCGTGGACGATGGTCCTCGGGGAGCGGCGAGGCGCCGCCGGGGTCTCGCCGTATGCCGCCCCGGCCCGCGCGACGGAGCTCGGCGGATTGCCGCCGGCGTTCATCGACGTCGCCGCCGTCGAAGTGTTCCGGGATGAGGCCGTGGCGTACGCGAGTGCGATCTGGGCCGCCGGGGGAGAAGCGGAACTGCATGTCTGGGGCGGTGCTTTTCACGGCTTTTACGACCTCGCGCCGGAAACGGCCGTCGCCCGATCGTGCGTCGCCGCCCGGGAATCCTGGCTGGAACGGCTGCTCGCCCGGCCCAAGCCCGGACGTGAATGAATTTCCCGGGTGGTCATGGCCGCTCCGAATTGCCGCGGGGACGGGGCGGTGTAACCCTGGTCATACCGAACGACACCACCACCACGAAATACAGGAGTCGTTATGACCACCACCGAAATGCCCGCTGTCCACGAATGCACGGTCAGCGGCTGTTCGTACAACCACGACGGCTGTCACGCTTTCGCCATCACGGTCGGCGGCGGCAACGGATCGGCCGATTGCGGAACGTTCGTCCCGCTCAACACCAAAGGCGGACTCGATCGAGTGACCGCCCAGGTGGGTGCCTGCTCTCGATCCGACTGCCGGCACAATTCCGCGCTGGAATGCACCGCATCGAGTGTCCGAGTGGGACCGGGCGAGGGTGACCACGCCGCGAACTGCCTGACCTACGCTCCTCAGCGGTAATCGCGCGCGTGGAGACCCCCTTCCCTCAGCACAGCCGGGGGAGGGGCCTTCACGCGCTTGGAGCCTCAGTTCCAGACGCGCAATTCGGTGCCGCCGTTGTAGACCATGCATTCACACGTCGGGGAAGAAATAGGCCCGTATGTTCTCGCAGGCCAGCGCTTGGGCATTCCCGGTGCCGTCCCGGCGGTAGACGACCGGGTAGGACTCCTGGGCGGCGGAGCGAGTGCCGCCGAGGAAAGCGTGGCGCCTGCCGGGAAGGCGGCGATTCCGAAACCGGTGACGAGCCTACGCATCGAGCACAAGTACATGAAGGCCCCCTTTCTGTACCTAGGCGCAAGGAAGGGGGCCTTCATGTACTTGTGATCCTTAGCAGGAGACGCGGAGACGCCCGCGCACCGGATCAGCTCCCGGTCTGGGCGCAGCTCGCGGCGTCGGTGCCGAGCACCGGGTCGGTCACCGGACGGGCGGTGATCGGAATGGTTTTCCGGGTGGTCAACGCGCCGTCGCGCAGGGTGTGAACGGTGCGCGTGCCCGAGTAGGTGATCGGGTCGGCGCCGACGGTCTCGAAGATGCGGCCGCCGCCGTCGAGCGGGGTGCACCGGTAGCCCAGGTGGGCGGCGACGCCGCCGCCTTCGGCGACCGACAGTGGCTTGCTGTCGTTGTCGACGACCTGGCCGAGGTTGCGGCCGTCGTAGTGCAGGGCGGTGAAGAAAGTGGTGTTGGCGCCGACGGACCGGGTGACGATCAGTTCGGCACGGCCGTCGCCGTCGAGATCGGCGACGCGCGGGGCGTCGAGCGGGACGGCGCTGTCGGCGCCGGGGTGGATCGAGATGAAGGTGCCGTGCACGGTGGCGGAGACGACCTGGTCGTTCTCGCCGGTGAGCTGGGCGGTGACGGTCTCGATCTCGCCGTCGCCGTCGAGATCGGCGACCGTGGTGACCGGGTCGGTGGATCGCGCGGCCGGCGGGTCGCTCAGCGGGGAGGCCAACGCCGGGACGACGGCGGCCAAGCCCAACGCCGCGGCGACGCCGGTGATGGTGGCGGTGCGGATGATGCCGGTGTGGTTCATGAAGCTCTCCCTCCGACGCTGCCGGTGAACTATTCACCGAAAGTGCTCTTATCAAGGGAGACGGTCGCGGACCGCGGACGTGCAGTCAGAGTGTGCTGGGCCACACGAACGCAACCCTGGTGGCCCGCCCCCGTGAGAGCAGGCCGCCCGAGTCAGCCGATCTTCCACAACTGGAGCGCGGAGCCCGTGTCGGCGCGTTGGGTGACGGCGGCACCGTCCGAAGTGGACGCCGTCGTCAGCGGCGGACCGGAGCGGACACTCGCGATCTTGTAGCCGCCGTCAGGTTGTTTCGCCACTGCCCAGCGCTGATTCGTCCCGCCGGTGCACGTCCACTGGATGACGCGCGCGCCCGTGGCGAAGGCACCGCCTTCGACGTCGGCGCACAGGAACCGTCGGATTGCCGGGTGAACAGCCATTTCTGGGTGGCGCCCTGGTTCGGCGGCCAGGGTGTGGACTCCTCCGAGGGAGGCGGCG
>Ga0196958_10000475_pt1 | contig 13046 bp, 13 predicted proteins | sample S1v_10metaG_FD_148654 | JGI IMG/M metagenome (GOLD analysis project Ga0196958, IMG submission 148654) | Soil microbial communities from Anza Borrego desert, Southern California, United States - S1+v_10 | ecosystem: Environmental > Terrestrial > Soil > Desert | place: USA: California | collected...
TCCATGGCGAGCTCGACCTCCTCGGCCATCGTCAGACCGATCCCGCCGAACTGCTCGGGGATCGCGAACCCGTAGAGGCCCATCGCCTTGCACGCCTCGCGCAGCTTCTCGGGCACCTCGTCGGCCGCCTCGATCTCGCCCTCGCGCGGCACCACCTCGTCGCGGACGAACTCGCGCACCGAGGCCAGGACGTCGGCGAAGTCGGACGGGTCCACCTTTGACCTCCGGTCTGGTGAGCGCCTGTCCGTGCCGGGGCACGGACACGCGCTCACACCCTGCGGGCTCCCGACACGCACGCTGTCACATCGGTGGCGGCCGCGCCGTCCTCGTGACGACGCCCGATCCCGGCACCTGTGGAGGTCCCCCGATGCCCCGCATCCCCCTCGTCGCGCCCCGTGACGCCGGCCTCCTCGGCCGGCTCGCCTACCGCTACGCCCGCCGGCGCTTCGGCGACGTGCCCGAGCCGTTCGCGGCCCTGCGCCACCACCCGGGCCTGTTCTGGGCGTCGGCGATCAACGAGTCGCTCGTGGAGCGGGTCGCGACGGTCCTCCCGGCGCGGCTGCGCGACCTCGCCGTCTACCGGACGGCCACCCGGGTCGGCTGCTCCTGGTGCGTCGACTTCGGCGAGATGCTCTGGATCCGCCGCGGTCTCGACGCCGACCACCTGCGCCGCGCCGCCGCCGACGACGCGCCGGACGACCCCGGGTTCGACGCCGACGAGCGCGCCGTGCTGGCCTACGCCGACGCGGTGACGGCCCAGCCGCCGACCGTCACCGACGCCCAGGTGGCCGACCTCGACGCCCGCCTCGGCCACGCCGGGCTCGTCGAGCTGACCCACCTCGTGGCCCTCGAGAACCAGCGCGCCCGCGTCAACGTCGCGCTCGGGCTGCACACGCAGGGATTCGCCGCGTCGTGCGCCGTCCCCGGCGCGGCGCTCAGGTCGGCACCTTCTCCGGGTTGAGCACCGCGTGCACGGCGCGGGCGCGGCCGTCGGCCACGGTCAGGACGACGACGATCGGCGCCGGTGACGAGGGCACGAGCAGGCCCGCCTCGCCGTTCACCGTCACCGCCCGGGCCCCGGCCAGCACCTCGGGCCCGGCCTCCTCGGCCAGGGCGACGAGCAGGCGCGCGACCTTGTCGGCGCCCCGCACCACGCGCCGCGCGGCCCGGACGACCCCGCCGCCGTCGGTGCGCAGCGCCGCGTCCGGGTGCAGCAGCGCCACCAGCGCCGGCACGTCGGCGGCGGCCAGGGCGGCGACGACGGCGTCGAGCACGCGGCGCTGCTCGGGCTCCGGCGCGGGCTCGGGCAGCTCGCCGGCCGCCGCCGCGGCGCCCACGGCCCGCCGGGCGCGGGACGCGAGCTGGCGCGCCGCGCTCGGGGTGCAGCCGAGCACGTCGGCGACCTCGTCGAACCCGAGCCCGGCGCCGTCGTGCAGCACGAGCGCGACCCGCTGGTCGGGGGAGAGGCGCTCGAGCACGAGCAGCGCGGCGATCCGCACGTCCTCGGCGGCGACGACGGCGTCGAGCACGTCGTCGGGGCCGGAGGTGACCAGCGGCTCGGGCAGCCACGGGCCCACGTAGCGCTCGCGGCGGGCGGGCGCCGAGCGCACCCGGTCCAGGCAGAGCCGACCGACCGCGGTCGTCAGCCACGCCCGGACGTCGCGCACCGCGGCGCGCCCGTCGGGGCCGAGCCGCTCCCAGCGCAGCCACGCGTCCTGGACGGCGTCCTCGGCGTCGGCCCGCGAGCCGGTGAGGCGGTAGCCGACCGCCAGCAGGTGGGCGCGGTGCTCGGTGAGCGGGTCCCTCATGCTCCCAGCCTCTCCGGATCGAGCGTGGGGCGATACGGACACTCAACGTCTGCGGTGGCCCACCGCTGACACGGGCGGGGTGCTCCTCGCGCAGCGCGACCACGAGGCCGGTCACCGGATCGCGATCGAGGCGCGACGTCCGCACGTGTCGACAGGTGGGCACGGACCGGGCACGCTGCGCCCCCACATGCGCGCGACGACCCGGGCGCGCGGGCGGGAGGTGGCACGTGTACGTCCAGGACGACACCCCGCTGGGCGGGTCTCTGGCACTGAGCTCGCTGGTCGCGGTGCTGCCGCTGCTGACCCTGTTCGTGCTGCTGGGGGGCCTGCGGGTCCGGGCGTGGCTGGCCTCGGTGATCGCGCTCGCCATCGCGCTGCTGGTCGCGATCCTGGCCTACCGCATGCCCGTCGACCAGGCGCTCCTCGCGGGCACCGAGGGCGCGGTCTTCGGCTTCTTCCCGATCCTGTGGATCGTCATCAACGCCTTGTGGATCTACCAGATGACGGTGTCCACGGGACACTTCGACGTGCTGCGGCGGTCGTTCGGGTCGGTCTCGGACGACCAGCGGGTCCAGGCCGTGATCATCGCCTTCGCCTTCGGGGCGCTGCTCGAGGCGCTCGCCGGCTTCGGCACCCCGGTGGCGATCTGCACGGTCATGCTCATCGCCCTGCGGTTCAGCCCGATCAAGGCCGCGGTGGTGGCCCTGGTGGCGAACACCGCGCCGGTCGCCTTCGGCGCCATCGCCGTGCCGATCACCACGCTGGCGTCGGTGACCGGCCTGCCCGAAGAGGCGCTCGGGGCCATGGTCGGCCGCCAGACCCCGATCCTCGCGGTGTTCGTGCCCTTCGTCCTCGTCGGGCTCGTCGACGGGGCCCGCGGCCTGCGGGAGACGTGGCCGGTGGCGCTCACCGCCGGGGTCGTCTTCGGCGCCGCGCAGTACGTGACCTCCAACTTCATCTCCCTCGCGCTCACCGACATCATCGCCGCGCTGCTCTCGGCGGGCGCGGTGGTGCTGCTGGTGCGGGTCCGGCCGCAGCGCCACGCCGCGGTCACGGCCGACGCGTCGCAGGACACGCGGGAGACGGTGAGCGTGTCGGCCGGTGGGGAGGGCACCGGGGGCGGTGCCGGAACCGGCCCCGATGCCCCGGAGGGTTCCGACCACGACGACCACGGCCGGGACACCCGACGCGACGTCGTCCTCGCCTACGCGCCGTACCTGATCATCATCCTGCTGTTCTCCATCCAGCAGATCCCGGCGGTCGACGACCTGCTCTCGGCCACCACGGTCAGCTTCGACTGGCCGGGCCTGGACGTGCGCACGGAGTCCGGCGAGGCGGTGTCCACCCAGGAGTTCGACCTGAACTGGTTGGAGAGCGCCGGGACGATCCTGCTCATCGCGGGGGTGCTGACGGCCCTGGTGCTGCGCATCTCGCCGGGCGGTGCGGTCCGGGCCTACGGGCGGGTCCTCGTCCAGCTGCGCACCGCCATCGCCACGGTGATGGCGGTGCTGGCGTTGGCCTACGTCATGAACACCTCGGGCCAGACCCTGACCCTCGGCGGCCTGCTCGCCGGCACCGGCGGCTTCTTCGCGGTCCTGTCCCCGGTCCTCGGTTGGCTCGGCGTGGCGGTCACGGGCTCGGACACGTCGGCCAACTCGCTGTTCGGGTCCCTGCAGGTCACCGCCGCGCAGGGCGCGGGCCTCGACCCGATCCTGTTGGCGGCGTCGAACAGCTCCGGCGGCGTCCTGGGCAAGATGGTGTCGCCGCAGAACCTGGCCATCGCCGCGTCCGCGGTGGGCCTGAGCGGGCGGGAAGGCGAGATCTTCCGCAAGGTGCTGCTGTGGAGCCTCGTCTTCCTGGCGGGTATGTGCGTGCTCGTGCTGCTGCAGTCGACGCCGGTGCTGGGCTGGATGGTCGTGTCCGGCTGAGCGGGCGGGTGGTTTGATCGCCCAGGAACCCGAACGGGCGCGGAGGGGTGCATGGATCCGGTCCTGATCGTCGTCGTGATCGCCGCCGTGGTGCTCGTCCTCGGGATCGTGCTCGTCGTCGTCGCACGCCGCCGGTCGCGGTCGCGGCGAGCGGCGCTGCGCAGCCAGTTCGGTGAGGAGTACGACCGCGTGGTCGGCGAGTACGGGCAGCGCGAGGGGGAGCGCGAGCTGCGCGCCCGGCTCAAGCGACGTCGCCAGCTGGACGTCCGCGAGCTCGACGGCTCCGAGCGCGAGCGCTTCGGCCAGGCGTGGGACTCGGCGCAGTCGGCGTTCGTCGAGCACCCCTCGACCGGGCTGCGGGACGCCGACCTGCTCGTCCAGCAGGTGATGCGCGAGCGCGGCTACCCGACCGAGCGCTTCGAGGACCGTGCCAAGATGATCTCGGTCGACCATCCCGACCTCGTCGAGCGCTACCGCTCGGCCCACCGCACGGCGACCGAGCTGGAGGACGGCCACCCGGACACCGAGGACCTGCGCCAGGCCATGGTCGACCACCGCTACCTGTTCGACGCCCTGCTCGGGGGCGGCGACGCGAACCGCACCCGACGGCTGTGAGCGCGCCGGGGCAGCGGTCACGGGTCCTGCGCGACCGTTACGAGCTGCGCGGGCTGATCGGTCGCGGCGGCATGGCCGAGGTCCACCGGGCCGTCGACCTCGAGCTGGGGCGCACGGTCGCGGTGAAGCTCCTGCCCGCCGAGTACCGCGGCGACGCCGAGTTCGGCGGGCGGCTGCGCGACGAGGCGCGGGCGGCCGCGTCGATCGACCACCCGTCGGTCGTCGCGGTCCACGACGTCGGGTTCGCCGGCGGCGACAGCGGTGAGGTCTTCGTCGTCATGGAGTGCGTCGAGGGGCGCACGCTGCGCGAGCACCTGCGCGAGCGGGGTCGGCTCGATGCGGGGGAGGCGACGACGATCCTCGTGCCGGTGTGCGAGGCGCTCGCCGTCGCGCACGACCGCGGGATCGTCCACCGCGACGTCAACCCCGGCAACGTCATGCTCTGCCCGGACGGCGCGGTGAAGCTCATGGACTTCGGGATCGCGCGCGTCGCCGACGTCGAGGGGTTCACGGGCACCGGGGTCGTCATGGGCACCGCGGCCTACCTCTCGCCCGAGCAGGTGCGCTGCGACCCGCTCGACGGTCGCTCCGACGTCTACGCCGTGGGCTGCACCCTCTACGAGCTGCTCACCGGGCAGACCCCGTTCCGCGGTCCGAGCTCGGTCGAGGTGGCGGCGCAGCGGCTGCGCGAGCCGCCGGTGCCGCCGCGTCGGGTCGTGCCCGAGCTCTCGGCCGACCTCGACGCGGTGGTCCTGCGCGCCCTGGCGCTCGAGCCCGCGATGCGCCACCACGACGCCCGCGAGCTCGCCGACGACCTGCGCCGGTTCGCCGCGTCCGACCCCGCGACGCGGACCGAGGTGATGCGGGGCGGATCCGGGGGCGGATCCGGGGGCGGGGGGAGCTCGGGGGGTGCCGCCGGTCCGGCCGGCGGCGGCGTCCCCCGCACCCGGCCGCAGGAGGTGCCCGACGACGGCCCCGACCCGGGCGAGCGCAATCCGTGGTCGGGCGTGCGGATCCTCGGCCTCACGCTGGTGGTGCTGGCCGTCCTCGCGCTGGTGGCCGCCGGGGTCCTGCTGGCGGCTCGCTGATCACGGCTGCCCGATGCGGCGCAGCGACAGTCGGCCGTCGGCCGGGCCCGCCGCGCTCCACGCCCCGGACGCGACGGTCCAGGTCCGCCCGTCGTAGGTGACGGTGTCCAGCGCCAGGCGCTCGGCGTGCGCCACCAGCCAGGTCGCGATCGCCCAGCCCTCCTCGGCGGGCTGCTCGCCCGAGAGGCGCGCGGTGCCGAGCTCCCGCGAGGCGAGGGTGGCGACGTCGTTCGCCGACGGGTCGGTGGCCGGGGTCGCGGGCAGGTCGGTGCAGGTCCACGACGCCGGCGCCTGCCCGAGCAGCGACACGGCCATGAGCCGGGCCTCGGGCTCGTGGTCGGCGTAGGCCTCGGGGAACCCGCTGCGCTGGACGGCCTGCGCGGCGACGGTGACGTCCATGGTCGCCCAGCCGGGCACCTGCAGGAGGCCCTCGTAGAAGGCGGTGGTGCTGGCGACGGGGTCGAGGATCTCCGCCTCGCTGCCCCACCCCTGGCTCGGGCGCTGCTGGAACAGGCCCAGCGAGTCGCGGTCGCCGTAGCGCAGGTTGACCAGCCCCGACTCCTGGATCGCGGTGGCCAGGGCGATGGTGGTCGCCCGGTCGGGGACGCCGAGGCGCCGGCCGACCCCGACGATCGTCGCGGCGCTGTCGGCCTGCTCGGGCGTGAGGGTCCACGTCGCGGGCAGGCCCGGGGAGTCCGGCGGGGCCGTGATCGTGCAGCGCGCCCGCGCCGTCGGCCCGCCGCCGCGGGCGAGGACCACGATCAGCGTGATCACCAGCGCGAGGACGGCGAGGACCGCCACGAGCGCCACCGCGAGGCGGGCGCGGTCGGGGAGCGGCGTGCTCAGGGCCGGCTCCCCTCGACGGGGGGCGCCGGGTGCGACACCGCGGCCGCGGCCACGTCGCCCCCGACGTCGGCGCCGGCCGGGTCGTGGTGCAGCGTGACGCGGCGGCGGCCGACCTCGTCGCGGACGCGGTGCAGGTGGCGGAGGCGCTCGAGCCGGTCGACCTCGTCGCCGCGCCGGCCGGGGGTCAGCGCGCCCGCCCGCTCGGCGCGGAGCACGGCGTGCAGCGCCCGGTGCTCGCGGTCGGGGCCGCCCTGCATCACACCCATCATGGTATCCGCGGGCGGAGTCCTCTCGGCCGTGGAGCGATACCGGGATGTGCCAGCGGTGCGGCCTTGCCTGCGTCCAACGCCAGGGAAGCCACATCGATCACGCAGTCCGCGAGCCCCTCCGCGAGGTCCCCGCGCCGGCCCGCGCCCTGCTCGGCCAGCACCCGGTGCCCGCCGGCCCGCCGCCGACGACGCGTGGTGGGGTGGCACCCGTGAGGGTCGAGCTCGTGGCCGACGGCGTGCACCTCGTGCGCTCCTCGGCGGTCAACTGGGTGCTCGTCGAGGACGGCGGCGCCGTCACGGTGATCGACGGCGGCTATCCCGCGGACGCGCGGGCGCTGACGGCGTCGTTGACCGCCATCGGCCGGTCCGCGACCGACGTCGTGGCCGCGCTGGTCACGCACGCCCACGTCGACCACATCGGCGGGCTCGCGCCGCTGGCCGCACGCCACGGTGTCCCGGTGCACACCGGCCCGGTCGAGGCCCACCACGCCCGCCGGGACTTCCTCGAGCAGGCCGGTCCCGCCGACGTCGCCCGCAACGCCTGGCGGCCCCGGGTGCTCGCGTGGTCGGTGCAGATCGCGCGGCTCGGCGCGCTGCGGTCGGTCTCCGTCCCGACGGCCGTGGGCGACGCCGTCGACGGCGTCCCCCTCGACCTGCCCGGCCGTCCCGTCCCGGTCGCCACGCCGGGCCACACCAGCGGCCACACCGCCTACCTGCTGCCCGACGCCGGCGTGCTCGTCACCGGCGACGCCCTCGCCACCGGCCACCCCACGACCGCCCGCACCGGCCCCCAGCGCCTGCCGCCGTTCTTCGACCACGACCCCGACCGTGCCGCGACCGCCCTCGACACGCTCGCCGCGCTCGACGCCGCGGTCCTCCTGCCCGGCCACGGGCCGGCCTGGCGCGGCACCCCGGCCGAGGCGGTGGAGCGGGCCGTGGCCGCGGGGTCGTAGGGGCTCCCCGACGGCGCCGCGAGCTGGTGGACTGCTGCCCATGACCGATCCGGGGACGCAGGACGTCGAGGCGGCGGACGGGCAGGCGCCGCGCCGCCGCTGGAGCATCGTCGGCCCGGGGATCGTCGTCGCGGCCACCGGCGTCGGGGCGGGCGACCTCGTGGCGACGCTCGTCGCCGGCTCCGAGTACGGCTACACGCTGCTGTGGGCGGTGGTGCTCGGCGTCGTCGTCAAGATCGCGCTGGCCGAGGCCACCGGCCGGTGGCACCTCGCCACCGGCTCGACGATCTTCGCCGGCTGGCGCTCGCTGGGGGCGTGGACGACGGTCTACTTCGTCGTCTACGTCGTGGTCTGGGGCTTCGTCTACGGCGCGACGGCGATGACGTCGTCGGCGCTGCCCCTGGTGGCGATGTTCGGCGGCTCGATCCCGGCCTGGGGGATCCCGTGCGGGCTGCTCGGGTTGGTGCTGGTGTGGTTCGGCTCGTACCGCTTCTTCGAGACGATCATGACGGTGCTGGTCGGCGTCATGTTCGTCGTCGTGGTGGGGCTCGCGATCCTCGTGCTGCCCGACGTCCCGGCCATGCTCGCGGGCCTGCTGCCGACCCTGCCCGCCGGATCCGGCATCTACACGCTGGGGCTGGTCGGCGGTGTCGGCGGCACGGTGACGATGGCCGCCTACGGCTACTGGGTCAACGCCAAGGGCTGGCGCGACAGCTCCTGGATGCGGGTGATGCGCCTGGACAACCGCGTCGCCTACATCACGACGGGCGTGTTCGTCGCCGCGATGCTCGTCGTCGGCGCCGAGCTCCTCTTCACCGCGAACATCGCGCTGACCGAGAGCGACCGCGGGCTGCTCGACCTCGACGCGATCCTCGCCCAGCGCTTCGGCCCGGTGATCGCGACGCTGTTCCTCGTCGGGTTCTTCGCGACGTCGTTCTCGTCGCTGCTCGGCGTGTGGCAGGGCGTGAGCCTGCTGGTCACCGACTTCGTCCGCACCCGCCGCGAAGCGGTCGCCACGACCCCGGAGGAGCTGGCGGCCGCCGGCCAGCTCTCCGACGACGCGACCCGCAGCCTCCCGTACCGGGCCTACCTGCTGTGGCTGACGTTCCCGCCGATGCTGCTGCTCTTCCTCGGCCGCCCGTTCGCCCTCGTCGTGGCGTACGGCGCGCTGGGGGCGTTCTTCATGCCCTTCCTCGCCGTGACACTGCTGTGGCTGCTCGGCGGGCGCCGCACGCCCCGGCAGTGGCGCAACGGGTGGCTCTCGACGACCCTGCTCGTGGCCGCGGCGGCCCTGTTCGTCGCGCTCTGCGTCTCGGAGCTGGTCGACACCTTTGCCTAGCGCTCACGAGCCGTCAGGCACAGGGCGCGCACGTACGGGGCCCACCCGTGCGGGTAGACCGGGACGCGTGACGGCATCCTCTGCTCCCGGCGCGGGGTCGCGCCGGTTCCGCGTGGTCCCGAGCCCGATCGGGCCACTGACGTTGACGTGGGACGACGGCACGGGCGCGGTGGTCGGCGTGCACGTCCACGACCAGCGCGAGCGCGACCCCGACCCGGCGTTCGGCGAGCCCGACGACGGGTCCTGCGCGGCCCTGGACGACCTGGCCGGCGAGCTCGACGAGTACTTCGCCGGGCAGCGACGCGACTTCACGCTCCCGGTCGACCCGCCCGGCACGGCGTTCTCGCGGGCGGTGTGGGCGGCGCTGCGTGAGGTGCCGTACGGGACGACGACCACCTACGGCGCCCTGGCGGCCGCGATCGACAAGCCGCGCGCGGCCCAGGCGGTGGGCACCGCGAACGCCCGCAACCCCGTCAGCCTGCTCGTGCCGTGCCACCGCGTCGTCACCGCGGCCGGCCATCCCTCCGGCGGGGGACCCGGGGTCGCCCGCAAGCGGTTGCTCCAGCAGTTGGAGCGCGAGGGGCCTTGACCGCGCCGTCTCGCGGAGTATGTTCAGAGGTGTCGCTGTGGTGCTGATCACAAGAGTTGAGGGCTGATCGCACCGCGCGCAGAGGGCCGGAAAGCGGACGACCGGATCGAGGTGATGGATTGGACGCAGGGAGTACCCCGCACCGCATCACAAGGACCCGGTCGACCCGGCGCCGTACCGCGCACGGGAGCTGATCCACACCAGACTCCACGCCGAGAGCGCATCTTTGCGGCCGGTGGGACGACCGGGACCGTGCGGGTCCCGAGCTGACACTTCCTCCCAGATACGAGCCGGCGTTCCCCTTCGAGGGGGGCGCCGGTTCGTGCGTGTCGGGGTCCTCAGCTCCAGTCGTAGAAGCCGCGCCCGGACTTCTGCCCGAGCTCGCCGCGCTCGACCTTGTCGCGCAGCAGCTGAGGCGGCTCGAAGCGCGGCCCGAGTTCACGGGTGAGGTGCTCGGCGATGGCCAGGCGCACGTCGAGCCCGACGACGTCGGTCAGCCGTAGGGGGCCCATGGGCCAGCGGTAGCCGAGCTGCATCCCGGTGTCGATGTCCTCCGGGCTGGCCACGCCCTCCTCGACCATCCGGATCGCCTCGAGCCCGACCGTCAGGCCGAGCCGCGAGGTCGCGAAGCCCGGCGCGTCGTTGACGACGATGGCGGTCTTGCCCAGCGCGTCCACCCACTCGCGGCAGGCCTGGGTGGTGGCCGCGGAGGTGCCGGGGTGGACGACGAGCTCGACGAGCTTCTGCGCGGGCACCGGGTTGAAGAAGTGCATGCCGATGACGCGCTCGCCGGGCAGCTCGGCGGCGATGGCGCCGATCGACAGCGACGAGGTGTTCGACGCGAGCACCGCCTCGGGGCAGGCGCGGGCGGCGCCGCCGAGGACGGTCTGCTTGATGTCCACCCGCTCGGGCACCGCCTCGACGACGAGCGCGGTGTCTCGCGGCAGGTCGTCGACCGACGTCGACAGCGCCAGGTGCGCCAGGAGGTCGTCGCGCGTGGTGCCCTCGGGCAGCTTCCCGCGCTGCGCGGCACCGTCCAGCCCGGTCGCGACGGCCCGGCGCGCGGCGTCGCCGCGGTCCTCGTCGGCCTCCACGAGCGTGACGGGGGAGCCGGCGGTGAGCAGGACCTGGGCGATCCCCGCGCCCATCGTCCCGCCCCCCACGACGGCGGCGGTCGGGCGTGGCTCCACGGGTGACCTCCGGTCCGGGTGTGTGCTGACCCGTGTCTTAGCACGGGCAGGAACTCACGGGCGCGTCAGCGCCGACGCCACGTGGTCGGGCATCAGGACCGCGGCCCGCGCGACGAGGCCGAGGAAGCGGTTGGTCAGGGCGTCGGGCTCGGACCCGGTGTAGGCGACGAGCTCGCGCTCGACCCGGGGCACCGGACGGGCGATCGTCCCCGCGAACACCGGCGGGACGATCGCGGCGGGCACGAGCGACGGCCCGATCCCGGCGGCCGTGAGCAGCGGCGCGACCGCGGTCTGCTCGGTGCGCACGGCCACCCGCGGGCGGAAGCCGGCCTGCCGGCAGGCGTCGACGAGGACGTCGGCCAGCGCGTGGTCGGGGGCGTACTGCACCCACGGGACGTTCTCGAGCCGGCGCAGCGCGATCTCGCCACCGACCGGGGCCATGACGTCGTCGGCGCCGAGGTTCGGCGGCAGCAGCACGACCATCTCCTCGCGACCCAGGCTGCGCTGTCGCCCGCGCCACTGCGGCGGCAGCGGACCCACGCCGACGTCGGCCTGGCCCTCGGTGACCGCGGTGGCGAGGGCGTCGCCGTGGCGGTGCTCGAACAGCCGCACCGTGACGTCCGGGTTCTCCGCCCGCCAGCGGCGCAGGACGCCGGGCAGCAGGCCCAGGCTCACCGAGTAGACGCAGCCGATGCGCAGCTCGCCGCCCTCCGAGCCGGTCGCGGCCCGGGCCGCGGCGTTCCCGCGCTCGGCCGCGGCCACCGCCGCCCGGGCGTGGGGGAGCAGAGCCCGCCCGGTCGGGGTGAGAGCCACCGCACGGGGCAGGCGGCTGAACAGCGACCCACCCAGTTCCTTCTCGAGCGTCGCGATCTGCTGCGACAGGCCCGGCTGGGTGACGAACAGCCGGTCAGCGGCGCGCGTGAACGAGCCCTCGTCGACGACGGCGAGGAAGTACTCGAGCTGGCGCAGCGTCGGCATCAGCCCAGCTTATGGGTATTCGTCGTGACCTTCTTCGATTTATGGGTGCAGGCCGCGGAGCGTGGAGTTCGACCGGATCAGTCCCCTCCGAGGAGCTCCCCGTGCCCCTGGCCCTGCTCGCCCTCGCTCTGGGCACCTTCGGCATCGGCACCACCGAATTCGTGATCATGGGCCTGCTGCCGCAGGTCGCCGGCGACCTCGGCGTCCCGATCAGCGACGCCGGCCACCTCGTCTCCGCCTACGCCGCCGGCGTCGTCGTCGGCGCGCCGCTGCTCGCCGGCGCCACCGTCAAGCTGCCCCGCCGGCCCGTGCTCATGGCCCTCATGGGCGTGTTCGCGGTCGGCAACCTCGCCTCGGCGCTGGCTCCCGGGATGGCGTCGCTGCTGGTGGTGCGCTTCCTGACCGGGCTGCCGCACGGCGCGTTCTTCGGCCTGGCCTCGGTGACCGCCGCGGCCATGGCCGGGCGGGCGCGGCGCGCGACCGCCGTCTCGCGCGTGTTCCTCGGCCTGACCGTCGCCAACGTGGTCGGGGTGCCGCTGGCGACCCTGCTGGGGCAGGCGGCCGGGTGGCGGGCGACGTTCGCCGTCGTCAGCGCGGTCGGCGTGCTCGCCCTGGCCGCGGTCGCGGCGTTCGTCCCCGCGGCCGAGCCCGCCGCGACCGGCCGGGGCGCCCTGCGCAGCGAGGTCGCGACACTGCGCCACCCGCAGGTCGTGCTCTCCCTGGCCGCGGTGGTCTTCGGCTTCGGCGCGATGTTCGCCTGCTACAGCTACGTCACCCCGATGCTCACCGAGGAGGGCGGTTTCTCGACCGCGACCGTGACCGTGCTGCTCGCCGTCGTCGGCCTGGGCATGACCGCGGGTTCGGTGCTCGGTGGACGCGCGGCCGACCGTGCCCCGCTGCCCACCCTCTACGGCTGCCTCGTCGCGCTCGCCGGTGTGCTGGTGAGCTTCGTCGTCACCGTGCACCACCCCGTCCTCGCGGTGCTCTCGCTGTTCGGGGCGGGCATGTTCTCGCTGGCCCTGGGCCCGGCGATCCAGACCCGCATCCTCGACCTCGTCGGGGACGCGCCGACGATGGCGTCGGCGGCGATCCAGTCGGCGTCGAACATCGCCAACTCGCTGGGCGCCTGGCTGGGCGGCATGGTCATCGCCGCGGGCCTGGGCTACCTCGCGCCCGCGCTCGTCGGCGCCGTGCTCGCCGTGGTCGGCCTCGCCGTCCTCGCCCTCTCCGGCGGCCTCGAGGTCCGCGTCCGCCGCCGCGCCGCCCTCGCCACGTGAGCATCGCGGGCGGACGTGTGCGGGGATCGCACCCGCGCACGGCCGGCCCGTGCTCCGGACGGCCGCCGGCCGCGCCTCAGAGCGCGACGACGAGCAGGACGGGCACGCTGACGACCGTGGTGACCAAGGCCGCGTCGCGGGCCAGGGTGACCCCGGTGCCGAAGCG
>Ga0196958_10000476_pt1 | contig 13041 bp, 11 predicted proteins | sample S1v_10metaG_FD_148654 | JGI IMG/M metagenome (GOLD analysis project Ga0196958, IMG submission 148654) | Soil microbial communities from Anza Borrego desert, Southern California, United States - S1+v_10 | ecosystem: Environmental > Terrestrial > Soil > Desert | place: USA: California | collected...
TCCGGACGTCCCGACAGTCGGGACGCCCGCGGCGGAGGTCCCCGCCGACGAGCCCGTCGAGGAGACGCCCGCCGAGGAGCCGGCGAAGCCGGTGACGAAGGTGGTCACCCGGACCAGGCGACGCGCCGCGAGCCGGCCGGCCGGCCCCCCGGCTGCCACCGAGCCGCTGCCTGCCACGGGTGGGACGGCGCCGGTCGCGGGCGTGGGCACGCCCCCGGTCGACGGTGCGGTCGAGCCCAACGTCGGCGAGGTCGAGCCGGGGACCAACGGTGCCCCCCCGCCCGCGGAGGAGCCGCACGTGGAGCACGTGCCGATCAAGAAGAAGGGCGCCCGCAAGCGCTGACCCGACGCTCGTGGGCCCGCGGTGCGGCGTACGGCTGTCGTTTTGCAGTGCGGACGACGCCTTGCGTACTATTGGTCGTCGGTGCGCCGCAGGCGTGCCCCTCTGTTGCCCGGCCGGGCGTCCCGCTGACTCAAGGATGCCGCCGCGTGCCGCAGACCCAGACGTGACGCATGCAGGGATAAGGAGACCGCGGTGTACGCGATCGTGCGCGCAGGCGCGAAGCAGGAGAAGGTCGCTGTCGGCGACGTCATCGAGATCGACAAGGTCTCCACGCCCGTCGGCGACACCCTGACCCTGCCCGTGGTCATGGCGGTGGACGGCGAGACCGTCACCACCACCGGCCTCGGCGACGCCGCGGTGACCGTCGAGGTCCTCGGTGCGACCAAGGGCCCGAAGATCGTCATCCAGAAGTACAAGAACAAGACCGGGTACAAGAAGCGGCAGGGCCACCGCCAGAAGTACACCCAGGTCAAGGTCACCGACATCACGCTCTGAGCCCCGGCTCGACTGCACCGAAGGACTGAAGAGATGGCACACAAGAAGGGCGCGGCGTCCACCAAGAACGGCCGCGACTCCAACGCCCAGCGCCTCGGCGTCAAGCGCTTCGGCGGCCAGGTCGTCAACGCCGGCGAGATCATCGTCCGCCAGCGCGGCACCCACTTCCACCCCGGCAGCGGCGTCGGCCGCGGCGGCGACGACACCCTGTTCGCGCTGGTCGCGGGCTCGGTGGAGTTCGGCAGGAAGCGCGGCCGCAAGGTCGTCAACATCGTCCCGGGCGAGTGACGCTCGGCTGACATCAGCATCACGAAGGGCGTCCCGAGGCGGGGCGCCCTTCGTCATTTTCGGTTTCGAGGCTCGCAAGCTCGCGCCTCGACCCAAGCCTGAGAGAGTGACCCCATGGCCGTTCCCAGCTTCGTCGACCGGGTGACCCTGCACGTCGCCGCGGGCCGCGGCGGCAACGGTGTGGCGTCGGTGCACCGCGAGAAGTTCAAGCCACTCGGCGGTCCCGACGGCGGCAACGGCGGTCCGGGCGGGTCGGTGATCCTGCGGGTGGACCGCGACGTCACCACCCTCGTCGACTACCACCACAGCCCGAAGCGGAAGGCCGAGTCCGGTGGTCACGGCGCGGGCGGCCGTCGCAACGGCAGCCACGGCGCCGACCTGGTGCTTCCCGTGCCCGACGGCACGGTCGTCAAGCGGGTCGACGGCGAGGTGATCGCGGACCTGGTCGGCGCTGGCACCGAGCTGGTGATCGCCCAGGGCGGCCGCGGCGGTCTCGGCAACTCCGCGCTCGCCTCCACCTCCCGCAAGGCCCCCGGCTTCGCGCTGCTCGGCGAGCCCGGTGACGAGCTCGAGATCGTGCTCGAGCTCAAGGTCGTGGCCGACGTCGGCCTCGTGGGCTTCCCCAGCGCTGGGAAGTCGAGCCTGATCGCGGCGATCTCGCGGGCACGACCGAAGATCGCCGACTACCCGTTCACCACCCTGGTCCCGAACCTCGGCGTGGTGCGCGCCGGCGACGTCACGTTCACCGTCGCCGACGTACCCGGCCTGATCGAGGGCGCCGCGGAGGGACGCGGTCTCGGCCACGACTTCCTCCGCCACATCGAGCGCTGCGCCGCGCTGGTGCACGTGCTGGACACCGCGACCCTCGAGCCGGGCCGCAACCCCGTCGACGACCTCGACGTGATCGAGGAGGAGCTGGCGCGTTACGGCGGCCTGGAGGACCGGCCCCGGCTGGTCGCGCTCAACAAGGTCGACGTGCCCGACGGCCGCGAGATCGCCGAGATGGTGGTCGAGGAGCTCCGCGGCCGCGGCCTGCGGGTGTTCGAGATCTCCGCCGCCTCCGGCGAGGGCACCCGGGAGCTGGTGTTCGCGATGGCCGAGATCGTCCAGGCCGCCCGCGCGGAGAAGGCGACCGAGGTGGCGCAGCGGATCGTGCTCCGTCCTCAGGGCGTCGACGACGAGGGGTTCACGGTGACCCAGACCGGCGCGGGCTGGCGGGTGCGCGGCACCAAGCCGGAGCGCTGGGTGCGTCAGACCGACTTCAGCAACGACGAAGCGGTCGGCTTCCTCGCCGACCGGCTCAACCGGCTCGGCGTCGAGACCAGGCTGCTCGAGCTCGGTGCCGAGGAGGGCGACGCGGTCCTCATCGGTCACCCCGACGACTCGGTGGTCTTCGACTTCAAGCCCGGCATCGACGCGGGCGCCGAGAACCTCTCGCGCCGTGGCGAGGACGCGCGCTTCGCCGAGGACCGTCCCGCGGCCGAACGCCGCCGCCAGATCCAGGAGGCACTGCCCGGTCGCGCCGAGACCGAGACCCGCGCCGACATCGCCCGCCGGATCGACCGCCCCGACGAGTACGGGCCGGTGGCCTACGAGATCGGCTCCGAGGAGGATCCCGACCTCGCGGACGAGGCGTCCGACGAGGACAAGGACTGGCTCGAGGACGATCCCGGTGAGTGACCGCTCCCTCGTGAGCGGCGCCCGGCGGGTCGTGGTCAAGGTCGGCTCGTCGTCGCTGACGACGACCACCGGCGGGATCGACCCCGAGCGGGTCAGCGCCCTGGTCGCCGTGCTCGCCGACGTCCGGGCCCGCGGCGCCGAGGTCGTCCTCGTCTCCTCCGGGGCGATCGCCGCCGGCCTCGCTCCGCTCGGGCTGCGCAAGCGGCCCCGGGGACTGGCCGCCCAGCAGGCCGCGGCCTCGGTGGGGCAGGGGCTGCTCGTGCACCGCTACACCGAGGAGCTGGCGCGGCACGGACTGACCGCCGGCCAGGTGCTCCTGACGCTCGACGACGTGACGCGACGCTCGCACTACCGCAACGCCCACCAGACCTTCACCAAGCTGCTCGATCTCGGCGTGATGCCGATCGTCAACGAGAACGACACCGTCGCGACCACCGAGATCCGGTTCGGCGACAACGACCGGCTGGCCGCGCTGGTCGCGCACCTGGTGCACGCGGACCTGCTGGTCCTGCTGTCGGACGTCGACGGCCTGTACGACGGCCCGCCGCACCGCCCCGGGGCCACCCTGCTCCAGGACGTGCGCTCCGAGGCCGACCTCCTGGGCGTCTCGATCGGCTCGGCCGGCGCCGCCGGCGTCGGCACGGGCGGCATGGTCACCAAGGTCGAGGCCGCCCGGATCGCCACCGGGGCCGGGATCCCGGTGCTGCTCACGTCCGGCGAGAACGCGGCCGCGGCCCTGGCAGGGGAGCAGATCGGGACGTTGTTCCACGCGACCGGCAAGCGCCGCCCGACCCGGCTGCTCTGGCTACGGCACGCCACCGAGTCCAAGGGCGCCGTCGTGCTCGACGCCGGCGCGGTGCGCGCGGTCGTCGAGCGGCGCGCGTCGCTGCTGGCCGCCGGCATCACCGGCGTCCGCGGCGGCTTCACCGCCGGCGACCCGGTGGACCTGGTCGGCCCCGACGGAGCCGTGGTCGCGCGCGGGCTGGTGAACTTCGACGCCGCCGAGCTGCCGAACCTCCTCGGCCGGTCGTCGAAGGACCTCAAGCGCGAGCTCGGGGCCGAGTACGAGCGCGAGATCGTGCACCGCGACGACCTGGTCCTGCTGTAGATCGTCGTTCCGGCCTGCGGTCACCCGGCACCGGGTGCCGCTGCGGTTCGTGGCGCCGGAACGGCGAGCCGTACTCTTGACCCGACATGTCCCGCACCGTCTACCTCGACCACGCCGCGACCACCCCGATGGTCCCCGCGGCGGTCGAGGCGATGACCCGGCACCTCGCCGATGTCGGCAACCCGAGCTCGCTGCACGCGTCGGGTCGCCGCGCGCGGCGGGTGGTCGAGGAGGCGCGGGAGACGATCGCGCGGGCGCTGAACTGCCGGCCCGGTGAAGTGGTCTTCACCTCCGGTGGCACGGAGGCGGACAACCTCGCGGTGAAGGGGCTGTTCTGGTCCCGTCGCGACGACGACCCGCGGCGCCGGCGGATCCTGACCACGTCCGTCGAGCACCACGCCGTCCTCGACCCGATGCACTGGCTCGCCGAGCACGACGAGGCCGAGGTCGAGCCGGTGCCGGTCGACGAGATGGGACGGGTCGACCTCGGCGCGCTGGCCGCGAGCATCCGGCGTGATCCCGGGAGCGTCGCCCTGGTCACCGTGATGTGGGCCAACAACGAGGTCGGCACCGTGCAGCCGGTCGCCGAGGTCGTCGCGCTCGCCGCCGAGCACGGCATTCCCGTGCACACCGACGCCGTCCAGGCCGTCGGCGCGGTCCCGGTCGACTTCGCCGCCGCCGGTGTCGACGCGATGTCGGTCTCCGGGCACAAGGTCGGCGGCCCGCTCGGCGTGGGCGCGCTGGTCGTGCGCCGCGAGATCGACGTCACCGCGCTGGTGCACGGCGGCGGCCAGGAGCGCGACGTCCGCAGCGGCACGCTCGACGCGCCGGCCATCGCCGGCTTCGCGGCCGCGGTGGAGCTCGCGGTGAAGGAGCGGGACGAGGTCGCCGTACGGCTCCGGACCTTGCGCCACCGCCTCGCCGAGGGTGTACGACGGGCCGTCCCCGACGCGGTCCTCAACGGACCGCCGCTCGAGGCCGACGACGAGCGGCTGCCCGGTAACGCCCACTTCAGCTTCCCCGGCTGCGAGGGCGACTCGCTGCTGATGCTGCTCGACGCCCGCGGCATCGAGTGCTCGACCGGCTCGGCCTGCTCCGCCGGAGTGCCGCAGCCCTCCCACGTGCTGCTGGCGATGGGCCGCGACGAGGACGAGGCGCGCAGCTCGCTGCGGTTCTCGCTCGGCCACCCCAGCACCGAGGCCGACGTCGACGCGGTGGCCGAGGCGATCGGGCCGTGCGTGGAGCGCGCCCGGGCCGCACGGGCGTGACGCCGATGAAGGTGATCGCCGCCATGTCCGGCGGGGTGGACTCCGCCGTCGCTGCCGCCCGCGCCGCCGATGCCGGCCACGAGGTGACCGGCATCCACCTGGCCCTGTCGCGCAACCCGAAGTCCTACCGCTCCGGTGCCCGCGGGTGCTGCACGATCGAGGACAGCAACGACGCGCGGCGCGCGGCGGACGTGATCGGTATCCCGTTCTACGTCTGGGACCTGTCGGACCGCTTCCACACCGACGTGGTCGAGGACTTCATGGACACCTACGCGGCCGGGATGACGCCGAACCCGTGCCTGCGGTGCAACGAGAAGATCAAGTTCGCAGCCGTGCTCGACCGGGCGCTGGCGCTCGGCTTCGACGCCGTGGCGACCGGCCACTACGCGCGACTCGAGCGCACCCAGGACGGGGGAGTGGAGCTGCACCGCGCGGCCGACGCGGGCAAGGACCAGTCCTACGTGCTCGGCGTGCTCGACGAGCGGCAGCTGCGGCACTCGCTGTTCCCGCTCGGCGACACCACCAAGGACGCCGTGCGCGGCGAGGCCGCGGAGCGCGGCCTGCTCGTCGCCGACAAGCCCGACAGCCACGACATCTGCTTCGTCGCCGACGGCGACAACGCGGGCTGGTTGAGGGAGAAGCTCGGCGACCGGGCGCCCAACCACGGCGGCGACATCGTCGACGAGACGACCGGGGACGTGCTGGGACGGCACCGGGGCACCTACGGGTTCACGATCGGCCAGCGCAAGGGGCTGCGGCTCGGCCGCCCCGCACCGGACGGCCGGCCGCGCTACGTGCTCGACATCGAGCCGGTCTCCGGCACCGTGACCGTCGGGCCGCGGGAGCGGCTCGCGGTCGAGCGGGTCCGCGGCGTCGAGCCCCGTTGGTGCGGCACGCCGCTGCCGGTCGGCGCCGAGCTGGCCGGGCCGAGGGTCACCGTCCAGCTCCGGGCGCACGGTGCCGAGCACCGGGCGGTGGTGGCAGTCGGCGAGGACGCGCTCGACATCGAGCTGCTCGACCCTGCCGACGGGATCGCGCCCGGCCAGGCGGCCGTGGTCTACGACGGCACCCGGGTCGTCGGATCGGTCACGATCACCGCCACCGAGCGGGTGCCCGCGGTCTGATGGCGCTCGCCACGGGCGTCGGCTCCTTCCCAGGGACCGGCCAGCAGGACTTCGACGAGGCGTTGCGGGTCGTGCTCGGGGCGCTCGGGGAGTGGGGGCTCCCGTTCCTGCCCGAGGTCCCGGGCCGCGGCGCGACCGCGGACCTCGTCGGCCGGACGCTCGGCCTGGTGGGCGAGCTGGACGCCGACCTGCAGCCCGCGGGCTGGCGGCTGACGGGCACCGGCGGCGCACCCCCGGTGGACCAGCGCCGCGCCCGCAGCCTGCTGGCGCAGGACCTCGACACGCTCGAGGAGCAGGTCGGCGGCTACACCCGCGGGTTCAAGGTGCAGGTCGCCGGGCCGTGGACGCTCGCGGCGACGGTGGAGCGGCCACGCGGGGACAAGGTCGTGGCCGACCACGGGGCCCGGCGCGACCTCGCGCAGGCGCTCGCGGTCGCGGTCGCGGACCACGTTCAGGACGTACGCCGACGCCTGCCGGACGCGGACCGGATCGTGCTGCAGGTCGACGAGCCCGCACTGCCCGCCGTGCTCGCCGGCAGGATCCCGACAGCCTCCGGGTTCGGCAGGCACCGCGTCGTCCACCCGCCCGAGGCCAGCGAGGCGATCGGCTGGGTGCTCGAGGCCGTCCGCGACGCCGGTGCCGAGCCATGGGTGCACTGCTGCGCCCCCGAGGCGCCGCTCGCCCTGCTCCGCGGCGCCGGCGCGGTCGGACTGGTGGTCGACCTCTCGGTGGTCGACGCCACGGGTCACGACGCGCTCGCCGGGGCGCTCGAGGCTGGGGAGACGGTGGCCCTCGGCGTGCTCCCGTCGACGGATCCCTCGACGGCGCCGACGGACACCGAGGTCGTGGGATCGGTGCGCCGGTGGCTCGACATGCTCGGCCTGGACCCGGCGGCAGCCGCCGGGCGCCTCGTGCTTTCGCCGACCTGCGGGCTCGGCGGCGCGAGCCCGGAGTGGGCCCGCCGTGCGCTCGAGCTGGCGGCCAGTGCCGCGCGGATCGTAGAGGAGGCGTGACCGACCCGCTGGTGGGCAGGTCTGGCACCCGCTGGCACCGGTCTGTCCCCGGGCGCCAGCGGGTATCGCCCTCCTCACCAACAGACGCGGGAGGTCGAAACCGTGGCACACACCACCCATCGCCGAATGCCGTGGTCCTCCAAGGACCGCCACCCGGACCATGCCGAGCAGACCACGGCGGGGCCGCCGCCACCGTCGCCGGGTGCGCACGCGGCACCCACGACCCACGAGAGCCAGACCATCACCCGGGAGGAGGCCGCCCACGAGCGGTTCGGGGGGATCAACTGGGGGGCCGCGTTCTTCGGCTGGCTGGTCGCCATCGCGATGACCGTGCTGCTGAGCAGCATCCTGGGCGCCGTGGCCACGGCGATCGGCGACAACATCAACCTCACCCAGGACGAGGCGCAGCGTGAGGCCGGGGCCATCGGGCTCGGCGCCGCGATCGCGGTCGTGCTCGTGATGGTGATCGCCTACTACGCGGGCGGCTACGTCGCGGGCCGGATGTCGCGGTTCGACGGCGGAAGGCAGGGCCTCGGGACCTGGCTGATCGGTCTGGTCGTCACGCTCGTCGCGGTCGCCGTCGGCTGGGCGTTCGGCAGCGAGTACAACATCCTCGACAGGGTGGACCTGCCGCGGATCCCGATACCGGAGGACGCCGCCACCCTCGGCGGCGTCTTGACCGGGCTGGCGCTCCTCGTCGGGTCGCTGCTGGCCGCGATGACCGGCGGCAAGGTGGGTCACCGCTACCACAACAAGGTGGATCGGGCGGCCTGGCACTGACCGCGTCCCGCCGCTGACGAACGGAACGCCGGGCCGGCTCCCCGGAAGGAGCCGGCCCGGCGTCCGTTGTCTGCGCGACCAGTGCGGCCGACTCGGCGGTCAGCCGACGTGCACGCCCTCCGGGCCGTCGGTGGCCAGCTCGGTGTGCTTCACGTCGAGGAAGATCCAGATGACCGCCGACGCGGCGAGCATCATGAACGACCCGACGAGGAAAGCGCTGGTGGCGCCGTCGGTGAAGCTGCCGAGGAAGCCGCCGTACTCCAGCGCCTCCGGCGGGAGACCCGCTTGGCCGAGCGGAGCGGCGAGCTCGTCCCCTGTCGCGTTGCTGTAGTGCAGCGCCACCGTGCTGAGCGTGGCGAGACCGAGCGCACCACCGACCTGCTGCATGGTGTTGAGGACCCCCGAGCCGATGCCGGAGTCGGCGGCCTGCACGTGGTGCACGGCCGTGAGCGTCATCGGAACGAAGGTCAGCCCCATGCCGACCGCCATCAGGACGATCCACGGGAAGATCGAGGCCCAGTAGCTCACGTCGGCGCCGATCGCGTCGCCGGAGCCCAGTGCCTGCAGCACGTCGCCGGCAGAGTCGTCCACGGAGATCCGCGAGAACATGAACAGCGCGAACGCCGCCAGCAGGGTGCCGGTCCCCGCGAGGAACCGCGCGTCGACGCGGCCCACGAGGTTCGACGACAGGCCGGCGCCGATCACGATGCCGACCGAGAACGGCAGGAACGCGAAGCCGGCCTCGAGCGGGCCGAAGCCCATGATCTGCTGGATGAACAGGCTCAGGAAGTAGAACATCGCGAACATCGCGGCCGGGGCGATCATCATCGCCACGAAGCTCGTGGCCCGGGTGCGGTTGGCGAAGATCCGGGTCGGGAGCAGCGGGTGCTCGACTCGCGTCTCGATGACGAGGAACGCCGCGAGCAGCACGACACCGGCCGCCAGCGACAGGATCGTCTGCGTGTGGTCCCAGCCGTACGCCTCCTCGCTGGCCCGTGAGAGGCCGAACACGATGCCCAGGAGACCCAGGGTGCCGGTGATCGCCCCGGGGACGTCGAGCCACCCGGTGTGGCGCTCGGACTCCGACAGCACCCGCGGTGCGAGCGCTGCCGCGACCAGGCCGATCGGCACGTTGATCAGGAACGTCAGCCGCCAGCCGTCGACCTCGAGGCCGAACGCCGAGTCGAGCCCGGTCAGCCAGCCGCCGAGGATCAGGCCGATCGCGGCGCCGATGCCGGACATCGTGGCGTAGGCCGCCATCGCGCGGTTGCGCTGCGGCCCGGCCGGGAACGTCGTGGTGATCAGCGCGAGCGCGGCCGGGGCGGCGAGCGCGGCTCCGAGGCCCTGGAGGCCGCGGGAGGCCAGCAGCAGACCCTCGTTGGTGGCGAGACCGCCGAGCAGCGAGGCGACGGCGAAGACGCTGAGACCGGTCATGAACAGCAGCCGGCGGCCGTAGAGGTCGCCGAGCCGGCCGCCGAGCAGCAGCAGGCCACCGAAGGCCAGGGCGTAGCCGGTCACGATCCAGGTCAGGTTGGCCTGGGAGATCCCGAGGTCGGCGCCGATGTAGGGCAGCGCGATGTTGGCGATGGTGGCGTCGAGCACCACCATCAGCTGCGCCGTGAGGATCAGCACCAGGGCGAGCCCGAGGCGCTCCTTCTTCGGCGGGTCCTCGACCGCGACGGCAGAGTTCGTCTCCGCGGGGTCGAGCGATTCGACGTTGGTCATCTGTTCTTTTCCTTGGGTTGTGGTGGGGGAGGGGCTAGGGCCGGGTCGCGGCCGGGAGGATCACGTGGTCGACCACGCGGGCGATGACCTCCTCGGTCGGCTGTTCGCCGAGGAGGAACAGTCGGTGGAGGCAGATCCCCGGGAGGGCGGGGACCAGGATGTCGAGGTCGACGTCCGCCCGGATCTCTCCACGCTCGATGGCGCGTTCGAAGATCCGTGCGGCCTGCTCCGCCTTCGGCCCGATGAAGTCGCGGCGGAACCGCTCCGCGAACTCCTGGTCGCGGGCGACCGCGGTGATCACGCTGCCGAGGATCGCCATCTGCTGGGGGTTGGTCATGCCACCCTGCCCGCAGAAGGCGCCGAGGAGGTCGCTGCGCAGGCTGCCGGTGTCCGGCGCCGTGAACGGCTCCTTGTCCGAGAGCAGGGCGTCGATCACCAGGTCGGCCTTGCCGTGCCATCGGCGGTAGAGAGTCGCCTTGGACGCCTTGGCCGCCGCGGCGACGGCGTCCATCGTGAGCCGGTCGTAGCCGACCTCCGCGAGGACCTCGAGCGTCGCGCCCAGGATCTCCTGCTCGCGCTCGCCCTCGACGCGCGGCCGGTGCGGCGCCTCGTGGTCGGTCTGCTTGGTCGGACTCATGGCTTCTCACTCCCGAGACGATCGTGATGGAACGGAACTGTTCCGTTTCGTCCGAGCAGACAGTACGGAACAGTTCCGTTTCGTGCAACTCGGTTCCCGTCCGTCTTGTTCCCGGTGCGCACAAGACACCGGCTTCCCTCGGGACGTGACAGCCAGCCTGCCGGGCGCCGCCGACACCGCCTCCACACGTCCGCGATGTCGGCGTCGCACGGTTGAATGGGCCCATGACCGACGCCCCCGAAGCCCCCCAGGTCAGCGCTCCGGACAGCGACGCCCGGGACGAGCACCAGCGGCTCGTGGAGGAGATCGAGGACGCGCGGTGGCGCTACTTCGTGCTCGACCAGCCGACGCTGTCCGATGCCGAGTACGACGAGAGGTGGCGCCGGATCAACGAGCTCGAGGACCGGTTCCCCGAGCTCCAGACGCCGGACAGCCCCACCCAGAAGGTGGGCGGGACGTTCTCGACCGAGTTCACCGCGGTCGACCACCTGCAGCGGATGGAGAGCCTCGACAACGCCTTCTCGTTCGAGGAGCTGGAGACGTGGCACACCCGCCTCGCCCGGGACGGGGTCGCCGACCCGCCGCTGCTGTGCGAGCTGAAGGTGGACGGCCTCGCGATCAACCTGCTCTACGAGCACGGTCGGCTGGTCCGCGCGCTGACCCGGGGCGACGGCCGCACCGGCGAGGACGTCACCCCGAACGTGAGGACGATCCAGGTGATCCCGCACCGGCTGGCGCCGTCGGAGGAGTTCCCGGTTCCCGAGCTGGTCGAGGTGCGCGGCGAGGTCTTCCTCTCGCTCGAGGCGTTCGACAAGCTCAACGCCTCACTCGTCGAGGCCGGGAAGCCGATGTTCGCCAACCCGCGCAACTCCGCGGCCGGATCGCTGCGCCAGAAGGACCCTCGGGTGACGGCCAGCCGCGAGCTCGGCATGGTCTGCCACGGCATCGGGGCGCGGAAGGGGTTCGAGCCGGCCGCCCAGTCCCACGCCTACGAGGCGCTCCGCGCCTGGGGCCTGCCGACGAGCGACCGGGTCCGGGTGCTGGCGACGCTCGACGAGGTGAAGGAGTACGTCTCCTACTACGGGGAGCACCGCCACGACGTCACCGAGCACGAGATCGACGGCGTGGTGGTCAAGGTCGACGACGTCACCCTGCAGCGCCGCCTCGGTTCCACGAGCCGCGCGCCCCGGTGGGCGATCGCGTACAAGTACCCGCCCGAGGAGGTCAACACCAAGCTGCTCGAGATCCGGGTCAACGTCGGCCGCACCGGCCGGGTCACGCCGTACGGCGTCATGGAGCCGACCAAGGTCGCCGGGTCCACGGTCGAGCGGGCGACCCTCCACAACGCCTACGAGGTCCGGCGCAAGGACGTCCGGCCCGGGGACACCGTGGTACTGCGCAAGGCGGGCGACGTGATTCCCGAGATCCTCGGGCCGGTCCTCCCGTTGCGCCCCGACGACCTGCCCGAGTGGGAGATGCCGACCGAGTGCCCGTCCTGCGGGACGACCCTCTCCGAGCAGAAGGAGGGCGACAAGGACCTTCGGTGCCCCAACCACCGCTCGTGCCGGGCCCAGGTGCTCGAGCGCGTCTACCACGTCGCCAGCCGCGGCGCGTTCGACCTGGAGGGCCTGGGCTCCGAGGCGGCGTACGCGCTCGTCGAGGCGGGCGTCGTGGTCAACGAGGGCGACGTGTTCTCCCTCGACGAGCAGGCCCTGCTGCGCACCGACCTCTTCACCCGCGCGGCGAAGAAGTCCGAGCGGGAGGCGGGCGCCGGGGAGCGGGTGGTCAACGCCAACGGGCAGCGGCTGCTGGCCAACCTCGCCGAGCGCAAGAAGGTCCCGCTCTGGCGGGTGCTGGTCGCGCTCTCGATCCGTCACGTCGGGCCCACCGCCGCGCGGGCGCTGGCGCAGGAGTTCGGCTCGATGGAGGCGATTCGCGCCGCGACCCGTGAGCAGCTCGCCGGCGCGGAGGGCGTCGGCCCGACCATCGCCGACGCGGTGATCGAGTGGTTCGAGGAGGACTGGCACCGCGAGATCGTCGACAAGTGGGCTGCGGCCGGCGTGGCCATGGAGGACGAGCGCGACGGGTCGGTCGCCCGCACCCTCGAGGGGCTGACGGTCGTCGTCACCGGCTCCCTCCAGGGCTTCAGCAGGGACGAGGCGAAGGAGGCGGTCCTCGCGCGCGGCGGCAAGGCAGCGGGGTCGGTGTCGACGAAGACCGACTACGTCGTGGTCGGCGAGAGCGCGGGCTCCAAGGCCGACAAGGCCGAACAGCTCGGCGTGCCGATGCTGGACGAGGGGCAGTTCGTCACCCTGCTCGAGGACGGGCCGGCCGCGCTCTGACCTTGCGGAGCAGGCGCAGACTGTTCGCATGAGGCGACTCGCGCCCGCCGTACTTCTGCTCCTCCTCCTCCCCGCGTGCTCCGGCACCGAGGCCCCCGCAGACGGGGCGGGGAGCGACCCGGAGTCGCCCGTCACGTCCTCGACGCCTGCCGAGGACCGGCCGTCGACCTCCGGGACCGAGGAGGCATCGGAGTCGGGAGCCACGCCGAGCGAGTCGCCGCACCCGGTGAGCCTGCCC
>Ga0196958_10000477_pt1 | contig 13017 bp, 9 predicted proteins | sample S1v_10metaG_FD_148654 | JGI IMG/M metagenome (GOLD analysis project Ga0196958, IMG submission 148654) | Soil microbial communities from Anza Borrego desert, Southern California, United States - S1+v_10 | ecosystem: Environmental > Terrestrial > Soil > Desert | place: USA: California | collected...
GTGTGGGACCGTCGGCGGTTCCGGCTCCGCTTCCGGCGGCTCCGGCGCAGATCGCACCGGCGACCGTTTCGGGGCTCGAGCGCGGCTAGACAACGCCATTCGGCACCTGATTGCGATCCATGCGTGTGCACAGATCGCAATCAGGTGCCGAATCGCGTGAAGGGGGTGGGAGATCAGCCGGTCTGGGAAGCGGGGGTCTTCGAACCGAAAGGACGGCGCTGCAGGGCGCGCACCACCGGTTCGACGATCCGCGCGGCCGTCGGGCCGAGGATCGCCATCAGGAGTACGTACGCCGTCGCGAGGGCCGCCAGTTCGCCGGTCACCGCGCCCGCCGCCACCGCCAGTCCGGCGATGACGATCGAGAACTCGCCTCGCGCGACCAGCGCGGCTCCGGCGCGGGCCCGGCCCATCTTCCCGATGCCTTGCCGTCGCGCGGCCCACCAGCCGGTGCCGACCTTCGTGAGCGTGGTCGCGACCGCCAGGACGACGGCCCAGCCGAGCACGGGCGGGATCGACGCGGGGTTGGTGTTGAGCCCGAACACGACGAAGAACACGGCCGCGAAGAGATCTCGCAGCGGTTCGAGCAGGTGCGTCGCGTTCTCCGCCGTCGAGCCCGAGATCGCGATGCCGAGCAGGAAGGCGCCGACCGCGGCCGACACCTGCATCGCCGAAGCCAGGCCGGCGACCAGCAGGGCCGCGCCGAGGACCTTGAGGAGGAAGACCTCGCGGTCCGGGCTGTCCACCGCCGCGGAGACGTACCGGCCGAACTTCAGCGCGATCACCAGGACGACCGTGATCACCATCAGCGAGATCCCGACCGCCTTCATACCGCCGAGGAAGCTGACACCGCCGAGGACGGCGGTGAGGATCGGCAGGTACAGCGCCATCACCAGGTCTTCGAACACCAGGATCGACAGCACCACCGGCGTTTCCCGGTTACCGAGCCGGCCGAGGTCGCCGAGCACCTTCGCGATGATCCCGGAGGACGAGATGTAGGTGACGCCCGCCAGTACGATCGCGCCGATCGGCCCCCAGCCGAGGATGAGCGCGACGATCGCCCCCGGCGCGGCGTTGAGCACGATGTCCACGACCCCCGCCGTCCACGAGCGTTTCAGCCCGGTGAACAGCTCGGCCGCCGAGTACTCCAGGCCCAGCAGGAGCAAGAGCAGGACGACGCCGATCTCGCTGGCGAGGTGGGTGAAGTCGCCGATGTCGCCGAGCGGGATCAGGCCGCCTTGGCCGAAGCACAGGCCGCCGATCAGGTACAGCGGGATCGGGGACATCCCGATCTTCCCGGCGAGGCGGCCGAGCGCGCCCAGCCCGAAGAAGACCGCCCCGAGTTCGATCAAGGACAGTGCGGTGTGGTCCATCCGCGATCAGCCGTACTTCAAGATCTTGACGGCCGCCTCGAGACCTTCCGAGGTGCCGACCGCGACGAGGACGTCGCCCGCGGTGAGATTGAAGTCCGGCGTGGGGGAGGGGTGGACCTGCCCGGCCCGCATCACCGCGACGACCGAGACGCTCGTGCGGGTCCGCATGGCCGTGTCGCCCAGCGTCCGGCCGTCGAACGGCGACGACGCCTTGATCGGCAGTTGCTTGGTGTTGATACCGGGCAGATCCCGGTGCTCTTCGGTGAGCTGGGCGACCAGCTGGGGCGCGCCGAGCAGGTTCGCCAGCGCGCCCGCTTCGTCGGTGGTGAGCGGAAGTGAGGCCAGGCAGGCGTCGGGATCGTCCGTTTTGGACACGATCAGCTCGACGTGTCCGTCGCGATGGGTCACCACGCCCACGCGGCGGCCGTTGCGGGTGGCGAAGTCCTTGCGGACGCCTATTCCGGGGAGCGGGGTCACTTCGACGTTCACGACGTCAACAGTAACTCACTGTCCGTTTTGCTTCGGGCGGATGAGGAGCAGTGCCGAGACCACGACCATCAAGGCGCACGTCGCGCCGTGGACGCCGAGCGCGGCGCCCACGGAACCGTGGTGGGTCAGCACGATCAGCATGTCGCCGAACGGGATGAACGCCAGCGCGAGCATCGCCCAGCCCAATGCGCGGACATTCCGGAACAGGAGCAGCGCGAGCACCACGAGTGCCGTGCCGATGTCACGGACCCCTTTGACCGCGAGGATCGGATCGCCCTCGGACGGCATCACCGGCAGTCCGAAACCGCCCGTCTGGGTCTGCGGGAAGAACACGTAACCGCTCCCGAAGTAGAGGACGAAGAGCACGAGGGCGGCGGACAGGGTGTAAGCGATCTTGATTCTGGTCATGCTCTCCGACTTCAGAAGCTAGCGGTGCCAGGTACGGTGCGGACGCTAGCGCTAGCAACGCTAGCTTGTCTAGCGATGCTAGAATATTCGGATGGTCACGAACCCCCGGCGCGAGCGGGATCGCTCGCAGCGCGAACAGCTGATCGTCACCGCCGCCCGCGAGATCGCCGAACAGGAAGGCTGGGACGCGGTCACCACCCGGCGATTGGCGGCGAAGATCGAGTACAGCCAGCCGGTCCTCTACGGCCACTTCTCCGGCAAGGGGGCGATCATGGCGGCCGCGGCGCTCGAGGGCTGCACCGAAATGGCCGCCCAGCTGCGGAAGGGGGCGGGCACGGCGGAGGACTCGCGCGGCGCGCTGCGGAGACTGGCCGAGAACTACTTCGACTTCGCCGACCGCGAACCCGCGCTCTACGACGCGATCTTCACCCTCGCCAGTGAACTGGACTTCGCCAGTCCGGACAGTCCCGAGCCGTTGAAGGACGCCTTCGGTGCCCTGCTCGAAATCGTGGGCCCGGTGGCGGGTGACTACGACCCCGGCCTCTTCACCGAGACGTTCTGGGCCGCCCTGCACGGCCTGATCACCCTCGAGCGCGGCCGACGGCTCCCGGCGGACGCGCGCACGGAACGGATCGGCATGCTCGTCGACCGGTTCGCCGTGGGCGGCTGAGGCGGGTCGCGCGCCACCAGGCAGAATGGTCGTCGATCAGGTGAGCGACGAATGAGCTGAGGAGAGTTTCGGTGACGGGAGCCCTGCGTGGTGTGGTCGCGATGGACGGCCCGTCCGGAACCGGGAAATCCACGGTTTCGCGGAAGTTCGCGACGAAACTCGGCGCCGGCTACCTCGACACGGGCGCGATGTACCGCATGGTCACCCTCGCCGTCCTGCGCGCCGGGGTCGACCCGGCCGACGCGGACGCGGTTTCCGACGTCGCCCGGAAGGCCGAACTCGGCATCGGGACCAGTCCCGACGACGCGACCGTGACCCTCGCGGGAGAAGACGTCGCCGCCGAGATCCGCGGTGCGGACGTCACCACGGCGGTGTCGCCCGTTTCGGCCGTCCCCGCGGTCCGCGAACTGCTGGTCGCCCGGCAGCGCGACATCATCACCGAGGTGCTCGGCCGGGTCGGCGGCATCGTGGTCGAAGGCCGCGACATCGGCACCGTCGTCTCACCCGAGGCGCCGCTCAAGATCTTCCTCACCGCTTCGGCCGAGGTCCGCGCCGCACGCCGCAGCGCACAGGATTCCGCCGCCGGCCGCGAAACCACTCATGACGTCGCGAAGGCGGCCGTGGAACGGCGTGACCGGCTGGATTCCACGCGGGCGGCTTCGCCCCTGCGCGCGGCCGAAGACGCCGTCGAGGTGGACACCTCGGCGCTCAACATCGACCAGGTGATCGTCGCGCTGGCGGAATTGGCGCTGCACCGCGGTCTTCTCCACGGCTGCCCCGCCGAGGCCGCCAGGTGAGCGCGAAGGGACTGCCCGAAGGCGCGAGCGGCCCGATCCACACCTTCGGCAGGGGGATCTCGAAGTTCGTCGTCCGGCCCGCGTTCCGCGTCCGGGTCCACGGCGCCGACCGCGTGCCGCCGTCCGGACCGGTGGTGTTCATCGCCAACCACAGCTCGATGGTCGAACCGCAGCTGCTGTTCGGAATGTTCGCCCGGCGCACGGCGTTCCTGGTCAAGGCGGAACTCTTCCGGGGGTTCGTCGGCTGGTTCTTCCCGAAGCTGGGCCAGATCCCGGTGAAACGGGGTGCGGTGGACCGCAAACCGCTGATGATGGCGGTCAAGGTGCTCGAGGACGGCGGTGCGGTGGGGATCTTCCCCGAAGGCACCCGCGGCCTCGGTGACGCCGAAAACTTCGAGCGCGGCGCGGCCTTTTTGGTCCGGGCCGGGAACGCGACCGTGGTTCCGGTCGCCACTCGGGGGACGTACAAACCCGCCGGCGCCAAGAGGCGTTGGCGGCCACGCGTCGACATTTTGGTCGGCGAACCTTTCACTCCCGCGATCGGGAAGGGAAGGACAGGGCTGGAGGAGGGAACCGAGCGGCTTCGCGTCGCGCTCGCGGACCTCGTGAAGGCACTGGACGAATGGCGCTCGGAACACGGGTTCCGAGACACGCGACAGGATTGAGAAGTAACGAATGTCTGAGCTTGACGGAGTCGGCGAGATCGACGGCTCCTGGTCCGACGAATCCGAATTCACCGCGCTCGACGCGCAGATCGCCGCCGGCGAGGCCGAGGAGGAGGCGCAGCTCGCGCAGCCGGTCCTCGCCGTCGTCGGCAGGCCGAACGTGGGCAAGTCGACCCTGGTGAACCGCATCCTCGGCCGCCGGGAGGCGGTCGTGCAGGACGTCCCCGGCGTGACCAGGGACCGCGTCGCCTACGACGCGTTCTGGGCGGGCCGCCGGTTCACCCTCGTCGACACCGGCGGCTGGGAGCCGGACGCGACCGGGTTGCAGGCCTCCGTCGCCGCGCAGGCCGAGATGGCGATGGCCACCGCCGACGCGGTACTGCTGGTCATCGATGCCAGTGTCGGCGCGACGGCCACCGACGAAGCCGTCTCCAAGGTGCTTCGCCGCTCGAAGAAGCCGGTGCTCCTCGCCGCCAACAAGGTGGACGACGACCGGCTGCTCGCCGACACCGCGTCGCTGTGGTCGCTCGGCCTCGGCGAGCCGTACCCGGTCAGCGCGCTGCACGGCCGCAGCTCGGGCGACCTGCTCGACGCCGTCGTCAAGGCGCTGCCGTCGATGCCGCGTGACGGCGACCGCGCCACCACGGGCCCGCGCCGCGTCGCGCTGGTCGGCAAGCCGAACGTGGGCAAGTCCAGCCTGCTGAACAAACTCTCCGGCGAGGAACGGTCCGTCGTGGACTCGGTCGCCGGTACCACCGTCGACCCGGTCGACTCGCTGGTCGAACTGGACGGCGAGACCTGGCGGTTCGTCGACACGGCGGGGCTGCGCAAGCGGGTCAACTCGGCCAACGGCGCCGAGTACTACGCGTCGCTGCGGACCAAGACCGCCATCGACGCGGCCGAGGTCGCGATCGTGCTGCTGGACGCCGCCGAGCCGCTTTCGGAGCAGGACCTGCGGGTGCTGACGATGGTCGTCGAAGCCGGGCGCGCCTGCGTGCTCGCCTTCAACAAGTGGGACCTCGTCGACGAGGACCGCCGCCACGCCATGGTCCGCGAACTGGACCGCGGCCTGGTGCGGGTGCCGTGGGCGGACAAGGTGAACATCTCCGCGCTCACCGGCCGGTCCGTGCGCAAGCTCGCGCCCGCGCTGCGGACCGCGTTGAAGTCCTGGGACCAGCGGGTGTCCACCGGTCAGCTGAACGGCTGGCTGGCCGACCTCATCGCCGCGACCCCGCCGCCGGTGCGCGGCGGCAAGCAGCCGAAGGTGCTGTTCGCGACCCAGGCGGGTATCCGGCCGCCGACGCTGGTCCTGTTCACCACCGGCTTCCTCGAGGCGGGTTACCGGCGGTTCATCGAACGGAAGTTCCGTGAGCGGTTCGGATTCGAAGGCACCCCTGTCCGGGTGAATGTCCGAGTACGGGAAAAGAAACAACGGCCCAAGGTCGGCGGAAAAGCGGCAGGAAAACCGAAGACCCGCTGATTTCTCACCATGTAGGTGAATGGTTCACTGGGTGGACACGCCGATGACCTCGGGTTTCGGTGTGTCCCCTGGTGAGCTTCGACACTCTGTCGAGACCCTTCCGAGATATGTCGCGCACCGGCGGGTAAAGTCAAAGGTCCGCTAGCGGGCGCCTCATTCGGAGAGCGAGCCCGAATGACGCACTTCGCGAAAGGTGTGTGATGGGCTTGAGCGCCCATGGTTCCGTCCTGCCCGTGGTGACCGCCCGATGACCCTCACCGCCGATTCCCGGCCCGTCGCCGATGTCACCGTCGTTCCGCCGGCCGCGCCCGTCGCCGACCGCGCCTTGTTCTGGTCCGGCCTCGGTGCCGGTGAGCGCACCTTGGTCGACATCCTCGCCGAGACCGCCGCCCGCCATCCCCACGCTGGCGCGATCGACGACGGCGAGACCTCGCTTTCCTACCGCAAGCTCGTCGAGGAGATCGACGCCTACGGCCGCGAGCTGACCGCCAACGGGGTCGGCGTCGGCGACCGGGTCGGCGTCCGGATCTCCTCGGGCACCGCGGAACTCTACGTCGCGATCCTCGCCATCCTGTCCGTCGGCGCCGCCTATGTGCCGGTCGACGCGGACGACCCGGACGAGCGCGCCGAACTGGTCTTCGGCGAGGCCGACGTCGCCGCCGTCGTCGGCGATGGCGGCGCGATCACCGTGCTCGGTTCGCCCGGTGGCGTCGAAGGCGGCCCCGCGCCGACCGACGACGCCTGGATCATCTTCACCTCCGGTTCGACGGGTAAGCCGAAGGGCGTCGCCGTCTCGCACGCGTCCGCCGCGGCTTTCGTCGATGCCGAAGCTCGAATCTTCCTCACCGAGGAGCCGATCGGCCCCGGCGACCGCGTGCTCGCCGGTTTGTCCGTCGCCTTCGACGCGTCGTGCGAAGAGATGTGGCTCGCCTGGCGCCACGGCGCCTGCCTGGTCCCGGCGCCGCGTTCGCTCGTGCGGACCGGTGTCGACCTCGGCCCGTGGCTCGTCGCGCAGGGCATCACCGTCGTCTCGACCGTGCCGACGCTGGCCGCGCTGTGGCCCGGAGACGCGCTCGAAGACGTCCGCCTGCTGATCTTCGGCGGCGAAGCCTGCCCGCCGGAGCTGGCCGAACGCGTCGCCGTCGAAGGCCGCGAAGTCTGGAACACCTACGGCCCGACGGAAGCCACCGTCGTCGCCTGCGCCGCGCAGATGACCGGCGAGGGCCCGGTCCGCATCGGCCTGCCGCTCGCCGGCTGGCAGCTCGCCGTCGTCGACGAGGCGGGTGAGCCGGTCGCGATGGGGGACACCGGTGAGCTGGTCATCGGCGGCGTCGGCCTGGCCCGCTACCTCGACCCGGAGAAGGACGCCGAGAAGTTCGCGCCGCTGCCCTCGCTGGGCTGGCGCCGCGCGTACCGCAGCGGTGACATGGTCCGCGCCGAAGCCGAGGGGCTGCTGTTCCTCGGCAGGCTCGACGAACAGGTCAAACTCGGCGGCCGCCGGATCGAGCTCGGGGAGGTCGACGCCGCACTCCAGGCGTTGCCGGGAGTACAGGGCGCCGCGGCCGCGGTCCGCCGCACCAAGGCGGGCAATCAGGTGCTGGTCGGATACGTCGTGCCCGCCGCGGGTGTCGAGTTCGACCACGACGAGGCCGCGACCCGGCTGCGTGAGCAGCTACCCGCCGCGCTCGTCCCGTTGCTGGCGCTGATCGACGATCTGCCGACGCGGACCTCCGGCAAGGTCGACCGCGACGCGCTGCCCTGGCCGCTGTCCACCGTGGACGCCGCCAAAGCCGGGCTGTCCCCGACGGAGAGCTGGCTCGCCGAAGGCTGGGCCGAGATCCTGGGCGTCTCGGTCGACAGCCCGAAGGCCGACTTCTTCACCAACGGCGGCGGAAGCCTGACGGCCGCGCAGCTGATCGCGCGGATCCGCACCCGCCACCCGCAGGTGTCGGTGAGCGACATCTACGCCAACCCGAAGCTCGGCGCGCTGGCCTCGCTGCTGGACGCGCTGAGCGGCGAGAAGACCGAACGCCGCGACATCGCGCCGACCCCGCGCAAGGCCGGGATCATCCAGTCGCTGCTGATGATCCCGCTGATGGGCCTGGTCGGCCTGCGCTGGACGACGATCGCCGCGACGTTGTCGAACGTGCTGTCGCCGGCCGGTTTCGCCTGGGCTCCCACGCTGAGCTGGGCGTGGATCGCCGTCGCGTGGATCGCGCTGTTCAGCCCCGCGGGCCGCATCGCGATCTCGGCGACCGGGTCGCGGCTGCTGCTGCGTGGCGTCCGTCCCGGCAGCTACCCGCGTGGCGGGAATGTCCACTTGCGGCTGTGGGCGGCCGAGAAGCTCGCCGAGTTCAGCGGTGCGGACAGTGTCGCGGGCGCTTCCTGGATGACGACGTACGCCAAGGCGCTCGGCGCGCGGATCGCCAAGGACGTCGACCTGCATTCGCCGCCGCCGGTCACCGGCATGCTGAAACTCGGCCGTGGTGCCGCCATCGAACCCGAGGTCGATCTGACCGGGCACTGGGTGGACGGCGACCTGGTGCACATCGGCAAGATCCGGATCGGCGCCGACGCGCGGATCGGCGCGCGCAGCACGCTGTTCCCCGGTGCGCGGATCGGCAAGGGCGCCGAGATCGCGGCCGGGTCGACCGTGCGCGGCAGTGTGCCCGCCGGACAGCGCTGGGCCGGTGCGCCCGCGGCGCGTGCCGCCAAGGACTCGCTCAAGTGGCCGTCGAGCCGCCCGCCGCGTTCACGTTTCTGGGCTTCGGTCTACGGCGTGACCTCGGTCGCTCTCGGACTTCTGCCGGCCGTCGCCGCGCTTCCGGCGGTCGCGGTGCTCGGCTACGCGATCACAGGGACGGCTTCGCTGGGTGCCGCGCTCGGCCAGGCGCTGCTGTTCACGCCTCTCGCGACCATCGCGTACTTCGTGAGCTATGCCCTGCTCGTGCTCGCCGGCGTCCGTTCGCTGAGCATCGGCATGGTCGAGGGTTACCACCCCGTGCACGGCCGCGTCGCTTGGCAGGTCTGGGCGACCGAACGGCTGATGGGCATGGCGCGGGAAGGGCTGTTCCCCTTGTACGCCAGTCTGTTCACCCCGGTATGGCTGCGGATGCTCGGCGCGAAGGTGGGCCGCAACGTCGAGGCGTCCACTGTTCTCGCGCTCCCGAAGATGACCCAGGTGGACAGTGGCGCGTTCCTCGCGGACGACACGATGGTCGCCACCTACGAACTCGGTCACGGCTGGCTGCACGTCGCGCCGGCGCGGATCGGCAAGCAGGCGTTCCTCGGCAACTCGGGGATGGCCGCGCCGGGACGGTCGGTGCCGAAACGCGGCCTCGTCGGCGTGCTGTCGTCGGCTCCGCTCAAGGCGAAGAAGGGTTCCTCGTACCTCGGGATGCCGCCGCTGCCGGTCCGCCGGTCGGTCGGCGCGGCCGACACGAGCCGCACGTACACGCCGCCGCTGCGGCTGAAGGCGGCGCGTGCGCTCGTCGAACTGTGCCGCATCGTGCCGGTGATGTGCGGCGTCGCGCTGACCGTGCTGGTGACCGCCGGGATCTTCGCGCTGGCCGGTGCGTACGGCTTCCTGGTCGCGGTGCTGCTCGGCGGGCCGTTGCTGCTCGGCGCCGGTGCCGTCGCCGCGCTGACCGCCACCGCGATGAAATGGCTGCTCGTCGGCCGGTTCCGCGCCGTCGATCACCCGTTGTGGAGTTCGTTCGTCTGGCGCAACGAACTCGCCGACACCTTCGTCGAGGCGCTCGCCGTGCCGTGGCTGATCGGTTCGCTGGGCGGCACACCGCTGCTTCCGGCGTGGCTGCGGACCATGGGCGTCGAGATCGGCCGCGGGGTGTGGCTGGAGACGTACTGGCTGCCCGAGTCGGACCTGGTGAGCCTGGGTGACGGCGCGACGATCAACCGTGGCTGCGTCGTGCAGACCCATCTGTTCCACGACCGGATCATGACGATGTCGCCGGTGACCCTGGACGAGGGAGCGACGCTCGGACCGCACGGTATCGTGCTGCCTGGTGCGAGCATCGGCGCGCGGACGACCGTCGGACCGGGCTCACTGGTGACCCGGGGCGACGCGGTTCCCGCCGACTCGCGCTGGCTGGGCAATCCCATCTCGGCCTGGACGAAGTAGGGAAGCGGGGTTCTTTCGCGGGTGATTTCGAAGCCCTCCGCGCAGCCCTCGCCCGGCTCGGACATTTCCGGCGACTCCTATCTGCCCCGGCACGGCAACGGTGGTTACCGTGTCCGGCACTACGATCTGGAGCTCGACTACAAGATCGGTCCCAACCGGCTGTCGGCCTCCGCGGCCATCACCGCGGAGGCGACGCAGGCGCTGTCGCGGCTCACACTCGACTTCGGCGAGTTCCGGATCAATCGCGTGCTGGTCAACGGGAAACCGGCCAAGTACACGCGGCGTGCGCACAAGCTGTACGTGAAGCCAGCGAAGTCGTTGGCGGCCGGAAGTGAGTTCCGGGTCGAGATTCATTACGTCGGCAACCCTCGGCCGCTTCCCGGCTTGTGGGGCGACATCGGCTGGGACGAACTGACCGACGGCTCGATCGTCGCGAGCCAGCCGGTCGGGGCGCCGTCGTGGTTCCCGTGCAACGACCATCCCTCGGACAAGGCGGCCTATCGCGTCTCGCTGACGACGTCGTCGCCTTATCTCGTGGCGGTCACCGGGAACTTGGTGGCGCGACACGAGCGCGCCAGCACCACGAAGTGGGTCTTCGAACGGCCCGAGCCGACGGCGACGTACCTGATGAGTGTCCAAATAGGACGGTACGACGACGTCGAACTCGTCTCCGGTCCTCAGCCCGGCTGGTTCTCGCAACCCGCCGTCGAGGCGTTCCGGATCAACCTCGACGGCGGCTCCGTGGTCACCTCGGTCCCGCAACGGGCCGCCGTACCCCCGCGCCTGCGCCGGGCGTTCGCGCGTGATTTCGGGCGGCAGGGCCGGATCATGGACTCGCTGCAACGACTGTTCGGGCCGTACCCCTTCGGCGAGTACGTCGTCGTCGTCACCGACGACGACCTCGACGACCCGATCGAGGCACAGGGCATGTCGATCTTCGGCGCCAACCACGTCGACGGGCGGCGCACCCATGAACGGCTCGTCGTGCACGAACTGGCGCATCAGTGGTTCGGCAACAGCCTGACCGTCGCCGACTGGCGGCACATCTGGCTGAACGAAGGCTTCGCGACCTACGCGGAATGGCTCTGGTCCGAGGAATCCGGCGGGCAGAGCGCGCACGACTTGGCGAAGACCTGGCACGCGCGGATGAAGGCGAAGCCCGCGGATCTGCGTCTCTCCGACCCCGGCGTGGCGCGCATGTTCGACGAGCGGGTGTACAAACGCGGCGGCCTCCTGTTGCACGCCTTGCGTTGTACCGTCGGTGACGCGATGTTCTTCCCGCTGGTGAAGGCTTGGACGGGGGAGAACCGGCATGGTCTGGTCACCACCGCGGCCTTCGTCGCGCTGGCCGAACGGTTCACCGGTCGTTCGCTGGACGCCTTCTTCTCACGGTGGCTTCACGAGCCCGCGCTGCCTCCTCTTCCGGTTCCCTGAGACCGGCTCGCAACGAGGCTTCCGCGGGCGGTCTCCGACTCTCGACACCGCCCACCCAGGGCGATCCGGGCGCTGCGCGGAGTGACTTCGCTCGCGCAGATGGCGCGATCACCTTCGCACCGTAATGCTTGTCCAGTGGCCCGAGACGAAACCCGCCCCCTTGCCCGGCTCGCCGACGCCTACGGCATAGCCACCCGCTACGAAAATTCCGACCATGAGTGGGTCGAGGTGGCCGACGATGTCGTCGTCGCCGTTCTCGCCCAGTTCGACGTGGACGCCTCAGGGGAGGCCGCCGTCGAGCGGGCCCTCGCCGCTGTCGAAGCCGCCAGGGCCGCGACCGCGCTGCCGCCGACGATCGTCGTGCGGGAGGGCGCCACCCACCCGCTCGGCGTGGCCGCCGAGGTCGTGCTGGAGGACGGTGCCCGGCGCCGGGTCGAAGGCGGACTGCCGGCGGATCTGCCGCTCGGCTGGCACCGCGTCGTCACGGCCGACCAGGAGGTCGTGCTGGCGGTGGTGCCCGCCAAACTGCCTGAAGCCCCGCCGGCCTGGGGCTGGATGCTGCAGCTCTACGCCCTGCACTCGGCCGGTTCGTGGGGGATCGGTGACTACGCCGACCTGGCCGAGTTCGCCGGGCGCTCGGCCCGCGAGCTCGGCACCGGCGTGCTGCTGGTCAATCCCGTCCAGGCGATCAGCCCGGCGCACCCCGTGGAACGCTCGCCGTACTCCCCGGCCAGCCGTCGCTTCGCCAATCCGATCTACCTGCGGGTCACCGCCACCGAGACGTTCGAGCGGGCAGACCCTGCCACGCGGGAAGCCGTCCTGTCGCTCGCTCCGGACCGTGACGGCGATCTCATCGACTACGACGCCGTCTGGACGGCCAAACGGGCGGCGCTGGAACTGCTGTGGCCGCACCGTGTCGAAGAGTTGCCCGACACTTCCGGCCTGCGTGACTTCGCCACGTTCTGTGCACTGGCCGAGCGGCACGGCGCGGACTGGCGCGACTGGCCGGAAGAACTGCGTGACCCGGCCGGCCCCGCCGTCACGCGGGCGCGTGAAGAACTCGCTGACCGGATCGGCTTCCACGGCTGGCTGCAACACCTCTGCCACGTCCAGCTGGGCGCCGCCCGGCGAGCGGCACGCGAGGCGGGCATGCCCGCCGGGATCGTGCACGACCTCCCGGTCGGGGTGCACCCCGGTGGCGCGGACACCTGGGCGCAGCGGGAGGTCTTCGCCGCCGAGGCACGCGTCGGCGCCCCGCCGGACGCGTTCAACCAGCAGGGCCAGGACTGGAACCTGCCGCCGTGGCGGCCGGACAAGCTCGCCGAGGCCGGATACGCGCCGCTCCGGGACGTCATCCGCGGGGTACTGCGGCACGGCGACGGCATCCGCGTCGACCACGTCGCCGGATTGTGGCGGCTGTGGTGGATTCCGCCGGGCGAGCCCGCGCACCGCGGCACCTACGTCTCCTACGACGCCGAAGCGATGATCGGTGTGGTCGCGCTGGAGGCGTGGCGTGCGGGCGCGGTGGTCGTCGGCGAGGACCTCGGCACGGTCGAGGAGGTC
>Ga0196958_10000478_pt1 | contig 13012 bp, 14 predicted proteins | sample S1v_10metaG_FD_148654 | JGI IMG/M metagenome (GOLD analysis project Ga0196958, IMG submission 148654) | Soil microbial communities from Anza Borrego desert, Southern California, United States - S1+v_10 | ecosystem: Environmental > Terrestrial > Soil > Desert | place: USA: California | collected...
GTCGGTGATCTCGAGCGGGATGCGGCGGTAGACGTCCTTCTTCTGGACCTCGACGAGCACTTTCGAGTTCGTCCAGCGGCGGTCGCCGTCGATGATGCGGAACTTGCCGGCGAGGTCGGGATGCGGTTCGACGAGCAGCGGCTCGAAGATGCCTTCGTTCGCCTCGATCTGGCGTTGCAGCTCGAGGTCTTCCTTCGGACCCATGCGCGGCTGGCGATCGTTCGGCAGGACGTCGTACAGGTCGCGGGTGGCGCGGTAGGTGCGGAGGATCGTGCGCCCGAGGCGGCGTTCCTGCCAATGCGATTCGTTCTGGTTCGTCGTCATCATCACACCCGCGTCGGCCGGTTGGGGCGGATGGGAACGACCGAGCCGCCGGGGCCGTCGTTCTCGGTCCGCGCTTCGACGATCGCGCTCACGTCCGTGTCGACGTCGTGCAGCACGCGGCGGATGCGCGTGAGCAGCTCGCCGCGCTTGCGCCAGATGTTGTCGTGCGCCTTCTTCTCCTGCACTTCGAGTTGCAGCGCTTCTTCGGTGAGGCTCTCCGCCTCCGCCAGCTTGCGTTTGAACTGCGGCGAGGTGATGAACTTGAAGAGGCTCGTCAGCTTGTCGGCGCGCTCGGCGTCGCTCAGTTTCGCGACGTGCACCGCGATGAGCGCGCGGCGCAGCACGTCGATGAGCGGCACGAGCCGTGCCGGCGCGATGACGATCACGCCGCTGTCGACGAAGAGCTCGCGCTTGCCGGAGGGAAAGGCGGTGGTGGCGAGGATCGCGTAATCGGCGCCGGCCTCCGACTGATCCTGCCGCAGCTTCGTCACGTACGCGTGCTGCCACGCGCTGCGGCGCTTCGGATCGATGAGGATGCGTCCGGCCGATTTTCCTTTGTAGCGGACTTCGTGAAGGATGAGTCCCGTCGATTTCCACCGCGCCGACCGCACGAGCTGATCCTCGGGGAACGCGCCGCGCAGCTCTTCGTACAGATCGAGCTCGCCGCCTTCGGCGACGTCGCCTTTCTTCGTCATGCGGCGGCTGAGGTCCGTGATGCGCTTCTCGTACGCGGAGCGCTCGCGCGCGAACTCGGCGTCCTTTTTGAGCAGCGCGGCCTGGCGTTCTTTGTCCAGGATCTGCCGCACCTCGGCGAGATCCTTCGCGCGCTGCTTCTCCATTTCCTTTTTGGCGGCTTCCTTCGCCGCCTCGAGCTGTTTGGTGAGCTTCGCCTTCTCCGCCTCGATGGTCTGGCGTTCGCGCTCGAGCTTCTTCGCCTGCAACGCGACTTCCTTCTCCAGGCGCGCGCGCATCTCACGCTCGGCGGCGGTGAGCTTCTTCCGCTCTTCCTCACGGATGGCGGCCTGGATCTTCACGAACCGGTCGTGAGAGATGAGGCTGCCGCACCAGGGACACCGTTCGTTCGTCGCCGCCATACGTTGCTCTCCTTCGGTCGCGGAGGTGGGGGGAGTCGTTGAGCTGTTGAGCTGTTGAGCCGTTGAGCTGTTGAGCTGTTGAGCCTCGAGGCTCTGCGTCGCTGAATCTCGGAACCTGCGAGCCGTGGCCGTTCCGCGGCCAACCGCCCTCTATCGCTCAACCGCTCAAAAGCTCAACAACTCCCCTCCTTGTGATTCCTTGTTTGTCCTTGTACGTCCTTCTGCTAGGCTGTGTCAACGGATGTCTAACGATGAATCATTCGCATGAAGACGCCGCACGGGAGCTCGAGCTCGTCTTCGCGCTGGCTGGTCCCGTCGGCTCGGATCTGCAGGAAGTCAGCCGCACGCTCGGGGACGCGCTCAAGAAAGGCGAGTACTCCGCGGTCGAGGAGATCAGCGTCAGTACGCTCATCCGCCAGATCGCGAAGCGCCGCAGGATGCCGGTCGTCGAAAAGCCGGAGGATCGCCGCATCGCGTCGCTCATGGACGCGGGCAACGCCATTCGCCGCGTCTGCGCCAGCCCGGCCACGCTCGCCACGGCGGCGATGGGCGAGATCCGCGGCGTGCGCAATCGCAACGGCGGCAAGCCGTCGCGGCGTGCGTACGTCATCCGTTCGCTGAAGCGCCCCGAAGAAGTGAATCTCCTCCGCCGCGTGTACGGCCCCGGGTTCTTTCTCCTCGGCGTCAACGTCCCGCGGCCTGCACGCGTGGATTCACTGGCGAAACACATTGCCCGCTCTCATGGAGAGACGCCCGCCTCGCCGAATTTTCCAGCGCACGTGCAGGAAGCGGAGGCGCTCGCGCAACGCGACGAAGACGAGGAGCTCGATCCGTACGGGCAGCGCCTGCGCGACGTCTTTCAGCTCTGCGACGTCTTCGTCTCCGCCAATGCGGAGGCTTCCCTCTTCGACCAGATCTATCGCTTCGTGCGCCTGATCCTCGGCGATCTCGGCGAGACCCCGTGGGCGGACGAGCAGTTCATGTATCAGGCGTTCGCGGCGTCGCTCTCTTCGGGCGCACTCGGACGTCAGGTCGGCGCGGTGCTCGTGTCCTCGACGAAGGAAGTCCTCGGCATCGGCTGGAACGACACGCCGAAAGCGGGCGGCGGCCTCTATCGCGCGGGCGAGCATTACGACCGCCGCGATCTGCACGAGGAGCGCGACTCGGTCAACGTGCACGCGGACCAGATCCTCGAAGAGATCCTCGACGCCGCGCAGTCGGCGGGGTGGCTCGGCACGCGGCCGACGCTCGAAGAGGCGCGCGTGGCGTTCCGCCGCTCGCGCGTGACGGGCCTCCTCGAGTTCGGCCGCACCGCACACGCGGAGATGGAGGCCGTCCTCGCCGCTTCACGCATCGGCGCGAGCCCGCGCGGCGCGACGCTCTACACGACCACCTTCCCCTGCCATGAATGCGCGCGCCTCATCGTCACGGCCGGCATCGCGCGCGTGGTCTACATCGAGCCGTACCCGAAGAGCCGCGCCATCGAGCTGCATCGCGACGCCATCCTGGCCTACGACGACGTCGAGGCGCCGCACTGCGACGATACCGCCTGTAGCGACACGCATACGGTACTGTTCGAGCCGTTCGTCGGCATCGGGCCGCATCGCTACCACGATCTTTTCTCGACCACGACGGAAACGGCATCCGCCGCGAGAGGAAACTTAAAAGTTCCGGTCACCGCATCGCCTGGGACGCCAGAACGTCGCTTCCGAAAGTCGAAATGCTCCCCATGAGCTACCTCGACCTCGAAGCCAAAGCACTCTACCAATTGAAGAAGATCCTGACGCGCGATCCCGATGGAGGATAATTCTCGGCGAAAGGATTCTGATGGCCGACGAAGTGCAGCCCGTCGATTGGTGGGGCGTGTTGGAAGAGGCGGAACAGACGGTCGAGCAGTGGCCAGCCTGGCAACAACGGTACGAAGCGGACGTCTACAGCGAAAACGACGCGGAGCCCGGCCCGGCGCGAGCCCATGCGCCAGTAACGCGGGGCTTCAGCGCAAACGGCTGAACGTCACCCGCGACACGTTACCCACGCGCTCGACCCTCTCTACGCGCGCGTCGAAAAAATACGGCCGGACGTCCCGCGGCTGTGCGTCGAATGCAAACCACAGCCGCGCCCGCTCGCCATGCAACTGCTGCGCGGTGAGATAGCCGATCAGCGCGTGCTCCGCGGAGTGATACCCGTTCTTCCAGAGATGCGCCTTCGCAAAGCGGCGCGACGGATCGCCGGGATCGACGAAGCCCCACACCTCGTGCTGCTCGCGGTCCACCATCTTCCCGAACCAGCAGCGATACGCGGCCGGCAGCGTGTCCGCCGCTTTACGGTCGTGCAGCGCGAGCGTGGCCGTCATCTGATCGAGCTCCGCGAAGCTCCACCACACCAGCGCACGATCGAGCTCGCCGTTCTCGCGAATGCCGGTCGCCCAGCAGCCGCTGTCCGCGACCCACGCTCGCGAAAGCACGCGCGCGCCGTTCGTGCGTCCGAATGCGACGAGATCTTCGCGTCCCGTGAGGCGTCCGATGCGCTCGATCATCCACAGCGCTTTGATCGTGTGTCCGAAATCCGTGTGCCGCGATCCGAGGAGCTTCGGCTCGTGCAGCGTGCCGCGAAACATCCCCTCGCTCGCGGCGAAGTAGCGCGCGATCATGCCGCCGGCGAGGCGTTCCATGTCCCGCAGCCACTGCGCGCGATGCGGCTCCGGCAGCACCGGCGCGAGCAGCAGCATGTACGCGTTGATCTGGTCGAGTTGCGCGACGAGCTCTTTGCGTGAGCCGTCGTTCGCCACCCAGCGCAGCATGCCGCTGCCGTCATCGAAATCGCGGAAGATGCGCTCCTTCCACGCCACGAGATCCGTGAGCAGTTCCGGATCGCGCGTGAGGTAGTACAGCATGGCGATGCCGAGCTGGCGGTACGCGAGATCCTGCGCCGTGCCGTCATCGACCGATTCGCGCGACTGAATCCACCGCGCTCCGGCGCGCGCCAGCTCGAGCATCCGCGGATTGCCGGTGAGATGAAACGCGACGCCGTAAAAGTACGTCTGCCGCGACTGCATGCGCACGTACTCGCGATCGAGGTTGTCCGCGATCCAGCCACCCGCCTGCGCCAGCTCCGGACACGCGTTCGTCTGGCGATCGAAGCGGCGCCCGTCGTGACAGCGGAACGTCGGGAAGTTGCCCACCGGTTCGCCGAGGGCTTCGGACATCGTCCAGAACGGCGCGAGATCGCGCTCGAGATGCGCGATCCACGCGTCGCCGCGCGGCAGTCCGGCCGGAGGCGCGCTCGCGCACGACGCAAAGACGATCGCAAACAGCGCAACGAAAGCCCGCATGGCGCAGGATTGTAGAATGCCCGTTTGCGTCCGCTGCTGCACCTCTGCGCGATCGCGCTGGTCCTGAGATTGGATATCGTGTCGCCATGAGCGCAATGGTCCGACTCGTGATGCAGAAGTTCTATCGCCAGGCGCAGGGGCAGCCGGAGAAACTACCGTGGCATCAGGAAGCGCCGCCGGTGATCCTCGAGAAAGTCGTTCGCGCGCGCGGCGGACGCGGACGGGCGCTCGACGTCGGTTGCGGCGCGGGCGTGTTCTCGGTGTGGATGGCCGAGCAGGGACTCGAGGTCACCGGCATCGACATGTTCCCTGAGGCGACCGCGATGGCGCGGGCGCGCGCGGAGCAGCACGGTGTGCAGCTCGAGCTCGTGACGGGCGATCTGTTCGAATACACGCCGCCGCAGCCGTTCGATCTCGTGTACGACTCCGGCTGTCTGCACTCGCTCGTCGGCGGCAGCGTCGCGCGTTACGAACAGCAGCTCCTGCGCTGGCTTGCCCGCGGCGGCGATTACGTCCTCGGCCACTGGGGGAAGCGCCACGCGTTCGACTGGAGACCGATCGGACCGCGGCGGCGCTCGGAGGCGGCGATCCGAAAGATCTTCACGCCGGAGCTGACGCTGCGGGAGACCGAGGTGCACGACTTCGAAACGCCGCTGCCGTTCGGACCCGTGGTGCGCGGTGTGGGGTACTGGTTCCGGCGCTGACGGAGTTACCGCGGCCGGAGAAACACGTTGTCGACCCACACTTCCTGCAGGCCGGTCTGACGCGCCCATCCCGCCACGACGATGCCGACGCTCTGGTACTGCGAATCGAGTGTTTCGGTGTACGTGTAGCTCTGCCACACGCCGTTCTGCGACGGGCGCTCGGTGTCGACCGGATACGGCTGCGGATACGCACCCGTGCAGTTGGGTCCTTCGAACGGCACGAACGCGATCACGGCACGCGCCGCATCGCGGTTGGCAACACGCGCGGAGAAGCCGTAGTCGTAGGTGCCCGGCGCGGTGTTGACGCAGCCCATCTGCTGATACGCGGGGCCGCTGTTGAGGTCATCGCGCAGGCGCATCGACCCCGAGGTCATGCTGCCGTCGGCGTCGAGACTCGACCAGGAAACGTCGCCCGTGCCGTTCGGAAAACGCTCCTGCCATCCCCACCCGCTCAGGTCCACGTGGAACCGGCCGTTGGTCAATAGGTTGACTTCCGGCGGCGCGCTGCGTCCGAGCTGCGTGATCTGCAGCGTCGTGCCGGCGACGCGGATGCTGGCGGTGCGCGGCTGCTCGCTGCTGTTCGGTGTGACCGTCACGTACGCGGCGGGCGTGCTCGCGAACGGTTCCGCCTCGATCGTGACCCAGTCGGAGTCGGTGCCGACCGCCCAGCCGCCGCAGTTGCCGGACGTGAGCGTGGCGACGTTCACGCGGCCGCGAATCATCCCGCCATCGGGAACCGGATCGGCGAACGCGGTGGAGACGCCGTACGAACAGGTCGGTGCAGGTACGCGCACCGCGCGGCGCTTCTGCGCGCTGGCGGTTGCGGCGGTGAAAACGAGCGGAAGGACGAGAACGAGAGAGAGGATCCGGGGGCGCATGACTTGCCCGGAGGGTAACACAGCGCCTACAGCATCTTGTTCTCGACGCTGAGCTCGAACGCCGCGCCACCGCCGGCGGTCACGCGCGCGATGGCGTCGTCGATCGTCGCACGCTCGGCCGCACCGACGGCGTCGTACGTCGCCATACATTCGTCGATCGACGACGCGCCGAAGATGCGCAGGACGTTCGTCGCGATCTTCTCGTCGCGGCCTCGCCGCAATACCTCGAGCACTGCTTTCGTCCGTGACAACGGCACGTGGCCCTCCTCGCTCCGAACTGCGCGCGGACGCGGTCGGCTCCTCAGCTTCCCGCGTTGTCCGTGGGCCCGATCCGCTTGCCTTCCCCGTGCATCTCCTCGGGGTACCCCGTCGGTGTCGTGGTCATGCTGCCGTCGCTCAACTCGGTCGGGCCGAAACCGCCGCCCATCTGGCGCCGCCAGCGGCTCCACACCGCCATGAGCACCACGAATCCGACGAAGATCGCGAGCATGCCGATCAGAAATCCGGTCATACGCAGAACACACTCACCGAGCGTGCCAGCCATGCGGGCTGTGGCGTATCGTTCGCAGGAGGACGGATGGATGGATCGCGTGACGTGTGGCTCGTGCGGCAAACCGTACGACGCGACAAAAGCGAGTGAGTGCAGTTGCCTGCAGCCGGTGCGCAGTTACCGCTGCCCGCATTGCGCCGCCTGTTTCTGCAACGACACGCGAAAGCTCGAGCAGTTCTGGAGCGAAGCCTCGCCCGAGATGTGGCAGCGCCGCCGCGCATCCGCACCGCTGACGCACGAAGCAGCGACGGAGCTCAAACGCCCGCTGGTCCTCTTCGCCGACGACGATCCCACCGGCCGCGCCATCGCCACGCGAGTGATTCAATCCCTCGGCTACGGCGTCGTGGTCGCGGAGAACGGCGAGGACGCGCTGTCGATGGCGCGCGAGTACAAGCCGGAGCTGATCATTACGGACGCCCTCATGCCCCGCCTCGACGGCCGCGAGATGAGCAGGATCGTGAAAAACGAGCTGCCGCACACGAAGCTCGTCGTCATCACGTCGGTCTACACGGACGCGCGCTACAAATACGAGGCGCTGAAGCAATTCGGCGTCGACGAATACCTGCCGAAGCCGATCAGCCCCGCGGCGTTGCCCGAGGTCGTGACGAAGCACCTCACGAACGCGTAGCCGTGACGAACGCGCGCAGCGGCTGATACGTATTCTTCTCCGCGCGTCCCGTCACGACGCATCCCTCGGCGATGAGCCACGCGTGCGCGTCCATCGACTTGCGCTCGTTCGTGCGCACGCCGAGCCACAACTCCGAGGCCACGCCACGCCACGCGAGCAAGCGATTGGCGGCGAGCGCGGTGGCGAGGCATTTCACCGTCCAGGGCACACGCCGATGCGCCGCGTCGATCGCCCACTGCACCCGGCGCGTGGCCGCCGCCGGTTGCGGCGATGGGTCGCGCCGCAATTGCGTTTCGATGCGGCGCGCGATCACGCCGAACGGCACGAGGCGCACCATCGCATCCGCGACGACGAGCGACACCGCGGCCACGGCGACTTCGAAGATCGCGTGCAGCAGGTTCGCGGGGCGTGCGGAGGTGCTCATGTCAGTAACGCCAGCCGAGTGTAATCGCACCGGTGAAGCGGTCGTCGCCGCCGAGGTCGTTGACGCCCGCGCGCCCGGTGAGCGTCCAGCGCTGCGCCGACACGAATCGTCCTTCGGCGACGAGCGCGTGATCGTCGAGCGTGACCACGTCGACGGCCGTGCGGATCTCCTCGCGTCCCGCACCGGCGCGGAGGCCGAGGTAGCTGCCGCGATCGCCGAAGTAGCGGCGGGCGAGTGCCTGAAACGACACGTCGTCTTCCGGAACGTACACGCGTCCGTGCACGAGCCAGTTGCCGAGATACTTGCCGAGGGAGGCGGTGAAGAGATCGACGTCGTCGTCGAACGCGAGCCGGCGATAGCCGAGCGAGCCTTCGAAGCCGTCGCCGAAGCCCTGGAACCATTCCGCGGACGCGCGCCAGTCGGGATAGATCGTGCCGCCCGCGACGGCGAAGCCGAGGTACGCGTACGCGCGGCTGCCGATGCGCGGATACGCCTCGATTTCGAACTGTCGATCGTCGGCGTCGCCGCGTTCGCCGTGCGAAGCGCGCGCGACGAAGATGCCGTGCTGCAGCGCGGCGTGCAGTTGCGTGAGCTCACCGGTGCGAAACTCTTCCTGCTCCACACCGATGCCGACTTCGCGTTTCGATTCACGTTCGGGGGAGCGCGTCCAGCGATCGACGTTCGCGAGCGCCGCGCGTGCGTCGGCATGGTTCGGATCGACCGTCAGTACGCGCTCGAGCTCCGCGCGGGCGCGATCGTAATCGCCGCTCCACGACAATACAGTGCCGTACAGAACGCGCGCGTCAATGTCGTCCGGACGCTCGGCAAGCCGCGCTTCGAGAATGGCGATCGATTCCGCGTGCTGCCCCGCGGTAGCGAGAGCGCGGGCACGCGCCACCGGATCGTCGCTCTGCGCGAATGCCGTCGATGCAATCAGGAACACGAACAGGAACCGCATCACGAGCCTGCCTTTCCAAATCCACGCCGCTCCATCGTGCCCCACCCCTGTTTGCCGCGCAGTCCGTCGATGAGCCCGCGCGTGCGCCAGACGGTGAGGAGCTGACGGAATCCGAAGTTCTCGACGACGGCCGCGAGGAAGAGCCGCGCGATGTCGCCCGCGCCGGGATAGCGCCGCTGCGTCAGCTCCTCGAGCACGATGGAGCTCATCGACAGCAGGACCCCGAAGAGGATCGAGACGGTGAAGAAGAGGATCGCCACCTCGGTCGCGATCAGGCCGAACGCCCAGCCGCCGATCGTGAGGAGGTAGCCGAGGAGCTCGATCGCGGGGCCGAGCATCTCGAAGAGAAAAAAGTACGGCATCGCAAACGTGCCCAGCACGCCATAGCGCGGATTGAGCAGCATGCGTTTGTGCAGACCGACGCTGTCGACGGTACCGCGCTGCCAGCGATTGCGCTGCCGCTCGAGGATCGCCAGCGTCTCCGGCACTTCGGTCCAGCACACCGGCTCCGGCACGAACACGACGCGATACCGCTGCTTCGCCTCGCGCCACATGCGATGCAGGCGCACGACGAGCTCCATGTCTTCGCCGACGGTCGACGTGAGATAGCCGCCTGCTTTCAGCACGGCGTCGCGGCGAAAGAGGCCGAACGCGCCGGAGATGATCAGCAGGGAGTTGAGAAACGTGAACGCGACGCGTCCGCCGAGGAACGCGCGGAGGTATTCGACGGCCTGGAACAGCGGAACGAATCGCCGCGGCGCCCGCACTTCGGTCACCCGGCCGCCGTCGACCGTACAGCCGTTGACGACGCGGATGATGCCGCCGCTGGCGAGCGTGTCGGCATCGCGCAGGAACGGCTCGACGACGTAGAGCAGCGCGTCGCTCTCCATCAGCGAGTCGGAGTCGACGGCGCAGACGAGCGGCGCGCGGGCGACGTTGATGCCGGCGTTGAGGGAATCCGCTTTGCCGCCGTTCTCCTTGTCGATGACGACGAGGCGCAGCGGATCGCGCGACTCGTAGATCGCGCGGATCGGCTTGCACGGCAGCGTGCCCGTGGGAATGCGCGCGCTGCGATAGAGCCGGAACTCGTCGATGAGGACCTGCAGCGTGTCGTCTTTCGAACCGTCGTTGACGACGATGACCTCGTGGTTGGGGTAACGCAGCCCGAGCATCGCGCGCACGCTCTCGCGGCACGTCGCCGACTCGTTGTACGCCGGCGCGAGCACGGCCACGTCCGGCAGCAGGGGCGACCGCAGGAGCGCGTCGCGTTCTTCGACGGACATGCGGTCGCGCGTCTGCCGCAGCGCGAAGTAGCCGATGACGATCAGCAGGAAGTAGATGGTGTTGATCGCGCCGACGTAGAAGATGACGAACGCTTCGACGATGTTGAAGATGGTGAGGAAGGTCGTCACGCGAGCCTCCCTATCGTCGCCTTCTCCAGCGCCTCGAACGCCACCGCGTCCGTCGAGCGCTGCAGCACAGCGAGTCCTTCCGCGCTCGAAGCCAGTGCGAACGCCGCGGCGACGGCGACTGCGCCATGGTCATCGTGCAGCGCGCGCTCGAGCTCCGGAACGAAGACGCGCAGCCGGGCCGCACTCTCCGCGGCGGACGTGCGCACCTGCGGCGATGCGTCCGTCAGTCCCGCGGGAAGGAAGGAGACATCCGAAGGAACCACGTACGGAAGGACGGCGAAGGCACGGCTGCGCACTTCGGCCGCGGGATGTTTCAGCGCATGCTCGAGTCCTTCCACGCGCAGGGCGCGGCGCCACGCGCGCAGCAGATCGAGGGCGGTGAGGATCTGCTGCTCGTTTCCTTCCCGCAGCACGCGCGGGATCTCCGTCGCCGCGACGTGATCCGCCTGCGGGCGCAACGCATCGGCGAGCAGGACGCGCTCGTACAACGACTTCGCGGCCGCCTGTTCGAGCAGATTGCGCTGCTCGATGCCGAGGTCGCGGGCGAGCGCGGAAACGCGCCCCTGCATCGAGCCGCGCGTGGCGGCGATGAAGGACAACACGGCCGCGGCGACGTCGCGTTTCGATTCGCTTTGCAGCGCACGCAGCACGCGCAGGCGATCGTGCCCCGCCGCATGCTCCGCCACCGCGGCGTGTGCTTCCGCGCCGATCGCATGCGAGCGCCGCGTGCGCCGCGCGGCGATGCCGCGCCGCGTCAGCAGCACGACGAGCAGGATCACGATCGTCGCGGTCTGGACGCACGCAAAGGCGAGCGCGATGCGCAGCCCGCGATTTCCGACCTCCGCGGGCAGCACGCGATCGACGGCGTAGATCGCCGCGGCGTACAGCACGGCGACGAACGCCGTGCGGATCCAGATCTCACGCTTTTCGTACAAGACGCTTGATCCGCGCGAGCAGCTCCATCGGGTTGAACGGCTTGACGACGTAATCGTCGGCTCCGAGGCGGAAGCCTTTGACGACGTCGACTTCCTGCTGCACGGAGGTGAGCATCAGCACCGGGATGGTTGCCGTGCGCGGATCGGAGCGCAGTGCGCTGAGCACTTCGAAGCCGTCGCGGAACGGCATGTTGACGTCGAGCACCATCGCGTCGGGCACGAGCTCGCGCGCGCTCTCGACGGCTTCGCGTCCGTCGCGCGCGACGTGACAGGTCATCGCGTTCTGTGTGACGACCGCGCGCACGATCGCGGTGGTGGTCGGATCGTCGTCCGCGGTCAGGATGACCGGCGTTTCGTGGACCGGAGCGCGCGGCAGTTCCGGCCGCACGTCGACGAGCCGTTGCACGCGCAGGACGAGCTCCTCCGCGCGAATCGGGGTGACGATGAAATCGTGCGCACCGTCGACGTCGGCCTGTCCGGCCACGAGCAGCGGGACGCCCGCGCCGGCGAGCTCCGAGGCCATGGCGGCGCGGCAGATCACCACGTCGAAGACCCGCAGCTTCGCGGCATCGGGCGCGCGGCCGAACGCCTGCCAGTCGCCTCCCGCGGTCTCGATCGCGCCCGACGCGTCGAGCAGCTCCGCACGCTCGAGTCCCACCAGGGCGACCGTCCGCCCTTGCAATGCCGTCATGATCAGGCGATCAGTTTACGCAACTCGTGGTCCACCCTTCCGTAAGCTTTTTCCAACTGGCGCACGAGCTCGGCGTCGACGACGCCGTTGCGTCCGGCCGTCTCGATGGCCGCACAGAGCAGGCGGACTTCCTCGGCGCCGACATTGCCGGAGCTGCTCTTGAGCGCGTGCGCGGCGCCTGCGACGACGGCGGCATCGCTCGCCTCGACGCCGCGACGCATTTCGGCGAGGCGGCCTGGGGCGTCGTCGAGATAGATCGCGGCGAGGTCTTTCAGAAAATCATCCGTGCCGCCGGAGATCTCGCGTAGCCCTTCGAGCACCGCGTTATCGAGCACCGTCGCCTCCGGCTGCGGCTTTGCGGGTGGTGCAAAGCGCGCGAGCACGCGCGCGAGCTCGTTCTCGTCGATCGGCTTGGAGAGGTAGTCGTCCATGCCGGCTTCGAGACAGCGTTCGCGATCGCCCGCGAGCGCGTTGGCCGTGAGGGCGATGATCGGGATGTGCGAGCCGTCGCCTTCACGGCGGCGGATCTCGCGCGCGGCGGCGAAGCCGTCCATCTCCGGCATCTGCACGTCCATCAGCACGAGCATGTAAGGGCCGCGGCTCACGGCCTCGACGGCTTCGACGCCGTTCGCCACGGCATCCGCGCCCAAGCCGAGGCGCGCGAGCTGGCGCAGCGCGACTTTCTGATTGACAGGGTTGTCCTCGGCGACGAGCACGCGCACGTCGTTGCGCATCGGCAGGGCTTCACGGCGCTGCGGCACGACGGGCTCGCCCAGCATCACGCCGGAAAGCGAGCTCGCGATCGCGTCGAAGAGCGCGGACTGCTTGACCGGTTTCGTGAGACACGCTTCGATGCCGACGACGCGCATGATGCCGGGCTCGATGCGGCTGGCCATCGACGAGAGCACGATGATCTTCGCGTGCCCGAGGTCGCGATCGCATTTGATGAGGCGCGAGAGCACGACGCCGTTCATCTGCGGCAGTCCCATGTCGGTGATGACGAGGTCGTACTTTGCGCCCGCGGCAACGGCCTCGCGCATCTTCGCCAGCGCTTCCGCGCCGCTCGTCGCCTCGTCGGTCTTC
>Ga0196958_10000479_pt1 | contig 13000 bp, 17 predicted proteins | sample S1v_10metaG_FD_148654 | JGI IMG/M metagenome (GOLD analysis project Ga0196958, IMG submission 148654) | Soil microbial communities from Anza Borrego desert, Southern California, United States - S1+v_10 | ecosystem: Environmental > Terrestrial > Soil > Desert | place: USA: California | collected...
GGCGACGTCCCACCCGGCCCCGACCCCGCGGCGGCCTGGGCGGCGGGCCCGGGCGGTGGCCGGGGCGAGGGCCAGCTGGTCGCCGTCGTCGACACCGGCGTCGCCGCGCACCCCCGGCTGGCCGGCCGGGTGGTCGACGGGGGCGACTTCGTCGAGGGTGGGTCGGGGCTCGACGACTGCGACGGCCACGGCACCGCGGTCGCCGGGGTGCTCGCCGCCGACCCCGCGCCCGGCGACCTGCTCGCGGGCGTCGCGCCGGGGGCCCGGGTGCTCGCGGTCCGGCAGACGAGCGCCTTCCTCGGTGTCGAGGGGCGCCGAGGCGTCGGGGACGTCACCACGCTCGCCCGAGCCGTCCGCCACGCCGCGCGGACCCCGGGCGTCGGGGTGCTCGCGCTCGCGCTCGCGGCGTGCCGCACGCCCGCCGAGGTCGCCGACCCCGCCGCCGCGCCGGCGCTCGGGGCGCTGCGCGCCGCGGTGCGCGACGCGGTCGACCGGGGCGTGGTGGTGGTCGCCGCCGCCGGCAACAGCGGGCCCGGGTGCGCGGCCAACACCGGCGGCCCGGTGCGCAGCATCCCCGTCCCGGCCTGGTTCGGCGACGACGTGCTGACGGTCGCCGCCGTCGACGACGCCGGCGCGCCGGACCCGTCGTCGCTGGCCGGGCCGTGGGTCGACCTCGCGGCACCCGGCCGCGCGCCGTCCTCGCTCGCGGCCCGCGGCGACGGGCTGACCACCACGTTGAGCACGCCCGACGGTGCCTCGGTGCCGCTGGTCGGCACGAGCTTCGCGGCGGCCCGCGCCGCGGGGGCCGCGGCCCTGCTGCGAGCCCGCTCGCCCGAGACGCCCGCGCGCGAGGTCGCCGCCGCGCTCGTGCGGTCCTCCGCGCCGCCGCCCGGGCTCGTGCCCGGTACCCGCGACGACGCCGTCGGGTACGGCGTGCTCGACGCGGGCGCCGCCGTGCGCGGGGGCCCGCCGCGCACCGGACCGGGGGTGCGGCCCGAGCCGCCCGCGACCGCCGCCCCGGGGTCGGGCTCCTCCGTGGTGACGACCGTGCTGGTGGGGGTCCTCGCGGTCCTCGCCGGTGGCGCCGTCGTCGCCGCCGTCGCGCTGGCCCGCCGGCGGGGTCCGCGATGAGCGTCGTCGCGTCCCGGGCGCGCCCGGTGCCCGCCGGCCGGCGTCGGGCCCCGGGGCCGTCGCTGGGCCCGGTGCCGCTGGCGGGGGTGGTCGTCGTCGAGGCCGGGCTGGCCGGGGCGGTGGCGCTCGTGGCCCTCGACCGGGGTCTGGCGCCGCTCGCCGGGGTCGTGCTGTCCGCGGCCCTCCTGGTCGGGCTCCTGCGGGTGCGGCGGCGGTGGCTCGTACAGTGGATCGGGCTGGCGCTGCGCTTCCGCCTGCGGGTCCGCGAGCGGGAGGCCGAGCCGGTCGGCGCCGCGCACGCCGACGCGCGGCTGCGGACGCTGCGCCTGCTCACCGGCGACCTCGCCGTCGCCCGCACCCGCGACCACGACGGTCGCGAGGTGGGCCTGCTCGGCCACGGCGGCGCCTGGAGCGGGGTGCTCGCCCTCGACCCGGCGGGCGCCGAGGGCGGCGCCGGGCTCGTGGCGGGCGACGCCGCGGCGGACGCCGCCTCGTTCCCGCTGGCCGCCCTGGCCGGGAGCCTGGCCGACCGCGGCGTCGGGCTCGACGCGATCAGCGCGGTGTGGCACTGCCGCCCGGTCGCCGACGGCACGCCCGCGGCCGCGGCCTACCGCGAGGTCCTCGGTCCCCTGCCCCCGGTCTCCCGCCGCGAGGCGTGGCTGGTGGTGCGCCTGGACCCCCAGCGCTGTCCCGACGCGGTGGCCGAGCGCGGTGGCGGCGTCGTCGGCGCCCACCGGGCCGTGGTCGGCGCCCTCGCCCGGATCGGCCGCGTGCTGGCCGACCACGGGATGCCGGTGCGCCCGCTCGGCGCCGACGAGGTCCTCGACGCGGCCGTCGAGGCCGCCGACGCGGACACCGCGGGCGGCGAGCGGCTGAAGGAGCACTGGCGCGCCGTGGTCGTCGGGGAGGTCGGGCACGCCGCGTTCGCGGTCACGCGTTGGCCGGCCGCCGTCCCCGAGCGCCTCACCGACCTCACCGCGACGGCGGCGCGCACGTGCACCCTGGCGCTGACGCTGGAGCCCGGCACGCGCGCCGGCGAGGCGACGGTGGGGCTGCGCGGCACCGTCCGCCTGACCGCCGACACCCCCGACGAGCTCGAGCGCTCCGGCCGCGACCTGGTGGCCCGGGGCCACGCGCTCGGGATGGCGCTCGACCCGCTCGACGGCCAGCACGCCGCCGGGCTCGCCGCCACGCTGCCGCTGGGGACCGCGCCGTGACCACGCCCCCGGGCACGTCCGGGCGCACCACCCCGACCCGCGCCGAGCCCGAGCTGGCCCCGACCTTCGCCGTGCCGCCCGCCGTGCTCGACGCCCTCGGGCCACCCGTGCGCCCCGCCGGCGTGGTGCTGGGCGCCGACCCCGACGGCGAGCCGGTCGCCGTGACCCTCGTCCGGTCGGCGCCCACGCGCGTCGTCCTGCTCGGCGGGCTCTACCTCGCCCGGCAGCTGGTGCTGCGCGCGGTGGGCACCGGGACGCGGGCCGTCGTGGTCACGGGGCGCCCGCCGGCCTGGGAGCCGGTGCGCCGGGCGGCGGAGCGGGCCGAGGGCGACCGCCCCGGCCCCGCCGGCCCCGCCGCCCCGGGCGCCCCCGACTCCCTCGTCCGTGTCGTCGCCGAGCCCCCGTCCGACCTCGCCGTGCCCGGCGGCGCGCCCCTGCTCGTCGTCCACGACCGCGGCGTCACGACCCGCGGCGCGGGCCCCCCGCGCCGGCCCCGGCAGACGACCCTCGTCGTGCTGCCCACGCTGGTGCCGGCGGTGTCGGATCTCGCCGACGACGCCGACCTCGTCCTGCTCCAGCGCATGCCCCCGCACGAGGCGGAGCTCGCCGCGCGGCTGTGGCGGCTCACGCCGGCGATGACCGAGACGCTGCGCACCCTCCCCGACCGCGGCGTCGTCGTCCTCGGTCGCAACCTGTGGCGCCGCGTCGACCTCGTCACCGGGCCCCGGGAGACCGCGATCCTCGGCCCCGTGCGCCGGGGCGACTAGCGGTCGTCCGTCGTGTCCGCCCCCGTCCCGCCGCCGGGATCGGTGTCGATGAGTTCCGCGTCGGTCGCCGGCGCGTCGGCGGTGGTGCCGGGGCTGACCCGCTCCACCGTGTTCTGGTCGGTGAGGAACTCGTCGCTGTCGGGGTCGGGCGCGTTGCCCGGGTTCTGCTGCTCGCTCATGGGTCCGTGTACCCGACCGGTGACTCGCCCCACACCGGGCCGGGCAGCGTAGCGTGACGGGCGCCACACGAGCCGGGAGGTCGCGATGCCGGAGCACACCGAGGCCGACGTCCCCGTCCTGGCGTGGGACGTGCTGCGGGCGTGCACGATGACGGCCGTGCAGGTCGGCGCGACCCGCGTCCTGCTCGTCCACCACGACGGCGAGGTCCGCGCGTACCAGAACCGCTGCCCGCACCGCGCCTGGCCGCTCGAGCGCGGCTCGCTCGCCGACGGGGTCCTGACGTGCCCGAACCACGGCTGGTCGTTCGACGTGGCCACCGGGCGCGGGGTCGACCCCGGCGACTGCGACCTCGTCGCCTACCCCTGCCGGATCGACGACGAGGGCATGGTCCGCGTCGCGGTCACTTGACCTCGACCGACGTCGAGGTCCCACGCTCGGGCCCATGAGCATCGCGCTGAACCACACCATCGTCGAGTCCCGGGACCCGGACGCCGGCGCGGCCTTCCTCGCCGAGGTCCTCGGTCTGCCGACGCCCACCCACTTCGGGCCGTTCACCGTCGTGGAGGTCGCCCACGGCACGAGCCTCGACTACATGGCCGTCGACGACCCGCACCCGCAGCACTACGCCTTCCTCGTCCCCGACGACGAGTTCGCCGTGATCACGGACCGGCTGCGTGAGCGCGGTGTGCCGACGTACGCCGACCCGATGCACCGCCGGTCGGGACACAACACGAACGACGGCGGGCAGGGCGCCTACTTCGACTCGCCCGAGGGCCACAACCTGGAGATCCTGACGCGGCCCTACGGCAGCGGGGGCTGAACCGGCTCCTCGTCCCGGCGGCGGCGGGTCAGCGCCGCCCGGGCGGCGAGGTCGTCCGGGTCGGGGTAGTCGATCCCGGTCAGGCGCAGGCCGCGGGCCGCGGCGACCGTCACCTCGCTCGAGCGCTCGCGGGCCGCGAGGAGCGCGGCGGGCCACCCCGGCGCCCGCCGGCCCTCCCCCACGGCCAGCAACGCGCCGACGATCGAGCGGACCATCGAGTGGCAGAAGGCGTCGGCGGACAGGCGGGCGACGAGGACGTCGGTCTCGCCCGGCGCGGGGGCCCAGTGCAGCGCCTGCAGCTCGCGGATCGTCGTGGCGCCGGGACGCGGGCGGCAGTACGCCGCGAAGTCGTGCTCGCCGAGCAGCCCTCGGCCGGCCTCGTTCATCGCGTCGACGTCCAGGGGCCGTGGCCAGCGCAGGGTGTCGCGCGCACGCAGCGGCTCGGGGCCCCAGGGCGCGGTGCTGACGCGGTAGGCGTAGTGCCGGCGCAGCGCCGAGAACCGGGCGTCGAACCCCTCCGGCGCCGGCGACACGGCGCGCACCCGGAGGTCCGGGGGCAGCATCCGCGCGAGCCGCCCCACCAGGCCCGGGTGGGGCTCCACGCCGTCGGGCAGGTCCACGTGCGCCACCTGCGCGTCGGCGTGGACGCCCGCATCGGTCCGCCCGGCGACGGTCAGCGCCACCGACACCCGCCAGATCGTGGCCAGGGTGTCCTCGAGGACGCCCTGCACCGTCCGCAGCCCGGGCTGGCGCGCCCACCCGGAGAAGTCGGTCCCGTCGTAGGCCAGGTCCAGGCGCCACCGGCGGGTGCGCTCACCTGCCGGAGACGCCGCGAGCCCGCCGTCGAGATCGACGGCGGGCTCGCGAGACGGCCCCGGTGGACCGGTGGTGCGATCGCTCAGGACTTGTCGTCCCCCGTGGTGGCGGACGAGTCGCCGTCCTCCGACGGGTCCTGCTCGCTCGAGGAGCCGGTGTCGCCCTCGGAGGCCGACGAGTCGGCGTCCTCGGACGGGTCGCCCCCGGCGGACGCCGTGGCGGCGCCGGCCTCGGGGACCTCGGGCGACTCGTCGTCGGTGCCCTCCTGCGCCTCGACCGCGTCGCCGGCGTCGCTCGGCTCGGTGTCGTCCGGCGAGAGGTCGGACTCCTCGGCCGCCGCGATGCTCGCCGCGGTCGCCGCGGCACCGGTGGCCGTCTCGCCGATCTGGGCGCCCGGCCCGCTGGGCGACTTCGGCGCCGCCGTGCGGGTGGCCTGCGAGGCCTCGGCGCTGGCGGTGCGCTCGTTGACCAGCTCGATCACGGCCATCGGCGCGTTGTCACCCTTGCGCGGCAGCGTCTTGACGATGCGCGTGTACCCACCGGGACGGTCGGCGAAGAACGGGCCGATCTCCGCGACGAGACGGTGCACGACGTCCTTGTCGCGGATCTGCTGCGCGATGATGCGGCGGTTGTGCAGCCCGCCGCGCTTCGCCTTCGTGATCAGCCGCTCCGCGTACGGGCGCAGCCGCTCGGCCTTGGCCCGCGTGGTGTGGATGCGGCCGTGCGTGAAGAGCGACGTGGCCAGGTTGGCCAGCATCAGCTTCTGGTGGTCGGGGGATCCCCCGAGCCGCGGGCCCTTGGTGGGCTGGGGCATGGAACTGCTCCTGTCTCAGGACGCCTTTTCCGGCCGGCCCGGGTGGGCCGGCCGGGGGCAGCACGTCAGAGTTGTTCGGTCTCGGCGTAGTCCTGGCCGTCGTCGTCGGAGACCCCGTAGCCGCCGAAGCCGCCCTCGGAGCCGTAGGACTCGAAGCCCTCGGACGGGTAGTCCGCCGCCGCGGCGGACGGGTCGAACCCGGGCGGGCTGTCCTTGAGGGCCAGCCCCAGCCCGGCGAGCTTCATCTTGACCTCGTCGATGGACTTCGCGCCGAAGTTGCGGATGTCCAGCAGGTCGGCCTCGGACCGGCCGACCAGCTCGCCGACGGTGTGGATGCCCTCGCGCTTGAGGCAGTTGTAGGACCGGACGGTGAGGTCCAGGTCCTCGATCGGCATCGCGAACGCGGCGATGCTGTCGGCCTCGGCCGGCGACGGCCCGATCTCGATGCCCTCGGCGTCGACGTTGAGCTCGCGGGCCAGGCCGAACAGCTCGACCAGGGTGCGCCCGGCCGACGCGATCGCGTCGCGCGGGCTCATCGACGGCTTGGTCTCGACGTCGAGGATCAGCTTGTCGAAGTCGGTCCGCTGCTCGACGCGGGTGGCCTCGACCTTGTAGCTGACCTTCAGCACCGGCGAGTAGATCGAGTCGACCGGGATGCGGCCGATCTCGGCGCCGGAGGCCTTGTTCTGCGCGGCCGGCACGTAGCCGCGGCCGCGCTCGACGACCAGCTCGACCTCGAGGCGACCCTGGTCGTTCAGGGTCGCGATGTGCAGGTCGGGGTTGTGCACGGTGACACCGGCCGGCGGGACGATGTCGCCCGCGGTGACGGTGCCGGGGCCCTGCTTGCGCAGGTACATCGTCGCCGGCTCGTCCTCCTCGGAGCTCACGACGAGCTCCTTGAGGTTGAGGATGATGTCGGTGACGTCCTCCTTCACCCCCGGGACGGTGGTGAACTCGTGGAGGACCCCGTCGACGCGGATGCTCGTCACCGCCGCGCCCGGGATGGACGACAGCAGGGTGCGGCGCAGCGAGTTGCCGAGGGTGTAGCCGAAGCCCGGCTCAAGCGGCTCGATGACGAACCGGGAGCGGGTGTCGTCGATGGCGTCCTCGGACAGTGCGGGACGCTGGGAGATCAGCACGTGCTCAGTTCCTTCCGGTGCGGCGTCCGCTATTTGACGCCGAACGTGACCCCGGGCCGACGGGCTGCCGGCCCGGGGGGTCTCGCCTACTTCTCTGCGCTTACTTCGAGTAGAACTCGACGATCAGCTGCTCGGAGACCGGGGTGTCGATCTGCGCCCGCTCCGGCAGGGAGTGGACGAAGATGCGCAGCGAGTCCGGGACGACCTGGAGCCACCCGGGCACCGGGCGGTCGCCGAAGTTCTCCTTGGCCACCACGAAGGGCAGCATGTTCCGGGACTTGTCCCGGACGTCGATGATGTCGTACTGCGTCACCCGGTAGCTGGGGACGTCGACCTTCTGGCCGTTGACCAGGAAGTGGCCGTGGCCCACGAGCTGGCGGGCCTGGCGACGGGTCTGGGCGAGCCCGGCGCGGTAGACGACCGAGTCGAGACGCGACTCGAGCAGGCGCAGGAACTCGTCGCCGGTCTTGCCCTCGCGACGGTTCGCCTCCTCGTAGTAGGCGCGCATCTGCTTCTCGAGCAAGCCGTAGGTGAAGCGGGCCTTCTGCTTCTCCTGCAGCTGCAGCAGGTACTCGGACTCCTTGATGCGGATCCGGCCGTGCTGCCCCGGCGGGTACGGGCGGCGCTCGAAGGACTTGTCGCCGCCGATCAGGTCGACCTTGAGGCGGCGGGACTTGCGGGTGGCGGGACCGGTGTAGCGGGCCATCGTGTGTCTCCTCTCCGCCTCAGACCCGGCGACGCTTCGGCGGGCGGCAACCGTTGTGCGGCTGTGGGGTGACGTCGGAGATGGTCCCGACCTCGAGTCCCGCGGCCTGCAGCGACCGGATCGCCGTCTCGCGGCCCGAGCCCGGGCCCTTGACGAAGACGTCGACCTTCTTCATCCCGTGCTCCGCGGCCTTCCGGGCGCAGTTCTCCGCGGCCATCTGCGCGGCGAACGGCGTCGACTTCCGGGAGCCCTTGAAGCCGACGTGGCCGGCCGACGCCCAGCTGATGACGTTGCCGGTCGGGTCGGTGATGGAGACGATCGTGTTGTTGAACGTGCTCTTGATGTGCGCGTGGCCGTGGGAGATGTTCTTCTTCTCCCGGCGCCGGACCTTCTTGGCCCCGGCCGCGCCCTGGCGAGTCCTGGGTGGCATTCACATACTCCTGATCGAGGGGACGCGCTACTTGCGCGTGGCCTTCTTCTTGCCGGCAACCGTCTTCTTGGGGCCCTTGCGCGACCGGGCGTTGGTCTTCGTCCGCTGCCCGTGCACCGGGAGATTGCGGCGGTGCCGCAGCCCCTGGTAGCTGCCGATCTCGACCTTGCGCCGGATGTCCGCCTGGACCTCACGGCGCAGGTCGCCCTCGACCCGGAAGTGGTTCTCGATGTACGCGCGCAGCGCGGCGGCATCGGAGTCCGACAGGTCCTTCGACCTCAGGTCGGGGTCGATGCCGGTCTCGGTGAGGATCTCCTTGGAACGGCTGCGGCCGATCCCGAAGATGTAGGTCAGCGCGATCTCCATCCGCTTCTCGCGGGGGAGGTCGACGCCGGCGAGTCGTGCCATGGGGCGACGTGCTCCTCGTGTCGTCCGGGAGGTCTGGCTCCCCGCCCGTCCCGGACCGTCGCGCTCGTGGTCCGGGCCCCGGCCTCCCGTGCCGGGGGTGCTCCGCCGGGTCGGTGCCGGCGTAGGTGCGGGGAGGTTGTGGTGTGCGGTCGCGCGGACCGCGCCCCGGGCGTGCCCGGGAGAGTGCCTGGTCGGTGCTGCGTCAGCCCTGGCGCTGCTTGTGGCGCAGGTTGTCGCAGATGACCATGACCCGCCCGTGACGGCGGACCACCTGGCACTTCGCGCAGATGCGCTTGACGCTCGGCTGGACCTTCACGTCCTCTTCCTCGCTGTCTCGATCACTTGTAGCGGTAGACGATCCGGCCGCGCGACAGGTCGTAGGGCGACAGCTCCACGACGACCTTGTCCTCGGGGAGGATCCGGATGTAGTGCTGGCGCATCTTGCCGCTGATGTGCGCCAGGACCTTGTGCCCGTTCTCGAGCTCCACCCGGAACATCGCGTTGGGCAGGGGCTCGACGACCCGACCCTCGACCTCGATGGCGCCGTCCTTCTTCGCCATGTCCTCCGCATTCTTCTCGACGTACGCTGTCGTCCCGATCGGACCGACCGACGCCGTGGGCGACGGGGAGTCCGAGGGGACCGGGGCACGCGCCTGCACCGGACACCGTCACACGAGCGCGCGCGGGACCGGCACGACACGCGCGCCAGCCTCTGAGTGTACGCGGAGCGTGTCGGGCTCCCCGCCACCGGGGCCCTCGCGAGGGATCAGCGGCGCAGGGGCACGCGGCCGCACGGACCCGGCAGCGCGAAGCCGCCGCGGCCGGCGAGGGCGCCGAGCGCCAGCGCCACGCCCCAGGGGCCGGCGACCCAGATCCACCACGGTGCCACCGCGGAGCCCGTGCCGACGACGACCGCCAGCCAGATCACGACGTTGAGCACCGACACCGCCGCCCACACCGCGACCGCGGCCCGCAGCGGGGAGCGCGACCGGCGCCCCGGGCCCGGGCTCGCGGCGGCCGACGAGCGGGGCGGGGACCACCCCGCGGGCGGGTCCGTGGGCAGGTCCGCCGTCAGGGGCGCGAGGTCCGCCCCCACCACCGCCCCGTGCGCCTTGCGCACCCGCTCGTCGAACTCGGCGAGCGTCAACCGCCCCTCGGCGTGCGCCCGCGCCAACCGCGCGGCCACGCGCTCGCGATCCGCGTCCGCCACGCGCAGCTGATCCGTCCCGGCCACCACGATCACCTCCCACTCCGTCCGCCCGTCCCACGATAGCAGCGAATGGAGAGTGCCGCTATCCGTTTCTGCAGGAGCCGCCGGTCAGGCGGCGGGCGCGGTGAGGATGCGGGGACCGTCCTCGGTGACCGCCACCGAGTGCTCCCAGTGCGCGGCGCGGCTGCCGTCCGCGGTCACGACGGTCCAGCCGTCGTCGAGCTCGTCGGTCTCGTCGGTGCCCGCGGTGAGCATCGGCTCGATGGCCAGGACCATGCCGGGGCGCAGGCGCATCCCGGTGCCCGCCCGCCCGAGGTTGGGCACGAACGGGTCCATGTGCATCGAGGTCCCGATGCCGTGGCCGCCGTAGTCGGCGACGATCCCGTAGTCCCGGCCGTCGGCGGCGGCCCGGCGCCGCGCCTCCTCCTCGACCGCGTGCGAGACGTCGCCGAGGCGGCCACCGGGCACGAGGCGCTCGATGCCGGCGTGCATCGCCGCGCGGCACGCCGCCGACAGCGCCTCGTCCCCGGGGCGCGGGGTGCCGACGAGCAGTGTCACCGCGGCGTCCCCGTGCCAGCCGTCGAGGATCGCCCCGCAGTCCACCGACACCAGGTCGCCGTCGGCGAGCACCCGCCCGTCCGCCGGGATGCCGTGCACGACCTGCTCGTTGACCGAGGTGCAGATCGACCGGGGGAAGCCCTGGTAGCCCAGGAAGGAGGGCACGGCCCCGGCGTCACGGATGGCCGCCTCGGCGATCCCGTCGAGCTCGCCCGTGCTGACCCCGGGGCGCGCGGCCTCGGTCACCGCCGCGAGCGCGGCGGCGACCACGAGGCCGGCCGCACGCATCGCGTCGACCTGGCCGGGCGTCTTCATCTCCACGAAACGTCCTCGCACGCGGTCCGCGAGGCCGCCGACGCGCGCGGACACGACCTCGGAGAGGGGACGGCGGTCCGTCCCCACTCAGTCGTCGGGCTCGTCGGCGAGGGCGTCCATCGCCCGGTCGGTGATCTCCTCGACCGAACCGGTCGCGTCCACCCGCACGGCGATGTCCCGGTAGTGCTCGATCAGCGGCTCGGTCTCGGAGCGGTAGACCTCCTGCCGGTGGCGGATGGTCTCCTCGGTGTCGTCCGAGCGTCCCCGCGAGGTGAGGCGCTTGACCAGCTCCTCGTCGTCGACCTCGAACACGAGGACGGCGTCCAGACGCTGGCCGAGCTCGCCCAGCACGTTCTCCAGCTCCTGGGCCTGCGCCGCGTTGCGCGGGAACCCGTCGAGCAGGAAGCCCGACTGCGCGTCCGGCTGGGCCAGGCGGTCCTTGACCATCTGCACGGTGACCTCGTCGGGCACCAGGTCCCCGGCGTCGACGTACCGCTGGGCCTCCTTGCCGAGCTCGGTGCCGTTCTTCATGTTGTCGCGGAACAGGTCACCGGTGGAGATGTGCGGCGCGTCGAGACGCTCGGCCAGGCGCACCGCCTGCGTTCCCTTGCCCGCTCCCGGCGGGCCCACCAGCACGATCCTCACGACGACATCCCTTCGCCCGACGTTCCCTGACTCGTTCTGTCTACCCGGCGCGACCGGGGCTCAGCGCAGGAAGCCCTCGTAGTTGCGCTGCATCAGTTGGCTCTCGATCTGCTTCACCGTGTCCAGCCCGACGCCCACCATGATCAGAACAGCTGTGCCCCCGAAGGGGAAGTTCTGGTTCTGCCCCTGACCGGTCAGGCCGAGGAAGAAGTTCGGCAGGACGGCGATGATGCCCAGGTAGATCGAGCCCGGCAAGGTGATCCGCGACAGCACGTAGCTCAGGTACTCGGCCGTGGGCCGCCCGGGCCGGATCCCGGGGATGAACCCCCCGAACTTCTTCATCTCGTCGGCACGTTCCTCGGTGTTGAACGTGATCGCGACGTAGAAGTACGTGAAGAAGATGATCAGCGAGAAGTACAGCAGGATGTGCAGCCAGTTGGACTGGTTGGCCAGGTAGGTCTGGACGAACCGGGAGAAGCCCGAGTCCTGGTTGCCGGTGATGCGCGAGAGCAGGTCGGGCAGGTACAGCAGCGACGACCCGAAGATCACGGGGATGACGCCGGCCTGGTTGACCTTCAGCGGCAGGTACGTCGACGTGCCGCCGTACATGCGGCGTCCGACCATGCGCTTGGCGTACTGCACGGGGATGCGTCGTTGGCCCTGCTCGACGAACACCACGCTCGCGATGATGACCAGTGCGAACAGGCAGACCACGGCGAACGCGACGCCGCCGGCGCTGGCGAGGATGTTGCCGCCCTCGCGGGGAACCGCGGCCGCGATCGAGCAGAAGATCAGCAGCGACATGCCGTTGCCGACGCCGCGCTCGGTGACCAGCTCGCCGAACCACATGATGACCGCGGTGCCGGCGGTCATGACGATGACGATGACCGCGAGGTCGAAGACGCCGGCGTTGGGCAGGATCGGGAACTGCGTGGGGTCGCAGTCCTGGAAGAGCTGGTTGCGGTCGGCGAGGGCCACGATGCCCGTCGACTGCAGGATCGCGAGGGCGATGGTCAGGTAGCGCGTGTACTGCGTGAGCTTGCCCTGACCGCTCTGCCCCTCCTTCTTCAGCTGCTCGAAGCGCGGGATCACGACGGTCAGCAGCTGCACGATGATGCTGGCCGTGATGTAGGGCATGATGCCCAGCGCGAAGATCGACAGCTGGAGCAGGGCCCCACCGCTGAAGAGGTTGATCAGCGAGTAGACGCTCGCGGCGTCACTGCCCTGGACCTGCCGCAGGCACTCCTGCACATTCGAGTACGAGACGCCGGGCGCCGGGAGCGTGGCCCCCAGGCGGTACACGGCGACGATGCCCAGCGTGAACAGGATCTTGTTGCGCAGGTCCGGTGTGGTCAGGGCTGACCGCACGGCGCCGAGCACTCGGACCTCCAGATGTCGTTCGGCCACGGCGCGGACTCGGGCCGCGCGGACCGGGTGTCACCGGCCGGGTCACCGCGATCGCGGTGCGCCGGAGCCGGGCCGGGTCTCCTCGTGCTGACCCGGGCTGAGACTACACGGGGACACACGACCGGCCCCGGGCCGCTCCTGGCGCGGAGCGGCCCGGGGCCGGTGGCGGTGTCACGGACTGCTACTCGACGACGGTGGCGCTGCCGCCCGCGGCCTCGAGCTTCTCGCTCGCGGAGCCGGAGAAGGCGTGCGCGGTGACGCGCAGGGCCACCGAGCCCACCTCGCCGGTGCCGAGCACCTTGACGGGGTGGCCGGCGCGCACGGCGCCGGCGGAGACGAGCTCGGCCGGGCCGACCTCGCCGCCGTCGGGGAACAGGCGCGCCAGGTCGCCCACGTTGACGACCTGCGAGACCACCTTGTTGCGGTTGCGGAAGCAC
>Ga0196958_10000480_pt1 | contig 12990 bp, 13 predicted proteins | sample S1v_10metaG_FD_148654 | JGI IMG/M metagenome (GOLD analysis project Ga0196958, IMG submission 148654) | Soil microbial communities from Anza Borrego desert, Southern California, United States - S1+v_10 | ecosystem: Environmental > Terrestrial > Soil > Desert | place: USA: California | collected...
CCGCGCGCTCGCGGACGAGGTCGACGAGGCCGACGAGGCCGCCGAGCCCGCCGAGGTCGAGCCGACTCCCGACGCCGCCCCCGGGCCCGGACCCCGCGGCGCACCGGGGGGCGCACCCGAGCGTGGGTTCGTGGGCCGCACCGGGGCCCGGTTCGGCTCCCGCACCCGTCGGACGCGGCGGGAGGCCGAGCGCGCCGCGGCCGAGGACGCGGTGGTGCCGGTGCAGGCCGCGCCGCCCGCACGCCGCCGGAGCCACCCCGAGCCCCCGCCCGACGACGCGCCGACGCGGCCACTGCTCCTCACCTCGCCGGCGCCGGCCGAGAGCACCCGCACCCGCGTCCGGCCGTACGTGCGCACCCGCGGTCGCACCCGGACACGGGCGGACCTCGCCGTCGAGACCCTCGTGTCCATCCCGTCGCCGCGTCCGGCGCTGGAGGACCCGGAGCACGTGGCGCTGGGCGACGTGGTCGGTGCGCCGCGCTCGGTGGCCGAGGTCGCCGCCCTGCTCTCGGTGCCGCTGGGCGTCGCGCGGGTGGTCATCGACGACATGGCGGCCGCGGGCCTGCTGCTCGTCCACCCCCGGGCCGTCGCGCCCACCGGCGCCCCGTCGCGCGACGTGATGCAGCGCGTGCTGGACGGGCTGCACCGGCTCTGAGCGGGCCCCCGAGGGGCAGGATGGTCCCATGACCGCGACCAACCCACGGGTCGAGCTCGGCTCCGCTGCGTCTCCCGCCCCGCGCCTCACCGGCTACGCCCACGGCGGCGGCTGCGCCTGCAAGATCCCACCGGGTGAGCTGGAGGACGTCGTGCGGGGCCTGGTGCCCTCGCCGTCGACCCCCCGCGAGGGCGAGCTGGTGGTGGGTCTCGACGACGGCGACGACGCGGCGGCGGTGCGCATCCGCGACGGGCTCGCCCTGATCGCCACCACGGACTTCTTCACCCCGGTCGTCGACGACCCCTACGACTGGGGCCGCATCGCCGCGACCAACGCGCTCTCCGACGTCTACGCCATGGGCGGGCGCCCGGTGATCGCGCTCAACCTGCTCTGCTGGCCGCGCGAGGTGCTCCCGTACGACCTCGCCGCCGAGGTGCTCCGCGGCGGGCTCGCCATCGCCGACCTCGCCGGCTGCCACGTCGCGGGCGGGCACTCCGTGGACGATCCCGAGCCGAAGTACGGCATGGCCGTCACCGGCACCGCCGACCCCGACCGGCTGATCCGCAACGACGCCGCCCGCCCGGGCACGCCGCTGACGCTGACCAAGCCCCTGGGACTCGGCGTCCTCAACAACCGGCACAAGGCCACGGGGGAGGCGTTCGACGAGGCCATCGCGGTGATGACCACGCTCAACGCGGACGCCTCGCGGGCCGCCCTCGCGGCCGGCGTCCGCGCCGGCACGGACGTCACCGGCTTCGGCCTGCTCGGGCACGCGCACAAGATGGCGCGCGCCTCGGGCGTCACGGCGGTGATCGACAGCGCCGCGGTGCCGTTCCTCGCCGGCGCGCGCGAGGCGGCCCGCGACGGCTACGTGCCCGGCGGCTCGCGGCGCAACCTCGACTGGGTGCGCCCGCACACCCGCCTCGACGTCGACGAGACCACGGCGCTGCTGCTGGCCGACGCCCAGACCTCGGGTGGCCTGCTGCTGGCCGGCGAGATCCCGGGCCACCCGGTGATCGGCGAGATCGTCGCCGCCGAGGACGGCACGACGCTGCGGGTGCGCTGAGGCCGGTCAGGGCACCGCCTGTTCCCACAGGTCGACCGCGGCCTCGCGCACCTCCTCGACGTCCACGTCGTGGGTGGCGCTCACGCCGTGCCCGCACCAGCCCTCGAGCACCCGCAGTCCGCAGATCTGGCACCCGCCGTGCCACGACACGAGCACGCGGTGCCACACGCGGGTCAGCGGCGCGACATCGGCGAGGTTGGCGTAGGTGAACACCGCGACCGTCGGTGTGCCGACCGCGCTCGCGAGGTGCCGGGGACCCGAGTCGTTGCCCAGCATCATCGTGGCGCGCGAGAGCAGGCCGACCAGGGCGGGCAGGTCGAGGGTGCCGACGGCGGTCTCCGGCTCGTCGGTCATCCCCCCGACGACGCGCGCGACGCGCTCGGCCTCGCCGCTCCCGCCGGCGACCACGACGCGGGCGCCGCGGTCGGCGAGCGTCTGGGCGATCGCGCCGAGGCGCTCCTCGGGGTAGCAGCGGCGGGCGTCGGTGGCGCCGGGGTGCACGACGAGTAGCGGGGCGTCCCCGGGCGGCACGACGGTGTGCGAGGCCTCCAGGTCGGCGTCGGTCACGGCGAACCGCGGCTCGAGTCGGGTGCCGGTCGCGCCCGCCGCGGCGGCGACCTCGAGCCAGCGCACCGTGTCGTGCTGGTAGCTGGTGTAGGGCACCCAGCGGTCGGGCCGGGGCGCGTCGGGGGTGGCGGCGCCGACGGTGACCCGCGCGCCGAGGCGCAGCAGGAGCTTGTTGGAGTTCCGGCCGCCCCCGTGCATCTGGACGGCCAGGTCGTAGCCCTCCGCGCGCCGGGCCGCGCACCAGGCCTCGACCTCGTCCTCGCTCGCGTCGGGGTCGGGGCCCACCCGCACCCCGGGCACGAGGGGCACGGTGACGACGCGGTCCACCGGTGACGGCCGGCCGTCGAGGAGCGCGGCGTGGTGGGTCGCGCCGAGCAGGGTCACCTCGGCGTCGGGGTAGGCCCGGCGCAGCGCGGAGAGCGCCGGCTCGGCGACGACGTAGTCACCCAGCCCGTTCGCGCGCAGCACGGCGACGCGTCGGACGTCGGGCACGAGGGGCGCGGGACGGGCCGGCAGGTCGAGGGCGGGACCGCCCCCGGGAGACGCAGCATCCGACGGAGCACGCCGAGGGGGGCGCTCGACCCGTGAGCTGGGAGCGATCACGGGCGGAGAGCCTACGGTCGGTGTCATGAGCGAGCAGCGAGCAGCAGTGGTGACCGGGTCGACGAGCGGGATCGGGCGGGCGATCGTGGAGCGCCTCCACGCCGACGGGTGGTCGGTGCTGGGGGTCGACCTCAAGGCCGACGAGAGCCTGCCCGGCCCGTCGCTGGGGGCCGACCTCACCACCCGCGAGGGCAACCGCGCGGCGATCGACACGGCCCTCGAGCACTTCGGGCGGATCGACCTCGTCGTGCCCAACGCCGGGTTCCAGCACGTCTCGCCGGTGGCGGACTTCGACGAGGACCGCTGGGACGCGCTGGTCTCGATCCTGCTGACCAGCCCGTTCCTGTTGGCGAAGTACGCGTGGCCGTCGCTGCGGGAGGCCCCCGAGGGCGGGCGGTTCGTCGTGATCGCGTCCGCGCACGCCCTGGCCGCGTCGCCGTACAAGGCCGGCTACGTGTCGGCCAAGCACGGCGCGCTGGGCCTGGTGAAGACCCTCGCGCTCGAGGGCGCCGAGGACGGCATCACCGCCACCGCGGTGTGCCCGGGCTACGTGCGGACCCCGCTGGTGGAGAAGCAGATCGCCGACCAGGCCCGGGCCCACGGCATCAGCGAGGACCGGGTGATCGAGGAGGTCATCCTCACCCCGCACGCGCGCAAGCGGCTGATCGAGCCCTCCGAGGTCGCCGACGTCGTCGCGTTCCTGACGACCCCGGCCGGCTCCACGTTCACCGGGGCGCCGGTGACGATGGACATGGGCTGGACCGCGCGCTGACCCCGCCGGACACGCCCGGGGGATACTGCCCGCCGTGACCCTCCGCGAGCTCGCCGGCGAGCGCTGGCTCACCGTCCCCAACGCGCTGAGCTTCCTGCGCCTCCTGGGGGTGCCGCTGTTCCTGTGGCTGCTGCTGGGGCCGCGGGCGGACGGCTGGGCGCTCGTCGTGCTGATGGCCAGCGGGATCACCGACTGGCTCGACGGGCGCCTGGCCCGGGCCCTGGACCAGTACAGCCGGCTGGGCGAGCTGCTCGACCCGCTCGCCGACCGGCTCTACACCGTCGCCACGCTCGTGGCGTTCCTCGTCCGCGGGATCGTGCCGTGGTGGGTGCTCGTGCTCATCATCGGCCGCGACGTCGTCGTCTCCGCGGCCCTGCCGCTGCTGCGGCGCAAGGGATACCTCGCGTTCCCCGTGCTCTACATCGGCAAGGCCGCGACGCTGAACCTGCTCTACGCGTTCCCGCTGCTGCTGCTCGCGCAGATGGACTGGGCCGGCGCCGACCTCGCGCGACCGTTCGCCTACGCCTTCACCGCCTGGGGGATCGCGCTGCACCTGTGGTCGGGCACGCTCTACCTGGTCCAGCTCGTGCGCTCGCCCGTGGCGACGACCGCGCCCACGTGACGCAGCCGGTCCGGGTTGGCCGGCAGGTGGCGGGCCCTCTAGCCTGCCGCCGCTGTACGCAGCAGTAACCGCAGAGCAGTCACCAGACGTGAGGAGCCGCCGGTGGTCCCCGAGGGCCTGCGCTACACCGCCGAGCACGAGTGGATCACGACCACCGAGGGCGACCCGTCGATCGTCCGCGTCGGCATCACCGACTACGCCCAGGACCAGCTCGGCGACGTCGTCTTCGTCCAGCTGCCCAGCGTCGGCGCGACGGTCTCGTCCGGCGAGTCGGTCGCCGAGGTCGAGTCGACCAAGTCGGTCTCGGAGATCTACGCCCCGCTCGACGGCGAGGTCACCGCGGTCAACGAGGGGCTGTCCGACACCCCGGAGCTCATCAACTCCGACCCCTACGGCTCGGGCTGGATGATGGAGCTGCGGGTGGCGGACACGGACGCCGTGTCGGACCTGCTCGATGCCGCGGCCTACCAGCAGCTCGTCGAGGGCGGCTGAGCGCGGGTTTCCCGAGGCCCCGTCGCGACCCCGGTCGTGACGGCGTGTCCACACGCTCCGCCACAGCAGAAGCCCCCCCGCTCACGGTGGGTGGGGAGGGCCTCGACCCCGTCACGGGGACCGGTACCGTGACGGCCACCTCGCGACGATCCGTCACCGCGCCCGGAGACCGGGGCCCTGCCCGGGCCCCGCGGAGCCGGCGGGGCGAGCGGGACGACCTGACGAGCACGAGACCGAGCACGACACGACGGAGGAGCACGGTGAGCACAGGCGGTCCCCCGGTCCCCCCCGAGCGTCAGGGCGAGACGACGTCGGTCTTCCGGGCCGACTTCCTGGCCGAGCCCGAGACCGAGTCGCGCAGCGCCCCGGTGTCGGGGGTCGACTCGCTGCCCGCGGGCTCGGCGTTGCTGGTCGTCAAGCGCGGACCCAACGCGGGCTCCCGCTTCCTGCTCGACCGCGACACCACGAGCGCCGGCCGGCATCCGGACTCGGACATCTTCCTCGACGACGTCACCGTCTCCCGCCGGCACGCGGAGTTCCGCCGCGACGGCGCGGAGTTCGTGGTGGTCGACGTCGGCAGCCTCAACGGCACCTACGTCAACCGTGAGCCGGTGGACACCGCCGTGCTCGCCAACGGCGACGAGGTCCAGATCGGCAAGTTCCGCCTCGTCTTCCTCACCGGCCCGCGCGACGGCGGGTCCGCGGGGGCGGGGCTGGAGTGACGGCGGCCGGGCTGTCGGAGCCGGGGGGTTCCCCCCTCTCGATCGGCTCGGTGCTCGACGCGCTGCGGGCCGACTTCCCGGAGATCACGATCTCCAAGATTCGGTTCCTCGAGTCCGAGGGCCTGATCCGGCCGGCCCGCACGCCGGCGGGCTACCGCCAGTTCTCCCACGCCGACGTGGCCCGGCTGCGGTTCGTGCTGTCCGCGCAGCGCGACCACTACCTGCCGCTCAAGGTGATCAGGGCCAAGCTCGAGGAGTTCGACCGCGACCCCTCCGGCGGCGCGCCCGTGCTGCCGGGCGACGGCGCGGGGGAGACGGTCGTCCCCGGCGGCCCGGCGCCCGACGCCGGTGGCCCCGGCGGTCCCCCCGGGGGACCGGGGCAGGCCGGACCGTCCGCGGCGGCGACCGCCCGGGTGCGCAGCCTCGCCTCGGTGGCCGACCGCGCCGAGCCCGACGACGACCCCGACGGGGCCCGCGACGGCCGTGCCGACACGGTCGGGCGCGACGTGCTGCTCGCCGAGGACGGGGTGGACGCGGCGCTGCTCGACGGCCTCGAGCACCACGGCATCCTGCGCCCCGACGCCGACGGCCGCTTCGCGCCCGAGGACGTACTGATCGCCCGCACCGCCGCGTCGCTCGCGCGCCTCGGCGTCGAGCCCCGCCTGCTGCGCTCCGCCCGGGCCAGCGCGGACCGCGAGGTGGGCCTGCTCGCCCAGCTCGTCACCCCCGTCGCCCGCAGCCGCGGACCGGAGGCCGCGCGCCGCGCCGAGGAGCTCTCCGCCGAGCTCGCGGCCCTGTCCGGACGCCTGCACGCCCTGCTCGTCGGCGCCGGTCTGCGCGCCGGTCAGCGGCGCTGAGCAGCCGCCCCTGCCGCCGCCCTGCCGGCCGCTGAACCGACGCGGAACAGGGCCGGTGCACGGCCGTCACGGGGCCGTCACGCGGGCCCTGGGCCGCTGGGTGACGCGCCCGTGGAGCCCCCGCGGGCCCGCGCACGGGGGGTGCCGAGCGTGTAGCGTCTCGGCACGTCGACCGAAGGCTGGGAGACGGAGCTTGCGGAGCTCGACCATACGAGGAGGGCGAGTCGCATGAGCGAGATGCGTGTCGTGGGCGTTCGGGTCGAGCTCCCCGCGAACCAGCCGATCCTCCTCCTCCGGGAGGTCGAGGGAGACCGCTACCTGCCGATCTGGATCGGCTCGGTGGAGGCCACCGCCATCGCCCTCGAGCAGCAGGGCGTCAAGCCCGCCCGCCCCCTGACGCACGACCTGCTCAAGGACGTGCTCGGCGCGCTCGACCGCCGCCTCGAGCAGGTCCGGATCGTCGATCTGCAGGAGGGCACCTTCTACGCCGAGCTGGTGTTCGACGGCGACGTGCGCGTCTCCGCCCGTCCCAGCGACTCGGTGGCCTTGGCCCTGCGCGTCGGCGTGCCGATCCACGCCGAGGAGGGCGTGCTCTCCGAGGCCGGGCTCGTCATCCCCGACGAGCAGGAGGACGAGGTCGAGAAGTTCCGCGAGTTCCTCGACTCCGTCTCGCCGGAGGACTTCCGGGGCGCCGACACCTAGTCACGCAGCGTTCGCTACTCTCACCCTGAACTCGAGGTCGAGAGTCGCCGCGCGTCGCGTTGACCCCCATCTCCGCCGCTCGTACCGTCGGCGTCACAACGGCACGAGGGAGGCAATCGGTGAGCGGTGGTCAGGACGGCGGACCCGCCGGCCCCGAGCTCGAGCCCCTCGGCCCGGAGGGTGAGCAGGGATCCCTGTTCGACGACCAGGTCTTCGGTGACGCGATCCCGGGGATGGACGAGGTCGTCGGCTACCGCGGTCCGGCCGCCTGCCAGATCGTCGGCATCACCTACCGCCAGCTCGACTACTGGGCGCGCACGAAGCTCGTCGTGCCGAGCATCCGCACCGCCACCGGCTCGGGCTCGCAGCGGCTGTACTCGTTCAAGGACCTCGCGGTGCTCAAGGTGGTCAAGAACCTCCTCGACACCGGCGTCTCGCTGAACAACATCCGCGTCGCCGTCGAGCAGCTGCGCCGCCACGGCGTGCGCGACCTCGCGCGCATCACCCTGTTCTCCGACGGCGTGACCGTCTACGAGTGCACGTCGCCCGAGGAGGTCGTCGACCTGCTCCAGGGCGGCCAGGGCGTCTTCGGCATCGCCGTCGGCGGCGCGATGCGCGAGATCTCCGGCAGCATCTCGCGCTTCCCGGCCGAACGGGCCGACGCCGCCGTCGTCGACCACGCCCCGGAGGACGAGCTGGCCTCCCGCCGCGCCCGCGGAGCCCGCACCGCCGGGTGACACGGACCCTTCAGGCCCTGGGTCGTGAGCGGTCCCTGCGCTATCCTCACCCGGTCGTTCTTGGACACCGCGCGGGAGAGACCTGCACACAGAAGCCTCTGGGCGCAGGCGCCGAAGGAGCAACTCCTCCCCGGAACCTCTCAGGCATCCTGACCGCGCGGAGGAGACGACCTCTGGAAAGTGGTGACCGGCCCCCGGGCAGGCCACCCGCCGATGGTGCAAGCCGGTGGCGAGCCCGCCCGACCGGCGAAGCTCTCAGGCGCTCGCAGGGTGGCGGGCAGTGGCAGAGGGGGAGGCCGCGCGACGGACGGGTGACGTCCGGAGCGCGTGAGCCCCTGACCCCCTGCCGCCGGAGGCGTCATGACGCACCGCACGGATCCTCGTCGTCGCGTTCCCCCTGGAACTCGGCTCCGCTCGCCGCGCTCGAGCACGGCGTCCCCTTCGCCGACCGCCACATCGGTCCCGACGCGCGGGGTCTGGCGCGCATGCTCGAGACGATCGGCGTCGGGTCGCTCGAGGAGCTCGCCGACACCGCGATGCCCTCGTCGATCCGCTCCGACCCGGCCGACTGGTCGGACGACGCGACCGGCACCGCGCCGCCCCCGCCGGCGACCGAGGCCCAGGTGCTCGACGAGCTCCGTGCCCTCGCGGCCCGCAACACCACCCTCGAGCCGATGCTCGGCCTGGGCTACCACGGCACGATCACCCCGGCGGTCATCCGCCGGAACGTGCTGGAGGACCCGGCCTGGTACACGGCGTACACGCCCTACCAGCCCGAGATCAGCCAGGGCCGGCTCGAGGCGCTGCTGAACTTCCAGACGATGGTCTGCGACCTCACCGGCCTCGACGTCGCGGGCGCCTCGATGCTCGACGAGTCGACCGCGGCCGCCGAGGCGATGCTGCTGCTGCGCCGGGCGGACAAGTCGAAGAGCTCCCGCTTCCTGGTCGACGCCGACACGCTGCCGCAGACGATCGCGGTGCTGCGCACCCGCGCCGACGCGCTGGGCATCGAGCTCCAGCTCGTCGACGTCACCACCGGGGCGAGCGGAGCGACGGGAGGAGGGGCGGCGCTGCCCGCCCCCGATTCCCCCCAGGGCGACTTCTTCGGCCTCCTGCTCGCCGCGCCCGGCGCGTCCGGGGTGCTGCGTGACCACCGCGGCGTCGTCGAGGCCGCCCACGCCCGCGGCGCCGCGGTCGTCGTGGCGTGCGACCTGCTCGCCGCGGCCCTCGTCACCCCGCCCGGCGAGATCGGCGCCGACGTCGCGGTCGGGTCCACCCAGCGCTTCGGGGTGCCGCTGGGCTTCGGCGGCCCGCACGCCGGCTTCCTCGCCGTGCGCCAGGGTCTCGCGCGCCAGCTGCCCGGGCGTCTGGTCGGCACGTCGATCGACGCCGACGGCGACCCGGCCCACCGCCTGGCCCTGCAGACCCGCGAGCAGCACATCCGCCGCGACAAGGCCACCAGCAACATCTGCACCGCGCAGGTGCTGCTCGCGGTCATGGCCGCGATGTACGCGGTCCATCACGGCCCGACCGGGATCCACGCGATCGCCCGGCGCACCCACCGCATGGCCGCGGTGCTCGCCGCGGGCCTGGTCAAGGGCGGCGTCGAGGTCGTGCACCGCGAGTTCTTCGACACCGTGCTCGTCCACGTGCCCGGCGGGGCCGCGGGCGCCGTCGCGGCCTGCCGGGGCGAGGGCATCCTCGTGCGCGAGGTCGACGCCGACCACGTCGGCATCTCGTGCTCCGAGCGCACCACCCGCGAGCACCTGCGGGCGCTGTGGCGCGCGCTCGGGGCGGGCGAGGTCGCCGACCACCGGGCCGAGGAGCTCGACGCCGCGACCGCCGACGCCGTGCCCGCCGCCCTGGGGCGCACGTCGTCGTACCTCACGCACCCGGTGTTCCACCGGCACCGCAGCGAGACCTCGCTGCTGCGCTACCTGCGCGAGCTGGCCGACAAGGACGTCGCGCTCGACCGCAGCATGATCCCGCTGGGCTCCTGCACGATGAAGCTCAACGCCACCGCGGAGATGGAGCCGATCACCGACCCCGGCTTCGGCGACCTGCACCCGTTCGCGCCGGAGTCCGACGCCCCGGGGATGCTGCAGGTGATCCGGGACCTCGAGAACTGGCTGGTGCACCTCACCGGCTACCACGCGGTCTCGCTGCAGCCCAACGCCGGCTCGCAGGGCGAGCTCGCGGGCCTGCTCGCGATCCGGGCCTACCACCACAGCCGGGGCGACCAGCACCGCGACGTGTGCATCATCCCGTCCTCGGCGCACGGCACCAACGCGGCGTCGGCGATCTCCGCGGGGATGCGGGTCAAGGTCGTCAAGACCACCGACCGCGGCGACGTGGACCTCGAGGACCTGGAGAAGGTGATCGGTGAGGTCGGCGAGGCGCTGTCCGCCATCATGATCACCTACCCGTCGACGCACGGGGTGTACGAGCCGCGCGTGCGGAAGGTCTGCCGGCTCGTGCACGACGCCGGCGGTCAGGTCTACGTCGACGGCGCCAACCTCAACGCGCTGGTCGGGCTCGCCCGCCCCGGCCGCTTCGGCGCCGACGTCAGCCACCTGAACCTGCACAAGACCTTCTGCATCCCGCACGGTGGCGGCGGGCCGGGCGTCGGCCCGATCGGCGTCGCCGAGCACCTCGCGCCGTTCCTGCCCAACCACCCGGCCCAGCCCTCGGCCGGCCCCGACACCGGCGTCGGGCCGGTGGCCGGCGCGCCGTGGGGCTCGGCGTCGATCCTGCCGATCTCCTGGGCCTACATCCGGCTCATGGGCGTCGACGGGCTCCGTCGCGCGACGCTGACCGCGGTCGCGGCCGCGAACTACGTGGCCAAGCGCCTCGACGAGCACTTCCCGGTGCTCTACACCGGGCCGGGCGGGTTCGTCGCCCACGAGTGCATCCTCGACCTGCGTCCGCTGACCAAGTCCTCGGGCATCACCGTCGACGACGTCGCCAAGCGCCTGGCCGACTACGGCTTCCACGCACCGACGATGTCGTTCCCGGTGGCCGGGACGCTCATGGTCGAGCCCACGGAGTCCGAGGACCTCGACGAGATCGACCGCTTCTGCGACGCCATGATCGCGATCCGGTCCGAGGTGGCCCGCGTCGAGTCGGGACGGTGGCCGGCGGACGACAACCCGCTGGTGCACGCGCCCTTCACCGCCAAGTCGGTGCTCGTGGGGGAGTGGGACCACGCCTACACCCGCGAGGAGGCGGCGTTCCCGGTCGGCGGGCGCCCGACGAAGATCTGGCCGCCGGTGCGGCGCATCGACGCCGCCCACGGCGACCGCCACCTCGTCTGCTCCTGCCCCCCGCTGGAGGAGCTCGCCGAGTCCTGACGGCGGGGCGCTCGTGTCAGCGGTGGGCCACCGCAGACGTCGAGTGTCCGTAGCGCCACACGCTCGATCGGGGTGCCGGGGTCGCCAGCGGGCCCCGGCGCGCCGCGGTGCGGTGCCGGCCCGGCCGTGCACACCCGGTCCGCGGCGTGTCGTGTCACCCGATCGTGTGACCGGAGGTGACACTGTGGTCCACGAGACCTGGGGGGATCACTGTGGCCACGTTCATCGCCGCGGGCATCGTCGTCGGCGTCACGCTCGGGTTCGTCCTGGGACGCCGCTGGGCCGAGTACTTCCGCGCGGCCAACGACGCCCGCAACATCATGCGCGGCCGCAAGAACTACCGCGGCAACAGCACGCTCGCGTTCGTCCTGGGCGGCCTCCTCATCCTCGGCCTCGCCCTGTTCTTCGGGAACAGTCCGTCCTTCTGAGCCGGAGCGGTCAGCCGCTCGCGGCCCCCGGCGGGCCGTCGTCGAGGGCGGCGCGCAGGTCGTGCAGGGCGAGGCCGCGGGCGTGGAGCACGGTCGCCGCGCGCCCGGTCTCGCGGTGCAGCAGCCCGAGCAGGACGTGCTCCGTGCCGAGCGTCCGGTCGCCACGCCGGATGGCCTCGCGCAGCGCCAGCTCGAGGACGTTCTTCGCGCCACGGTCGAACGGGATGTGCCCCCGCCGGCGGCGCCGCCGCGTGTTCGCCGCACGGGTGTTGTCCAGCGCGCCGGGCCCGAACGCCTCCTCGACGCGGTCGCGGACCTCGTCGAGGTCGATGCCGACGCTGGCCAGGGCGTCGCGGTCGGACACCTCGGACGTGCGCAGGTCGTCCTCCACGAGCCGCAGCGTCACCCCGCGCGCCGCCAGCAGCGTCGCGGCGCGGGTGTCGACGGCGCGGCAGACGGCGAGCAGGAGGTGTTCGCTGCCGATCCGGTCGTCCCCGCGGTCGCGGGCCTCCTCCTGCGCCAGCACCACGACCCGGCGCGCCGGGTCGGTGAACCGTTCGAACACGTCGGCCTCCCGCCGTCGTGGGATCAGGACACGTGGCGGCGGTACTTCTTGTGCACCGCCTGCCGGCTGACCGACAGCCCGTCGGCGATCTGCTGCCAGGACCAACCCTGGTCCCGGGCGTTGCGCACCTGCAGCTCCTCGAGGGACTCGAGCAGCGCCCGCAGCGAGGCCACCGCCGCGAGCCCTGTCGCCGGGTCCCGCGAGGACGCCGCCGCCGCCACCGCCGTCGCATCAGCCATGCGCGTCAACGTAGGTTGACACGCTCGAGCGTGTCAACTGTGGTTGACGTCCACGGTGCGGGCGAACCGTCCGCCCGGCACCAGGTGATCGGCAGGATCGGCTCGTGGGGTGCGCCGTGGCCCGCGGACGGACCCGGGAGGCGACGCCGCCGAGGACGCGGTCGCTGACCCTCAGCGCGCCGTCGCGCCCGGCGCCAGGACGACCGGCACCGGGGCGGCGCGCAGCACCGCCGGGCCCGGGTCGCCGAGCAGGACGCCGGCGAGCGAGCGGGCGGCCGCGGCACCGACGACGAGGAGGTCCCCGTCGGCCCAGCCGATGCCCGCGACGGCGTCCTCGACGGTCGTGTCCGCGGCGGCCAGCGTCTCGGCCTCCGTCGCGGGGGCGCCGAGGGCCCGCAGGGCCGCGCGCTGCGCCGCGAGCACCTGCTCGCGCCACTGCTCGACGACCACGCGCTCGGCGTGCAGCCCCGCCTCGGGGGGCACGGTAGGGCCGCGCTGGGGGGCGAACGAGGCGACGCGCAGGGACGCCCCGGCCCGGCGGGCGAGCGCGGCGGCCGTCGCCAGGACGCCGGCCGCACCGCGGCCCGGGCCGAACGCGCAGGTCACGCGAGTG
>Ga0196958_10000481_pt1 | contig 12975 bp, 11 predicted proteins | sample S1v_10metaG_FD_148654 | JGI IMG/M metagenome (GOLD analysis project Ga0196958, IMG submission 148654) | Soil microbial communities from Anza Borrego desert, Southern California, United States - S1+v_10 | ecosystem: Environmental > Terrestrial > Soil > Desert | place: USA: California | collected...
CCCGGATCCCGGGGCCGAGCTCCCACGCCAGCTCCTCGGTGAGGCGGATGAGCGCCGCCTTGGACGCCCCGTAGGCCCCGATGACGCCGCTGGAGCGCAGGCCGCCGACCGAGGCCATGTTGACGATCGCCCCGCCGTGCGCGCCCATCCACGCCCGGTGCGCCTCCTGCACGAACCCCAGCGCGGCGACCACGTTGACCTCGAACGTCTTCGCCACCGCCCCGAGGTCGGCCTGCACGAGCGGGCCGTGGTGCGGGTTGATGCCGGTGTTGTTCACGAGCACGTCCAGCGCGCCGAAGCGTTCGACGGTGGCGTCGACCGCCTCCGCGCGCGCCACCGGGTCACCCGTGTTGCCGGCGACCGCGAGCACCCGGTCGGGGCCGGCGGCGGCGCCCAGCGACGCCGCCGCCTCGTCCAGCTCGGCGCGCTTGCGCGCGGTGATCGTCACCGACGCGCCCCGGTCGAGCAGGTGGCGGGCGACGCCCCGCCCGATGCCCCGGCTCGCGCCGGTGACGAGGGCGACGCGACCGACCAGGTCGCGGGGCGGGGGAGTGGCCTCGGTCATGACCCGACCCTAGATCGACGGCGGGTGACCGGGGCGGTCGTGAGGCTCGCCTACACTGGAGGTGACGGCCGGGCGCCGCAGAGGTGCCCCCGCTCCCTCCTGGACTCGACCCGCCGAGGACTCCTGTGATCACCGCGTCCGACCTCGAGCTGCGCGCCGGCTCGCGCGTCCTGCTCTCCGGCGTGACGCTGCGCGTCCAGCCGGGCGACCGGATCGGGCTGGTCGGGCGCAACGGGGCGGGCAAGACGACGACGCTGCGGTCGCTGGCCGGGGCGGGCGAGCCCTACGGCGGAGAGATCCGCACGACGGGCCCCGTCGGCTACCTCCCGCAGGACCCCCGCGAGGGCGACCTGACGGTGCTCGCGCGCGACCGCGTGCTCTCCGCGCGGGGGCTCGACGAGCTGTTGCGCGAGATGGAGAAGACCCAGACCGCGATGGCCGAGCTCGCCGACGACGCCGCGCGCGACCGGGCGATCGCGAAGTACGGCCGGCTCGAGGAGCGCTTCGCCGACCTCGGGGGGTACGCCGCGGAGAGCGAGGCCGGGCGCATCTGCTCGAACCTCGGCCTGCCCGGCCGTGTGCTGGGCCAGCCGCTGCGCACGCTCTCGGGCGGCCAGCGCCGCCGGGTCGAGCTCGCCCGCATCCTGTTCGCGGCCAGCGGCGACTCCGGCGGCAACGCCGGCACCACGCTGTTGCTCGACGAGCCGACCAACCACCTCGACGCCGACTCGATCACCTGGCTGCGCTCGTTCCTGCAGGCCCACGAGGGCGGGCTGGTGGTCATCAGCCACGACACCGGGCTCATCGGCGACGTGGTCAACAAGGTGTGGTTCCTCGACGCCACCCGCGGCGAGCTCGACGTCTACAACATGGGTTGGGCGAAGTACCAGCAGGCCCGCGCCGACGACGAGGCGCGCCGGCGCCGCGAGCGCGCCAACGCCGAGAAGAAGGCGGGCGCGCTGCAGGCCCAGGCCGCGAAGATGGGCGCCAAGGCCACCAAGGCCGTCGCCGCCAAGCAGATGGCGCGCCGGGCCCAGGCCATGCTCGACGGGCTCGACGAGGAGCGCACCGACGACAAGGTCGCCCACATCCGGTTCCCGGCACCGGCCCCGTGCGGGCGGGTGCCGATGACCGCCGAGGGCCTGTCGAAGACCTACGGCTCGCTCGAGGTGTTCACCGGGGTCGACCTCGCCGTCGACCGCGGCTCGCGGGTGGTCATCCTCGGCCTCAACGGGGCCGGGAAGACGACGCTGCTGCGCATCCTCGCCGGCGCCGAGCACCCCGACACCGGCGAGGTCCGGGCCGGGCACGGGCTGCGCACGGGCTACTTCGCCCAGGAACACGACACGCTCGACATGGACCGCACGGTCTGGGAGAACGCCCGCAGCGCCGCACCGGACACCCCGGAGCAGCAGCTGCGCACGTTGCTGGGCGCGTTCCTGTTCACCGGCGAGCAGCTCGAGCAGCCCGCGGGCACGCTCTCCGGCGGCGAGCGCACCCGGCTCGCCCTCGCCGGCCTGGTCTCCAGCGCCGCGAACGTCCTGCTGCTCGACGAGCCCACCAACAACCTCGACCCCGCCAGCCGCGAGAAGGTCCTCGACGCGCTGCGCCGCTTCCAGGGCGCGGTCGTGCTCGTGACCCACGACCCGGGCGCGGTGGAGGCCCTCGAGCCCGAGCGCGTGATCCTCCTGCCCGACGGCACCGAGGACCACTTCTCGGCCGAGCACCTCGAACTGGTCGAACTCGCCTGAGCGTCGGTTCACCGTTCTCGCTGGTCGGAAGGGCCCATGTCGATCAGCCCGATCGGCCGAACCGTTTACCGATCACGACGAGTGTGCCGTGGCGCACACCCCCTCCGGCGATCATCATGGACCGATCGGACCCGCGGTCGGACGAGGGGTGGGATCGAGATGGCCGATCTGAAGAAGGGTGCGCGCATCACCGGCACCCAGCGCGACAAGCTCGCCACGGACCTGAAGAAGAAGTACGAGAAGGGCGCGAGCATCCGCTCGCTGGCCGAGTCCACCGGCCGTTCGTACGGGTTCGTGCACCGGGTCCTCTCGGAATCCGGCGTGACGCTGCGCGGGCGCGGGGGCGCCACGCGCACCAAGAAGAAGTAGGTAGCGGCAGCGCCGCACGGGGGGTACACCCGCCCACGGAGGACCCGGTGGACACCACACGCCGGCCCCGTGGAGCGGGTGCTTGACCTCGACGTTGCTCGAGGTCGCACGCTCGGGGGACACGGTCCGACGAGCGTGAGGACGGCGAGCCATGGACGGCGCCTGGTCGTTGATGATGTCCGCGGCCCGGGCCGAGGGCCTGCCGCGATCGGTGCCCAAGGGCACGCTGCCGAGGATCTGGCGTTTCGCGCACCGCCACCACCGGATGCTCGCCGTGTTCCTCACCCTGGCCACGGCGTCGGCCGTCATCGGCGTGGCCACGCCGGTGCTCGCCGGCCGGGTGGTCAGGGCCATCACCGACGCCTCCGCGCCCTCGGTCGTCATCGTCCTCGCCCTGGTCATCGCCGGGCTCGCCGTCGTCGACGCCGGGCTCACCCTCGTCGAGCGCTGGCTGTCCTCGCGCATCGGCGAGGGCCTCATCTACGACCTGCGCCTCGCGGTGTTCTCCCACGTCCAGCGGATGCCGCTGGCGTTCTTCACCCGCACCCGCACCGGGTCGCTGGTCAGCCGGCTCAACAACGACGTGATCGGCGCCCAGCGGGCGTTCACCTCGACGCTCTCGGGGCTGGTCACCAACGTCATCCAGCTCGTGCTCGCGGTCGCGGTCATGATCGCGCTGGCCTGGCAGGTGACCCTGGTGGCCCTCCTGCTGCTGCCGGTGTTCCTGCTGCCCGCCCGCCGCATGGGCCGACGCATCGCCGCGCTGCAGCGCGAGTCGGCCGACCTCAACGCGTCGATGACCGGGCAGATGACCGAGCGCTTCTCCGCGGGCGGGGCGACGCTGGTGAAGCTGTTCGGCCGCCCCGAGGCCGAGGCGGCCGACTTCGGCGAGCGCGCCGACCGGGTGCGCGCGGTGGGCGTCCGCACGGCGATGGTCAACCGCGTCTTCCTCACCTGCCTGACGCTGGTCTCCGCACTGGCCCAGGCCCTGGTCTACGGGCTCGGCGGCTGGCTCGCGGTCACCGGCAGCCTCGACGCCGGCACGGTCGTCAGCCTCGCCCTGCTGCTCACGCGCCTCTACTCGCCGCTGACCTCCCTGGCCAACGCCCGCGTCGACGTCATGAGTGCCCTGGTCAGCTTCGAGCGCGTGTTCGAGGTGCTCGACCTGCGGCCGACGCTCACCGAGCCCGAGCACCCCACGCCGCTGCCCGACGGCCCGCTCGGGGTGCGGGCGCGCGACGTGCGGTTCACCTACCCCTCGGCGTCGGCGGTGTCGCTCGCCTCGCTCGAGGAGGTCGCCCGGCTCGACGACCGCGTGGGTCACGAGGTGCTCCACGGCGTGGACCTCGCCGTCGCGCCGGGGCGCATGCTCGCCCTCGTCGGTCCGTCCGGCGCGGGGAAGTCGACGATCGCCTCGCTGCTGCCGCGGCTCTACGACGTCGACTCCGGGGCGATCGAGATCGGCGGGGTGGACGTGCGCCGGCTCGCCTTCGCCGACCTGCGCGCCGCGGTGGGCGTGGTCACGCAGGACGGGCACCTGTTCCACGACACCGTCCGGGCCAACCTGCGCTACGCCGCCCCGGACGCGACCGACGAGCAGCTGCGCGAGGCGATGGTGCGGGCGCGCCTGGGCGAGCTGCTCGACGAGCTGCCCGCCGGCCTCGACACCGTCGTCGGGGAGCGGGGCCACCGCCTCTCCGGCGGCGAGCGTCAACGGCTCACGATCGCGCGGCTGCTGCTGGCCTCCCCGCGGGTGGTGATCCTCGACGAGGCCACGGCCCACCTGGACTCGGAGTCCGAGCAGGCGGTGCAGGAGGCGCTCTCGGAGGCGCTGGTCGGGCGCACCGCGGTGGTCATCGCGCACCGGCTCTCGACGGTGCGGGCCGCCGACGTGATCGCGGTGGTCGAGCACGGCCGGGTGGTCGAGCAGGGCACCCACGACGAGCTGCTGCGCCGGGGCGGGCGGTACGCGGACCTCTACCACACCCAGTTCTCCTCGTCCCCCAGCGCAGCGTGAGCGATCACTCACCGTGGGATCCCCGTCGGCGCCGCTCGTCGCTCGACCCCCTGCAGGGGGCGTCCGATGTTGTGTAGCGTCGCTCGGAGCTTGCGCGTCGACGCCGATCCGGCGGTGCTGTCGGGTCGGTCCACGAGGTCCACGAGGAGGCTTCCGTGTCGGCTCCGACGCCTTCGGTGCGCCCGGCGGGCGCCCCGGCCGGGTCCCGCGGACCCGCCTCGCCGCCCGTGCGCCTCCCCGTCCGGCACCCGGTGGCCCTCGACCCCGCCTCCCCGCTGACCGACCGCGCCACCGCCGAGGCCTACGTCGCGTCCGTGTGCTTCAAGCACGGGCCACCGCGGCTGATCGGCACCGAGCTGGAGTGGCTCGTCCGCGACGCCGCCGACCCCACCCGCCCCCTCGACCCCGCCGTGCTCGCCCGGGCCCTCGGGCCGCACGCCCCCGCGACGCTCGCGCCTCCCCGCCGCGACGCGAACGGGACCCCGAACGGCACCCACCCCGCCCCCTCCGTCCCCGCCCCGCTGCCCGCCGGCGGCACGGTGACCGTCGAGCCCGGCGGCCAGGTGGAGATCGCCAGCCCGCCCCTGCCGAGCGTCGCCGCCCTCGTGCGCGCCGTGCGCGCCGACGCCGCGACCGTGCGCACGTGCCTCGCCGCCGAGGGACTGGTCGTGGTGCCGCGGGCCAGCGATCCGCTCCGTCCCCCGCGCCGCCTGCTGCAGGTCCCGCGCTACGCGGCCATGGAGGCCTCCTTCGACCGCATCGGCCCGCACGGCCGGACGATGATGTGCTCGACCACGGCCGTGCAGGTCTGCCTCGACGCCGGGGAGGGCGAGGACGTCGCCCACCGGTGGGCCGCGCTGCACGAGCTCGGCCCCGTGCTGCTCGCCGCGTTCGCCAACTCCCCGGTGGTGCACGGCCGGCGCACGGGCTGGAAGTCCTCGCGCATGGCGAGCTGGCTCGCCCTCGACCCCGAGCGCACCAGCCCGCCCGGGATCGTCGGCCCCGACCCCGGACGTGAGTACGCGCGCCGCGCGCTCGACACCCGCCTGCTGTGCGTGCGCCGCGAGGACGGGGCGGGCGCGTCCTGGGACGCGCCGGAGGTCACGTTCGCCGACTGGATCGCCGGCGGCACCACGCCCGCCCCGACCCGCTCGGACCTCGACTACCACCTCACGACGCTGTTCCCCCCGGTGCGTCCGCAGGGCCACCTCGAGGTGCGCTACCTCGACCAGCAGGCCGGCGACGAGTGGGTGGTGCCGCTGGTCGTCGTGGCCGCGCTCATGCACGATCCCGGGACCGTGGCCCGCGCCCGGGCCGCCGCCGAGCCCGCCGTCGGCCGGTGGACCGCCGCCGCGCGCCACGGCCTGGCCGACCGCGTGCTGTGCCGGGCGGCGGGCGAGGTCTTCGCCCAGGCCCACCGCACCCTCGCCGGGCCCGCCTTCGCCGACCTCGACCCCGAGGTGTGCCAGCTCGTCGACCGCGTCATCACCGAGCGCGTGCTGCGCGGGCGGTGCCCCGCCGACGAGCCGCTCGACGAGGCCGAGGCCCGACTGTCGCCGGATCCCGGCGACATCGAGCCGTCCGCGGACCCCCGACCCGGAAGCGAGCGACCGTGACCGCCACCGACCCCGCGGCGGACCGCGCCGCCCTGCGCCGCCGCCTCGCGGCCGAGCTGGCCGCGGCGCGGGCCCGCACGCGCGCGCTCACCGACGACGCCTTCGCCCCCGACGACCCGGACCTCACCCGCCAGCACTCGCCGCTGATGTCGCCGTTCCACTGGGACGTCGCGCACATCGCGAACATGGAGGACTTCTGGCTGGTGCGCCGCGGGGCGCCCGAGGACGACCTCGTCGACGGCGTCCGCGAGGACCTCGACCACCTCTACGACGCGTTCACCAACCCGCGCGCCGGGCGTCCCGCGCTGCCGCTGCTGAGCCCGGCCGAGGCGCGGGTCTACGGCGACCGCGTGCGCGAGCGGGCGCTGGCCCACCTCGAGGCCGCGTCGTTCGACGAGCGCCGCACGCTGGCGGGCGGGTTCCTGTTCGGGATGATCGTCCAGCACGAGCAGCAGCACGTGGAGACGATGCTGGCCACCCACCAGTTGCGGGCCGGGGCGCCGGTGCTGCACGCCGACCCGCCGCCGGCCCCCCGGGTGCCGGGCCTCGCCGGCACCGAGGTGTTCCACCCGGGCGGGGAGTTCCTCATGGGCACCTCGGCGGAACCGTTCGCGCTGGACAACGAGCGGCCCGCCCACCCCGTGCGCGTGGCCGGCTTCTGGCTCGACGCGGCGCCGGTCACCAACGCCGAGTACGCCCGGTTCGTCGAGGACGGCGGCTACGACGACCCGCGGTGGTGGTCCCGGAAGGGCTGGGAGCACATCCGCGCCGAGGGCTGGACCGCGCCGATGACGTGGGAGCGGACCGACGGACGCTGGTACCGGACGTCGTTCGGGGTGCGCGAGGAGCTCCCGGGCGACCAGCCGGTGCTGCACGTCAGCTTCGGAGAGGCGGCGGCCTACGCGGCGTGGGCGGGCAAGCGCCTGCCCACCGAGGTCGAGTGGGAGTTCGCCGCCCGGTACGACCACGCCACCGGCACCACCCGGCGCTTCCCGTGGGGCGACGAGGACCCGACACCCGAGCACGCCAACCTCGACCAGCGCCACCTGCAGCCCGCGCCGGTCGGGGCCTACCCGGCGGGCGCGTCACCGCTGGGGGTGCACCAGCTCATCGGCGACGTGTGGGAGTGGTGCGACTCGGGGTTCGAGGGCTACCCGGGGTTCGAGCCGTTCCCGTACAAGGAGTACTCCGAGGTGTTCTTCGGCGGCGACTTCCGCATGCTGCGCGGGTCGTCGTTCGGCGTCGGCACCCCCAACGCCCGGGCCACCTTCCGCAACTGGGACCTGCCGATCCGCCGGCAGATCTTCTCCGGCTTCCGCTGCGCGCGCTCGGAGGGTCCGGCCCCGTCGCGCGCCGCGTCCGGGTCGGCCTGAGCGTGTGCCGCCACCTGGCCCACCTGGGCCCGACGCCGGTCACCCTCGCCTCGGTGGTGACCGAGCCGTCGCACTCCCTGCTCGTGCAGAGCTACGCCCCCGCCGACATGCGCGGCGGCGGCACGGTCAACGCCGACGGTTTCGGGGTCGGCTGGTACGGCCGTGCGGGGCTGCACCTCTACCAGCGCGACGACCCGATGTGGACCGACGCGTCCTTCCTCGACCTCGCGCGGGCGGTGGAGACGACGGCGCTGGTCGCCGCGGTGCGCTCGGCGACGGTGGGGATGCCGGTGTCGACCGCGGCGTGTGCGCCCTTCCGCGGCGAGGCCGCCGGATCGACCTGGCTGTTCAGCCACAACGGGGTCGTCCGCGGCTGGCCGCACCGCGTCGCCGAGCTCGCGGCGACGCTGCCGGCGGTCGACCTGCTGACGATGGAGGCCGCCACCGACTCGTCCCTGCTCTGGGCGCTGGTGCGCGCGCGGATCGCCGCGGGCAAGGACCCGGCCGACGCGCTGGCCGGGGTCGTCGCCGACGTCCTCGCCGCGGCGCCGGGTTCCCGGCTCAACCTCCTGCTCTCCGACGGCGGGCACGTGGTCGCCACCGCCGTGCACCACGCGCTCTCGTACCGCACCCACCCCGACGGCGCCGTCACCGTGGCCTCCGAGCCCCTCGACGGCGACCCCGCCTGGGTCGCCGTCCCCGACGGCTCCCTGCTCGTCGCCCGCCCGGGCGGGGTGCACGACCCGCCCGCGGTCGCCGTCGCCGCGCTCGTGTAGCGCGGACACCGTTCCCGACGCCGTGAACGTCGGCGCGCCCATCGCCGGAGACGCGCGCCCCCGACCCCAGGACGTGACCGACACCGATGAGCCTGCCCGCGCTCGACGTACGCCTCACCGCCGCCGACGCCGACGCCGCGCTCCGGGCCGACGCCCGCCGTGGGCTCACCGCGAGCCCCAAGGTGCTGTCGCCGCAGTGGCTCTACGACGCCCGGGGGAGCGAGCTGTTCGAGCAGATCACCACGCTGCCGGAGTACTACCCCTTCACCGCGGAGCGCGAGGCCCTGGCCGAACACGCCGACGCCATCGCCCACGCCGCGTCCGCCGACACCCTCGTCGAGCTGGGCTCGGGGTCGTCGTCGAAGACACCGGTGCTGCTCGACGCCCTGGACCGGGCGGGCACGTTGCGCCGCTACGTGCCCGTCGACGTCTCGCCGTCGGCGCTCGAGGAGGCCGTGCCGGCGCTGGTGGAGGCCTACCCGGGGCTGGACGTGCACGGGGTGGTCGCCGACTTCACCCACGACCTCCGCGTGCCCCGTGACGGGCGCCGGCTCGTGGCGCTGCTGGGCGGGACGCTGGGCAACTTCGAGCCCGGTGACCGGCAGGTGTTCCTCGCCGCGCTCGCCGACGAGCTCGACGCGGGGGAGGCGTTCCTGGTGGGCACCGACCTCGTCAAGGACGAGGCCACCCTCGTCGCGGCCTACGACGACGCGCAGGGCGTGACCGCGGCCTTCGACCTCAACGTGTTGTCGGTGCTCAACCGGGTGCTCGGGGCCGACTTCGACCGCTCGGGCTTCGACCACCTGGCGGTGTGGGTGCCCCAGTCGAGCCGCATCGAGATGCGCCTGCGGGCGCGGTGGGCGATGCGCGTGCGGGTGCCCGAGCTCGACCTCGAGGTCGACTTCGCCGAGGGCGAGGAGATGCGCACCGAGATCTCCACGAAGTTCACCCGCGAGCGCGTCCGTGACGAGCTGGACGCCGCGGGGTTCACCCACGACGGGTGGTTCACCGACCCGCAGGGGCGGTTCGCCCTGTCGCTGGCCGTCCGCCGGTGACGTGCCCGCTCACGGGAGCCGGGCGTGGTGGTGCAGCCACGCCAGCAGCCGCCACGCGGGCCGCTGCAGCCCGTCGGGCAGCCCGTGCAGCGCGAACGGGAGGCCGTGGCGCACGTTGACGGCGGCGAGCTCGCCGAGCGGGGGGACCCGCCCCCCGCGGGCCAGCGCCCGGAACTGCTCCTCGAGGGGCCCGGCCGGGTCCTCCGTCACGCGGATCCGCGCCGGCTCGTCGAACGGGTTGGCGAAGGCGTGCACCGTCGTCGGGGGCACGACGACCGACTCGCCGGGGACCAGCACGCGGGTCCGGCCCCCGGCCCGCACCCGGAGACGGCCCTCGTGCACGGTGAACGTCTCGGTCTGGTCGCGGTGACGGTGAGGCGGCGGGCCGCCGAGGCCGGGCGGCAGGAGCGCCTCGACCTCGAGGACGCCGGCGCCGTCGTCCGGCCCCGAGGCGAGGATCGTGACGATCTCGCCCGTCGGCAGGTGCAGCACGCGGGCCGGGTCGTCGCGGGTCACGGCCGCTCACCCGCCCCGGAGCGCGCGACCGGCCGGAACCGGGCGAGCACGAGGGCGACGGCGCCCACGAGCACCCCGACGAGCACCCCGGTGACCAGGCTCGACACGGCCGCCGCGGTCCGCAGGACCAGCTCGGTCGTCGCGGGGTCGGTGCCGGCGAGGCGCCCGCCCAGGGCCGGCGGGCCGCCCGGGAAGGCGGCGTCCCAGAACAGCTGGTGCCCGGCGGCGAGCAGGACGCCGTACAGACCGCCGATCACGACGAGGGTCAGGAACGGGCGGGGCGGGCGGCGCCGGAGCACGGCCAGGAGCCAGCACGCGGCCGGGACGAACACCAGCAGGGCGGCGGCGACGCTGCCCTCCTCGACGACGCCGAGGTCGTGGAGCACGACCCGGGGCGCGGCCAGCGCGGCGAGCGCGACGAGGACCGGCCAGGAGAACCCGAGGGCCCGCTCGCCGCTCATCGCCCGACCTCGACACCCTCGGCGGCCACGGGCCGCGCGGGCGGCGGGACCGCCGGGCCGGGCGCCCGCAGCCGACGCCACAGCGCGACGAAGGCCAGCGCGGAGGTCACCGCGCCGCCCACGAGGCGCACCCAGTGCCCGGCCACGAACTCCGCGGCCACCCGGCGCAGCTCCTCGGGCGTGTGCGCCCCGAGCGGGTCGACGAACAGGATCTCGTTGCGCGGCCAGAAGAACAGCGCCGAGAACACGAACTCGCAGAGCACGAAGACCGCGAACGCGACGGCGACCCACCAGCGCGACCGCGGGTCCCGCCACGTCAGGACGGTCGCGGCGAGGCCGGCCAGGACGGTCGCGGCGCCCAGCGGCGGGTAGTAGTCGCTGGGTCCGCTGACGACGAGGAAGTCGCGGGCGCGCTCCAGCGACGCCGGCGCGTCGTCGAAGATGTTGGGGTAGAGGATCACGGTCTCGGCGGCGACGCCGCCGAACGAGAGCATCGCCGTCCACACCATGGCGGTGAGGGCGGCCGTGGTCAGCGTGGCGCGGGACACGGGCGGGACCTCCTCGATACGGGTCGATCGGTCCGGGACGCTAGGAGCGGTGGCGCTCCCGGTCTGCCGCGTGAGCGCGCGCCCGGGCGTCGCTCCTCGACGTATGCGCGCACCGTCGGCACACGCTCCTCGGCGACAGCGCGGGGGGTGCGCGCGGTCCTAGGCTCCCGCAGGGTGGAGATCGCCCGTCCCACCCGTGTCGAGGTGCTGCTCGCCGCCGCGCTCGCCTGCCTGGTGGCGGCCGCGGTGGTCACCGAGCCCGGCCCCGGGCTCCGCGACGCCCTGGCGGGCGGCTTCGCCGTCGTCCTCGGGGGCCTGCTGTTCCTCGCGCGCCGCCGGCCGGTCCCGGTACTGGTCGCCACCTCCGTGGCGATCGCGCTGTACTACACCCTCGGCCTCCCGCCGATCGGGCTGGCGGCGCCGGTGGCCCCGGCGCTCTACCTCGCCGCCGACCGGGGCCGGGCGGTGGCCGCGGCGGCGATCGGCGCGGTGCTGCTCGCGCTGTCCGTGACCGCCCGGCTCGTCGAGGGCGACGACCTCGCCGTCGTCCTCGGCGCCGGCCTCGGGTCGGAGGCCGCGCTCATGGCGGCGGTGATCGCCCTCGGCGACGCGGTGCGCAGCCGGCGCACCCTGCGAGCCGAGTTCGCGCGACGCGCCGCCGCCGCCGACGAGGAGCGACGGCGGGATGCCGCGCGGCAGGTCGACGCCGAGCGGGTGCGCATCGCCCGCGACCTGCACGACACCCTCGGGCACGCGATGACGGTCGTCGCCCTGCAGTCGGCGGCCGCCGAGGAGGCGCTCGCCGACGGCGACCACCCGGCGGCGCGGACGTCGCTCGCCGCCGTCCGGACCGCGGGGGCGGGCGCGATGTCCGAGCTGCGCGCCACCCTGGGCACACTGCGCGGCGACGCGGGACGGGACCCGGTCCCGGGCCTCGCGGAGCTCCCCGACCTCGCCGCGCGCGTGACGGCCGGCGGACTGCCGGTCGAGCTGCGGGTGGAGGGCGTCGTCGACGACCTCCCCGTCGTCGTCGGCGCCACGGCCCACCGCGTCGTGCAGGAGGCGCTGACCAACAGCCTGCGCCACGCCCACGCCACCCGTGCCTCCGTCACCGTGTGCGCGGACGGCACCGGGCTCACCCTCGAGGTCGTCGACGACGGGCGCGGGCCCGGCGCGGAGCGGACCCCGGACGAGGGGTCCCGCCACGGGCTGCGGGGCATGGCCGAGCGGGTGGAGCTGCTCGGGGGCGTGGTCGACATCGGCCCCTCCGACGCCGGCGGCTACCGCGTGTACGCCCGGCTCCCGGTGCGCGGGGACCACCGGTGAGCGGGGTGCGGGTGGTGCTGGTCGACGACCAGCACCTGGTGCGCACCGGCCTGCGGGCGCTGCTCGAACGCGCGCCCGACATCACGGTCGTCGGTGAGGCCGGAGACGGCACGACGGGGGAGGCCGTGGTGCGGACCGAGCGACCCGACGTGGTCCTGATGGACGTGCGCATGCCCGGTACCGACGGCCTGGTGGCCACCCGGCGGATCGTGGCCGACCCGGCGCTCGCGGGTGTCCACGTGCTCGTGCTGACGACCTTCGACGACGACGAGTACCTGTTCGAGGCCATCCGCGCCGGGGCGGCCGGGTTCCTGCTCAAGGACACCGGTCCCGAGGCCCTCCGCGACGCGGTGCGGACCGTCGCCGCCGGCGACGCCCTGCTCTCGCCGGCGGTCACCCGCCGGGTCCTGGCCGCGGCGGCCCGGGCCCCGGTCGCGGACCCGGCGCGCCTGGCGGGGCTCACGCCGCGCGAGCGCGAGGTCCTCGCCCAGGTCGGCGCGGGCCGTTCCAACAGCGAGATCGGGGCCGCGCTGCACCTGAGCCCGGACACCGCCCGCACCTACGTGGGGCGCCTGCTCAGCAAGCTCAGTGCCCGGGACCGG
>Ga0196958_10000482_pt1 | contig 12972 bp, 9 predicted proteins | sample S1v_10metaG_FD_148654 | JGI IMG/M metagenome (GOLD analysis project Ga0196958, IMG submission 148654) | Soil microbial communities from Anza Borrego desert, Southern California, United States - S1+v_10 | ecosystem: Environmental > Terrestrial > Soil > Desert | place: USA: California | collected...
TGTGGACTCCTCCGAGGGAGGCGGCGTCGGTGAACTTCAGCGTCTGCTCGGCCGCGGTCCGGCCATCACCGACGGCGGTCCCGGTGGTGTCGGTCCACGAGCGCGGCGGGGTGGTGCGCGGGATCGGGCGCGTGATGACCACCCGCGTCCCTTGGACACCCCGACGGCCACGTAATGGTCCAGCACGCGTGGCCCCACGACGGGCAGCGCGCCGTGCTGAAGCCCGACGCCGGGGCACACCAGGCCGAGCCGTCGGTGCACGGCGGACGGTGTGAAGTACCGCATCCAGGTCCGGTAACCGATCCCCGCATCCTTGCGGCAAGGTCTCCGCCGAATTCGTAACCCTCGGCCGCGATTCCCGCAGATTCCTCGGTCCTCGTTCCGGTGCCCGCGCGGTGGGCGGAAGTTCCGGTATACGTGGAAGGGACAGCACCGACGGGGAGTCGGCATGGTGCTTCACGCAAGGGGGAAATAAATGTTCGACGCGCGTATTGTCGCCGATCAAGTCAGTCCGGTCGCCAAGCCGAAGATCAGAATCCTGTTCTACACGGATCTTGTCGGGTTCACCGGGAACGGCGGCTTCTCACTGGGTATCGTCCGCGATCTGATCTTGGCGAATCAGCCTTTCTTCGCCGAGATCGAGATCGATTTGATCAATCGGCACGAAGGCGGGCACGCCGCCAGGAAACTCACTTCCGAGGTTCTCGGCGGATACGAGCAGGTGTGGTTCTTCGGCATCCTGCAGTCCAACATGCCGGGGGAGCCGGAAAACGAACTCGTGGACGCGGAGGTCGCGGCGCTGCGGGCCTGGATGGACACCGGTGGTGGCGTGCTCATCTCCGGTGACCACTCGAATCCGCGTCCGCCGGGAGCGGATCCGTCACTGCCCGAGTACCTGAACCTGGGGCGGGCTCTGGGGCATCGGGTTCCGCGCGCGGGGGAGCTGCGGGTGTGGAACGACCGGCCGGACGCGAGTATCGAGTTCAGCCACAACACCCACCAGCCGGACCCGTGGGGCAGTGACATCGACAATCCGATCCCGAACGATCTCGATCCGTATCCGCAGGAACTGATCCTGCGAAAGAGGTTCGGCAGGCCGCATCCGTTGTTCCAGGGCAGACGGGGTCCGATCACCATCTTCCCCGACCACATGCACGAAGGGCAGCTGCTCATTCCCGAGCGATTCCCGGCGGACGTGTGGCCGTCGGGGCCGGTGAGCCAGCCGAAGCCCGAGATCGTCGCGCACGGCACCGACAAACGCAACGGGCAGGTCTACGGCGTGTCCAGTGTGTACGACGGGGCGGCCGCCGGGGTCGGGCGGATCGTCGCCGACGCCACGTGGCACCACTACTTCGACATCAACCTGTGGGGTTTCCAGAAAGGCGGTGAGGTGCTCGACCGCCTCACCGAGTACTACGTGAACCTCACCCTGTGGTTGACGCCGAAGCCGGTCAAGATGGAGGTGAACGCGCAGCTGCTGCACTGGCTTTCGCGCAACCTGAGCGTTCGCGCGGTGTTGCCGGAGGGGCTCCGGGTGCCGGGGATCACCGCGGCGGGCCTGATTCGCGAGGTCGGCGGGCAGGGTGTGCTCGACGATCTCGTCTGGCCGCTGGAAGGAACGCCGGTGGTGCCGGCGGAGCTGTTGCTGGGGGCCGTCGTCAAGGAGTCCGTCGCCGCGTTGAGCGGCGGGGACGTCGAGGCGTTCGACACCGTGGGCGTGATCGAACGGGGTCTGCGTGCCGGGGCCGAAGAGTACGCCGCCGAACTGCGAGCAGCGCTCGGCGACGTCGAAGGTTTCGGCGAGCTGATTTCGCAGGGGCTCCGCTGATCTAGCGGATCGTGAAGTACAGGAAGGACCCCTTCATTGCGCTTAGCGCCGTGAAGGGGTCCTTCTTGTACTGGGAAAGGGGTGCGGTGGTTGGCGGAAGCTCGGCCGCGCCACAATCAAAGGTGTCCTCTGTGGACGCTCACGGCCTTGCCTCATTCTTCGAGTAAGCCCGAATCGCCGTTCATGACCCTGCCGGCTGCTCCTGAGGAAGGGGAATAAGGTCGAGTGCGAGGTGGAGCTGGCGCGCCCACCAGCGCACCTGGGCGGCCGAATCGTCCGCCGCGGCGCCGGGGATTCCGGCGCTGCGCCGGAAATCGCTTCCGTACAGGGTCTCCGTGGCCATCGCCTGATGGAGGGCGGCGACGGCGAGGCGGGTGTCGTCGAGTGAGCTGCCAGGTGGCCGAAGCCGGTGCAGGGCCTCGACGACGGGATCGAGCATCCCGCTGCCCGGGTCGCGCCATCCCGCCGCGTGCAGCGCCACCGCCAGCTCGCCGTAGCCGCGCCGGTACAGAGCGTGGAGGGCCTCGACGAACACGAGCAGGTCGGCGTCGTGGTCCAGCCAGCTCGCGAGGAGATCCCGAAGCGCGTCGCGAAGGCGGCGGCCGCCGTGCCGGAGAAGCTCGGCGAGCAGCTTCTCGCGGTTGCCGAAGTGGTGGGCGACGCCGGCGTCGGTCATGCCGACCCGAGCGGCCACGGCTCGCATCTGGACGGCGGCGACGCCGGACTCGCTGAGCAGCGAAGCCGCGGCGTCGAGGATCAGCCGCCGGGCCTCCTCGGGAGACCGTCGTGCTCGGGAGGTCGTCACGGTGGGCATCCTACCTTGATGGGCCAAGGTGGATGCGTTACCTTGAGAGGCCAAGGTAACTGGGGGAGGCCGCCATGACTCGTTTCGTGACCACCGAAATCCGTCTCGACCTGGGTGAAGTGACTCTTCGGGGCACGGAGACCGGCGCCGGTCCGACGGTCCTGTTGCTCCACGCGGGCGGCGAGCGTCGTGAGGTCTGGGTGCCGGTCGCCGCGGTGCTGGCCCGGCGCGGCCTGCGGTCGGTGGCCTTCGACCTGCGTGGTCACGGGGACAGTTCCGGTCGGGCGACCACGCTCCGTGCCCTGGCCGACGACGTCGCCGAGATGGTCCGCCGCCGGCCTGGGCCGATCGTCCTGGTGGGAGCTTCGGTCGGCGGGCTGGCCGCCATCGCCGCCCTCGCGGACCCCGCCGTCGCGAAACGAGCGGGCGGACTCGTGCTCGTCGATGTCGTGCCCGGCCTCGCGCCGGCCCGGGTGCGCTCGTGGCTCGATTTCCACGGGCTCGCCAGCCGCTACACCCGGCTCGTGGAGGACGTCCTCGGATCGGGCTCCGCCCTGCTCGCCACGGCCGGGGCCGTGGACCTGCCCATCCTGGTGGTACACGGCGGACAGGGATCGCCGCTGGCCGAAACCGATGTGCGCAGATTGCGCGCGGCCAACCCCCGGGTCACCGTCGCCCATGTTCCGGCCGCGGGTCACCTCGTCGCGAGAGACGCCCCGGAACAGCTCGCGGACCTCGTCTCGGAGTGGTTGTGTGGCATCGGTCACGGGGCGGTTTCGGCACCTGTGCCGGGCAGGCAAGATCTGCGCTAGAGCGGTCGCGGCGCAGGTGAACGACAAGGTGTGCACGCCGCGCTACCAGTTGGTAACTTATTGTCGGGGCCTCGAAAACCCCATAAGAGACGGCCACATCGCGCTGCCTACAATGTCGGGCATGACCTACAGCGAACCAGCGCGATCAGCTGCCCCCCGCACCGGATCGCCGGCGTCCGCCTCCTCCTCGGCCGTGTTGGCGAGGGGAATCACCATTTATGGCTGCGGACAGGACGAGGCCGCCCTGTTCCGGCAGATGGCACCTCGTTTCGGCATAATGCCGACCATTGTCCAGGAGCCGGTGTCCGAAGCCAATATCGGGCTGGTCTCCGGAAACAGGTGCATCAGCATCGGCCACAAGACCAAGGTCGCGAATTCCCTTCTTCTCGCGCTCGCCGAAGCGGGCGTGAAATACATTTCCACGCGGAGCATCGGTTTCAACCACATCGACGTGGAATACGCGGCGAGTGTCGGTATCACCGTCGGCAACGTCGCCTACTCGCCCGACAGCGTCGCCGACTTCACGCTGATGCTGATGCTGATGGCCGTGCGGAACGCCAAGTCCATCGTCCTCCGCACCGAGGTCCACGACTACCGGCTGGACGCGGTGCGCGGGAAAGAGCTGCGCGATCTGACCGTCGGGGTGGTCGGAACCGGGCGTATCGGTGTCGCGGTCCTCGATCGGCTGCGTGGTTTCGGGTGCCGGGTGCTGGCCTACGACACGGTCCTCACCGCCTCGGCCGAGTACGTCCCGCTCGACGAATTGCTCGAGCAGAGCGACATCGTGACACTGCATGTGCCGCTCAACACGGATACCCATCATCTTCTCGACCGGAAGAACATCGGTCGGCTGAAGGACGGCGCGTACATCATCAACACCGGACGTGGTCCGCTCATCGAAACCGAAGCCCTCATTTCGGCTTTGGAAAGCGGCAAACTGGGCGGCGCGGCGCTGGATGTCCTCGAAGGCGAGGAAGGAATCTTCTACGCCGACTGCCGGAACAAGCCGCTAGAGAGCAAGACGTTGCTGCGGTTGGAAAAGCTGTCGAACGTGCTCATCAGCCCGCATACCGCCTATTACACGGACCATGCGCTGAGTGACACTGTCGAAAACTCCATCATCAATTGTCTCCAATTCGAAAGCGGGAAGTAGTATGGATAGGTTGAAAATCGGAATTCTGTTCGGCGGGCTTTCCGAAGAACATCCTATCTCCATCAAATCTGCGCGCGAGGTCCAGAAGAACCTCGACCTCGAGCAGTACGAGCCGTACTACATCGGGATCACCCAGAGCGGTTCCTGGATGCTCTGCGACGGCCCCGCCGAGGACTGGGAGAGCGGGAACGTCCGCCCGGCCGTGCTGTCGCCGGACCGCGGGGTGCACGGCCTGCTCGTCCTGGACGAGGGCAAGTACGAGACGATCGCCCTCGACGTGGTGCTGCCGGTCCTGCACGGCAAGTTCGGCGAAGACGGTGCGATGCAGGGTCTGCTGGAGATCTCCGGCATCCCCTACGTCGGCTGCGACCTCCCGAGCTCGGTCATGTGCATCGACAAGGCCCTCACCTATTCCGTCGTCCGCGGCGCGGGGATCGCGACGCCGAACTTCCACATCGTCACGCCGGACAACGACGTCGACCCGGATCAGCTGAGCTACCCGGTGTTCGTGAAGCCCGCCCGCTCCGGCTCGTCGTTCGGCGTCAGCAAGGTCTCCGCGAAGGAAGAGCTGCCCGCCGCGCTGGCGGAGGCGCGCCAGTACGACGCGAAGGTCCTGATCGAAGAGGCCGTCGTCGGCAGCGAGATCGGCTGCTCGATCCTGGGCAACGACGAGGACCTGTTCGCGGGCGAGGTCGACCGGGTCGCGCTGACCCACGGCTTCTTCAAGATCCACCAGGAGAAGAGCCCCGAGACCGGCTCCGAGAACTCGAGCTTCATCGTCCCGGCCGACATCCCGGACGAGTCGCGTGACCTCGTCCAGAAGACCGCGAAGGTCATCTACCGCGCGCTGGGCTGCCGCGGCCTCGCGCGAGTGGACCTGTTCCTCAAGGAGGACGGGAGCGTGGTGCTCAACGAGGTCAACACCCTGCCCGGCCTGACCTCGTACAGCCGTTACCCGCGCATGATGGCCGCCGCCGGCCTCTCGCTCGGCGACGTGATCGACCGGCTGGTGAAGCTGACCCTCGCGGGCCGTGCCGGATGAAGGATGATTTCGTCTTCGTGGACGAGGTCGTCTCCGGGATCCGCTGGGACGCCAAGTACGCCACATGGGACAACTTCACCGGCAAACCGGTGGACGGGTACCTGGTGAACCGCGTCGCCGGCACGCGGGCGTTCTGCGCGGCGCTGGAGAAGGCGCGGGACAAGGCCGAAGAACTCGGCTTCGGTCTGCTCCTGTGGGACGGCTACCGCCCGCAGCGCGCCGTGGACCGCTTCATGCGCTGGGCGGAAGAACCCGAAGACGGCCGGAAGAAAGCCAGGCACTACCCGAACATCGAGCGGCCCCAGATGTTCGAACAGGGCTACGTGGCCACCAAGTCGGGTCACAGCCGGGGCAGCACGGTGGACCTGACGCTGTACCACCTGGACACCGGTGAACTCGCCGAGATGGGTGGCGACCACGACCTGATGGACGTCGTCTCGCATCACGGGGCAGCGGGGGTCACGGAGGAAGCGACGAAGAACCGTGAACACCTCCGCGCTGTCATGGAGGGTTCGGGCTTCAACGCGTACGAGTGCGAGTGGTGGCACTACAGCCTGAAGGACGAGCCTTACCCGGACACGTATTTCGATTTCCCGATCGCGTAGGCGAGCCGGCCTGCCACACCGATGCCGCGGGTGCCCCGAGGGGTGCCCGCGGCATTTTTCCGTCCGTCGCGGCGGGGCACGGGGCGCGGTCGGTTCTCTTCGGCCGGTGAGGCGGTCGGCCCGGCGGCGAGGAAGTCGCGTAAGCGACTGTCCAGGTATGCGGTTGGACGCGGAGCTCACGGCTTCCGGACGCCGTTTGGCTTCCCCTTCCGAAGTACATGATGGCCCCCTTCCTTGCGCTGGGCGCAAGGAAGGGGGCCATCATGTACTTCAGGTGGAGGAGGAAGCGCCGCAGGCTGTGAGCAGGTAGTGGAGAGAGGGTCGTCTGGAACGCCGCTCGCTACTCATGGCCCCCGGAATCTGCGCCGCCCGGCCGGTGGCACGGCTTCTGCGCCGGGGTGCCCAGCGCGGCACGTGAGACAAAGGTGCCCGACTCGAGGACACGCCACGTGGTCTCACCCGGTACAACGTCGGATGATTGGGTGACTGTGCCGGCGACGGATCCCGGTGGGCGAGTCATTCCGTCGCCGCCATCCCGAAATTGTCGATGCCGCCGGGTGGTATCGCCTTTCTGTACCGTGAATGGCCGTCCGGTGCACTCCGCGAGGCTCGGGCTTGGACAGTTTTCGTCATTTGGTTGAACGGGTGAGGTCCGCCGGGTTCACCCGAAAGTTCGGCGGCTCGCTCACCTGGGTGATTTCGCGGAGTGCTTCTTCCTGACGGGGCGACGTTGGTTCTGTTCTCGTGGTGTGTCCACGATGCCGGCAATGCCAGGGAGAGCTCGGCGGCCGACCGAAAATGAGAGCCGGGATCGGCCGTTCGTGTGAATAAATGTCGAGGGGTGGCACGAGCCCGGCGTCGGCCGTGCTCGTCTCGATAGGAGAACAGGCCGTACGAATGGCCTAACAAGCCCTGCGAACAGCCTAGCGGCGCCCGCCCGGACAAAGGTGTACGCGGCCGCTTTACTTATGTCCGGCAGGCGCGTCAATACCGGATGCGAAGTTTCGGATATTGATCTTGGCGGCCGTCTCGTCTACGAAAATCACACTGTTTGTCAATTGCCGACATGGATTGTTCATGCCATGCTGCGTTGGTGCGGGCCAACTGGGGCTGACATGGTGCGCGCTTACTGGGGAGGCTTCCATAGATTTCACCCAATGAACCGCTGAGCTGAGGCGGTACGGAGACATAGGATCGAAAACGTCCGAGACCTCGCATCGCGGCGGGTACCGACTTCGTCAGGCTGCACGGATGTCGGCCTGGCCGACCTGGTCGGATCGAGTCGCTGAGCGATCGTCTCGCCTGATCGTCCTCGGGGCGATGGGAGGCTGTCCTTGCGGCTTCGGTAGTTCGTCGGAAAGCGCACCACCGGTCATCTGGAAGACCGTGGGGCGGCCCGCACAGGCGCGGGTCCGCCCGGTGGTGCTCGAGGGATCCTCACCGTCGAGGACACCCCGCCCTGCGGCCGAAGCCGGCGCCGGACGGGTTCATGGTGTCCAACCACCGAAGCCGAGCACTTGGACGGTGGGTCCCTTGCCGTATCGCAAACGTCGATCAAACAAGAGATTCAATGGGGGCTAGGTGGATCCGACGAGAGTTGAACTTTCCGCTCTCCCTGTCGTCGAAATCGAGTTGTCCCGGCTGTCCACCGCGTGTTCGCCACGAACGTCTGGCGAGGATCCGGACCACGTCGAGACACTGCTGTCCGCGGAGTGGGAACTTCCGCCGATTCTCGTTCACCGACCGACGATGCAGGTGGTCGATGGTCTGCACCGGTTGACGGCGGCGCGCGTCAGAGGCGATACGAAGATCCGGGCGAGGTTCATCGACGGCACCGAATCCGACGCCTTCGTCCTCGCCGTGGAAGCGAACATCCGGCATGGTCTGCCGCTTTCCCTCGCGGATCGCAAACGTGCGGCCGTCCAGATCATCGGGACGCATCCGCAGTGGTCCGATCGGCGGGTGGCGTCGGCGACCGGTATCTCCGCCGGCACGGTGGCCGACCTGCGGCGACGCGGAGGCGAAGGCGGAGGAGAGACAAGGGTCGGGCGGGACGGGCGAATCCGTCCTGTCGACGGTTCGGAACGGCGGAAGCTCGCCGCCGAGTTGATCCGCAACGATCCGGGTCTTTCCCTTCGGCAGGTCGCCAAGAAGGTCGGTATCTCGCCGGAGACGGTCCGGGATGTGCGAGCCCGGCTGGAGCGTGGTGAGAGCCCGACCCCGGACGGGACCAGGAAGTTGCGGGCCAAGCCGCATCCGTTGCGGTGGCCGGAACCCGACTTCGAAAGCGCCGTGGACCGGGAACGCCTCGCCGTGCTGGAGCGGCTCAAGGCCGATCCGGCGCTGCGGTTGAGCGAGGTGGGCAGGCTCCTCCTGCGGATGCTGTCCCTGCACTCGATCGACGGGCAGGAGTGGGAGAGGATCTTGCACGGCGTCCCGCCGCATCTGTACGGCGTGATCGCCGGATTCGCGAAGGACCACGCCCGGGTCTGGTCGGAGTTCGCGGGCCGCTTGGAGAACCAGGCGACCGACCTCGCCGCGAGATGAGTCCGTGAAGGCCTCCTCATCGAGGAGGTCTTCACGGTGCACCGCTTAAGGAGCGGAGGTGACCGTGCAAAAGGCACTCGTCGTCGGCACCGGACTGATCGGCACCTCGGTCGCGCTGGCCCTTCGTGAGAAGGGGGTGGCGATCCACCTGTCCGACGTCGACGCGCATGCCGTCCGGCTCGCGGAAGAGCTGGGCGCCGGCCGGGAATGGACCGGCGAGGAAGTGGACCTGGCGGTGATCGCCGTGCCGCCACACCTCGTGGGGGACCGGCTGGCCGAGCTGCAGAAACAGGGTTCCGCGCGGGCTTACACCGACGTGGCCAGTGTCAAGGCCGATCCGATCGCCGACGCGGAGCGGCTCGGATGCGACTTGACCTCTTATGTTCCGGGGCATCCGCTCGCCGGCCGGGAACGGTCCGGCCCGGCCGCGGCCCGCGCCGATCTGTTCCTCGGCCGCCCTTGGGCGCTTTGTCCCCGTCCGGAAACGGATGCGGGCGCGTTGCGGCGGGTGCGGGAACTGGTGTCGCTGTGCGGTGCGGAGGCCGTCATCGTGGGCGCGGGTGACCACGACGCGGCGGTGGCGCTGGTGTCGCACGCCCCGCACGTGGCGGCGTCGGCGGTCGCGGCGAGTCTGGCCGGCGGTGACGACGTCGCGCTGAGCCTGGCGGGGCAGGGCCTGCGGGACGTGACGCGGATCGCCGCCGGCGATCCCGGGCTGTGGCGGAGAATCCTTTCCGGGAACGCGTTTCCGGTCGCCGAGGCGCTCGACCGGATCGCGGCGGATCTCGCCGCGACGGCCTCGGCGCTGCGCTCCGGCGACCTCGACGACGTGACGGATCTGCTGCGGCGTGGTGTGGAAGGACACGGCCGGATCCCCGGCAAACATGGCGGGCCGGTCCGCGATTTCGCGGTGGTCCAGGTGGTGCTGCGGGACAGGCCGGGAGAACTGGCCCGGTTGTTCAACGCCGCGGAGCTGGCGGAGGTCAACATCGAGGACGTCCGGTTGGAGCACTCGACGGGGCTGCCGGTCGGGGTCGCCGAGGTTTCCGTTCGCCAGGAAGACACCGGCAGACTCGCCGAGGCTCTCCGGTTCCATGGCTGGCATGTGCCGCCCGTTCCCGGCGGATGCCGCTGACCCGGCGGCGGGCGACCGCCTGAGTGTCGCTTGTGGACAGTGAAAGGTCCGCTCGACGGCGGTATTCGTCGATCCCGTGGCAGGTGAACCGAACCACTCCAAGTGTTCGCTTCGACCCACTCGTGGACATCGACTCGATTCAGCACGATTGAGATCGCCGACTTGTTCTTCGAGAGGGGTGCCCGCATGGACGCAGTGCTGAACTACGGGGGGGTGAGGAAGAGTGATGACGATCCCGATCCCTGGGAGACCAAGGTTCGTCCCGGGACGGTGCGCCGGGTGCTCACCTACTTCCGCCCGCACATCGGCATGGTCACGCTTTTCGTCCTCGTCGCGGCACTGGAGTCGCTCGTCGTCGTCGCGACCCCGTTGTTGCTGAGGGAACTGGTCGACGTCGGCATCGCCAGGAACGATCCGGGAACCGTGCTCCTGATGGCCTGCCTGACCGCCGCGCTCGCGGTGGCGGGCGCGGCGCTGGCACTGGTGTCGGCCTACATTTCCGGCCGGATCGGGGAAGGGGTCAGCTACGACCTCCGGGTGCAGGCGCTCGATCACGTCCGGCGGCTGCCGATCGCGTTCTTCACCCGCACGCAGACCGGGGTACTGGTCGGCCGGTTGCACACGGACCTGATCATGGCGCAGCAGCATTTCGGCGGTCTGCTGATCGCGGCGACCAGTGCGCTCACCGTCTTCGTGGTGCTGGCCGAACTGATCTATCTGTCGTGGCTCGTCGCCGTCGTCGTACTGGTGCTGGTGCCGCTGTTCCTCCTGCCCTGGATCCGGGTGGGACGGGTGATCCAGCGGCGCGCCGGGCGGCTGATGGAAGCCAACGACGGCCTCGGCGGGCTTCTCCACGAGCGATTCAACGTCCAGGGCGCGATGCTCTCCAAGCTCTTCGGCCGCCCGGACGAGGAGATCGCCGAGTACCGGAAGCGTGCCGGGCGGATCCGCAAGATCGGCGTGAGCCTTTCCGTCTACGGCCGGATGGCCTTCGTGATGATGTCCCTGGTGGCCTCGCTCGCCACGGCGCTCGTCTACGGGATCGGTGGCGAGCTCGTGCTCGCCGGGGCCTTCCAGCTCGGGACGCTGGTCGCCATCGCGACCCTGCTCTCGCGGCTGTTCGGGCCGATCACCCAGTTGTCGGGGATGCAGGAGACCGCGCAGACCGTCGTGGTGAGTTTTTCCCGGATCTTCGAGCTGCTCGACCTGAAGCCGCTGATCGAGGAACGCGAAGACGCGGTCGGGCTCGAGAAGGGCGTGGCACCGGACATCGAGTTCCGGAACGTGGCGTTCCGGTACCCCACCGCGGACGAGGTCTCGCTGGCGTCGCTGGAGCATCTGCGGGCCGACCGGGAACGCGGGGAGATACCGCCGGACGTCCTGCGCGACGTGAGCTTCCACGTGCCCGCCGGCACCCTCACCGCGCTCGTCGGTCCGTCCGGCGCGGGGAAGAGCACCATCACCCACCTGGTCTCCCGGTTGTACGACCCGACCTCCGGCAGCATTCGCGTCGGCGGACAGGATCTGCGGGATCTCACCTTCGATTCGCTGCGCGAAACGGTCGGTGTGGTCAGCCAGGACGCCTACCTCTTCCACAACACGATCCGGGAGAACCTGCTCTACGCCCGCCCGACGGCCACCGAGGACGAGCTGATCGAGGCCTGCCGGGGAGCCCAGATCTGGGATCTCATCGACTCCCTTCCCCAGGGACTGGACACCGTCTCGGGCGATCGCGGCTACCGCATGTCGGGCGGGGAGAAGCAACGACTGGCCATCGCCCGGCTGCTGCTGAAGGCGCCGACGGTCGTCGTACTCGACGAGGCCACCGCTCATCTGGACTCCGAGTCGGAGGCCGCCGTCCAGGCTGCGCTCAAGACCGCCCTGCGCAGCCGGACCTCACTGGTGATCGCCCACCGGTTGTCCACGATCCGTGAGGCCGACCAGATCCTCGTGGTCGACCGCGGCGGGATCCGGGAGCGCGGAACGCACGAGGAGTTGCTGGCCGCGGGCGGTCTTTACGCGGACCTCTATCACACTCAGTTCGCCAAGCCGGAAAGCAACGGCGTCAAGCGCGACGGCAATGGGGCGGCGCCGGCGCATCAGGTGGTTCTTGAAGGAGAACGATGAGTCCCGCAGCGCAGGCCACCACGACCGTGCCGGAGCTGTTCGCCCGCCGCGTGGACCGGACACCCGACGCGGTGGCCGTGGTCGACGGTGACCGGGTGCTGACCTACCGGCGGCTCGACGAACTCGCGGACCGGCTGGCCGGTCGGTTGACCGGCCGGGGTGTGCGCCGCGGCGGACGGGTCGCGGTCATGCTGGACCGCTCGGCGGAGCTGCTGGTGGCGCTGCTCGCCGTTTGGAAGGCGGGTGCGGCGTACGTACCGGTGGACGCCGCCTACCCCCCGCCGCGAGTGGCCTTCATGGTGGCGGACTCGGGCGTGTCCTTGATGGTGTGCTCGGCCGCGACGCGCGACAGCGTGCCGGAAGGGATCGAGGCGATCGAGCCGAACGTCGCGACGGACGACGCGCGCGGAGCGTCGGCGGTCTCGGTGGGGCCGAGGGACTTGGCGTACGTGATGTACACGTCCGGTTCGACGGGCACACCGAAAGGCGTGGCCGTCCCGCACGGCGGCGTCGCGGAGCTGGTCGGCGATCCCGGCTGGGCCGTGGAACCCGGGGACGCGATCCTCATGCACGCGCCGCATTCCTTCGACGCCTCGCTGTTCGAGATCTGGGTGCCGCTGGTGTCGGGCGCCAGGGTGGTGATCGCCGAACCGGGGGCGGTGGATGCCCGGCGCCTCCGGGAGGCGGTCGCGGCCGGGGTGACGCGGGCACATCTGACCGCGGGCAGTTTCCGTGCGGTGGCTGAGGAATCACCGGAATCGTTCGCGGGCCTGGCCGAGGTCCTCACCGGCGGCGACCTGGTACCCGCGCACGCGGTGGAGCGGGTACGGGAGGTGAACCCCCGGACGCGGATCCGGCATCTCTACGGCCCGACGGAGACGACGCTCTGCGCGACCTGGCATCTGCTCGCGCCGGGGG
>Ga0196958_10000483_pt1 | contig 12959 bp, 8 predicted proteins | sample S1v_10metaG_FD_148654 | JGI IMG/M metagenome (GOLD analysis project Ga0196958, IMG submission 148654) | Soil microbial communities from Anza Borrego desert, Southern California, United States - S1+v_10 | ecosystem: Environmental > Terrestrial > Soil > Desert | place: USA: California | collected...
GCCGGCGGCGAGGTCGCGGGGTCGGTGGCGGATCACCGGAACCCGGTGGCCGTCGGGTCCGGCGGCTGCGAGCTCGACGGCCTCGACGCCGTCGACCACCGGGGTGGGTCCGGCGAGACGGCGCGCAGCCGCCAGCGTTCGCCGGCCCTTGATCGAACCGCCAGGGAGGAGCAGCAGGTTCCGCAGCTCCGGCGGCACGTCCCGGTAGGCGGTGACCGCCCGGCCGCCCACGGCGACCCCCGCGAGCGTGGCTGCGGCCGCGGCCCCGAGCGCGCGACGCACTACGGCGTGTCCTCCGTGCGCCAGGCCACGCCCTCGCGGACCAGCCGGGCGGGCACCCCGGCGACGGCGGTGTTGCTGGCGACCTTCTGGCCGCGTACGACGCTGCGCAGGCCGACGACCGCCCCGTCCCCGATGTCCACGTGGCCGGTGAGGACCACGTCGCGACCGAGCCACACGTGCCGGCCGAGGCGGATGTGCGCGCCGTACGGGTTGAGCCTCGCGCCGGTCCCGAGGTCCTCGAGCCGGTGCATGTCGTCGGTCGCGATGTAGACGTTCGCGGCCCACAGCTGACCGCGCTCGGCGACCACGGACCCGCCGTTGCGGGCGTCGATGATCGCGCAGCGGGTCGCGGTGACGTCGCCGTTGAGCACCACCGCGGATCCGCCGCCGCAGTAGACGTCACCGCCGGTCAGCTCGGTGTCGGGTCCGAGGAAGACCGTCGCACCGTCGCCGCCGAGGAGCAGCGATGCGACGTTGTCGGTGCCGGAGCCGAGGACCAGCAACGCGTCGGAGAACGGGTAGAGCGCCAGGGACGCGACCAGGTCGGCCCGGAGCGAGGCGCCGTCGGCCAGGTAGAGCGTGTTCTGGTTGGCCAGCCACCACTCGGGGAGCGGTCCGGTGACCTCCCGCAGCGGGAGCCCGTCGACCGCGTCGACGTCGGCGCCGACGGCGAGCAGCCGCGAGCGGTGCTCCGGGGTGAGTGGCCCGCCTCGGGTCCAGGGCATGGGCAGGAGTCTGCCGCACGCCGGCGCCGGGAACCGCAGGTCCCCGGCGCCGGCCCGGCGGTCAGCGGGTCGTCCCCACCTCCGCCGACCGCCGCTCGAGGTAGCCGTCGCCCCGTCCGGCCCGGTCCTCCTCGCCCTCGGCCAGGAAGAAGGGGACGTGGGTGGTCTCCACCTCGGCCCCGCACTGCGAGGCGTTCAGGTAGACGGTGGGAGCCGTGATCGCCCGCCCCTTCCGGTAGCCGACGTGGGAGCCGGTGCCCGCCTGGTCGAGATCGCGGTTGACCGCGTGCACCGAGCCGGTCATCCACTGGCGCCAGCTCGACAGGCCCTTCCGCTGGCCGAACAGCGAGGGCAGCACCCGCACGGTCCCCTCACCGACCTCCGGTGTCCAGAAGAACCCGTGCGAGAGGAAGCCCTCGTCGGCCATCGGGTGCTTGTCACGGACCTTCCGGTCCATGCCGCCGACGAGCCAGCCGCCCTCGTCCATGCCCAGCACGTCGGACCATCCACCGCCGGGCAGCAGCCCGAGCGCGACGTTGACGTCCGGCTCGGGCCAGTAAGCGGCTTCGAGGTGCAGCGTCTCGGGATCCTCGCCCCACACGATGCCGCCTGAGACCGACCCGTCGTCCTTGATCGCGCGCGGGGCGCCCTCGAGGCCGTGCGGCGTCGCCAGCGTGGTCACGGTGCCGTCGGCTTCCCAGACCACCGGTTCCCAGATGATCCACTGGTCGTTGCCCGGGTAGGTCTCCGTGCTGATGGTGCCGGCTCGGGCGCCGTGGTCGTTGATGCCGGTCGCGCGCGCCTCGATCGCGTCCTCGCTTCCCGGCAGGAGCGTCATCGGCGAGTCCGCGGACTCGAACGCCACGGCATCTGCTCCCTCGTACACCCCGGGATCGGCGCCGCGATCGACCCACCCCACCGCCTCGCCGTCGCTGTTGATCCGGCGGAGCCAGGAGTAGCCGTGGTCGGCTCCGCGCGGTCCGGAGTCGAGGTCGAAGAAGCGCAGCTCCATCGTGGCCAGGTCCTGGACCCACGCGACGACGGTGCCGTCGGAGTAGTTCTCCGAGATCCCGTTCACGAGTCCGTTCGGGGTCAGCTCGAAGGCGACGTCGTGCTCGTAACCGGAGGGCCCGACCCGCACCGGCTCGGCGTCCAGACCACGCCAGACCAGCGCCCGCTGGTGCTCGCCGCCCTTCTTGTCGAAGAGGAACGTGCTGCCGTAGTAGACGGTCTGTCCGTCGACCTGCTCGATGTCCATCAGCCCGCCGTCGTACCCGCCGTGCGGCTGCTCCAGCCGGACCAGCTGGCAGCCGGCCTCGTCCTCGGCGGCGGCAACGGCTTCCGGCGACGCCGTGGCCGTCGGGGCGGTCGCGGCGAGGGTGCCTGCGACGACCGTCGCAGCGATCGGCGCGAGGACCTTGCGTCCGCGGGGTTGTGTCGTACCAGAGACCAACGGTCTCACCTCTTCCGGTGTCGGTGGGCGAGGTCCGCCCGAGTACGACGACCCTCGCCCCCGGCGGTCGCGCCTCGGTCGCGGTGTGGTCGCGACCCGGTCAGTCGCGGTCGCAGGCAACCGTGTCGCGGGCGTCGGCGTCCGGCAGCAGCACCGCGACCTCGTCCGTCGTGAGGTCGCGGTTGGCGGCGGCGCAGGCAGCCGCCACCCAGTCCTCCGGCCGCACCCCGATCCGGGTGGCCGTGCCGTCCTCGAAGGCCACCTCCAGCGCTGAGGAGTCCTCCTCGAACGCGAGGTAGCCGAACCACCTGTCGTCGGTGACCGGCAGGCCGTAGGGCCGCCAGGTGGCGACGTCCCACAGCGTGGTGTCCCCGTCCGACCCGAGGGTTGCGGCAACGCGGCCGTCCGGGCTGACCTCGACGTCGATCACCCAGCCCCCGGTGATCAGCCGCCGAGGGGCGGCGGATCGCAGGTCGTCACCGTCCAGGACGTGCAGCCAGCCCCGCGCCGAGCCGACCACCAGCTCCTCGGAGTCGGGCGTCCAGCCGGCCGAGAGCGGATTGAGGCCGTATCCGGGATCGATCTCGCGGGTCGCCAGGGTCTCGCCCGTGCCGAGGTCGACGACGACGACCGCGTCGGTGCGCAGCAGCGCAGCCCGCCGGCCGTCGGGCGCGACCTCCACCAGCGCGGTGCCCTCGCTCGACGCGAACACATCCAGCGGCCGCGCGTCGTGGACCTGCCCGAGCACGAGGGTGTCCAGGTCCAGGACGGCCCAGTGCGCGGGACCGGCCACCACCGCACTGGCTCCGTCGGGGGTGCTGCTCACGCCGAGCACCGGCCACGGAGTGTCGACGACGCCGCGCACGCGGCGGGTCCGGGTGTCCCACAGGACCACGTGACCCTTGTCCTCGACCGGCCCGTCCTTCCAGCGCAGCATCCCGGCGAGCGCGAGCCGACCGTCGGGCGTGAGCTCGGTGGCGCCCGCCAGGCATTCGCAGTCCTCCAGACCGGTGAGGGGCAGCGGCCGCCCCCGGACATCACCAGGCGCACTGAGGTACGCCTCGCTTGGCGCGAACTGCTGCCACTTCAGCCAGATCGACACGCCGGCGGTCCGCTCCCCCGCGTGCGGGGCGTCGGCGGTGCGCCGGGTGCCGATCACGCCCTGCTCGCCGCTCGGGTCGAAGGCGACAGCGCGGCCGTCCCGGCCGGCGGTCCAGAGGAGCTCGCTGCGTGGACCGGCGTACGCAAGACCCAGCACGGTTCCGCTGTGGCCTTCTACCGCCCGTAGGGGCGCCGCGCTGCGACCGTCCCTGAGGAGCACCTGCTCGTCCACCGCCAGGGCGAGGGAGCGACCGTCGGGCGCGAACGCCGCCTCGCCGACGGAACCACCGACCGGCCAGCGACGGGAGACCGGTCGCAGCGTGCGCGGGTCGGCCAGCGCGACCACGGGGTCGTCCTCGTCCCCGAGGCTCACCAGCACCCGGTCACCCGACGGGGACGCAGTGACGATCCGCGACTCCCCGTGCAACGCGGTGGCCCGACCGGACCGCAGGTCCAGGCGCACCGCGGCCCCGGCCTCCGACGGGCCGGTGGTCACGGTGCCGTCAGGGAGGGCGACGAGCGTCTGGGTGTCGGCAACGCGGTGGCCCCACGGGACGACCCCGGTGATCCGACCACTGTCCGAGGCGGTGAAGACATGGGTATCGCTGGCGAACACCAGCTCTTCGGGCGAGGTCCATCCGAGGCCGTACCAGATCCACGGCGCGGCCCTCTCGCCCGCGCGCGCCGTGGCCTCGTCCTCGTCGATGCGCCACCGGCGATGTCCGTCGCGCACGTCGAGCAGCTCCACCCCACCGCCGTCCTCGGTGAGGACAGTGACCGCGACGGTGCTTCCGTCCGGACCGGGTGCGATCGCTCCCACCTGTCCGCCGACGTCCCGCTCCCACAGCTGCTCGCCGGTGGTGGCGTCCAGTGCGCGGAGGACCGGGCGGTTCTCGCTGACCAGCACCGTCCGGCCGTCGGGGGTGGCGCCGATCCGCAGGAACCGTTCGGGCGTGCGGTAGGAGGTGACCACGTCGGGCTGGCGCGCGAGCAAGGTGAGGAGAGCGCCGTACGTCTCCGGGCTCTGCTCGAGACGGGTGGCCTCCACCGCGGCGAGCAGCGCCAGGTCGGGGTACTCGATGCTGAGCGCGCTCGCGGCGAGCCGCTTCGCCTCGGCGGCGAGCGCGGACCGCTCGGCCTCCTCGGCGGCGTCCGTGGCACGACCGCGCGCGACCAACGCGAGGAGACCGGCGACGAGCGACACGACCAGCAGCAGGCCGACCCCGCCCAGGAGGGTGCGGAGCCGGCGGTTCTGGCGGCGCTCGGTCGCGACCTGTCGCTCCGCGGCCTCGTGCGCCTCCGCCGCGGCCGCGCGGCTCGTCTCGAGGAACGTGCGCTCGGTCTCGGTGAGCTCCTCGGGCCGGGCGGCCGCGGCACCGAGTCCCGCTTCCAGGCGGGGACCGCGCCACAGCAGGGCGGGGTCGCGACCCTCCGCCTCCCACTCGGCCGCGGCGACCGCCAGGCGGCGTTGGATCGCGCGGCCGGCGGCGTCCTCGGCGAGCCAGGCCCGCAGTCGCGGCCACTCCCGGAAAAGAGCCTCGTGGGCGACCTCGACGTGGTCGCCGGCCCGGGTCACGAGCCGGGCGCTGGTGAGGGCCTCGAGGACCTCGTGGACATGGGGCAGGTCGAGCCCGGTCAGCTCAGCGACCGCGACCCGCCGCCGGACGACCTGGTCGCCCTCGCCAGGTCCGGTGAGCCGGAGCAGCACCTGCCGGGCAACGGCCTGGTGGTCGCCGTCGAGACGGCGCCAGGCGTCCTCGGCGAGGTGCGCGATCGCGCCGTCGACGCCCCCGAGCGCGACGTAGTCGCCGAAGGTCAGCCGGCGGCCGGAGCGGGCCTGCCAGAGCTGGGCGAGCGCCGTCGAGAGGAGCGGGAGCACTCCCGGCTCCTCCCCGGCGTCGGCGACGATCGCGTCGACCAGCCCGTCGTCGAGCTCGAGTCCGGCGGCGGCCGCGGGGCGCTCGACGGCGCGGCGCACGTCGTCGCGCGTCGGCGCACCGACCAGGACCGCGTCCTCGGCGACCAGCTCCGCCAGGTCCGGGTGGTCCGCCAGCCGGTCGAGGTAGTCGGCGCGCAGCACGAGCAGCAGGGTCGTCGGGCTGGCGTCGTCAGCAGCGAGGTCGGCGAGGGTGTCGAGGAAGGTCGCCTGCTCGCCGGAATCGGCGCACTCGGTCCAGAGCTCCTCGAGCTGGTCGACGACCAGCACCACCCGGTCCCCGCCGGTGGTGGCCGGTGAGCGCACCAGTCGCTCCAGCACCGCCCCGGGGTCGGGGCGGCGGGCTCCCAGGACCTGTTGGGTCAGCTCGCGCAACGGGTGCACTCCCGGGCGCATCACGATCGTCTCCCAGCCGGCGCTGCCGGGCAGCTGGTCGTCGGCGAGCGCGCCGAGCAGGCCGGCCCGGACCAGTGAGGACTTCCCGCTGCCCGAGGCACCAGCGACCATCACGCACCGCGAGACGGCCGCGCGGGCGACGAGCTCGGCGACCAGGCGCTCGCGGCCGGCGAACCAGGCGCTGTCGGCGACGTCGTACGACGTGAGCCCCGGCCAGGGGCACCGGTCCGGGTCCGGCCTGCCGGGCGGGTCGGCGGCGCGGAGGTCCAGCACGCCGGCAGCGAGGCGCTCCCGGGCAGCGTGCAGCGACGCGCGAGAGCTGCCGGCCTCGACCGTCGCGGCGCCCACCTCGGCGGCGGCGCGGGCGCGCACCAGGCCGACTGCGGCGGCGTGCGCGCGGGCCGGCCACCCGTCGGACGCCTCGAGCACCCGGTCCGTCGCCTCGTCGAGGTCATCGTGGACGTGGTCCGCGACGAGCTCGCGGAGGGAAGCGCGGTCCAGGGGTCCGAGCTCGAGCTCGACGCTCGCGGTCGGCGCCTCCTCCCGCGGTCCGGCCACCACCACGGTCATGGGGGTGCCCCTTGGGGGGGCCGGGTCCGGCAGCCGGTCCAGCACGACGAGGTCGGCGCCGCCGACCGGTGGGGACGATGACCCTGGGCCGACGTACGCGACCTTGGCGCCCCCGTCGGTCACCTCCTGCGCCAGCGCACCGACCAGCCGGCGCGCGCCGGCGCCCCCGCGGGCGCGGACGACGACCACCTGCGGCTCGCTGGCCGACCGCTGCCAGGCGTCGCGCAGTACCACCAGCTCGCGCTCGCGCCCCCGCAGCGGCGTCATGTCGGACAGCTCGGGCGGCAGCACCGGCCCGGACGGTGGCCCTGCCAGCGTTGGATCCTGGGCGAGGACCCGGGCCTGCAGCGACCTGAGCTCCGGACCGGGGTCGATCCCGAGCTCGTCGGCGAGGTGGGTGCGGGCGCGCTCGTAGGCGCCGAGCGCGTCCGCCTGGCGCCCCTCCCGGTAGAGCCCGGTGACCAGCAACGCCCACAGCCGCTCCCGCAGCGGGTGCTCGGCGACCAGGCGCTGCAGCTCGGCAACCGCGGCGCGGGCACGCCCTGAGCCCAGCTGCAGCTCGCACCGGTCCGCGAGCGCATCGAGCCGCATCTCCTCCAAGCGGGTCGCCTCCGCGCCCAGGACCCCGCCGTCCGCGAGCCCTGCGTACGCCGGGCCACGCCACAGCTCCAGCGCCTCGTCGAGCAGCTCGAGCCGCTCTCGGACCGGACCATCCTCGGCGCGGGCGAGCAGTCGCTCGAACCGGCGGAAGTCCAGCTGCTCAGGTTCCGCAGCGAGGCGGTAACCACCGCCCTCGGTGAGCAATACCGCCGGCGCGCCGGCCCGGTCCGGCTCGAGCGTGTTGCGTAACCGGAGGACATAGGTCTGGAGCGACTTGGTGGCGGTACGGGGCGGGTCCTCGCCCCACAAGGCTTCCACCAGGTCCGTGACCGGGACGGTCGAACCGGCACGGGCAACGAGGTGCGCGAGCAGGAGCCGCTCCTTCGCGCCCCTGATCTCCCGCTGGCCGGCGGGCAGGTCGACCCGCAGCGGTCCGAGCACCGCGAACCTCACCGGGTCACCGTAGGGGCTCCGCTCCACCTCCGACCTCCGTTTCCGCCAACCGTTGCGGCAGCCTGCTCCCTCGTGGTCGCGGCCGGGTCGCCGTCCGGTCGCACACACTCGTCGAGACCGACGGGGCGCTCGTGGATCCCCCGACGCGCTGCCCCCGGTGAGCACATAGGCTGGCCCGCGCCCTCGAGAGAAGGACGATGCCTGTGCCTATCCTGGACGTGAAGCTCGCGGAGACCTACGACGAGGTGCTGCGGCGCAACCCCGCCGAGACCGAGTTCCACCAGGCCGTGCGGGAGATCCTGGCGAGCCTCGGCCCGGTGGTCAGCAAGCACCCGGAGTACACCGACGCCGCGGTGATCAGACGGGTCTGCGAGCCCGAGCGCCAGATCATCTTCCGGGTCCCGTGGGTCGACGACGCAGGCAACGTCCAGATCAACCGCGGCTTCCGGGTGGAGTTCAACTCGGCGCTGGGTCCCTACAAGGGCGGCCTGCGGTTCCACCCCTCGGTCAACCTGGGCATCGTCAAGTTCCTGGGGTTCGAGCAGATCTTCAAGAACTCGTTGACCGGGATGCCGATCGGCGGCGGCAAGGGCGGCTCCGACTTCGATCCGAAGGACCGCTCGGACGGCGAGGTGATGCGGTTCTGCCAGGCGTTCATGACCGAGCTCTACCGGCACATCGGTGAGTACACCGACGTCCCGGCGGGCGACATCGGGGTCGGCGGACGCGAGATCGGCTACCTGTTCGGCCAGTACAAGCGGATCACGAACCGGTACGAGTCCGGGGTCCTGACCGGCAAGGGGCTCACGTGGGGCGGCTCCCAGGTGCGGACCGAGGCAACGGGCTATGGCACCGTGCTGTTCGTCCACGAGGCGCTCCGTGCCCGCAACGAGTCCCTCGACGGCCGCACGGTCGTGGTCTCCGGCTCCGGGAACGTGGCGATCTACGCGGTCGAGAAGGTCCAGCAGCTCGGCGGCAGGGTCGTCGCGTGCTCGGACTCCGGGGGCTACGTCGTCGACGAGGCCGGTGTCGACCTCGACCTGCTGAAGGAGGTCAAGGAGGTCCGTCGCGGTCGGATCTCCGAGTACGCCGACCTCCGCGGCGGGGCCGCCCGCTTCGTCGAGGCCGGTTCGGTCTGGGACGTACCCTGCGACGTCGCCCTGCCCTGCGCCACGCAGAACGAGCTCGACGCCGACGCCGCGGAGCAGCTGGTCCGCAACGGGTGCATCGCGGTCGCGGAGGGCGCGAACATGCCGTGCACGCCGGAGGCGGTCCGGGTCTTCACCGACGCCAAGGTGGTGTTCGCCCCCGGCAAGGCGGCCAACGCCGGCGGCGTGGCGACCAGCGCCCTGGAGATGCAGCAGAACGCCTCACGTGACTCCTGGACCTTCGACCACACCGAGGTCCGGCTCGCGGAGATCATGCGTGGCATCCACGACCGCTGCCTGGAGACGGCCGAGGAGTACGGCACCCCCGGGGACTACGTGGCCGGGGCCAACATCGCCGGCTTCATCCAGGTCGCCGACGCGATGCTGGCTCTCGGCGTGATCTGAGCCGGGCCCGAACGGCCATGGCCAGGCCCGTGGTCAGGATCGCGGGAGAACGGTGAGGACGCGTTGGGTGTGGGTGCGGAACTCCTGGACGAACTCCGCCAGGAAGGCCCGCAGGGACTCGTCGCTGACCTCTCCGTCGTCGGTGATGTCGCCCGGCCCGAGCTTGATGTAGGCCTCGGGCGCGGTCATCTGGCGGGCGTTGCAGAAGCTGAGGACCCCGCGCAGGCTCTGCTGCGCGAGCGCGGTGCCGATCTGACCGGGCGAGGCGCCGATCACCGCTGCCGGCACATGGTGGAAGGAATTCTGACCCCAGGGTCGTGACGCCCAGTCGATCGCGTTCTTCAGCGCGCCGGGGATCGACCGGTTGTACTCGGGCGTCACGAACAGGACCGCGTCGGAGGCCGCGATCGCGTCCTTGAGCGCTATCGCCTCCGGCGGGTAGGACTGGTCGTGGTCCGGGCTGTAGAGCGGGAGATCGCCGATCGGGATCTCGGTGAACTCCATGTCGTCGGGCGCGAGCCGGATCAGAGCCCTGCTCAGTGTGCGGTTGATCGACGTGGACGAGAGGCTCCCCACGAAGTAGCCGATCCGGTACGTGGTCATGACGTCACCTGTTCCGTGCGGGAGGACGAAGCAGGAGCAGTACCCCGCCCTCGGTACGCCAGCCTCGGACGGGTCCCGTAAATCCGCGGACGACACCCCGTGGCCGCGGGTAGCGTCGTGCCCTGCAGACTCCGATCCCGTAGGACCCCCCATGAGCAACAAGACCGACCCCTTCGGCCCGTACCGCACGCCCGACGAGCTGGCGAAGGGCAAGCGGCGCGCGGTGATCAACTTCCTGGTCGCCGCCGTCGCCCTCGCGATGTCCGTCGTCGCCAACCGCGCCGTCGGCGACGACCGATTGGTCAGCACCTACCTGCTGGCGGGCGGGCTGTACCTGGTCGCCGGGATCGGTCCGGCGATCCGCGCGTCGCGCACGCCGGAGTTCGAGCGCGTCGACTGATCGACCACTTGCCTCGCTAGGGGCCGAGCAGGTCGACGAGCTGCCGGTGGAGCAGCGGGACGTGGTGCTCGGCCTCGGGCTTCATCAGCACGCTGCGCAGGATCCGGCCGCGCTCGACGTCGGCCCGGACCGCGTGGCCCCGCGCTGCCATCGTCGCGGCGTCGACCGTGTAGGTCGCCACGTAGAGCGCCTCGGTGGGTGGCCGCTCCATGCCACCGGAGAAGACCGCGGCGCTCGAGCGGTCGACCTCCGACAGGAGGTCGTGGGTCGGGAAGTAGCCGAGGATGTCGAGCTGCGGCGGCTGGAAGAGCGTCAGCCGGTCCTCCGCCTCGATCCGGCCCGCCCAGTCCAGGGCGGCCCGCCGGACCGGGCGGAGCACGGCCCCGAGCCCGTCGGAAGTGAGCGGGAGCAGCCGGAGGGTCAGCCACAGCGCGGCCGCGGCCGCTCCAGCGCGCGAGCACTCGAGCGAGATCTCGCCCAGGTGCAGGTCGTCGGATGTGAAGTACGTGTACGGCGACTCGTGCAGGTAATGGGCGGCGACGCCGGGGTCGCGGAAGAGCACGGCGCCGCAGCCGTACGGCTGGAGCCCGTGCTTGTGGGGGTCGATGACGACGGAGTCGCACCCGGCGATCGCCGCGAACGGGGCCGCCGCGACCCCGTCGGCCGTGTCGTCGGCGATCAGGCGGAAGAAGCCGCCGTACGCCGCGTCCACGTGCACCCGGGCACCGTGCTCGTGCGCCAGCCGCAGGATCTCGTGGACCGGGTCGACGGCCCCCAGCCCGGTGGTGCCCGCGGTCGCGACCACGGTGCCCACCCGATCGGAGCGCAGCAGGTCCTCGAGCGCCTCGAGGTCCATCGTGCCGTCCGCCGCGGTCGGGACCACGACGCCCTCGACGCCGAGCAGGTGCAGCATCCGGGAGTGCGTGTAGTGCGCCTCGGCGCTGAAGGCCACCGCCTTGCCCGGGTGGGTCTCCCGGGCGACGTAGAGTGCCTCGAGGTTCGCGATCGTCCCGCTGCTCGTCAGGTGGCCGAGGTGCTCCTCGAACCCGAACATCGCGGCCAGCTGCGCGACCGCCTCCTTCTCCATCGCCGCGGTCGCCGGCCCGCCGTCGAGGGCGTGGTTGTTGGGGTTCACGAGCATGGCCGTGACGTAGCCGATCACCGCGGCAGGGTGCGGCGGCTTGAGCATCTGGCCGACGTAGCGCGGGTGGTGGAACGGGTAGTTGTCCCGGAGCCGCGCGCGCAGCTCGGCGCAGGCGTCCTCCAGCGCCGGCAGGTCGACGTCCTGGGAGGGATGCGACGCGAAATCGCCGTACTCCCCCATCCAGGACGCCATCTCGCCCACCGCGCGTCGCAGCTGCTCCCCCAGCAGGCCGGCGCCGTCGGGGCCGGCGCGGAGGACGCCGGAGCCGGGCTGGGGACGATCGGTCATGGCGGAACCGTAGCCACACCCCCGGGAAGTGGGTAACGGACCGAGATGCCGGACGACGACGTGCGCGTAGAGCCGTTCATCCACCTGGTCGACGTGACCCACGAGTGCGCGCTGGTCGCGTGGGGTGCGTTCCACTTCGTCCGCGACCGGGACCGCGAGCGATGGGAGATCGTGGACGACTCCGACCTCGAGGCGCGCTTCGGCCGCCACACCTGCATCGGTCACGACGCCGAGCCGTTCGGCGCGGCGGTCGTGGAGGTGCTCGACGGGGACGGCGAGGTGGTCGCGTCAGCGACCGCCGACGACCGGACCTGGGTGTGGGTCGAGGGGCTCTCCGCGGACACCGAGTACCACTACCGCGTGCTGGTCGAGGGTGAGGAGTGGGCCGCGGGCGAGCGGTGGGACTGGGTGGAGGACGCCCGCGGCGGCTACGACCTGGCGCCCGCCGGCCGCTCCTACGACCTGCGGTTCCACACCTTCCCGGCACCCTCGGCGGCGACCCCCCGGCACCGGTTCGCCGCGCTGGGCGACTACGGCGTGGGCATCCGCTCCGACTCGGAGTCGAGCCGCCGGCAGCGGCGGGTGGCCGACGTGCTCGACCGGCTGGTGGCCCGGGACTCGATCAGGTACGTCGTCTCGTTGGGCGACAACATCTACCAGGGCGAGCTCGGCGCGGTCGACGACGAGAGCGGCGGCGAGGACGACGACTGGTACTCCAGCTTCTTCCAGCCCTACCGCTACGCGCTCGCGCGGGTGCCGTTCTTCCCCGCGATCGGCAACCACGACACCACCGACACCGAGGGTGCGGACGACCGCGCACAGATGGAGGACAACTTCCACCTCGCCGCGCGGTTCCGGTCCTCGGGCCGCGACTGCATCGGACCGGGGCTGTTCTACCGGGTGCCGTACGGCGCCGACCTCGAGCTGGTCTGCATCGACACCTCGCAGGACCCGGAGGAGGACGTCCACCGGCACTTCGAGGCGGACCGCCAGCTCGCTTGGCTCGGCGAGGTGTTCAAGGCGCCGGACGTCCGGTGGCGGATCCCGTTCTCCCACCACCCGGTCTACTGCGCCGGACCCACCCACGAGGACGACGCGGAGATGATCGAGCACCTCGTCCCGCTGTTCGACCGGGCCGACGTGCGGCTGGTGCTCGCCGGGCACGAGCACAACTTCCAGCTCGGGCGGGTCGACCGCCGGACCTACGTGGTCTCCGGGTCCGGCGGGAAGGTCCGCGAGGACCCGCCGCCCCGGCTGGGTGGGACCGGCGCCGACCTCTGGGCGGCGCACTCCCACCTGCTCCTGGTGGAGGTGGAACGCGAGCGGGCCGTGCTGACGCCGGTCTCGGGACTGCTCGCCGACGGCCGGCTGCACCCGATGACCGCGCTCGACGCGGACGGCCGGGTGGCGCGGCCGCCGTACGTGGTCGACGCGCTCAGGTGATCTCGGGCAGGT
>Ga0196958_10000484_pt1 | contig 12933 bp, 5 predicted proteins | sample S1v_10metaG_FD_148654 | JGI IMG/M metagenome (GOLD analysis project Ga0196958, IMG submission 148654) | Soil microbial communities from Anza Borrego desert, Southern California, United States - S1+v_10 | ecosystem: Environmental > Terrestrial > Soil > Desert | place: USA: California | collected...
CCAGGATCAGGACCGCCAGCGATCGCCAGAGGGCGGGCATCCTCACCGCCTACCTCCCTTGCCTTTTTTCGGCCGGCGCTCCTGGCCTCTCTTCTCCTTCTTCTTGTTGCACTGGCCGCGTAGTTTCGCCGTGAAGACGGCACCGATGTTGTTCTGGCCGATCGCTTTCACGTTCGACACCGGCGGCTTGTCGCAGATGTCGGCGGAGTTGACCAGCAGGCCCCGTTTGCCGCCAAAGAGGGTCATCGTGAAGCGGTCGATCGGCTGGTCGGGTAGCTCGCTGAAGAAGGCTTTGATGCCGCCCTTTTTCCCGGGCCCGATCTTTCCCTGGAGGACGATGTGGACCGAGCCGCTGTAGAGGTCGGCGACGAGATCCGGCAGGGCGCCGCTGGAGGAGCGCAAGTAGACGTTGCCGCGCAGCGGCTCGTCGAGCAGCGGGGTGTAGGCGACGGCGGACCCGTAGACGGAGTCGGCAGGACAGGCGCGGGCGGCGAACTGGACGCGGGTGCAGATGCTGCGGATGTGCTCCTGGGCGAGGAACTGCTGCCGCGGGATCACGACTTCGATGTCCTTGAGGTTCGAGTCGTTCGGCCCCCGTGCCGCGAAGGTGACCCGGAGCTGCGGGTAGTCGCCGCGGCGGGTGCCGCCGCGGAGGCGGACGCCGAGCCGGGGCTGGAAGCCGAGGATGCGGCAGTTGAGCAGCTGGAAGTGGTTGGAGGGGGTGGCGACGGAGTCGTCGCCGCGGTCACCGAAGTTGGCGCCGGAGCCGGTCACGACCGAGCCGAGGCGGGAGGCCTCGCAGCTGGAGGGGTTGTGGGTGAATTCGGGCCGATCGACGTAGACGCGGATGTCGCGCAGGTGCAGCACGACCCCGTCGAGGATGTGCGGAATCGGGTCCGAGGCGCTCGAGTCGATCTGCAGCTGGGCCGTGCGCGGGTCGATCTGGAAGGCCGACCGGATCACGATCGTGCCGAGGTCGAAGGGCCCGATCGTCGCCGGGTTGATCGTCACGAGCGAGAGCGGGGCGCCGTTGTAGGGACCGGCCAGGTAGACCTTCCCTTCGGTGTAGGTGAGGGCCGAGCCGACGCCGTAGCCGGTGAGGGTGCGCCCCACCTGGCTCGCTGACGGACAGGAGGGAGTCGCCGCCTCCGCCGAGCCGCGCCTGCCGCGCGCCGCCGCGATCGCGGCCTCCGAGCAGCGGGCGACACCGGCCAGCTTCCCGGTCACCCCCTTCGGCAGCAGCAGCGAGTAGGAGGTGATCTCCTGCTCGGTGTCCTGGCGGGTGATGTTGACGAAGTAGGGCGTGAAGGCGTTGACGTTGGAGTTGACCGCGCCCGAGGCGACCTTCGGCTCGAAGGGCGGGGTGCCGGAGGGGCACGGGCCGCCGCCGATGCCGGTTTTCAGCAGCGTGTAGCTGACCGCGTTATAGGGCAAGCCGCTGCCCCAGGGGACGATGTTCATCTGCGTCGGCATGTAGCCGCAGCGCGGCGGGGTGATCAGGAACGAGCGCTGGCCCGACCGGAAGCCGATTTCCAGTTCCGTGTACGGAATCTGGGGCAGGCCGTCGAAGCTCGCGGTGAGGGTGCCGTCGGCGGGGTTGGGCACGAGCTTCCCGGCCAGCCTCACCATCACCCCGCGCTGGGGCGCCTTGGCGACCAGGTAGATCGCGATCAGGCCGTCGAAGGGGTTCTCCGCGCCCGGGGCCGCGGTGCCCGGATCATCCGGCTGGGCGAGGTAGACGGAGCCGTTCATCACGTCGTCGAAGATCGGCGTGCGCACCCGCATGAACCCGATCTTGGCGTCGTTGGGGCAGCCGTTGCCCTGGCCGTTGGTGGCGGTCTCGGCCGCGAACCCGGCGGGGGTGCAGACCCCGAGGCCGGCGCCGACCGAGGGATTCAGCGTCGTTCCCTCCGGCAGCCCGATCGTCGCCGTCTTCGGCGGCGTCGCGTTGGTGTACGCGGGATCGGCGAGCCGTTTGTGGTCGACGTCGAGGCGGAAGACGAAGCCGCTGGCCGAGGACGCTTTCGTGTTGTCGAGATGGCCAACCGCTTCGGGGTTGAACTGGAGGTACTGGCAGGTCATCTCCGCCGGCTGCCCGCCGGCGGTGCGGTTGACGGCGCTCCTGCTCACCGCGCCGGGCTGCTGCCAGGACGTGACGGTCGCGGTGAAGGAGAGGGGGCCGGAGCACTTCGGCGGCAGGCTCAGGTAGGCGCGCGGCGGGAAGGCATTGGGTTCGCCGACCGCGCATTTGGCCCAGGGGAAGGTGGGCTCGGCCTCGTTCAGGCAATTGCCGCGTTCGCCGTTGTGGGAAGCCGCCCAGGGGGTGCCCCAGAGGTTCAGCTCGAGCCCGTGGAGGCCGAGCAGCTGGGGGACGTTCTCGACGTTGAAAACGAGGTCGTAGGACCCCTCGTCCCTCGCCACCAGCCGGACGCCGATCGCGATCGGCGCGCCGTACGGCGAGAACCCGAACTGGGCCACGGCCCCCGGCGGCGGCTCCAGGTTGAAGAGGCCGAAGGTCCGCTCGCCGGCGCTGGTCCGCACCAGCACGGTGCCGATCTGGCTGTCGTTGGGACAGCTCTCGCCGGACCGGGACTGCCCGTAGGGCGAGAGGCGGGGAGTGTTGAACTGCGCCTGCCGGCAGACCCCCATCACTTTGGGGTTGACGATCAGCCCGGTGGGGACGTCGATGCGGAGGTTGCGCAGGTCGCCGTCGGGGAAGACGGCGCCGGGCTGCCCCTCGAATTCGCCCGCCTGGTTGAACCCGAACGCGAAGGAGAGCTGGTAGGGGTGCGATCCCGCCACGGTCGCCGCCTCGCCGTCGGTTTTGACCGCGGCGTCGAAGCCTTCGGCGCCCGGCCGGAAGCCGAACCCGGCGGTGGTCTGGAAGCTGCTCGCGGTACCGGCGCCGCTGGTGCCGGTGGCGGTGCCGTCGGAGTTGGTCGCGACGAGCCGGAAGTAGTAGGTCGTGTTGGGCGTCAGGCCGGAGATCGCCGCCCGCGCGGCTTCCTCGCCGGAGCCCGAGCCGGCCGGGGCGGCCGGCGTTCTGACGGCGCCGGCGAAGGAGGGCTGGGTGCCGTATTCGAAGTAGTAGGTGGTGGGCAGACCGGCCGGGTCCACCCCTCCCTTCAGCAGCGCCGAGATCCCCTGGACGTTGGTCGCCTCGACCGGGCCGAGGGTGGGAGCCGCGGCACGCGCGGTGCCGCCGAGCAGCGCCAGCAGGCAAAGCGCGAGCAGCGCCGCGACGCCGAGCCGCCTCTTCATCGCCGGCCTCCGCGCTCGCCGCCTTGGCGAGGCTGACGCTTCTTGCCGGCTTTCTCGACGCAGCGGCCCTTGCGCTTCACGAAGCCTTTGCGGCACGACTGCCCGCCCTTCTTGACGCAGAGGCCTTTGCGCTTCACGTAACCCTTGCGGCAGTACTTGCGGTAGGTGACCGCCGGGTTGCCGAGGCCCTCCCGGAGGGTCGCCAGGCTGGGGTCGAGCGGCGCGGTCGGCAGGAGCTGGCAGGCGTCGCCTTCGCAGGGGATCGAGGTCGGCGGCGTCGGGAAGCCGCCGTCGACGCGCGCGTCGTAGAGGTCGATCGCGCCCCGGTCGGCTCCCACCAGCGAGGCTTCGGTGAGGAAGTAGACGTCGGTTCCGTCGGCGGAGGCGTCGGCGAAGGTGGCGCCCTCCGACGAGGGCCCGCTGGAGACGATGCCGACGCAGCCACCGGAGGCCACGCAGGTGCCTTCGCCCTGGGCCTCCCACTCGTAGACGTCGGGGATGCCGGCGCCGGTGCCCGGTTTGCTGTTGCCGTCGGTGATGACGAGCGCGTCCGCCGAGTCGAAGAAGACCCGCCGTCCGTTGGCGGACAGCGCCCGCGGCTTGTAGGAGGCGACGGAACCCGGAGCCGTGCCGTTGGCGACCGCGCCCGGGATCGTCGAGGGACCGATCGGGCGTTTGCCCTGCGGGTGGCAGGAGACGCAGGTGAGTTTGCCCGCGGCCCCGTCGTAGAGGAAGACCTGCGAATCGGGCAGGCCGGTGTATTTGTCGAGGTTGTCGTATCCCGTCAGCGATTCGGTCGAGACGAAGAGCAGCTTCGTGCCGTCGGCGCTGACGCGGGCGCGCCCGGTCGCCGGCGGATACGTGCTCGGGTCGGCGGCGGCGACGCCCGGGGCGACCGTGGTCGTCGAGCCGCCGCTCCACCGCCGCAGCCCGCCGCCGTCCTGGAAGTAGACGGTCGCGCCGCTCGAGGAGGCGCCGAGGACGCCGAGGACGCCGCCGCCCGGCGTCAGGTCGGTGCTGCTCCCGCCCGCGTAGCGCCAGAGGTGCCCCGACTCGGTGTAGAAGGCGACGGAGCCGTCGGCCGAGGCGGCCTCGAAGGTGCCGGCGCCCCCGGCCGCGAGATCCACCTGAGAGCTCGAGCCGCCCTCCCAGCGGTAGAGGTCGCCGCTGTCGTCCCGCCAGTAGATGCGGGAACCGCCAGCGGAGATGGCGCCGGCCTGCGCGGCGAGCTCCGCTCCCGGCGCCGCGTTGACCAGGGTCAGCGCGCCGCTGGACTCAGACCAGCGGTAGAGGTTCGGCTCGCCGGTGCCGCAGCCGTCGACGGCGTCCTCGGTGAGGGGCGAGCAAGTAGAGAGAACGACCGTGCCGAGGTCGGGCGAAGCGCCGGCGAGGCGGAGGTCGAAGCTGGCGGGGTCGAGGCCGCGCCCGGCCACGTCGGAGCCGCCGACCAAGGCCTCGAAAGCTCCCCCCTCGCGCAGGTAGTAGTTCTGGTACCCGGCCGGCGCGTCGGTGCCGGGAAGCGGCGGGTTGGCGACGGCGCAGCCCGTGGCTTCTCCGCGGCAGTGGTCGCCGTTGAGCAGCAGGGCCCGGCTCAGATCAGGCGAGAAGAGCTGGTAGGGCGCTCCTTCGTCGAAGAGCTCGTAGGTGCCGGAGAGGGTGGGGACGGTGATGTTCTGGGTCGTCCAGCCGTTCGTGTCGCGGCGGGAGACGTACTGGCTGGCTGGCGGAGCGCCGACCGCGTCGGGCCCGAACGAGGCCTTGGAGCTGTAGGTGACGGCGCCGCCGGCCGCTGCCGCCTGCAGGACCCCGCCGCCGGCGATGGTGCCCGGCGGGTCGACCTGACCGCCGTTCTTCTCCACCGGCGAGACCTGCTCCCAGCCGCGGTTGTCGATCATCGCCGCGCCGGCGGGCCCGGCCCCGACGCAGCCCAAGACGAGGAGGATCAGGACGCCGCCGCCCAGGAAGGGGTGGCGGCGGCGTCTAAATCCACAAGTCATCTGCTGCGTTTGTCCTTCTTGCCGCCCTTGCCGCCCTTGCAGCGAACCTGCAGCTTGGGGCTCTTGGCGTAGGCCCGGCCGTTGTGCGCGGTGAAGCGGACGTTGGCGCGGTAGGCCTTGGCGCAGATGTTGCGGCTGTTCTCCAGCAGCCCCTTGCGGCCGCCCTGCATCTTCAGGACGACCCGGGTGATCGGCGCGTCCGGCATGAATTCGAACGTGCTCCGCATGCCGCCGTTGACGCTGTCGATGCGACCGGCGGCCTCGAGTCGGATCGGCTGCTCGGCCGGGCCCCGGAGATCGGTGACCAGGTCGGGCAGTTTGTTGCTGGAGGACCGCAGGTAGACGTTGCCGCGCAGCGGTTTGTCGAGCAGCGGCGTCCAGGCCTCGACCGTTCCGTAGACCGAGCCTTTCGGGCACTGGTCGGAGGCGAACTGGACCCGCGTGCAGACGGTGCGGATGTGGCTCTGGTCGAGGAACTCCGATTTCGGGAACGCGACCGAGAGGGCGGCGATGTTGGCGTCACCCGGGCGCGGCCGCAGGACCGCGGTCAGGGCCGGGTTGTCGGAGCGCTTGGTGCCGCCCTTGAGCCGCAGCGCGAGCCGCGGTTTGAAGCCGAGCGCCGCGCACTCCCCCACCTGGAAGCGGGACGAGACCTGGGCGCTGGCGCCGCCGGTGCCGCTGATCGTGCCCGTCGCCTGCTGAGGCTCGCAGCTGGTCGGGTTCAGCATGAAGCCCTGGCGGTCGAGTCGCACCTGCACGTCGCGCAGGTCGAGCGGGACACCCTGCAGCATCGTCGGCAGCGGGTCGGAGATCGCGTGCACCTGCGCCGTGGCCGGATCGAGCCTGACCGCGACGCGAACCGTCACGTTGCCGAGGTCGAACGGGCCGGCGATCGCCGGGACGACGACCGCGAGGCTCAGCGGCGCGCCCTTGTAGGGACCCGCCAGGTAGACCTTGCCGGTGTCGACGTAGAACGGGGCTCCCGAGCCGGCGCCGGCGAGGACCCGGCCGATCTGCGAGGCGGCCGGGCAGGAGGGCGCCGCGAGCTGGCCGGCGCCGGTCCCCGCAGCGGCCGGCACCGAGGCCAGCGCCGCATCGGGGCAGTACGGGATGCCCGCGAGCTTCGCGGTCACGCCCTGCGGCAGGTCGACGCCGATCCCGGTCAGAGCCGGCGAGCCGGACTCGAGGGTCACCTGGGTGACGAACTCGGTGAACGACCCCGCGAGCGGGCTGCTGGAGCCGGCCCGGAAGCCGGGCGCGAACGGCTTTGCCGGGCAGTTCTGGTCGATCGTGAAGCTGGTGGTGTCTTCCACCGGCGGGTTGCCCGACCAGGGAGTCAGCTGGTAGCGAGTCTGGTAGGTCCCGCACTGGCGAGGGGTCGTGATCAGCCCGCGGTTGCCGCCCTTGAAGTGCAGCTCGAGCGTGCTGATCGGCTGCTGGGGGGCGTTGTCGAAGGTGGCGACCACCTGGCCGGTGGTCCCGTCGACGTCGAACCTGGCCGGCACCTTCAGGGTCACTCCCTGCCCGCGGGCGAGGAGGTAGCCGGCGAAGATCGTGCCGAACGGGTTCTCGCTCTGCTTCGCCATGTAGAGGCTTGCGTTGAGCGGGTTTTTCAGCACCGGGGTGACGATCTGCCCGGTGGCGACCTTCGAGGACTCCGGGCATTTCGGCGCTTCGTCGTCGAAGCCGAGCGTGCCGCCCTGCTTGACCGTGTGGGTGGCGACGGCGGTGCCGCCCTCCCTCAGAACCGCGACGCCGAGGGTTTTGGGATGTCCGGAAGGGCTGTTGCCGGTAAGGGAGTCGGTGGTCGTGACCAGCGGCACGTCGGTTCCCGCCAGGGGCCCGGTGAAGGCGATGTGGAATGCGCGGTGCTGCCAAGGCGGGTTGCCGTTGCCGGTGCCCAGAGTCGGGCCGCCGGTGACTTCGAGCTCGCCCGGGGCGACGCTCGCCAGATCCTCCAAGGCGGCCTCCACCGCGGCCGCTTCGGCGCTCAGAGCCAGCGGGGCGGTCTCTTCACCTTCGTAGGTGAGCGTGTAGGTGCCGCTTCGGGCCGCGACCGAGAGCTGCTGGAGCTCGCTGTGGACACCGCCGATCACGGGCATGTCGCGAGCGGCGAACGAGCCGGTGAAGTCGACCACCCAGGGGCCCCCGCGCCGGCCGCTGACCGCGACGTCGCCGGGAGCGACGTTCGGCAGCGCCTCGAGCGCGGCTTGCACCTGGGCGGGAGTCGCTACCTGGGGCAGATACGAGGTCGTCTGGCCCTCGAAGGTGAGGGCGACGCCCGAGGCGCGGCCGTGAAGGCCGACGATCTGGCGCTCGTTGCGGTCGACGCCGATCTCCTGCTCGGTGCAGGAGCCGAGACCGTCGACGGCGGAGGCGTTCAGCGAGACACCCTCCGGCAGCTTCACGACCGCCTTCTTCAGGTGGGCCGAGGCAAGGCCTTCGGGATCGAGCATGCCCTGCTGCGGTATCTGCAAGGTGACGTCGAGGCCGCCGCTGGCCGAGGCGTTGCGGGTGGTCGGCGCCAGCGACATGGTCGGTTCGAACGGCACCGCCTCGCAGCCTTCGATGTTGGCGAGCGGAGCGAAGCCCCAGTCGTAGCCCTCGGGGATTTCGTAGCCGTTGACCCCGGTGCCGACTTCGGTCGGACCGCAGCTCGTCGGGTTGGTCATGAACGCGGTCGGGTCGAGGCCGCTCTCCACCGGGCCATCGCACTGGCCACCGCAGACCAGCGCATCCATCCAGGTGAAGCGTTCGGTGTTGTGGCTGTCGTCGGTGGGTGCGGCCCAGAACCTGTTGAAGGATCCGGTCACCGCCGCGGTGGAAGGCGCGTTGACCACGGTCGCCGTCAGCGCGTTGTCGCGCTTGGGGTCGAGGCGGACGTCGATGTACAGCGGGAAGAACACGGCGACGAAGCCGAGGCGGGCGACGACGTGGGGGTCGCCGACGGGAGGCTCGAGGTTGATCAACGGCGTTTTATAGGTGCCGGGAGGAAAGAACCCGGTGGCGCCCGGTTCGATCATCCCGACCTGGGTGTCGAGGGGGCACATCTGCGGTTCGCTGAAGTTGGGGGCGAAGATCGCCGCCTCGCAGGTGGGGAAGGCCGAGGGGTTGCCGATCAGGCCGGGCGGCAGCTCCGTCGCCACGTCCCGCATCGCCGCCCAGGGCATGTCCTCCGAGCCGCCGGATTCGGTTTTGTCCTTGGTGAAGATCCATTTCGTTTCGAAGTCGGCGTGCGCGCCGGCCTGGTTGTTAGAGAGCGAGGCTTCCGAGCTTTCGAGCGCGAAGTCTTCGTAACCGGCGTTCGCCGCCGGGGCGAGGACGGCCATCAGGAGCGCCACGGCCAGCACGAGCGCGGCAACCGGGCCGCGGCGACTAGAGCCGCGGCTCTTGGGGGTGCGGAAATCCATCTCTACGTTCTCCTTGCTCGAGTGAGTGCTCGTTCTCGTGCTGGGTCGGGTGCGGCCGCTCATCGTGCCCCTCCCCGGTCGCCGCGGGCGCTGCGCTGTTTGCTGCCTTTGCGCTGCTGCTTGCCCTTGCGCTTGATGCAGCGTTCCTTGCCTTTGCGCACCACCTTCCGCTTGCCCTTCGGACAGCGCAGCTTCTCGCGGACGTTGCCGCTGCCGTTGAGCGAGGTGCTGGGGACGCTCGGCGCTTCCGGCGCCGCTTTCGGGTTGCCCTGGCAGGCGTCGCCCGTGCAGGGCTCGGTCACGGTGCTCTCGTCGGGCGGGAAGCCGCCGTTGACGCGGGCGTCGTAGATGCGCTCGGTGCCGCCGTTGACGTCGTGCGGAACCAGTTTCTCGGTCGTCACGAAGGCGATGTCCGAGGCGTTCGGGGTGACCCCGTAGAGGAGGCTGGGGGTGGTCGCCTGACCGGTGGAGATCAGCGCCAGGCCCTCGCCTTTCTTCCAGCGGTAGACGTCTTTTCGTTCGTTGCCGTCCTGCGGGAGGAGGTCTTCGGTGCTCTCGAAGACGACCGTGGTCCCGTCATTGGAGAGGTTGTTCGGCGGATTGAGGTCGCTGATCACGCCCCATTCGTAGAACTCGGCGAACCCGGTGGCCGGCCCGGTGCCTGCGGGCGGGCAGGAGACGCAGGTCAGCTCGTCGGTGGCGGTGTCGTAGAGGTATGCCTGCGGGCAGCGCTCGTCGCCTTCGGATTTCTCGAGGCAGTCCTCGGGATCGGCCTCGACGTTGTTGAACGAGGTCAGCTGGGCGCTGGTCTGGAAGAGGAACACGGACCCGTCCGGCGTCGACCGCGTGTCCGATGCCCCGAGGCCCTGGACCGCTTCTTTGTCCGGGTCGTTCGCGTACGTCCAGCTGGCCAGGTTGGTTCCCCGCTGTTCCTGGGAGTTCCGGCGCAAGACGACGTCCGACGGTTCGACGGTGGCGATGTAGGTCGTGCTGTCGTCGGCGCGCGACCAGACGTAGAGGTTCGGTTCGCCGCTGTTGCCTTCGCCGCCGATCTCCGACGGGGAGACGAAGTAGACGTGCGAGCCGTCGCGGGAGACGTGCGAGAACTTGGCGTCGCCGACGTCGGTGATCCGGGTCGTGGTGCCGTTGGCGATGTCGTAGGAGAGGAGGTCAGCCGGCGCCTGTTCCCAGTTGCCGGGACCGGTCTTCGGGCCGTCGGAGTAGAAGAGATGTCCGCCGTACAGCCCGTTGAAGGTCATTCCCGTGGCGCCGCCTTCGACTTCGGCCTCGGCGTTCGGGACTTCCGCGGTGATGAAGTGCGGGCCGGCGGCGGTATCTGCGGCATTGGTCTCCACCGAGCTGCCGCCGGCGTTGGTCGCGGTCACCCTGCACTGCACCACGCTGCCCAGATCGGCGGTCGTGACGGTGTAGGACTGCTCGGTGGCGCCGGCGATCTCGGCGCCGTCTCGCATCCACTGGAAGCCATAGGTCGGGCTGCCGGACCATGAGCCTTCGGCGCAATACAGCCCTTCGCCGACCTCACTCCCGCCGTGCACTTCGGCCGGGATCGACCAGATTTCCCGCCTCGGAGGCGCTTCGCCCGGCTGCGGATCGGCGACGACCGGTTCGCTGATCGCCTGCGTGGTCGCATCTCCGGTGGCCGTCACGAGGCACTGGATGGACGTGCCTTCGTCGGCTGCCGTCACCGTGTAGGTGGCGGCGGTCGCGCCGCCGATTGGCGCGCCGTCGCGCAGCCACTGGTAGCCGAAGGACGGACTGTGGCTCCAGGTGCCCGGGGAGCATGAGAGTTCGTCGCCCGTTTCCGGCGCATCGCCCGCGTCGGTCAGGTTGGAGATCGTCGGATCCCCCTGCCCTTCGACCCCGGGCAGGACCGCGGGCAGGGCGGGTTGGACGGGTTTCGGATCGCTGAAGGTGACGACCGTGCCGTCCTCGTTGGTGGCGGTTTTACGGCAGATCAGCGAACCGCCCTCGTCAGCAGAAGTGGTCGAATAGGTCGAGCTGGTGGCGCCCGGGACCTCGGCCCCGTTCAGGAACCACTGATAGGAGAAGGTCGGGTCGCCCTCCCATTTGGCGAATTGATTGGTTTTGCAGGCCGCGACCTCACCCGTGTTCAGGGTGGGCCCTTCGCCCTCGACGAACGTCGTTTGCCCGTTCATGTAAGGGGGGTTCTCGCCGCCGTAGGGCTCGACGTAATGCGGCGGCATGCTCGTCGTCAAGCCCGTGCCTTCGCTGCCGGTCGCTTCGACCCGGCACTGCAGGACGGTGCCCGCGTCGGCGGCCGTCGTCGTGTAGGTCGCGCTCGTGGCGCCGCCGATCAGGGCGCCGTTGCGCAGCCACTGGTAGGCGATGGTGGAGGCGCCGCTGCCCGTACAGGTCAGCTCGTCGCCGACCGCGACGCCGCCGATCCGCGAGACCTCTTTGGTGACGCTGTTGTTGCTCCGCACCCACCAGCGCAGGTTGTCATCGCCGAATTGCCCGGCTTTGGTGGCGAAGGCGACATGGTTGCCGTCGGTGGAGGAGCCGAGGAATTCGACCCCGCCGGTCGAAGGGGCGGTGCCGTCGGGAAGCAACGAGACCACCTGCGTCGCCCCGCCCGGCGTGCGGTCGTAGATGGTGTTCATGCCCGCCGGAGAAGCTTTGGGCTCGAGCGGGGTCGTGGTGCTGAAGATGACGTGCGTGCCGCCCGGCGTGATCCGGTGCCCGGTCGCGGTCCGGGTCTCGCCGAGCGAACCGATCGCGATCAGCTCGAACTCTCCACCCGGCTTCTGGAGGATGTCGACCACCCGGCCGCCGTAGGGCGCCTGCAGGGTCGACTCGGGCTCGAGGTTGAATTCGTTGAGGCCGGCGTTGAGGAATTCGTAGCCGTGGTCGTCGGAGACGGGACCCGGGGTCAGCCTGCTGGTCTCCTCGGCGGTCGGGCCGGCGAGCTCGGTCACCCAGCCGGTGGCGGTCCGTTTCGCCCGGTAGCGGTCGTTGAAGCCGTTGCCCGGGGTGCCGCTGAGCGCGGCGCCGGAGGTGTTGAACATGAGGCTGTCGCCGGCGTCGTTGAGCAGCAGGAACTCGAACCCGTGGTACATGTTCGAGAAGTTGGTGCCCTGCGGTTTGATCCCGCCGGTGTAGGCCGGCGTGACCAGCTCGTAGGCGCGGCAGTCGGGCAGTTTCGCGGAGGGGCCGCTGCGGAAGACTTCGTTGGGGCAGGCAGCCGAGGCCGGCGCCGCGAGCAGGGCAGACAGCAGGACGCAGGAGACCGCCGCGAGCAGCGCGGCGAGCGCCAGTCGGGCTCGCGTCTCGACGAAGCTGGAGGTGTTGGCGCTGGCCTGTGAGTTGCTCACTCGACTCCCTTTCCGGTCTGAGTGCCGTCCGATCTGCCGCGAAGCGACGAACAGCGGGTCCGCGTTGCTCAAGTCCCTGTCCTCTCCCATGTGTCGAGGTCTTCGCCGCCTTCCCGGGCGCCGTCGAGCTCGAATTCCCATTTCCCTGGTCTTAAAAAACCGGCGTGTCCGCCGGCGCCGAGCAACATAAACGGGGAATTACACGATGTCAAGTTTGGTACATCGAAGCCGGAAAACCCCTGCAAACTAGGGTTAAGAGCGCTTTAGTAACTTGACAGAGTGACTAGAAACGGGCCCACGGATTCGCCACGGCGAGCTTCCAGACGCCCTCCAGCCGGCGCAGCACCAGGGTGGGGGTCAAGGTCCTGGTGAAGGGAGCCCCCGCCGTTCCGGGCGAGGTGAGCGCCCAGCGCTCGGTCCCGAGCGCGACCTCGCCGGCGCAGACGACGGAGCTCTCCTGCACCTCGATCCGGGAGCCGATCACGATCAGCTGATGGAGGATCGGCCTGATCTCTTCCCTACCCCTGATCGTGGTGGCGTCGGGGGTGAGAAGGCAGGCGTCCTTGGCGAAGCAATTGGCGGCCCCGTCCAGGTCGCCGCGGTTGATCGAGCCGGCGAACGCCTGCGTGCTGTCCTGGGGAGCGCGCGCTCCCGGCAGGACGGCCGTGCTCATCGACTCTCCACCCGGCAGGTGCGGACCAGGGTCGAGGTGAGGACGCGGCCGTCTTCGAAGCCGAAGGAGGCGCGGGCGAAGGGAAAGGCGACCGCGGTGAAACTGCCGGGAGCGGGGCAACCGGCGCTGAGATAGCTGCGGATCCGGCCGCGATACTCGAAGCGGCGCTGGAGCGTGAGCCCGACGCTGGAGACGAAGCCCCAGTCCGCGGCCACCCGCGGCAACTCGGCCGTGAGGGT
>Ga0196958_10000485_pt1 | contig 12932 bp, 12 predicted proteins | sample S1v_10metaG_FD_148654 | JGI IMG/M metagenome (GOLD analysis project Ga0196958, IMG submission 148654) | Soil microbial communities from Anza Borrego desert, Southern California, United States - S1+v_10 | ecosystem: Environmental > Terrestrial > Soil > Desert | place: USA: California | collected...
CTCGTTCCGCTACCTCCTGATGCCGCGGCGCCTGCTGAGCTGACCCCTTCCGTGCCGATCTGGCGGGATCCGGCGACTGCCGTCCGCGGGCGATGTGGCTGCGGCGGGTCTTCGGGTCTCGACGCGCCGTCGCGACCTCGCAGGCTCGGTCGCGGGCTTGCTCGACCTCCCGAGCCACGCCGCGCACTCCTTCGTCGTGTGCGGCTAGGCTCGTGAAATGCACCTCGGACTCGTCGGACTCGGCAAGATGGGCGGCAACATGCGCACCCGGATGCGGGAGCGCGGCATCACGGTGGTCGGGTACGACCGCAACCCGGAGCTGAGCGACGCCGACAGCCTGGGCGCGATGGTCGAGGCCCTGCCGGCGGATGCGCCCCGGGTGGTCTGGGTCATGGTGCCCCACGGGGAGCCGACCCGGGCGACGATCGCCGAGCTCGCGGAGCTCCTCGGCGACGGTGACCTGGTCGTCGACGGCGGCAACTCCAAGTGGACCGACGACGCCCTCAATGCCGAGCTGCTCGGCGCCAAGGGCATCGGCTTCGTCGACTGCGGGGTCTCGGGCGGCATCTGGGGCCTGGAGAACGGCTACGCGCTGATGTGCGGGGGGTCGGAGGAGGACGTGGCCAAGGTGCAGCCGGCCTTCGACGCGCTCAAGCCCGACGAGGGCGGCTTCGTGCACGCAGGACGCACGCCCGGTGCCGGGCACTTCGCGAAGATGGTCCACAACGGCATCGAGTACGCGATGATGCAGGCCTACGCGGAGGGCTGGGAGCTCCTCGAGAAGGTCGACATCGTCGACAACGTGCCGGAGGTCTTCGACTCCTGGCGACACGGCACGGTGATCCGCTCCTGGCTGCTCGACCTGCTCACGACCGCGCTGGAGGAGGACGCCCACCTCGAGGCGCTCCGCGGCTATGCCGAGGACTCCGGTGAGGGTCGCTGGACCGTGCAGGCGGCCATCGACAACGCCGTGCCGATGCACGTGATCGCGGCATCGCTGTTCGCGCGGTTCACCTCGCGTCAGGACGACAGCCCAGCGATGAAGGCGATCGCGGCGATGCGCAACCAGTTCGGCGGTCACGCCGTGCAGGCGGGAGCACCGCCGGGTGGAGAGGCGCCGAGCAGCGCCGAGCAGTGATGCGCTAGACCGCGAGGACCAGCCGTACCGCGGCGAACGTGAGCCAGGCGCCGACGAGCGTCAGCACCACCGGGTTCCGCAGCCGGATCCGCGGCGCGGCCGTGCCACGCACCCGAGCGCGGACGACGAGCACCGCCAGCCCGAGGACGGCGGCGATCGCGACGGGTCCGAACGGGTGGGCGGTGAACGCTTCCCGCCACCAGCCGTGGGTGGTGTAGACCCAGGAGCGGGTCATCCCGCAGCCCGGGCACGGGAGCCCGGTCGCGAGCCGGAACGGGCACACCACGGGTCCGTCCTCGATCCCCTCGGGGGAGAGCAGGCACGCCACCCCGAGCGCCGCGACGCCCCCGGCCGCGAGGAGCTGGCTCTCCGCGAACCGGGGGGTCGGGCGTCGGGTGTCGACGTGGGTCGTCATCGCCGGGATCAGCGGTAGGGACGACCGTCCACGTCGTGCTGCTTGCGCAGGATGATCATGATCAGGTCGTAGATGGCCCAGATCCCGCAGCCGCCGCAGGTCAGCAGCTTGGCGACGCCGAGGCCGGTCTCGCCCTTGTAGAACTTGTCGCCGCCGAAGCTCCCGAGCAGCCAGGCGATCAGGACCATCGTCAGCCACTCCTTGTCGGAGTAGAGGCCGGGGACGTCCTTGGCGGCGAAGTACTGCTGGCTGTCGGCGGTTCGCACGGGGGTGTCGGACTTGATCTGGTTGTTCACGGCCATCTGGGCGAGGGTCCCGAAGTCGACGGGACCCTGCTCCTGACCGAGGAGGGAGACGAAGAACGGGCCTCCCGGGTTGGGACCGGCGGGTGCGGCGCCGTACCCGTAGCCGGGGGGCGGGGGAACTGGTGGCTGAGTCATGGTCGGGAGCCTAAGGTGAAGCGGACCCCCGCAAACCTGTTACGGCAGGCTTGACCCCGATTTCACCGTCGCTTTCATCCCCGAGGAGGGGCGTGTACGTCTCGCACCTGACCCTCCACGACTTCCGCTCCTACGCCGACGTCGACGTCGCTCTCGAGCCGGGCGTCACGGCCTTCGTCGGCCGCAACGGCCAGGGCAAGACCAACCTGGTCGAGGCCATCGACTACCTTTCCCGGCTCTCCTCCCACCGGGTGGCCTCGGACGCGCCGCTCGTCCGCGCCGGTGCCCACCAGGCCCTGGTCCGGGCCGCCGTGGTTCGTGACGGCCGCACCGCCGTGCTGGAGGTGGAGCTCAACCCGGGGAAGGCCAACCGGGCCCGGATCAACCGCTCCCCGCTGCCGCGGGCGCGGGAGCTGGTCGGCATCGTCCGCACGGTGGTGTTCAGCCCCGAGGACCTCTCGCTGGTCAAGGGCGACCCTTCTGAGCGGCGGCGGTTCCTCGACGACCTGCTCGTGCTGCGCACACCGCGGCTCGCCGGCGTGCGCGCCGACTACGACCGCGTGCTCCGGCAACGCAACACCCTGCTCAAGACGGCCGGCGCCGCACGTCGCGGCTCCAGCAGCGAGGAGGCGGCGCTCGCGACCCTCGGGGTGTGGGACGACCACCTCGCGAGGACTGGGGCCGAGCTGCTCCACGCGCGGCTGCGGCTCAGCGACGAGCTGGCGCCTTACCTGGGAAAGGCCTACGAGGCCGTGGCCCGCGGCGCGTCCCGTGACGACGCACGGATCGCCTACCAACCCAGCGTGCCGCTCCCCGAGGGCGAGCCGGTGCCGGCGGTCGACGCGCTCGCGGCCGCGCTGCTCGCCGAGCTGGAGCGCCGGCGCAACGACGAGCTGGACCGCGGGATCACGCTGGTGGGTCCGCACCGGGACGACCTGGTGCTGACCCTCGGCGGCGCGAGCGGCGCCGCCGACACCCCCCTGCCCGTGAAGGGCTATGCCTCGCACGGCGAGTCCTGGTCGTTCGCGCTGGCGCTGCGCCTGGCGTCCTACGACCTGCTGCGCGCCGACGGCGACGACCCGATCCTGGTCCTCGACGACGTGTTCGCCGAGCTCGACGCCGAACGCCGCAGCCAGCTGGCCGAGCTGGTCGCCGGCGCCGAGCAGGTCCTCGTCACGGCCGCCGTCGAGGCGGACGTGCCCGCGCAGCTGGCCGGCGCCACCTTCGCCGTGGCCGGCGGGGAGGTGACCCTTGTCGAGCGGTGACCCCGGGCCGGATCCGGCGCCGGGCGAGCCGACCGGGGAGCACCGCCCCGAGGGCCTCGACCTCGCCCGCGCGATGGTCCGGGGTGCGCTGGGCGCGGGCGCCGCTCTCACCGGGCGGCGCCGGAGCAAGGGGAGTACGACGCCTGCGCGCCGACGCCGCAGCGACACCGGCTCGCTGAGCGGCGCGCACCCCGACGAGCGCGACCCCCAGCTGCTCGGCGGTGAGGTCGAGCGGCTGATCGGCGAGCGGGGCTGGGGCTTCGACCTCCAGGTGCGCGGCGTCTTCGCGCGCTGGGCCGAGATCGTCGGGCCCGAGATCGGTGCGCACTCCACTCCCGAGACGCTGACCGACGGCACCCTCGTCGTACGCACCGACTCCACGGCTTGGGCCACCCAGCTGCGGCTGCTGGCCGGGTCGATCGTGAAGCGGCTCAACGCCGAGCTCGGCGACGGCACCGTCAGGGTCGTCGAGGTGCTGGGGCCGCACGCCCCGAGCTGGAAGCACGGCCGGCGGGGACTGCGCGACGGGCGCGGACCGCGCGACACCTACGGCTGATCAGCCGGCGGCCTGGTCGTGTCGGAAGCCGAGGTAGGACGCCGCCAGCAGCACCACGCCGAGCACCCCGAGCGGGAGCTCCACTGCCTCGTCGGTGTCGTGGCCGAGCTGCTCGGCCACCGGCTCCAGCACCTCGCCGACGCCCAGGATCCAGGCGAGCACCAGGACCGGTGCGACGACAGCGACGGCCAGCCGCTGCCAGAGTGCCCCGCGCCGCAGCCCGAGGCCGACCCCGGCGACGACGCCGAGCCCGGTGCCGGCGAACCAGAGGACCGCGTAGGCGCTGTCCGGTGCTGCGTCACCGGCGCTCATCATCATCCCGTACTTCAGGGTGAACGCCGCTCCCGCGAGCGCGCCGACAGCGGGGACCCACCGATGACGGACTGCGGTCGACGAGGGGCGGTGTGTCGAGAGGGTGGTCATGGTTCCTCCAGGAGCTCGGTCCGAGACGGCCTTTGGTCGGCTCCGACGCTAGGAAAGCCGCACCGTCGCCGGATCGGCCTGCGGCCCCTGGTCCCACCGGCCTTGCGACCGGCCGGCGATCTGTCGGAAGACCGATGTCGCGGGGGTTCCGCGGGACTAGCGTCCACGCATGGGGATCCGTCCGGTCGACGTCGTGCTCGCCATCGCACTGACGGCGGTCGCCTGCAGCGACGTGAGTGCAGAGACGACCCGGTCGGTCCCGCTCGCACTCGCCGGCACCATCGTCGCGGGCAGCACGCTGGCCCTCCACCGGGAGCTGCCCTGGCTACCGGCAGCCGCGCTGCTGGCGGTGAACCTCGGCCTCGGTGCCGCGGTGCCCGCGGACGAGCGCTTCCCACCGCAGACGCTGCTCTTCCCGCTCCTGGTGGCCGTCTACCTGCTGGCGACCAGGGTGGCGGGACGCGTCGCCTGGCTGGCGGGCGCGGCGACACTGGCCCTGACCGTGGCCGGTCATGTGGTCACCCCCGACGGCACCTTCGCCGACTTCTGGCCACTGGTCACCTGGGGCGGGCCGTGGCTGGCCGGCCGAATCGTCCGCCGGGTGACGCTCGACGCCACGGCGCGGGTGGCCGACGCCGAGAGCGCCCGGGAACGGGCGTCCCGCGAGGCTGCGGCGGCCGAGCGGGACCGGATCGCCCGCGAGCTGCACGACGTCGTGGCCCACGCGGTGTCGGTGATGGTGGTGCGGGCCGGGGGCCAGCGGCTCCGGGTGGCCGGCACCGATCCCGAGGCCGCGGCGGCCTTCGGCGACATCGAGCACGCGGGTCGGGAGGCCCTGACCGAGCTGCGCGCGATGCTGCACGTGCTGCGCGACCCGTCGCTGGCCGAGGCGGACGACCACGAGCCGCTCCCCGACGCCGCGGGCATCCCGGCACTGGTCGAGCAGGTCCGGCGGACGGGGCGCGACATCCGCCTGACGTCGTACGAAGTGCCGCCCGACCTGCCCGCCGGCGTCGCACTTGCCGCCCACCGGGTGGTGCAGGAGTGCCTGACCAACGCGCTGCGTCACGGCGAGGGGCCCGTCGAGCTCGCCGTCGCCACCGCCGAGGATGCGCTGCGGATCACGGTCGCGAACGCGATCGAGCTCGGCGCCGCGTCCTCCCCCGGAGCCGGACGCGGGCTCGCCGGGATGGGCGAGCGGGTGCGGGTGCTCGGCGGCGCGCTGTCGGCCGGGCCCCGCGACGGGCGCTGGTACGTCGAGGCGACCCTGCCGGTCCCCGCATGAACGTGCGCGTCGTGGTCGCCGACGACCAGCCGCTGGTCCGCGCCGGGCTGCGGACCATCCTCGCCACTGATCCCGGGCTCGAGGTGGTCGGCGAGGCCGTGGACGGCATCGACGCGCTGACGGTCGTCCGTCGGGCGCGCCCCGACGTCGCCCTCGTCGACGTGCGGATGCCGCGGATGGACGGGATCGCCGCTACGCGGGAGCTGGTCGCGACCACCGACACCCGGGTGCTGGTGCTGACCACGTTCGGGCAGGACGAGGTGGTGTTCGAGGCGCTCGCGGCCGGGGCCCACGGTTTCCTGCTCAAGGACACGCCGCCCGAGGACCTGCTGGCGGCGGTGCGCGGCGTGGCCGCGGGCGAGGGTCGGATCGACCCCACGGTGACCTCGGTCGTGCTGCAGCACTTCCGCCGGCGCGGTGGCGCCCCGCGGCCCGATCTGCTTGCCGCGCTCACCGCCCGCGAGCGCGAGGTGCTCGCGCTGGTCGCCCGCGGACGGTCCAATTCCGAGATCGGGGAGGAGCTGTTCCTGGCCCTCGGGACCGTCAAGACCCACGTCGCGAGCGTGCTGGCCAAGCTCGGCGTCCGGGACCGGGTGCAGGCGGTGATCGTCGCGTACGACGCCGGGCTGGTGCGGCCCGACGGCTGAGCCCGGGCGCCGCCGTGGGCCGCTGAGGGGGCTCGGGGGCGTACCGGGCCCTGTCCGCACCCCTGCTCGGCGCTTGACGAGCCCCTGCCGCGGCGCTGAGAGCCGATTTCCGCCGCCGGACCCCCCACCGCTGGGGATGGCAACGTGTCCGAGGGCCCTCGGACCGGTAGGATGGACCACAGGCCGGGCACCCGTCCCCCACGGCGTGGAGCAGCGGCCTTCTGTGTGCCTGTGGCACGGCCCCGGACGGGGGCGGCCGACGAGTCGAAGAGGTGTGCGTGACCACCGAAGAGCAGCAGTCCCCGAGCAGCGCCCAGGCCCCGACAGGGGAGTACGACGCCTCCGCCATCCAGGTCCTCGAGGGGCTCGAGGCGGTGCGCAAGCGGCCGGGCATGTACATCGGCTCCACCGGCGAGCGCGGCCTCCACCACCTGATCTGGGAGATCGTGGACAACGCGGTCGACGAGGCCCTTGCGGGATACTGCGACCGGATCGTGGTCACCCTGCTCGCCGACGGGGCGGTGCGGGTGGAGGACAACGGCCGCGGCATCCCGACCGGCACCGCGCCCGGTCAGGAGCTGCCTGCCGTCACCCTGGCACTCACCGTCCTCCACGCGGGCGGCAAGTTCGGCGGCGGCGGCTACAAGGTGTCCGGCGGCCTGCACGGCGTGGGCGTCTCGGTGGTCAACGCGCTGTCGAGCCGGCTCAAGGTCGAGGTCCGCAACCGCGGCAAGCTCTGGGAGCAGCAGTTCTCCCTCGGTGTGCCCGACTACGAGCTGCGCGAGGTCCGTGACCTCGAGCCGGGAGAAGGCACCGGGACGACGGTCACCTGGCTCGCCAGCTCGGACATCTTCGAGACCACGACGTACTCCCTCGAGACCATCACCACCCGGTTCCGCGAGTACGCCTTCCTCAACAAGGGCCTGGAGATCGTCGTCCGCGACGAGCGCCCCGCCGCCGGCGACATCGCCGACGCGGTCCAGGACGGCACCGTCGCCAACGAGGTCGACACCGTCGCGACCGACTCGCTCCACAAGAGCGAGTCCGGCGGGATCGAGCAGGTCTTCAAGTACGAGCGCGGCCTGGTCGACTTCGTCGAGCACATCAACCGCAGCAAGCAGCCCGCCAACCCGACGATCATCAGCTTCGAGGCCGACTCCGACGCCTACCCGGGGCTCGCCAACGGGCAGTCGATGAGCCTCGAGGTGGCGATGCAGTGGAACACCTCCTACACCGAGTCGGTGCACACCTTCGCCAACACCATCAACACCCACGAGGGCGGCACGCACGAGGAGGGGTTCCGCTCCGCGCTCACCTCGCTGGTCAACGGCTGGGGTGAGGAGTGGGGCCTGGTCAAGAAGCGGGAGGACCGGGTCAGCGGCGACGACATCCGCGAGGGCCTGACCGCGATCGTCTCGATCAAGCTCGGGGAGCCGCAGTTCGAGGGCCAGACCAAGACCAAGCTCGGCAACACCGAGGCCAAGGGCTTCGTGCAGCGGGTGGTCAACGACCAGCTCGGTGCCTGGCTGGAGCAGAACCCCGCCGAGGGCAAGGACATCGTCCGCAAGGCCCAGGCGGCCGCGCAGGCGCGGGCCGCCGCACGCAAGGCCCGCGACCTGGCCCGCTCCCGCAAGGGGCTGCTCGGGGGCGGCGGCCTGCCGGGCAAGCTGTCGGACTGCCAGTCGACGAACCCGGAGGAGTGCGAGGTCTTCATCGTCGAGGGGGACTCGGCGGGTGGCTCGGCACGCCAGGGCCGCGACCCGCGGATCCAGGCGATCCTGCCGATCCGCGGCAAGATCCTGAACGTCGAGAAGGCCCGCATCGACAAGGTGCTCGCCAACCAGGAGGTCCAGGCGATCATCTCGGCGCTCGGCACCGGCATCCACGAGGAGTTCGACCTCGAGAAGCTGCGCTACCACAAGGTGGTGCTGATGGCCGACGCCGACGTCGACGGCCACCACATCAACACCCTGCTGCTGACGCTGCTCTTCCGGTTCATGAAGCCGCTGATCGAGCACGGGTTCGTCTACATGGCCCAGCCGCCGCTCTACCGGATCCGCTGGAACAAGCCGCACGAGCACGAGTTCGTCTACTCCGACGCCGAGCGCGAGCTGCTGACCCGCGACGGCCTGGCGAACGGCAAGAAGCTGCCCAAGGAGAACCCGGTCCAGCGCTACAAGGGTCTCGGCGAGATGAACGCCGAGGAGCTGTGGGAGACCACCATGAACCCCGAGCAGCGGCTGATGCTGCAGGTGACCCTCGACGACGCGGCCCAGGCCGACGAGATCTTCTCGATCCTGATGGGGGAGGACGTCGAGCAGCGGCGCTCCTTCATCCAGCGGAACGCCAAGGACGTCCGATTCCTCGATATCTGAGCATCTAGCTCGATCCTTAGACATCGATAGACACGAGCAGAAAGAGCAATCGTGACCCAGACCCCCACCGACGGCGGCGCACCCCTGGGCCCGGGCGGCCGGATCGAGCCGATCGAGCTGCAGACCTCGATGCAGCGCGCCTACATCGACTACGCGATGGCGGTGATCGTCGGCCGGGCGCTGCCCGACGTCCGGGACGGCCTCAAGCCGGTGCACCGACGGGTGCTCTACGCGATGTACGACGGGGGCTACCGCCCCGACCGCGGCTTCTCGAAGTGCTCGCGCGTTGTCGGCGACGTGATGGGTCAGTACCACCCCCACGGTGACTCCGCGATCTACGACACCCTGGTCCGCCTCGCGCAGCCGTGGGTGATGCGGGCGCCGCTGGTCCACGGTCAGGGCAACTTCGGCTCGCCGGGCAACGACGCCGCCGCGGCCATGCGGTACACCGAGTGCCGGATGGCGCCGCTCGCGCTGGAGATGGTCCGCGACATCGAGCAGGAGACCGTCGACTTCCAGCCCAACTACGACGGTCGCTCGCAGGAGCCGACCGTGCTCCCCAGCCGGATCCCCAACCTGCTGGTGAACGGCTCCGCCGGCATCGCGGTCGGCATGGCCACCAGCATTCCGCCGCACAACCTGCGCGAGGTGGCTGACGGCGCGCTCTGGGCGCTGCAGAACCCGGAGGCCTCGCGCGAAGAGCTCCAGGACGCGCTGATCGAACGGATCAAGGGCCCCGACTTCCCCAACGGCGCGCTCATCGTCGGCCGCGAGGGGATCGAGCAGGCCTACCGGACCGGCCGCGGCTCGATCACCCAGCGTGCGGTCATCGAGGTCGACGAGGACAGCAAGGGTCGCACCTGCCTCTCGATCACCGAGCTGCCCTACATGGTCAACCCGGACAACCTCGCCCTGAAGATCGCCGAGCTCGCGGACTCCGGCAAGGTGCAGGGCATCGCCGACGTGCGCGACGACTCCTCCGGCCGCACCGGCCAGCGCCTGGTCGTCGTGCTGAAGCGCGACGCGGTCGCGCGCGTCGTGCTCAACAACCTGCTGAAGCACACCGAGCTGCAGACGAACTTCAGCGCCAACATGCTGGCCCTGGTCGACGGGGTGCCCCGCACCCTCACCGTCGACCAGTTCATCAGCAACTGGATCGCCCACCAGATCGACGTGATCCAGCGCCGGACCCGCTACCGGCTGGCGGAGGCCGAGCGCCGGGCACACGTCTACCGTGGCCTGGTCAAGGCGCTCGACATGCTCGACGAGGTGATCGCGCTGATCCGCCGCTCACCGGAGGTCGACGACGCGCGCCAGGGCCTGATCGCGCTGCTCGAGATCGACGAGGTGCAGGCCAACGCCATCCTCGACATGCAGCTGCGGCGGCTCGCGGCCCTCGAGCGCCAGAAGATCATCGACGACCTCGCGCGGATCGAGGCCGAGATCGCGGACCTCACCGACATCCTCGAGCGGCCCGAGCGGCAGCGGCAGATCGTGTCCGACGAGCTCACCGAGATCGTCGACAAGTACGGCGACGACCGCCGCACCCAGATCATCGCCGCCGACGGGGACCTCTCGATGGAGGACCTGATCCCGGACGAGGACCTGGTCGTCACGATCACCCGCGGCGGCTACGCGAAGCGCACCCTGGCGAGCCAGTACCGCACGCAGAAGCGCGGGGGCAAGGGCGTGCGCGGCGCGACCCTGCGCGGCGACGACGTGGTCGAGCACTTCATCGCGACCACCAACCACCACTGGCTGCTGTTCTTCACGACGGCCGGCCGGGTCTACCGGACCAAGGCCTACAACCTGCCCGAGGCGTTGCGGGACGCGAAGGGCGGCCACGTCGCCGGCCTGCTGAGCTTCCAGCCGGACGAGGCGATCGCGCAGGTGCTGGCGATCCGCGACTACGAGCAGGCGCCGTACCTCGTGCTCGCCACCCGCAACGGCCTGGTCAAGAAGACCCGGCTGGCCGACTACAACAGCCCGCGCCAGGCCGGGGTGATCGCGATCAACTTCCGCGACGACGACGACGAGCTGATCGGCGCGGAGCTGGTCAACGGCGAGGACGACATCCTGCTCCTCTCGCGGAAGGGCCAGGCGATCCGGTTCCGCGCCGACGACGACCAGCTGCGACCGATGGGCCGTGCGACGTCCGGCGTGACCGGCATGAAGTTCCGCGACGGCGACTCGGTGCTGTCCATGTCGGTGATCCGGGCGACCCAGGTCGCCGCGGAGGAGGCCGCCGGGCTGAGCGAGCACGACGCGGAGGCGGCCGACGTCGAGGCGTCGGAGGAGCAGATCCGCGACGTGAAGCCGCAGTACGTCTTCACGATGACCGATGCCGGCTTCGCCAAGCGGACCCGGATCAACGAGTACCGGATGCAGGGTCGCGGCGGCCTCGGCATCAAGGCGATGCAGTTCAACGAGGAGCGCGGCAAGGGCAGCCTCGTCGGCGGCTTCATCGTCGAGGACGGCGACGAGATCCTCTCGATCACGCAGGGCGGCCAGGTCGTCCGCAGCCCGATCGACGACAACTTCCCGCCCAAGGGACGCTCCACGCAGGGCGTGAAGTTCGTCAGCCCGAAGGGCGGGGACGCGGTCGCGGTCGTGGCCCGCTCGGTGGAGTCGAAGGTCGACGAGGACGAGGGCGTCGGCACCGCCCCGGCCGATGGGGACGAGACGACGGAATCGCCGGAGAACGGCCCGGATGCAACAATCGATGGACAGGAGCCTGCCGACACGGGTGCCACCGAGGCCGCGGAGGACGCCGGAGAGAGTGAGGGCTGATGTCGGATCGAGCCACCGAGCCGACCAGGGTGCCGGCGGCACCGGGTCCGGTGAGCAGCGACGACACCTCCGTGCGTCCCAGTCGCCGTGAGCCCGCGCAGCCGCTGCCCGACCTCCCGCCGAAGCCTGCCTCCGCGCCTACCTCGGCGGCGGTCCCCGCGGGTGCCGCCAACGGCGCCGCCCCACGGCCGCGCGGCCCGCGCCGCGCCCGGCTCCGGCTGACCCGGATCGACCCGTGGACGGTCATGAAGACGTCCTTCCTGCTCTCGATCGCCTTCGCCGTCGTCACCGTGGTCTCGGTCGCGATGGTGTGGCAGGTGCTCGGCGCGGCCGGCGTCTGGGACTCGATCAACAGCACGATCCAGGAGGGGATCGGCGGCGAGGACATCGCCTCGTTCCAGGTCCAGGACTACGTCGGCACCAGCCGGGTGCTCGGTTTCACGATGCTGGTCGCGGCCATCGACGTCGTGCTCATCACCGCCACCGCGACCCTCACCGCCTTCCTCTACAACATGGCCGCGGCCCTCCTCGGCGGCATCGAGCTCACCCTCGCCGAGGACGCCTGAGCCGGGGCCATCCCGTTTTGTTGGGGCCCCTCGAGGTCGGGTAGTGTTCCCCCTCGGTTCCAGCCACCCCCGGGCCTATAGCTCAGACGGTTAGAGCGCTTCCCTGATAAGGAAGAGGTCACAGGTTCAAGTCCTGTTAGGCCCACGCACACGGAGGTTCCCATGATCAAGAAGGTCCTGCTCCTCGCCCTGGCGGCCGGCGGCGTCGCGCTCGCGAGCAAGAAGCTCCAGGAGAGCAAGGCCGAGCAGGCCCTCTGGGCCGAGGCCACGGACAAGCTTCCGGAGTCCTGAACCATCGGTCGTCGAGGAGGTCGCGCAGCGACCGTCTCGAGACGAGGGGCCTTGGCGCAATTGGTAGCGCACCTGCTTTGCAAGCAGGGGGTTAGGGGTTCGAGTCCCCTAGGCTCCACCCTTTGCACGTGGACTGCCCGCAGCCGGAGGAATCGGCCGGACCCCGGGCTGCTCCGCGAAGATGATGCCGCCGCGGCGCATGGCAGACTCCCTCCCGTGAAGTACGCGGGTCGTGGGGCTGCGCTGCTCGCCGTCGCCCTGCTCGCGACCGCGTGCACCGAGGACGCGGAGCCGGTGTTTCCCGAGGAGCCGGTCGCGTCGGCGGTCTCCACCGAGTACGACCCGTCGCTCGAGCCGTCCGCGGCCGTGCTGCCGCTGGTCCCGGAGGAGGCGACGACGCTCACCGTCACCGACTTCGAGCAGCTGCGGCTGACGCTCGGGTTCGGGACCTTCGACGGGTCGACGGACGCAGCCGACCGTGCGCGGTTCTGGAACACCGTCGGTTCCGCGGTGAGCCTCTCCGACGGCCTGCTGCGACCGGTCGACGCGCGCCTGCGTGCGGACTTCGGGTTCGGGCAGGACGACGTGTCCTGGGAGGCCAGGTACGGCGGTGACGCCGAGGGCTGGGTGCTCGCGTTCCGCGACGGCCTCCCGATGACCGGCGTGCAGCGCGCGGTCCAGGCGGGCGTGGGCCCGCTCGCAGGCGCCGTGCTCGATCCCGAGCGCCGGCTGGTCACCTCC
>Ga0196958_10000486_pt1 | contig 12932 bp, 6 predicted proteins | sample S1v_10metaG_FD_148654 | JGI IMG/M metagenome (GOLD analysis project Ga0196958, IMG submission 148654) | Soil microbial communities from Anza Borrego desert, Southern California, United States - S1+v_10 | ecosystem: Environmental > Terrestrial > Soil > Desert | place: USA: California | collected...
TCGTGAAAGATCGAAAGATCGACTTCGACGCCGTGAGCGTCCCACAACGTGCCCCAGCCGGCGATGACGGGCTCGCGCTCGGAGCGCGTGCGGCGGCGTGGATAGATGTAGCGAGGGAGGAAGCGGAGATCGGGGGAATCGAGTGCCTCGCCGACACGGCGGGCGAGGTCCTGGTCGACGGGACGGTCGGCGACGAGGATGAGGTCGAGATCGCGCATGCGGAGCGCGTTCCCGGAAAAGAGGTGGTCGAGCAACGCGGGTGCGCTGCCGCCGCCGATGGCCAGACGGGTGAGGCCGAACCGATCCCGAAGCGCCGCCGAAACGGACGCGAGGATGGACGACAGCCGCCGGACTGGCAGTGCTTTCATCTGATGCATTTGTGGTGAACCCCTGCGGAATGCGCGTTCGATGCGCGTGGATGGACCCGTGGCCTGCGAGAACGACGGGGAGGCGCATGATAACTGAGGAGGCGGAGGGAAAGAAGGGTGGGAGGGCGGGGGGAGGGAGGGGGATGCAGAAATGCCGAATGCAGAATGCAGAATGCAGAATGGGGAATGGAGAAGAAGGGAGCGCGAGAGGGGAGGCGCTTGCGGTGTGGCTCATTCGTTATCGCCATCGATTCCTCAGCCTTGCTTTGATGCAGGGGAACCCGTGAACGCAGAACGCAGAGCGCAGAATGAAGAAGGTAGAGAGGGGACGGGGGCGAGAGCGGAGGCACTTGCGACGCGGGCAGAAATGCCGAATGCAGAATGCAGAATGCAGAATGGGGAATGGAGAAGAGGGGAGCGCGAGAGGGGAGGCGCTTGCGGTGTGGCTCATTCGTTATCGCCATCCGTTCCTCAGCCTTGCTTTGATGCAGGGGAACCCGTGAACGCAGAACGCAGAACGCAGAACGCAGAATGAAGAAGGTAGAGAGGGGACGGGGCGAGAGCCAAGGCACTCGCGACGAGGCTCATCCTTCATCCTTCATCCCTCATCCTTGCCCCCGTGGGCGGGCGCGGGCGGGCGGCCGTCAGGCCCGCAGGCGTTCGGCCATGTGTTGCGTGACGGGGAGCGTGATGATGAACGTGCTGCCGGCGCCGGGCTCGCTTTCGACGCGGATGGTGCCGCGGTGGAGGCCGACGAAGCGTTTCACGAGCGCGAGGCCGAGGCCGGTGCCTTCGCGGCGGCCGCCGGAGGCCTGGCGGAATTCTTCGAAGATGATCTGCTGGTCGCGGGGGTCGATGCCGATGCCGCGGTCGCGCACGTGGATCTCGACGGTATCGTCGGTTTTCAGATGCTTCGCGGACACCGTCACGTGCGAGCGCTCGGGGGAGAACTTCACCGCATTCGACATCAGGTTGTAGACGATCTGCTTGAGCAGCGTCGAGTCGGCCTCGATGATCGGCAGGTCTTCCGGCACCTCGACGTCGATGTGGATCTTGCGCAGCGCGGTCACGCCTTTCATCACGTTCGCGATGCCGTCGACGAGCTCGCGGACCGACACCGGCTCCGGCTGGATCTCCATGCGCCCCGCTTCGATCTTCGAGAGATCGAGGATGTTGTTGATGATGCCGAGGAGGTACTCGCCGGAGGCGTGGATGTTGTGCAGGAAGCGGCCGTAGCGCGGGTCGAGCTGGCGTGACACGCGCTGGATGAGGATCTCGGAGAAGCCGATGATCGCGTTGAGCGGCGTGCGCAGCTCGTGGCTGGTCGCGGCGAGAAAGATGCTCTTCGCGCGGTTCGCTTCCTCCGCCTGCGCGAGCGCCTCTTCGGTGAGCTGCTCGTGCCGTTCCGCCTCCCGCTTCGCCGCCTCCGCCTGCTGCAACGCGATCTCCGTACGCTCCTTTTCCTCGTTGATCTGCCGCGTGCGGTCTTCGACGAGGCGTTCGAGCAGGCGCGCGCGCTCGTGTGTGAGATGCAGGCGCACCGAATGCGCGGCGAACAGGAGCGCGATCGCGGCGATGATGCAGAGCGCGATGAACGTCTTCGTCTCGAAAAAATGCGGGGTGAGCGTGAACGGGATGGCCGTGCTCGTCGAGTGCGAGCCGCGCGACGCCGCGACCATGAAGCGATAGTCCCCCGCGGGGAGGTTCGTGTACGACGCGACGCGGCTCGTGCCCGCATCGATCCAAAGGTCGTCGTAGCCTTCGAGGCGATAGGCGAGGTGCAGGCGCTCGGGCGTCGTGAAAGTGATGCCGGTGAACGTGAACTCGATGCGCTCGGTGTTCGGGCCGATCGACGCGAGCGATTGCGGTGCGATTTCGTGACCGTTGATCGTCACGCGCTCGACGATCGGGTCGCGATGCGGAAGCTGCGGCGCGCGCGCGTTCGTGAAGGCGGAGACGCCGTGCGCGGTGACGAGCCAGATGCGTCCGTCGCGCGAGCGGAACGCGGACGGATTCGCGGCGCCGTTGCACTGGCGGCTGCCGAGGCCGTCGTTCTCGTCGTAAAACGAATGCGTGATGCGCTGCAGCTTGCGGTCCGCCACGGCATTGAGCTCGTGGCGCGAGACGACGAACGCGCCGCGCACGGTGCCGAACCAGAGGTTGCCTCTCTTGTCGTCGACGAGTGAGAGGATCTTGTCCGTCGGCATGCCGTTGCGCATCGTGATCGCGCTGGCGATGCCGTTTTTGAAACGCACCACGCCGTCGTCTTCGGTGGCGATCCACACCGTGCCTTCGTCGTCGGACTCGATGCCGAAGAGGCGGTTCGACGGCAGCTCGCGCGGCGCGGCGTGGAGCACGTAGCGCGTGCCGTCCGTTTCGACGAGACCTGCGCCGGTGGCGACCCAGATGCGGCCGTCGGGTGTTTCGGTGATGGCCATCGCGTAGTCGGCGCCGTCGCGTTTCGCGAATGATTCGACGGTGCCGTTGGGGCGGATGCGATTGAGGCCAAAGTCGGTGCCGACCCAGACGTCGCCGCGGCGGTCTTCGTGGATGTCACGGATGGTGTTGTGCGAGAGGCCCTGCGCGGTCGAGTACAACGTGGTGCGGCCGCCGGCGATTTTGTACAAACCGTTCGTGGTACCGAACCAGTGCGCGCCGTCGCGGCTCTGGGCGATGGCGAGGATGCGTGAGAGACGCTGGTCGCCGACCGGCACCCACACGCCGTTTTCCAGGCGGTTGAGGCTCGTCGCGGTGCCGGCCCACATCACGCCGTCGCGGTCTTCGAAGATCGCGCGCGCGTTGACGTCGTCGAGGCCGTTGCGCTCGTCCCACGTCACGAACGCGCCGGTGCGCAGTTGTTCGAGTCCGTTCTGCGAGCCGATCCAGATGCTGCCTTCGTCGTCCTCGAAGATGGCGCGGATGGTGGGATTGAGGAGGCCGTCCGCGATGGTGTAGGTGTCCACGCGGCCGTTCGCGACGCGGAACACGCCGTTGCCGTACGTGCCGACCCAGAGCACGCGATCGCGGTCGCGCGCGAGTGCGGTGATCTGGTCGGCGGGGAGGCCGGCGATGATCTCGGTCGCATTGCCGGCGATGCGCTTGAGGTTCGCGTTCGTACCGACGAGGAGCGCGTCGTCGCCGTCGGCGAGAAGCGTCACGACGGTGTCGGTGGAGACGGAGTCGAGACGTCCGCGGTCGTAGCGAAAAAGACCGTGGGAGGTGCCGATCCACAGGGTGTCGCCCGTTGTCGCTAAAGCGTTGATCGGGCTGAGCGGCAGCGGCAGCGTGACGGGCTGCGCTTTGCCCCCGACGACGTGCAGGATCTTCCCCTTGCGCGTGCCGACCCACACGCTGCCGTCGCGCGCGGGCGCGATCGCTTTGATGATGCCGACGTCGGTCTGCATCGGGATCGTGTCGAAGCGCCCTTTGCTGTACCGGATGAGGCCTTCGAACGTGCCGAGCCAGAGGGTGTCGTCCTTCGTGCGGCAGAGGGTGTCGATGCTCGCGTTGATGAGGCCCGGCGCGGAGGTGCGGTCGAAGACGCGGAAGGTTTCGCCGTTGAAGCGCACGAGGCCTTCGTACGTGGCCAGCCAGAGGTAGCCGTCGCTGGTCTGCGCGAAGCCGCGCACCGTGCCGTGGGGCAGACCGCGCTCCACCGTCCACGATTTGCGGACGTATTGCGAGATCGCGCGGTCGGCCGGCAGGGCAGCGAGCTCCAGCGCGACGAGCAGCAGAGATGCTGCGAGCGCGATATGGCGGTGGTGCACGTTTTCCTCGAACGAGTCGGCCCACGGTAGAACGTTCGGGGAGGTTGGTCAATGCGGCCGGAGCGCCGGTTTCCGGCCGGCGCTCCGGTGACGCGGCGTCACTGACTCGGCAGGCGCTCGGCCGAAATGTTGGAGTAGGCCGAAACTCCACCGTCATTGAACGCGCGGACGCGGTAGCGGTACGTCGTGCCGGGCAGCACCGCGGAGTCGTTGTATGCGCGGACGTCGGCGCCGAGGGTGGCGAGCGCGGCGAAGTTCGTACAGGTGTCGCCGATGCAGCGCTCGAGGGTGTAGCCGGTCTCGTTGACGGCGTTGTCGGCCCACGCCAGATTGACCTGCATTCCCGCCCCCGTGGTGGTGAGGCTCGTCGGCGCCGCCGGCGGCGTCAGCGGATTCGCCGTCGAAGCCTCGGCCGTGTTCGACCGCGCGGACGAGCCGGCGTTGTTGTACGCGTAAACGCGGTAGCGGTAGAGCGTCGCCGGAGTGAGATTCGTGTCGAGATACGAGGTGGCATTGGCGCCGGTCAGTGCGACCTCGACAAAGTCCGCGCACGACGCACCGGCGCACCGCGTAATGCGATGTCCGGTCTCGTCCGTCGCATTGTCCACCCACTTGAGCAGGATCGAGGTCGTCGATTGTGCTTTGGCCGATAACGCATTCGGCGCCGCCGGCGGGTTCGCCGCGGCCGGCGTCGTCGCCTCGGCCACATTGGACGGCTGGAACGTGCCGAACGCGACGTGATAGCGATAGACGGTCGACGGACCGAGGTTGCTGTCCGTGTACGCATTGCCGGTGACCTGCGCGACCTGCACGAAGCTCGTGCAGCCCGCACCACTGCAGCGCGAAACGCGATCGGCATTGCCGGTCCAGCTCAATGCGACCGAAGACGGCGACTGTGCCGTTGCCGTCAATACCGGCGGTGCACTCTGCGGCGTCGTCGCCTCGGCGATGTTCGAATACGACTCGCCGCGCGTTGCACTGTACGCGATCACCCGATAGCGGTACTCCGTAGCCTCGACGACACTCGCGTCGACGTACGTCGTGGCATTCGCGGCAAGTTGGGTGACGAGCGTGAAATCGGTGCACGCCGCGCCGCCGCAGCGCGTGACGCGATAGCCGTCTTCGTCGGTCGCGTTGTCGATCCAGCTCAAGGCGATCGAGCTCGCGGATTGCGTCGTGGCCGTCAATGAGGCCGGCGCCGCGGGCGGCTGGGCAACGGCGCCTTTGATGATGGTGAAGCTGTCCGCGATGACGCCGGTGTCGCGCAGGAACTTCACGTCGATCCGATCGGCGGAGACGTCGAGAATCGTCGATCCGAGGCTGTTGTAATTCGACACCATGACAGGATGGTCAAGCGCGCCGGAAACGACCTTGCCGGCCGCACCGGAGACGACGTAGACCGCACCTTCATGCGGTCCGGCGTTCGCCTTGCGGTACGCGCCGGTTCCAGTCTCACTGCCGTCGCCGCCGTCTTTGACCATCGTGTTGTTCAGCGTCGTCGACTTGCCGTAATGGCTGTCGAGGAGGAAGGAGCGCTCGTACGCATGACTGTGTCCGGCGAGCACGAGATCGACGCCCGCTTCCTCGAGGATCGGCAAGGCATTCTGGCGCATTTCCACGAGATGCAGCGACGTATCGGAATTGTGGGAGCCGTGTGAGTACGGCGGCTGATGGACGAGCGCGATCGTCCAGTGCTGGAAATTCGCGGCGAGGTCGTTCCGCAGCCACGTCAGCATCGGGCCGGTCGGGGAGCGGTCGGACGTCTGTCCGTCGAGCACGACGAAATGAACGTTGCCGTAGTCGAACGAGTAATAGCTCTCCGTGCCCGAGGCCACGCCACCTGCTTCGCCCTGCGTCGGCAGCGTGAAGATGTCGTAATAGGGGTAGGAGAGGGAGTGCGTGGTCGACTCGGCCGTGTCGTGATTGCCGATGGCCGGCCAGAGTACGCTGCTGCGCAGCATTTCCGGATACATGCGGAAGACGCCGGACTCGTAATCGACGTCGGTTCCCGACGAATACGCGTTGTCGCCGAGCATCAGCCACAGGTGCGTGTTCGTCGTGCCGCCCGCGTAGTCGTAATACGCATTGCGCACGGCGAGGGCGCCGGTGCCGCCCGTACCGGCATCGCCGAGAACCCAGATGCGTGCCGGCGTGGCCGTGCCGGAAGACGGTGCGGTGAGGAATGTGTGCGACGCATCGTCGCCGGCGAGCACTTTCGTCGACGAGCCGATCGAATAGTAGTAACGCGTTCCGGCTGTGAGTCCGGTGAGCGTCACGGAGTGTTCTGTCGTTGGCGTGCTGACCACGGCCTGTGAGGTGAGACTGCCGACGCGCGTGCCGTAACGCACGTAGCTGTCGGAGGGATTGTCCGTGCGCCAGCGCACTGTGACGCTGGTGGGTGTCCCCAGTTGCAGATAGGGACCGCGCAGCAGCAGCGGCGTCGGAGGAGTCGTGTCGCCGAGGAGCTCGAAGTCGAAGCTGATGTCGCTGCTGGCGGCGTCGTTCTGATGGATTTCGACGGCCACTGTATTGACGCCGGCCTGCAGAACGGAGGCGGAGATGCTTTTCGTGATGAACGTGCGTTCGTCCGTCGACGAGCTGACGCTGCCGTACGCGAGCGTCGCATACCCGATCGTGCCCGTGGCCGACATGTTGTTCCGCCAGACCTCGGTGCCGTTGATGTAGACGATCGCACCGTCGTCGCGCACGAGGCGCATGTTCAGTGACGCAAATGCGGCAGGATCGGCAACGTTGAAGGTGCGGCGGAAATACGTCGTCGGGTATTTGTGCGCGGCGTCGGGACCATAACCGACGACCGTCGCTTCATCGCCGTCGCCATAGCCGAGCTCCGCCGGACCGGAAGGCCAGGAGGCGTCATTGAAGCCGTGCTCGCGCCACGCGGTGCCCTGGTTCGTCCCGTTGTCGAGGTATTTCCAGATCGCGCGGGGCGGGACGAGCTGCGTTTCCGCCGCGTGAATTGTGATTGTGAGGGTGACGAGCAAAAACCCGAGGAGTGTACGCATGGTCGTGGGGACGATCAGGGGGCGAGGAGCAGGGCCTCGAGTTTTGCGGACAGCTCGCGGGTTTTCCAGTGGCCCCGAGCCTTCGGCGGGAGGGCCTGGATGCGCGTCACCGCCTCCTTCCACGCGGCTTTCGCGTCGGCGTGGCGGCCGGCCTTCTTCAGGATGTCGCCCTTCTGCAGCAGGTAATACTCTTTGCGCTTCGATTTATTGGAGATGGTCTCCAGCCGGGCAATGGCCGCGTCGAAGCGGCGCGACGAAAGCTCGAGATCGATGGCGTGCATCTGCAGAGAGACGAGCGGCCCGAGGCGCGAAATGCCTTCGTCGAGACTGGCGATGGCGTCGAGCTCGCGCTTCGGGCCGAGAGCGGCAATCGCTTTCGCGCGCTCGTGATAGAGATCGGGAGTGGGGGGATGGAAATTGGCGATGGCCGCGTCATAGTCGGCGATGGCCGCCGTCGGCTGACGCAGTTGCACCAGCGCACGCGCGCGCATCATGCGCGCCTCGCCGTGACTCGGAAACTTTTCGAGAAAACCATCGAGCGCGGTTCTCGCCTGTGAGGCTTTGCCGGTCTCGAGATATAGACGGCCGCGTGCGAAATCGATGACGTGCAGCGCGGGATCGAGCTTCTGGGCGCGATCGTAATCGGAGAGCGCGGCCTGCCAATTTTCGACCTGGCGGTAGAGCTCACCGCGCTCGAGGTACAGCTCCGCGTTTTCGGGCTGTGCGGCGATGAGCGCGGTCAGTTCATGGATCTCCTCGTCGACTTCTTCGTCGGCACGGAGCGGCACGGGCGCGAGGGCGAGCACGGCCAGCAGCAGCGCGAGCGAGGGGAGAAAGCGGCGGATCATCGGCTGGGGGTCCTTTCCGTGGCGATGTTCGAGAAGCCCGACGTCCCGGCGGCGTTGTACGCGCGGACGCGGTAGCGATAGTGAGTGTTCTTCGAGGTGGTGCTGTCGGTGTACGCGCGGACGTTCGTCCCGACGACGCCGATTTCCCGGAACGCCGTGCAGCTCGTCGAGCCGCTGCAGCGCTCGATGCGATAGCCGGTCTCGTTGGACGCGTTGTCGTTCCAGGCGAGATTGACCCGGGTTGCGGAAGCCGCGGTAGCCGTGAGATTCGACGGCGCGGCGGGCGGAGTGGGCGGAGCCGGCGTGGTGGCCTGGGCGGTATTGGAGAAGGCGGACGCGCCGGTCGCATTGTAGGCGGCGACGCGATAGCGATAGAGCGTGTTCGCGCTCGCGGTATTGTCGGCGTACGAGGCGACGCCGGCGCCGAGCTGCGCGATCTCGACGAAACTCGTGCAGGAGGCGCCGCTGCAGCGCTGGACGCGGTAGCCGCTCTCGTTCGTGGCGTTGTCGGTCCAGGCGAGGTCGATTCGCGTCGTGGAGGCGGCAGTGGCCGTCAGATTCGACGGCGCCGCGGGCGGTGTCGCCGCGGCCGGCGTGGTGGCCTGGGCGGTATTGGAGAAGGCGGACGCGCCGGCCGCATTGTAGGCGGCGACGCGATAGCGATAGAGCGTGTTCGCGCTCGCGGCATTGTCCGCGTACGAGGCGACGCCGGCGCCGAGCTGCGCGATCTCGACGAAATTCGTGCACGAGGCGCCGCTGCAGCGCTCGACGCGGTAGCCGGTCTCGTTCGTGGCGTTGTCGATCCAGGCGAGATTCATCCGCGTCGCGGAGACGGCGCTAGCCGTGAGATTCGACGGTGCCGCGGGGGTAGTGACGGTGGCCGGGGTCGTGGCCTCAGCGACATTGGAGAACGCCGACGCACCGGCCGTATTGAACGCGGCGACGCGATAGCGGTAGAGCGTGCTCGCGCTCGCGGCATTGTCCGCATACGAGACAACGCCGGCGCCGAGCTGCGCGATCTCCGCGAAGCTCGTGCACGACGCACCGCTGCAACGCTCGACGCGGTACCCGGTCTCGTTCGTGGCATTGTCGGTCCAGGCGAGATGGACCTGCGTGGTGGAAGCCGCGCTCGCCGTGAGATTCGACGGCGCCGCGGGCGTAGTGACGGCGGCCGGCGTGGTGGCCTCGGCGACATTGGAGAACGCCGACGCGCCCGCGGTATTGTAGGCAGCCACGCGATAGCGATAGAGCGTGTTGCCAGTCAGGCCATGGTCGGCGAACGACGTCACATTGGCAGCGAGTTGCGCGATCTCCGCGAAATCGGTACACGAGGCGCCGCTGCAACGCGAGATGCGAGTGCCGTCTTCGTTCGCGGCGTTGTCGGTCCACGTCAGCGTAATCGAGGTAGATGATTGCGAGGTGGCCGTGAGTGACGAAGGTGCCATCGGAGGAGTCAATCCCGCGGGTGTCGTCGCCTCGGCGATATTGGAGAACGCCGACGCGCCCGCAACGTTATAGGCCGCAACGCGATAGCGGTAGACCGTGCTGCCACTCACGCCCGTATCGAGGTAAGTGGTCGAGTTGGCGCCGAGCTGCGCGATCTCCACAAAGTCCGTGCACGTCGCGCCGCTGCAGCGGGAAACGCGGTTGCCGTCTTCATTGGTGCCGTTGTCGATCCACGACAGGGCAACCGAGGTCGCCGACTGCGGCGTGGCCTGCAGCGACGACGGTGCGGCGGGCGCTCTCAAGGCCGCGTCTTTGACGATGCTGAAGCTGTCCGCGATCGCACCCGTTTCGCGCAGGAACTTGACGTCGATGCGGTCGCCGGAAATATCGAGGATCGTCGACCCGAAGTTGTACAGGCCCGAGACCATGACGGGGTGGTCGAGAGCATCGCGCTCGACGATGACGCCCGCGGCCCCCGATACGACAAAGACCGCACCTTCGTGCGGACCGACATTCGCCTTGTGATACGGGGTGGTGGCGCCGTTGCTGCCGTCCTTGATCATGTTCTGGTTGAGCGTGTTCGAGGTGCCATGGTGACCATCCACCAGGAACGAGCGCTCATACGCGTGGCTGTGACCGCAGAGGACGAGGTCGACGCCGCCGGCTTCGAGCACCGGCAGGATGTTCTGGCGCACGTCGATCAGTTGCAGCGACGTATCGGAATTGTGGGAGCCGTGCGAGTACGGCGGGTGGTGCCAGAAGGCGATCGTCCAATGCTGCAGGTTCGCGGCGAGATCGTTCTTCAGCCACGTCATCATCGGCCCGTCCGGCGTGCGGTCGGACGTCTGGGAGTCGAGGGCGATGAAATGGATGTTGCCGTAATCGAAGGAGTAATAGCTTTCGGTTCCGGACGGGATGCCGCCCGCTTCACCGCGCGTCGGCACGTCGAAGATGCTGTAGTACGGATACGCGAGTGAGTGCGTGAACGATTCCGCGGTGTCGTGATTGCCGATCGACGGCCAGACCACGGAGCTGCGGAGCATTTCCGGATACATCTTGAAAATGCCGGACTCGTAATCGACGTCCGTTCCCGACGAATAGGCGTTGTCGCCGAGGAGCAGCCAGAGGTTCGTGCTGGTCGTACCGCCGGCGTAGTTGTAATAGGCATTGCGCACGGCCAGAGCGCCGGTGCCGCCGGTACCTGCGTCGCCGAGGACCCACACGCGCGTGGCCAGCGGCGTGTCGACCGTCGGCGAGGTGAGGAACGTGTGTGAGGCGTCATCGCCGGTGAGGATTTTCGCCGTCGTGCCGACCGCATAGTAGTAACGCGTTGCGGGCGTGAGGCCGGTGAGCGTGACCGAGTGCTCGGTCGTCGGCGTGGCGTTGTCCGTCTGGGAGGTGAGGCTGCCGGGACGGAGGCCGTAATACACGCGGCTGTCGGAGGGATAGTCGGTGCGCCAGCGGACGGTGATGCTGGTCGGCGTTCCCAGTTGCAGATAAGGACCGCGCAGCATCGTCGGTGTGGGCGACGAGGTGTCGGCAGCGAGCTCGAAATTGAAGCTGACGTCACTGCTGGCGGCGTCGCTCTGATGCACTTCGACGGCCACCGTATTGGCGCCCGCGCGCAGGACCGAGGGAGGGATCGTTTTCGTGACCCAGGTCCGCTCCTCGGTGGACGTGCCGACGTTGTATGCCGGCGTCGTATAGGTGAGTGTCGACGAGGTGATGTTGCTCCGCCAGACCTCGGTGCCGTTGATGTAGACGACCGCCCCGTCGTCACGGATCAGGCGCAGGATCAGCGCGGCGAAGGTTGAGGGATTGGGGACGTCGAACGTGTGGCGAAAGTACGTCGTGATGTGCCGGTTCGCGGTACTGCTGCCGTAGCTGACGACGGTCGCTTCGTCGCCGTCGCCATACCCGAGCTCGGCTGGCCCGGAGCGCCACGTCGCATCATCGAAGCCGTGCTGGCGCCACGCCGTCCCCTGGTCGGTGCCGTTGTCGAGGAACTTCCACATGGCCCCGGCGGGAACGAGCGGCGTTTCCACCGCGTGGACCGGCGCGACGATCGCGACCGTGAACAGGAGGCAGATAGAGAAATGGCGAACGAACGCTGGGCACATATTGTCTGGAGAACGCGATACGGCTGAAGGCGTGTGAGCGCCTTTGCGTTCGCCGTGCCAGCCGAGCTTTTCAGGCGGCGGTGAAGAGCCGCTCGAGCTCGCGCGCCGCATAGGACTGCAGGTGCGTGACGAGCTCAGCACCGGCATCGCCCAGGAGGATGCGCACTTCCAGGCGCGCAATCATCGCCGCGAGCTCCTCCGTCGTGACGACGTTCGGGACGGTGAGCACCGCGCGGCGTCCGCCGAAGACATAGCAGTATTGATGATCGTCGAGCTGCGTCCACGACGGCCGCGATTCGAGATCGCGTCCATAACGCGCGACTTCGAAGGCGCTCGCCGCACAGCGCCGCGCGGTCTGCGTGCGCAGTGCGCGATCGGCGTGAACGGCCAGTGCGCGGATCCCGTTTCGCTCCGCGCGGAGCACCACGGCGGCACTGCGTGCGGACCAGCGGCGGGAGCGGGAATTCGTGGGCGACTGGAGCATGCACAAGTAAAACACGGAACGGCGGTTTTTTGCGTCAGATCATCGCGGTCAGTAGCGCGGCGATGGCGATGATGACCGGCGCGACCGCCGCCATGGCGATCGTCGCCAGTCCCCGCGTCCACGAGAACCGGTGCGCCTCGGACACGGTATGTGCCGAAACGATGATGGTCCACGCGAGCACCGTCAGCTCCGCGGCGAGCGCGAGGAGCATCATCAAACATCCGCCGGCGGGTGCGTTCGAGAAGTGGAATCCGCCGTCGCCGACGTCGATCAGCATCGTCCCCGGCCGCACGATCGCAAGCGGAAGGCGCCAGACCATCGCGCAGATGACGGGCATGAGTCCCCAGGCCAGTGCCGCGCGGACGTCGCGCGCGGCGCCGGTGCCGCCGAGAAAACGTCCGGCGGCGTAGGCGATCGCGGCAAAGACGTAAAAGAGGCCGACGAGCACCGCGACGTTGAGCACGCCGGCGAGCAGCGACACCTCCCGATCCCGCTCGCCGAGAACCGCGGAGATGCTCGCCGCGATCGCCAGCGGCAGCACGAGCCTGCGCGCATGCGCGTCGAGCACATGCCGCATCGTCTCGGCTGGTCGGATCAGGACGGACGCGAAGTCGCGCAGGCGTTCCACGTCATGAATGTACGTGTGCCTGCGCGATTCGTTTCCGCCGGCCGCTGCTAGCGATCGCTATGGAGCTCGATGAATTCGTAGATGAAGTTCCCCGTGCCGATGGCGTCGCTGTTCTCGTTGATGAACACGCCGAGGCCGCAGCCGGTCTTGCCGTTCGAGCCGGGGGTTGCGCTGCCGGCGGAGACTTTCGTCCACGTTCCCGCCAGTCCGGGGCTGCCGCACGTCGTGCGTTCGAGGCTGTCGCCGCT
>Ga0196958_10000487_pt1 | contig 12925 bp, 24 predicted proteins | sample S1v_10metaG_FD_148654 | JGI IMG/M metagenome (GOLD analysis project Ga0196958, IMG submission 148654) | Soil microbial communities from Anza Borrego desert, Southern California, United States - S1+v_10 | ecosystem: Environmental > Terrestrial > Soil > Desert | place: USA: California | collected...
TCAGGCACCGCAACATCCGGATGCACGGGCACGGTCCACGCGCGCGCACGGAGGTTCTGGTCCCACACCGCCCGCAGATACACCCCGCCCAATGCCGATTGAATCTCCGCAGCCTGCCGCAACCGGGACCACAACCCATCCTCGATCAGGTCCTCCACGAACTGCGTACCGGCACGGTCGTTCCCACCGAACGCAATTTTGGGTGCCTCACCGAACAGCAGGTTCGCGCTCATGGCGGAGATGTCCCCGGCGATGGGGACGTGCAGGCGAACTTCCTGATCCTCGCTGGCGAGCTTGCCCCAAATGTGATGCGCCATGGTTCCGGCGCCGTCCCTGGCCCACTGTGTGGGCTGGTCACGCCAGATCGGCAGGGCATGTGGGGCCCACTTCCCGCCTCCGCCGTATGCGGCCTCCAGTTGGTGCGGGGATCCGGAGTACCACGCCGACCAACGGGTCAGGTGCGGAAGAACATCGTTCTTGAGAACCTTCGGGGGCCATTCCGTGTTAGCCGTGGGCAGGGACATTACGCGGCCTCCAGAAATGGCGTCCACAAGGATTTCATCGTTTTCACACCGTAACGAAGTGCGTCCGGACCATGATCCGCCAGCTTGATGGGTTTGTCCTCACCGAGCAGGGCGGCCTTGTCGTCCCACGAGTATCCGGACGTTTCGTCGATCAGGTTACGGCACGACTCGTGAATGAGGAGCTTGCGCCGGGCGAACAGGTCCGAGACGAGACGGATCCCGTCGACCACTTCGTTGTTGGCTTTGGCCTGCAGCAAGTTCCGACTCTTGAGTTCAGCCCGGAACGATGCGGCCGACGGGTCAACAACCCAGAACCGTGGTTGGTCGAGCAGTGCGAACGGTCCGCCCTGGCGCTTCAGACTGTCGAGCCACTTCAGGAGAGCGTCGGCGTACTGGGAGTCGGTGAGTTGCATGGTGGACCCGCGCCCGTCGTGGCGCCACTCGGCGCACACGTACAGCCTGCGGTCCGCGCCGATGCCGATAAGCAGGGCGTGGAACGGGTTCATGGTTCCGTAGTCGATGGCCACCGTGAGCCATTCGCGGATGGCGGGCAGGGCGCGCACGACATGCTTGCGGGGGTCGAACATGTCATAGACGGCGCCCTCGGCGACGACCCAGTGGCCGAGGATGTTGCGCCGGTAGTACAGGCCGGTGTACGTGGACTTGATCCACTTCACATAGGCAGGGTCAAGAAACGTGTTGTCATCGATACGGAACTTGAAGTGCCGAACGTCGGGCGAACCGGACAGCAGGACTTCCTTGCGCAGCCAGTGCGCTGGGGTGTCCGGGTTGGTGGTCCCGAAGATCATGGAGCCAGGGACTGAGGCGCGGCCGAGCATGGTCATGTAGAAGTCACGCGGGAGCAGTGTCACCTCGTCCATGTAACCCAACGCCAGCGTCAAGCCACGGATCTTTGACTCAGCCTTGGCATCGTTGGCGCCGATGACGTGCACGCGCCGACCCATGATCTCAGCCAGTGGGGAGCCCTGCGTGTAGTGGATGCTCCGGCTGATCTCTAGAAACAGATCGGGAGAGAACAGCGGGGCGAACACGTTACGGAATACCGCCTGCAGGGTCTTGCCCGCAATCACCACTTCCCCGTCTTTCGGGGCGTCAGCGAGTGCAATCAGGAACCGCACGATGGATGCGATGGTCTTTCCGGCACGGATACTGCCATCCCAAATGTTGACCTTCGCCGTGGAGTTCGCGATGGAGTCGATCTGCTTCTGATGCAGCACCGAGGGCAGCGATACCGCATGAGTAGTGGCGACGCTCATGCCTTGCCCTTGTCATCCTCGGCAGGGGCATCAGCAGACTCGGGGATGTCGTCTTCCATGACATCGTCACTCATCGGCGGGACGTACGGGCGCGCCTGGTCCGAGACAGCTTCGGCCACGCGGGCAAGCAGGGAACGCGCGGTGTCAGCGGTGGTGTTGGCGCGGTCGTAGTTCTCCACCTTGAGAGACGACTCCACAAGGTTGGCCACGGCCTTCGCCAGTTGTGCCTTGTCGTTGGGCAGGGGTTCCGGGAAAGTGCGCTCGGTGTCACCGTTGAAGCGGGGCGGGTACTTCTGCGGGGCGAACATGTTCTCCCGCAGACGCTCCGCGTCGTCGAGCATGTCCATCACCAGAACGGCGCGGCGGGTCGCTGCTTCCAAGCGGAGCTTTTCCACACCCACAGCGGCATCGTGCCGGGAGAACGACAGTCCAGCCTTCTTGGCGTAACGGGTAACTGTTATCCAGTTACGCCCCAACACGTCGGCGATGGCGTTACGGCCCATGCCCTCGGCGTGCAATTGCTCAATCCGTGCCTTTTCGGCATCGGAGAGCGGACCGTAAACCTTCGTCTCGGCCTTCTTGATGGAGTCTTTCACTGTGTGTGCACCCCTCACGCGCTTGCGTTCCGACGCTTGTCGGATACGCGGAATCTTACCGGCGTGAGGGGTTGGACGAGGTCACTTCATGCGCGCCCGCGTGCGAGCTGCGCGCTTGGACATGCGTGAACGGCCGGTTCGGGTGACGCCAGCGTTCGCGATGCGCGCGGCGCTCTTCTTGGTGTGCCCCTTGCGCCGGAGAGCTTCGTACGCGCGGGACCTAGACAAGGGGATGTTGCCATGCTTCTTAGGCATGGCAACAAGTATCCCCTTGTCCTGGTGCGGTTACTCCGCCACTGGCTCCGGACGTGGGCCGAAGATCTCGTACACGATGCGCTCCAGATCTTCCATGGTGTTGTTCATGTGGAAGAGGTCTAGACCCTCGTCCACCCACGGGTCGAGCCAGATACCAAGCAGACCCTCAGCCCTGGCTGGAATGCGGCGCGTGACACCAGAAGGGTCGACGACGCTAGTCGCTTGCGGATTTCCACCCGGTACCTGTTTCCAGTCAAGCTCGTACCCACCAAGGATGACAGTCCAGCCGGCGAAGCACGCAACCGTCCCGCACGGACGCTTGCTGGCCCAAAAGCTCTGATCCCATTCCTCGGGGTTGGCCTTGATGTGGTCGAGTACTCGGTAGGCGAGTTCGGCGTTTGGCATGGTGGTCACTCTCCCTTTTGGCCGATGTAACGGGCGTACAACGTTCTGTCCAGGGTTAAAAGGAAGGCCCCGAAACCAGGGCTCCAGGGCCTTCCCGCACCGATCAGAAGACGGCGCGCACTGCCTCCACGGCACCGTACGCGGCACCGCCAAGGACGGTCAGGATCCCGCCCAGCATGGCCACAGCTGTGACCGCGCACCCGTTGTTCTTGCTACCGCCCCCGCTGGACTTGGCGCGCCCGGCACTCGGACGGCCACCGCGCTGGATGCTGTTGAACTTGTTGGAGGCCTGGTTGCCCCCGCCCTTCTGTCCGTACCGGCGTTGGTTCGGGATGTTGCCCATGGCGTGGTTTCTCCTTCTTACTCAGTGGGGGAGCCTGAGCGGACGCCCATGCTCCATTGCCTGCCAGGTCCCTCGCTCGGTCCCTCGATGAACACCGTCCGGCGTGGCTCACCCTTGCGCCTGCGCCCCTTGGTGGTAACGAGGATTCCGTCTACAACAACGCCAGGCCTGAGGTGGATGACCTGGATAACTTCCATGGCGAACCCACGCATGCACCGCGCGCCTCTAGTTCCGCACGTCCGGGCTCCGCCATCACCTTTGATGCCGATGATGTCGCCAACCCGGATATCACGCGCGTAATAAACGGGCTCGATGATTGCTGGTTGCTCTGTCATGTTTTTGCCTCCCTGCCCTCTAGGTTGTGTACAGAATACACGAGTAGAGGGGGGAAGCAAGAGCAGGTACACAGGAGTGGGGCGCGGTTGTTGCAGGGAAGGGCAACAGCCGCGCCTCACATGTCCGGGGCCATGCCCCGCAGGATCTCCCGGGACACCATGTCATGCGCCGTGCCAAGCAACCCGCGCGCCAGGATTGAGGACATGTTGCCCCCGGGGCCGAAGAACATGGGCACGTTGCTGAACGTCCCACCATCAGACGAGATACCCGTCTGTTGAACAACCACCACGTACTGATGGGACAGGGGCAACTGGCCATCACCGGTACCCCACCCGTGCACGCGCGCCATGTCAGCGACAGCGGCGTCCAGGGCCTCCTGCGCGCGCTCGATGTCAGTCACGTTCCAACATCTCTCGCATGAACCCCCGCATCCCGCAGGAGATACCGAGCTGGATGGCGGACGTGAACACGGGATCGTCGAGGATGGCATCGGCATCCCGCGCGTTCTGCTTCATCAACTCCTCCACCACCAACGCCGTTGCGCGCAGATGCGCCCGCTCGTGGAACTCCCGTGCCTGAACCTTTGCCTTCATGAGGTCTTTGTGTGTCATCAGCTTGCCCCCTTTTGTCTCATGCGGATTCGTGCATACATAGGGTCTGACCTGCGTGCATACGTATTCCATACGGATGCGTATGGTTGGCGCTAGTACGCATAGCGTTGTACCTACAGCTCAACAACATCAACGACATGGGCAACGCCATCAACGTCACGGGCGGGGCCGCCACTCGTCCCGGTAGCCCTCGCGTTCGGAGTACCACGAGGCTTGCAGCTTCGCCAGGACGACGGCGCACCCTCCCTCCTGCCAGGGGTCACCGCCCAACATGTCCTCTAGTTCGGCAACCATCCGTTTCCTGATGGTGCACTCGGCCAGGGCTCGCGCCTCGTCCTTCTCGATCTGAACACGCAACCAAACATCCAACTCGGCCACCATCCGTTTCCTGATGGTGCACTCGGCCAAAGCTCGCGCCTCGTCTGCCTCGATCTGAGTACGCAACCAGGCGATGAGGTCACGAGCACTGGACATGGATATGTCCAGGGTCATGACTGCTCCCCGTCCCAGAGCAGCGCCCGCACCGTGAACAGGGAGGCGGCGAAGAAGGCTCCCGCCAGTGACGTGGCGTCAAGCAGCATGGTCATGCGTCCACCGTCCGTCCGAACGGGGCACCGAGGGGGTAGCCCACGGACTCGACGCCTTCCGGTGCCGGCTCCGGCTCAGTGTCACGCTCGTACTCCTGCCCCTCGTCCTGCGCACGTTCGCCGGGGACGAAACAGCCGTCGGCGTTCTGGACAGGCGCTGCGCCGGGGCGAACGCCGACAGCGGGCGCATACGTCTCGTACCAGGAAAGCACATCGTTGATGTTGTAAATGGGTCCGGAGGCCAGTCGCATCACTTTCCGGGGAAAGCCGTTTTGGGGACGTCGTGCGGCCCAGTTGGAGATGACGGAACGGCTCACCCGGAACAGTTCCGCCAATTCTGCAACTCCAGCGAGGTGGCGCATGTCGACCATGTTTTTGTCGGTCATCCGATCCACCCCAAAAGCCACATCAGGCCGAGGATGAATCCGACGATAAAGAACGCCAGGAGTTTTCCGCTGCCTTCGGCGACGAAGGGGCCAACCCGGTATCGAGTCCTCATTTTCATGTGTACATCATACGCGCACAACGTACACAACCTCAAGGGGCAAGGACCCCCTGGGCGGGTCGAGACTCCAAGTACTCAGCGATGCGCCGGAACACCTGGGGGTCGTCGCCGATCTCCGCCAGGAACATGTTGTGCGGCCCGCACAACAGGCCCCTGACCAGCGAACGCATCGCCTCGGGGGCAGGGGTGAGGCCCTGGCGCCGCTGGTGGCGAGCTGACCCCTGACCCCCGTGATCGTGGTCGACGGCCAGACGCTTCGTCGCCCCCGTGGCCCGGCAACCGAACGCGCACCGACCCCCTTGGGCTGCGTAAATGGCCCAGTACTCCTTGGCGGTGATGCCGTAGGTGGACCGTAGGCGCTGGTCGAACGCCCTGTCCTTGACCGCACGGGTGCGTTGGCGGTGGCACGTGGCGCAGCGAGGGCCCGGGTGCGGCGCCTTGCGAGTGGGGGACGCACAGTCCTTGCATCGTTTAAGGCCCCTAGCGTCCACGCTGACGGCCGTGGCGGGCCCACAGGTAGGTCGGGATACCCCTGGGGTCTCAGGTGTCTCTGGGGTCGCGGTCACAGGTGCCTCCTTGGGCGGGGGTTGCGGGTGGGTTTGGGGGTCGGTGCGGTGCGGTGCCCGCGGGCGGTCGGGGCATCGATGGGCATGAGCACGGGGAACGAGTGGCACGCGTGGCACGCGTCGTCCGGTTGCACGGCCATTACGTAACTCCTATGTTTAAGTAGGAATTGCATAGGCGGATTACAGGAAGACGCATGCCACGCGTGCCACTATGGTTGACCTGGGGTTTTGGGACCCCTATCAAGATCAAAGTGGTACGCGTTTTGGTAACAGAATGGTAACGAGCGGAGAGTGTTGGCACCAGTACGCGACCCAGAGTAATAACTCACGCCACGTACTGGAATCCGTAACCCAAAGTCATTCCCCCGCCAACCGCCATCTAACGCCCAAAAGCCCCCATCCCCGACCACCTTCGGGTCCGCGCAGCGCGCTCGGGAAACGGATGCCGTCAAAGTCAGTGGCCGCCGAGGGATGAACGGACAAACCGGGATGAGTCGATCGCAGTCCCGGACGTAGCTCGATCTGTGCCGGGATGCCCGTGTGCCCGACCAACCGCTGGGTGAAAAGCTTCTGTTTCATCACAGATCCGGAGGGGTTGTTCCGGGTGGCATGTTGACGAAACGACTCGTAGGCCACCGATGTCCAGATCCACGCTCCGGGTTCGGAGATCAAGCTTTCCTGAAACCAAGAAAGTATTTCGTCGGTATCCTGTCGCCACCGTTCTGTCGCCTCGCGAACGGCGGCGGGGGTGGGAATGGGTTCACCGGCCGCCCATGAGTCATACCACCGACGTGCGCCTTCGATGAGCCACGCGAGTGCCGCCTTTTGCGCCGCCTGTGTACTGAGCGCCTGTCCCATTCCCATCATTGCCGCGCGGTCCGTTTTGGAATTCCACTCGCCGAGGCCATCGCCAGAAAAGCGGAATCGGTACGGGAAGTCCACCCGGTTGAGCCGCCTCCAGATGGCGATGTCGGTGCCGGGGACCTGTGGGGGGTGGTTGGTGTTCAGGAACAGGGTGTGCGACGGCTTCCATTTGATGATCTCTTGCCGCATGTACCGGCCGGACACGCTCGCGGCGTCGACGACCTCTTTCAACATGTTGGTATTGAGGATGCCCGCCTCCGGGGTCTCCTCCATGTACGCAAACCGCAACCCCAATAGGGCCATCTTTTCCGGCGTGGGCCCGGACCGGTCGTGCGCGTTTAGTAGGAGGGTGTTGGGCACGATGCTGGCGTACCCTGCGTCGTGCGCATCCTCCGCGCCCAATGCCCCGGTGAGTACGCCCATGAGTTTCGTCTTGCCGTTGCTGCCGACCCCGGAGAGCATGACGAGGCGGTTGCCGTGGTGGCCCGTGACGGCCTGCCCCATGTGGACTTGCAGCCACCCCAGCGCACCGGGGTCAACGGATCCGAGGATGGCTTTGAACGCCTCATCGCAGGCATCGGGGTCGTAGCCCACGGCGGTGATCCGGGTGAAGTAGTAATCCGGATCATGCTCCAGCACCTGCCCGGTGCGCAGATCAACAACGCCGCTGGGGGTGTTCAGTAGGTCAGGGTGTGCGTCGAACTCCATGACGTCGACTCGAAGGTCGGGTAACCCTTTAGCGAGGTCGACGGCTGCGTTGAGTCGGCTGATCCCCATGGCGGCCGTCCACCCTTTGAGGTCGTCGCGGGCTTTGGCGATCTCCTCTGGTTTGGCTCTGGCCACCACCAGCTCGGTGACGCGGGTGCGCGCTTCCTCGGCCATCTCCTTGGCGAACTCGCCTAGGGCGTTGCGGGGGACCTCGCTGCCTACTCGTCGCCAGTGGGTGCCGGTGTATTGCATCCACCCGCGTCCTTCGCCGTAGCAGAACCGTCCGGCGAGAACTCTTTCGGCGTACCGTTCGGCAGCGTCGTAGTCCGCGAACACTTCCGCTGTAATGCCCTTTTCGATGGGGTCGGGGAGGCGGTCGCTGGCCAGGGCCATGATGTCGTCTTTCGTGGCTCCTGCCGCTATGAAGTCGTCCACGCCCTTGATGGGTTTGCCGTTGAACTCGGTGGGTGGGATGAAGTAGCGGACCGCGCGGGCTTTGCGGACGGTGACAAGCCACTTGCGTAGGCGTTCGGCGGCCTTGCGAACGTTGGCGTTGTAGACGACGTCGGCGTCGAAGACGATGCCGATGGCCCTGCCTTCTAGCTGGACTTCGTCCCATGCGGCTAGGCGTAGGCCTTTGCTGAGCCAGTTGTAGACGCCGGCTAGGGACACGTTGGTGATGCCTAGTGAGGTGAGTGCGTCGCCTTTCTTGATGCCTTCTCCGATGAACAGGGGTATCGCGGCGTCTCGGATCTCCGGGACTTCGGCTGTACTGAGTCGTGTCCAGCGGGGGTGTACGTCCAGTACGGATGCGGTTCCGCGTTGACTGGCGTATTTCATGGGTTTGCCGTCGGCGTTGACGCGGGGGGTGCGGGGTTTGAACTGGTATCCGCGCACTTGCCCCTCTGGTCCCCATAGGGGGATGAGGAGTCCGGGGAAGGCGCCTTCGCCCGCGAGGGCCCATTCGGGGATGCCGAGTTTCTTCAGGTGTTCGATGTTGCTGTGGTCGTTGCGTTCGATGACGACGGTGGCGTAGCCGCGCTCGGCGGCCACCTTCCGGTCGACGGCGGATTCTGTCGTCAGTTCGGCAAGGTGTGCCTCTCCCAGTCCTGCGGGGTAGGGCTGGTATGGCAGTTGGGACACGTGGGACATGTATTCTCCCGTTCGTAGGTGAGTCTCTGGCCGTGGGAAGCCGGACTTGTGTGGCACGCGTGGCACGCGTGGCACGCGTATCGCCCGGTTCGTTTCGTGCCGGGTGGGCAGAACCCTAGCACGGTGGGTCTTGGTGACCTCCGGGCTAGGGTTTGTCCGTTTCTGCTGATGACGCCACCCCGTACCCCTATACAGAACACCGGTGTTGTCTGTAGGGTGAGCCACATGAACCACGCCAAGAGCAACGGCCACGACCCTGCCGACACCGCCACGGATGACGAGATGGCTAGCTACATGAAGCTTCTCGATCAGTCGATCAATATCCTTCTCGGCGCCTACCATGACCTCTTCCGGAATCCAGAGTTCCGGGACTTCTCCGGCGACGACCTGACGGTGGCGTTGGTCGGTCCCATTGCCGAACTGGAAAAACAGCACCCGGGACTTATGCCGCTTCTCGCCGCGCGCATGGTTCACCAGCTGGCGCACGGAGGCGCGTCATGAAACCCCTCCGTCCGCCGGTAGAAGTCCTGCTTTCCGCATACGTCCACGGCAAGACGCATCGTCGCATTAAGGTGGTGTCCCGCGACTTCTGGGAGGAGATGACCCCTCGGGAGCGTCGGGAGCACCTGGACGGCTTTGCCGAGGAGTACTCGCACGGCGAGTACGTCTACGAATGGTCCATCGAGAATCCGGCTGACCGCGCGTCGGTCGCGCAGGAGGAGCCCCCCGAGGTTCGTCCGGTGCGTGTCCATCTCCGGGTGTCGCTCTGGGGCAACAGCTATCGGAGCACCATCGAGGTCCCTCGCGGTAAGTGGGAGTCGATGACCCCGCGAGAGCGCCACGACTATCTCTGGCGCAGGACCGAGGAGTGTTCCCGCGAGTACATCAATTACGAGTGGTCTATCAGCGACCCTGACGATCGTGCGTCGGTCTTGGAGCAGGGGGATCCGTCATGACTCGCTCACCGGAAGGAGCCGTGACCTCCTACGACGAATGGCGCGTGGTCGGGACGTTCGCCAGCGCGTTCAACGGCAACGAAGGGTACGAGTTCACCTGGTCCACCGCCCGTAACCCGCATCTCGGTGATCCTGAGCGGGGGGCGCGCGACTTCATCGAGAGTCTGCGCGACGTCGACAGGTGGGCGGACGGACCGCACTTGCTCCGACGCACCGTGACGGTCACTGAGTGGACCCAACTGGAAACCTCACAAGAGAAGGCGACCAAAGATGAGTGACGGCCTGGCGCGTGACGCCAACGGAGACCCGATCTACCTCAGTGAAGCGGTGATCGCGCAGGCGTACGAAGAGTTGCACCGGGAGAACGCCGTAAGTGTCGACCCGTCGGCGATGCATCGCCTCCTCATCGGTGCGATGCGTGCAATTGCCGAGGAGTACCGAATGGTCCCTCGGTGTCCGGCAAGGCTTGGTACGGAGATCCGTTGCACCGCTGACAAGTCAGACGCGCACGAGATCCACCAGATTCACAAGGCCCGCATCAGTGGCCCGCCGGTTCAGTACGTGTCATGGCGAGTGGCCGATGACGATGAGGACGAGGAGTAAAGACCATGAGTAGCGACGAAATCAAACTGACCAGTTCCGTGATCAATGATTTCCTGGACGCGTTGGGTGTCCCCCCGGGCGGTGAGGGGGGTGGCTTTCGGGTCAAGCGCGAAGACCTGGCCGGTGCTCTGACCCTGCTACTTGACAAGATCAACGACGACTACGTCATTGCCGAACGCTGCCCGGACAGGATTGCGCCTTCGCTGCGTTGCGACCGTACGGCGACCCCGGCCCACCGCCAGCATGGTGCCCGCACGCTGAACAGTGGTGGCCGTTGGGTCACGTGGGAGGACGCTCCGCTGTCGAGCCTCAATGACGTCATGAGGGCCCCGCGCCTGTTCCCGAACGACTACGTCAGCGCACCCCGCGCCAGCAACGCCAGCACTCCGCCGGAGTACGCGTCATGAAGCCTTCCACGTACTCGCATCTTCTTTCGCTCATGGCCACCGTGAATCTGGTTTTGATGACGCGTATGGCGGTCGAGGCGGCGAAGCCGGGGGTTCAGCTCGGCCCGACCCTGTTGTCCGGCTTGTTCGCTGGTCTCGCAGTGTTCCTCATCATCACGGCGGCAAGGATGGGGGAGCGTCGATGACCGCCCGTAAGCCGAACCCCATGTCACGGCAGGAGGCTCTGGCCTTGGCTCGCGCGCAGCGTACGCAGAACCGGTTGGACCGGTATGCGGAGCAGTTGCGGGAGCATGGGTACACCGTGGTTGCTCCGGCTCGGTGTGAGTCGCGGTCTGCGCAGCATCGCCAGGGGTGTCCGCATGCCCAGTGAGCACGGGCCGGTTCCGATTCCGGAGCGGGTGTGGGAGCCGAAGACTCGTGCACCTGTGGAGGTTCCTCCTCCGCGGGTGCCGGGACGGTTGGCGACGATCAACGAGGTTTCCCGGGGTGCGCAGATGTTCGAGGAGTTCCTGCACCTCAAGGGGTTCATCACCCGCATCGTCTATGCCGAGGGCCATCGTGTGACGGCGACGAAGGTGTCCGAGGAGCAGATGCCGAACGTTTCGGTGCGTGGCTACCGTCCGCACCGGGACGGGCGTCAAGAGCGGGTTGTTGGCCTGTGGTTCTGCATTGATGGCAAGTGGAAGAGCGAAGGGGCGTGGCACTGGTTCGAGGGGGTTCGTTTCCCCCGCAACATTGGCATCACCAAGGTCAAGGAGATCTTGAATGCCGTCCCGTCCCGTTGACCTCGTGACCCATGGGTTGATGTGGCGAGCGTTCCTCGATCACCTTCGGGTTCCGTGGATGGAGGACGGGTCGAGTCATCTCACGTTGCCGACGCTGGGTGTCTTCATGGACATCGACCCGACCGAGATGACCCCCGATCGTCGACAGTTCCAACGGGATTTCGGTGCGTGGACCGATGCCGCCGGGATGGGGTTGTGGTCGTTTCCTGGGCCGTTGTGGCGTTCCGTGGCGCATGAGCCGGAGGGTAGGGGGTTGCGAGGTTGGTGTGCGGTGCGTGCTGCGCGCCAGTTCCCTGGCCGTCCCCTTCGGTGTCGCCTCGATCGGGGGACCCTGGTGCTGTGTGGGCCGGGGGAAACGTATGACGCCCTTGCGGCAGCTATCCGGAAAGTGGGGTCCCTGTGATCGCCGTGACGTGGGCGGAGGTTGAGCCCGGTGACGTCGTGTGGATCAAGGGCCAGAAACACATCGTGACCAGGATGGCTCCCGTCGACACCGCGGCGGGCACCCGCAAGTTCCTGCTGCAGGGGTTTGACAAGGCTTTCGAGCGTCCGGCCGACGAGTTGGTTCAGGTCCGCGATCCGGCGCAACGGGCCATCGACTTGTTCATGACGACGTTCCCGGGGTCCACGGTCGTCGACCGGTCGTGACCTCTTCCTCCACCTACACACGCTGTGTATGGTGTACACGAGTCAGTGAGAGACACAGGAGGTGTACCCATCATGAAACTACGCGACTACCAACACGAGACCATCAACGCCATTCAACAGGCGTGGGATCAGTGCATCGAGCGTCCCGCCGTCGTCCTGCCCACAGGCATGGGCAAGACGGTGATCTTCGCCCACCTGGCTGTGCGGTCCGTTGCGTGCGGCCGTCGGGTCCTTATCCTGGTCCACCGCGATGAGCTGGTGAGTCAGACCATGGAAAAGCTGCACGAGGTCGCCCCAGATGCCCATATCGGCGTGGTCAAGGGTGCGCGCAACGAGTGGGGCGCCGACTATGTCATTGCCTCAGTGCAAACGTTGGGCAGACCTAACCGCCTGACCCAAATACCCCGCGAGGCGTTTTACACGATCATCGTTGACGAGTGTCACGCCGCGGCGGCTGACTCCTATATCCGGATCATGCACTGGTTCGGTGCGCACCTGGCGCCGGAGGTGGTTCGCCGAGCGTACGCACCGGCCACGGCTCCCGAGGTTCGCCCGCCGTCCCTGGATACCGACCCGACCCGGTTCGTGGGGTTCACCGCGACCATGAGTCGGGGCGACTCCCGGGGTCTGGGCCACGTGTGGGAAGAAGTGGTGTACCAGAAGGATGTCCTGTTTGGTGTCCGCAACGGCTTCCTCACGGATGTGCGCGGGCGGGCCATCACGGTTGACGGTCTTGACCTGACACAGGTGGTTCGTAAATCGGGCGACTTCGCCGACGCGTCACCGGGTGAGGCGTT
>Ga0196958_10000488_pt1 | contig 12906 bp, 13 predicted proteins | sample S1v_10metaG_FD_148654 | JGI IMG/M metagenome (GOLD analysis project Ga0196958, IMG submission 148654) | Soil microbial communities from Anza Borrego desert, Southern California, United States - S1+v_10 | ecosystem: Environmental > Terrestrial > Soil > Desert | place: USA: California | collected...
TGCGAGGCGGTCAGTTTCGGCCGAGCTGTGAGGGCCGGCGCAGCGGACCCCAGTCCGCGTCGTGCCGCGCATGTTCGCGCAACAGGCCGTGAGCCTCGTCGAGGACCGCGGTGGAGATTTGCCCCACGGGTTCGGGGTCGGTCAGCAACGGCTCGTTGTCCGGCCCCGAGCCGACCACCCGGCCCCCCAGCACCCAAGGTTTGGTGTCCCGGCGCCGGTCGTGCCTGAGGTGGCAGTAGTCGTAAAGCCGCCGGGCCAACCAGAGTTCGAGCGACTGGCCCCGCCACCAGGGTTCGGGGTCGAGGGAGTTCACCGAAAGTCCCGGCAGTTCCATGCCGGTGAGTTCGTCCCGGCTCGTACCGGGGCGATGTTCGGGAGACGGGGCCCAGCGGACGTACAGGCCTTTGCGTCGCCGGACCAGCGCGGCGAGTTCCGCCAAGGACTCCAACTGTTGCATCGAGCGCTCCTGTGGGAAAGATGGACACGATGACCGGCGCGCCGGCGCTCCTGCTCCGCCGGGGCTGCCCACGCCGGTCCACCTCACGGCCGGCGGACGTACAACCTCGCTACGCCGGCCGTTGCGTTCCAGTTACCCACTTACGAAAGAGCTACACCGTTTTCACCAGCGATCGTTCCACGGCCTGTGCCATTTCCCGCGAGCGCCGGCTTCGCTTCCGATCGGTCAGGCGCATCCACGCTAGCAGCGACTTCGCGGAAAGACTCCTCTTAGACCTGATCACGGGGAACCGTCCGATGCCAGTTGCGGGAGAACGTCCTTCGCTCCCCTTCGTAGGCGTCGAGCTGTGCGTCGATCACGAACTCGGTGGGAGTGCAGGACACCCGGGTGCGGGTCTCGGACCGGGCTTCCCAGTCGCCGCGGGCGAACGTCATCGACCAGGACGTTTCCGCCACCGGGGAACAGAAGTCGTCGGCCAGCCACGAATAACGCTCGAACACGTTCCTGGTGACGTCGAGATCGATGTCTTCGAAGCGGACCTTGCCCTCGTTCTTCACGATGTCGAGCGTGGACCGGTAGTCGATCAGGTCACGGGAAACGGTCCAGCGCTGTTCGCCGGGTTCGACCTGGGTCGCGGGCAGCGGCTCCGTGCCTTCCGGTTCGCCGAACGGCCGCGCCGGGACCTCGTCCGCTTCCGCCATCGGCCGCACCGGCAGCGTGAGGGTGCTCTGTCCGGTGTGGACGGTCACCATCGCCGGTTCCGGCGGCGGCCACGCCAGCGGCCAGTACGACGACGAGAGGGACAACCGGATCCGATGCCCGGCGGGGAAGGCCTGCGCGACGGCGTTGAGCTCGACGCGCACCCGGTACCGCTTGCCCGGTTCCAGCGGCTCCGGGTTCTCGTGCCCGTCCCGGTGGGTCAGGTTCAGCAGCCCGTAGGTCACGCGCGTGGCCCTGCCGTCCGGTGAGACGTCGGACAGCCGGACGGCGACCTGCGCGACCGGTTTGTCCGCCGAGACCTCCAGCTCCACCACCGGTGAACCGAGGATCTCACACGGCTCGGTGAGTTCGTCGGTGTCGAAGACGAGCGAGCCGCCGTCCTCTTCCCGCTGGTCGTATGGCAGGTCGGGCGGAGCACTGTAAGAAGCCCACTTGCCGGCGAACTGACCGACCGAAAGCGGCGACTCCACCGACAGGTTCTCCTCCGGGACCTCCTCGCCCGGGCGGGCGATCCGGTGCCGGGCGAGCCGGTGCTCGGACGGGTGCACGTGCGGCGAAGGCCAGGACGGCTCCCCCACCCAGCGGCCGGGGCGGTCCTCGTACGAGGTCGACGGCGGCACGCTGTCCTGCATCCAGGTCTGGAGCATCGGCCCGTCCATGACGCCGTTCTCGACGTCCTTGAGCCAGTGATCCCACCAGCGGACCAGCTCCTGGAGGTAGCCGATGGCGGGCCCTGGCCTGCCGAGATGCGGATACTTGTGCGACCACGGCCCGATCAGGCCGCGCCGCGGCACGTCGAGATTGGCCAGCAGCCGGGAGACCGCGTTCGAGTACCCGTCCGCCCAGCCGCTGGAGGCGAGGACGGGCACCTGGACGTCGCTGTAGTTCTCGCAGACCGACGCGTGCCGCCAATAGTCGTCCCGGCGCTGGTGGCTCAGCCATTCGCCGACCCAGAGGCCGCAGTTCTCCAGGCGTTCCCGCCACAGGTCCCGCCACCGCTCGCCCGCCAGCGCGGGATCGGGCGGCAACGTCGCGTAGGCGAACATCGTGGAGGCCTCGGCGACGTTGTCCGAAAGCAGGCAGCCGCCCATGTAGTGCATGTCGTCGGAGTACCGGTCGTCGGTGAACGACGAGATCGCGATCGCGGTCAGGCTCGGCGGTTTGCGCGCCGCCACCTGCAGGGCGGCGAACCCGCCCCAGGAGATCCCCATCATCCCCGTCCGGCCCGAGCACCAGGGCTGCGCGGCGATCCACTCCAGGACGTCCTCGGCGTCGAGTTGCTCCCGTTCGAGGTATTCGTCGGCGAGCACGCCCTCCGACTCCCCCGAACCGCGGATGTCCACGCGGACACAGGCGTAGCCGTGCCCCGCGAGGTACGGATGGTGCACGGAGTCCCGCACGGAGGTCAGGTCACGGTGCCGGTACGGGATGTACTCCAGGATGGCCGGGACCGGTTCGCCGTCCGAAGCGATCGGCCGCCAGATCCGCGCCGACAGCCGGACGCCGTCGGAGACCGGGATCCAGACGTGGTCCTCCTCCGTGATCTCGTACGGCAGCGAGGCCACCGCCCGCATGGGCTATCCCTCCTCGAAGTCGAACCGCAGCGCTTCGGTGCACCGGCGGTACTTGCTCTCCATTTCCCGTTCGGTCTGCGCCGCGACGAAGACATGCGCGAGTTCGTAGCTGTAGCTGTCCTGTTCGGGCAGTTCCGAGAGCCGGATCCCCTTCTCGGCCACCAGTTCGATCTTCACCCCGGGGATCTCGGCCTCCAGGTCCGCGATCTCGCCGCGGGTGGGCACCCTGGTGACCAGCGCGTCACGGAAGCGGCGGTGGTACCACTTGCCCGCGATCCGGTAGTCCCCCTGGTTCCGGCGCCGTCCGGGATCCTGGCCGAGGCCCAGCTCGACCATGATCTGGTGGTTGGCCACCCCGTCGACGTACTCGAACAGTTCCGCGTGGGACTGCGAGTGCCGCGGGTTGATCTCCAGCAGACAGGCCTGACCGGATTCGGGGTGACAGAAGAACTCGATGCTGAACGTGGCGTTGTCGAAGCCGATCTGCTCCATCACCCGGACGGAGATCTCCTTCATCCGCTCGACGGCGTCCTCGGGCAGCTGCGAGGGGTACTGATGCCGCAGGAAAGAAGCGGTGTCGGGGTAGTTGATCGAGTCCAGGACACCGTAGACCGTGACCTGTCCTTTGTAGACATAGCCTTCGGCCGCCGCCTGCACACCGCTGAGTTCGCCCTCCGCCAGGCATGCCGCTCCGCCGACTTCGGCCACCTCCGCGGGGAGGTCCACCATGCCGAGGATGCGGTCGAAGGGCCGGCCGACCCTGTCGACACCCGCACGGATCTCGGCGACGGCCTTGTCGAATTCGGCTTCGTCGGTCACGTGGAAGGCGAGCTCCGAGGAGAACGACTTCACCGGTTTGAGCCACATGGGGTAGTCGACACCCTCGGGCGGGTGAGGGGCGTCCTTCTCCAGGTCGACGATGCCGAACGACGGCACCTCGTCGATCACCTTCGCCTGTTCGATGCGGCTCCAATACTTGTCTTCGCACTTGAGCACCGCCTTCAGCGCATTACCGGGAAGGCCGTACTTCTCGCACAGCATGGCCACCATCGTCGAAGACGGGAAGTCCCAATAGCTGACGATCGCGTCGATGGACCCGTCGAAAGCGTCCAACTGCGACTGCGCCTTCGTCATGAGGTCGTCGATCGGGATATCACCGTGCTGGAGCTCTTCCGGCGACAGCAAGCCATGGAAGCGATACCGATCGGCGCCGGGAATCCGTCTCAGCACCTCCTCGTTGCCGTCGTCGAGACCGATGACAAAAACGTTCTTTTCCTCTAGGGGACTGGAGGATGTGGTCATGGGGCAGTGCTACCCGCTCCGACGTTCCGGAAAACCCTGGTTTGCCCGCGTCGTCACGCGGGAATCCGGGCGCCATGACGGAGTTGCCCGGAACGCGTTCACTGTGGCTCGACACCGCTCCCGCTCCCGACCGCACCGGGACGCCGCTGCCCGCCGAGGTCGAGGTCGCCGTGCTCGGGGGCGGGATCGCGGGGCTCACCACCGCCTATGAGCTGGCGAGGGCCGGGCGCTCGGTGCTGGTCCTGGAGGCCGACCGCCTCGCGGCGGGGGTGTCCGGCCACACCACGGCGAAGGTCAGCACCCAGCACGGGCTCAAGTACGCCACGCTGGCCAAGACCAAGGGCGCGGAGGCCGCCGCGACCTACGCCCACACACAGGCGGCCGCGCTGGACTGGATCGCCGCCGCCACCGCCGAACTCGGCATCGACTGCGGATTCACCCGCGCCGACAGTTTCGTCTACACGACCCATCCCGGAACGGTCGCAAGCCTGGAGCGCGAGGCGGAAGCCGCGGCCGAAGCCGGACTCCCCGCTTCCTACGTCACCGATGTCGATCTCGACGTGCCCGCCCTCGGCGCGGTGAAGTTCGCGGCACAGGCGCACTTCCACCCGCGCCGGTGGCTGCTCGCCCTCGCCGACGAGATCGAACGCGCGGGCGGGACCATCGTCGAAGGCGTTCGCGCGGAAGGCGTCGACGAACTCGGGGGCGTGAAGGTGCGCACCAGTTCCGGCGAGGTGAAGGCGAGCGAGGTCGTGGTGACGACCCACTACCCCGTCTTCGACCGCGGCCTGTTCTTCGCCCGGCTCGACCCGATCCGCGACCTCGTGGTCGCCGGGCCGGTCGAAGGCAATCCGCCGGAGGGGATGTACCTGGACGCCGACACGCACCACTCCGTGCGGAGCTACCGCAAAGACGGCGTCCCGTACGCGATCGTGGGCGGCGAGCACTACCGCGTCGGCGACTCCGTCGACGTCGAGAGCCGCTACGAGCGGCTGGCGAGCTGGGCGAGCGAGCACGCGGCCGTGCACCGGGTCACCCACCGGTGGTCGGCTCACGATATGTCCACTTTGGACTCCGTACCCTACGTCGGGCGCTACCATCCGGCGAGCCGTCACCTGTGGGTCGCCACCGGCTTCGGCCAATGGGGAATGACGGGCGGCACCGCGGCCGGGCTGCTGCTCGCGGATCTGCTGACCGGACGCGACAACCCGTCGGCGAGCCTGTACGACCCGAACCGTTTCGACCTCCGGTCCGCGATCTCGACCGTGGAGAACAACGCCACGGTGGCGAAGTTCCTGGTCGGCGACCACCTCAGCGCGTTGCGCAAACCCGCCTCCCTGGACGAACTCGTCCCCGGCGAGGCCAAGGTGACCCGTGACGGTGGAGAACTCGTCGCGGCCTACCGCGACCCGGGCGGTGAACTGCACGCCGTCGGCGCTCACTGCACCCATCTGGGCTGCCTCGTCGCGTTCAACAACGCGGAGAAGACCTGGGACTGCCCCTGCCACGGCTCGCGGTTCGGCCTGGACGGGTCGGTGATCCAAGGGCCGGCCGTGCGGGCGTTGCCGAGAAAGCGGGGGCGGGGATGACCGGCATCGGCGTCGAGGAAGAATTCCTCCTGGTCGACCCCAGGACCGGGGTGAGCTGCCCCCGAGCCGAGGCCGTGCTCGAACGGCACCGAATCTGCTGTCCGCTACCGGACGGCGCGGCGGTCCACCGGGAACTGCGGCCGACGCAGATCGAGGCCGCCACCGGCGTCTGCGAAACCGCCGACGAGCTGTACGAACACCTGACCGCCGGGCGCCGCTCGCTGGCCGAAGCGGCGGCAGGCGAGGACTGCGCCATCATCGCCTCCGGCACTCCCCTGCGCCCCTCGCCCGACCGCGGCTACGGCTCCGACGACCGGTTCGGCAAGGTCGACGCGCTGTACGCCGGTGTGGTCAAGGCGTACGAGGCTTGCGGTTGCCACGTGCACGTCGGCGTGCCGGACCGTGAGACCGCGGTCGCCGTCGTGAACCACCTGGGCGAATGGCTGCCCACGCTGCTGGCGTTGTCGGGCAACTCGCCGTTCGAAGGCGGCCGCGACACCGGGTACGAGAGCTGGCGGATGGTGGAGCAGAGCCGTTTCCCCGGCTCCGGCATCGCCCCGTACTTCGCGGACGCCGCGGGATACGAGGAGCAGGTCGGGAAGCTGGTGGACTGCGGGGTCCTGGTGGACGAGAACCAGACCTTCTGGCTCGCGAGGCCGTCCACGCGCTGGCCGACCGTCGAGGTTCGCGTCGCCGACACCGCTTCGACGGTGGACGAGGCCGTCCTCCAGGGACTGCTGACCCGCGCCCTGGTGCGCACCGCACTCGCCGACCTGGACCACGGGACGGAGGCCGCGCCGCTGGATCCGCAGATCGCCGCCGCCGCGGTGTGGTCGGCCGCCCGTCACGGCCTCTCCGGGCCGGCCGTGGACCCGGTGGCCGGAAAGCCGGTTCCGGCCGGTGACCGGGTCGCCGCGCTGCTCACGCATGTCGAGCACGCGCTGGAGGACACCGGCGACCGAAAACTCGTGCGTACTCTCCTCGGCCGCCTGGAGCAGGAAGGCACCGGTGCCGAACGGCAGCGACGGGCCGCCGCCGACGGGGAGGTCGCGGTGTTGCGGATGCTGACCGAAGAGACGGTTCCGCACGGCTAGATCGGGTACTCCCCTGGCATGACGACGATCGACCGTGAGGTGGCCGCGAGGCTGCCCGAGATCCGCGGCCCGCTCTCGGCCGCCGTGGTGGACACCCTGGCAGGCGGACGCCGTGACGACTTCGACCTCGAGGCGGCGACCGACGCCGATCCGTTCGGCGAGGACCTGCAGCTGGCGCTGTACGTCTGCTACGAGCTGCACTACCAAGGCTTCGACGGCGTCGACGCCGAATGGGAATGGGATGCCCGCCTGCTCGGCTTCCGGTCCGTTCTGGAACACGCGTTCCTCGGCGGCCTCCGCGCCGCCGTTCCCGGCGGGGACGACGTCCACGGCCTGCTGGACGACCTGCTGGTCGAGCCGGTCGACGGTGCCGGTGTTTCCCACTTCCTGCGCGACGAGGGCGAATTGTGGCACGTCGAGGAGTACTTCGCGCATCGGTCGATCTACCACCTCAAAGAGGCCGACCCCCACGCCTGGGTGATCCCGCGCCTGCGGGGCAGGGCGAAGGCGGCGCTGGTCGCCGTGGAGTTCGACGAGTTCGGGGGCGGCCGGGCCGACCAGGCGCATTCCCGCCTGTTCGCGGATCTGCTGACCGCGGCGGGCCTGTCCGGCGGCTATCTCGCCTACCTCGACCACGTCCCCGCCCAGATGCTCGCGACGGTGAACATGATGTCGCTGTTCGGTCTGCACCGGAGTCTGCGTGGCGCGCTCGTCGGGCACTTCGCCGCCGCCGAGATCACCACCGCGCCCGCTGCCCGGCGGATGGACCAGGCGCTGGAGCGCCTCGGCGCGCCCGGCGAATGCCGGTACTTCTACACCGAGCACATCGAGGCCGACGCGGTGCACGAACAAGTCCTGCGGCACGACGTCATCGGGGATCTGCTCGACCGGGAACCGGAACTGGCGGCGGACATCGCGCTGGGCATCCAGGCCACCGACCTGCTGGAGAACCGGCTGACCGAGCACCTGCTCGGCGCTTGGTCAGCCGGGAAGACCTCACTCCTCAGGCCGCTGCACCCCTTGCCGTGAGCGGCGGCGGTGGCTGGTGTCACAGAACGGGTAGCGCTTGCTGCGGCGGCAGGCGCAGAGCGCGACCAGGAAGCGATCCGAGGTCACCGTCTCGCCATCGTCCATGACGATCTCGACCGGCCCCTCCACCAGGAGGGGCCCGCCGGGGTCGAGCCGGACCCGGGTCCTACGGGCGGTCGGCACGGATCACCACCAGTTCTTCGTGTCGCTGCTCGGCGACGATCAGGCCCGCCGCTTCGAGGAAGGCCGCCCGTTGCCGCATCACCGGCCCGAACGGGATCGACCGGGTGGCGACCACCGCCGGTGTCAATCCCGCCGCCCGTAGCTGCTCCAGCGACTTGTCCGGTCCCGCGACCGCGGAGTGGACCATCAGCAGGTATCCGCCGGGGGCCACCAGCGACGGCGCCTGAGCACAGACCTGGTCGAGCACGATCCGGCCGTCCGGCCCGGCGTCCCACGCCCGCGCGGGCCCGACCGCCGGCACCGGGGACGGCACATAGGGCGGATTCGTCAGCACGACGTCGAACGGGCCACCGCGGGCCGCTTCGGCCAGGCCACCGCGCAGGGGCCGGACCGGAAGGCGGCGCAGCCGCGAATTGACCCAGACCGCGGCCAGCGCCCGCCGGGAGATGTCGACGGCGGTCACGGACCCCGCGCCGTGCGCCGCGGCCGTCACCGCGAGCGCCCCGGTGCCGGTGCAAAGGTCGAGAACGCTCGCTCCGGTGGGCATCCCGGACGCGCTCAACGCGTTCGCCAATAGCCAGGTGTCGTCTTGCGGGCGGTAAACGCCCGGTGGTCGCAGCAGCCACGGCCGCGTTCGGACAAGTGGAATCGCTGCACTGGAGATCGCGGTCATGTCCCCTCCGGTTCACCATCGTTGCCCAGGACTACCCCGATCGTGTGGTGCCAAACGTCCACAAAGGTCTGGCGCGCCGGTGACACTCGGGGCACGCTCGTTGGGCCTGGCCCTGGTTGAAACGGCGCGAAACGGGTAGCCGCAAGGAAAGCGATCGAAGGAGAAACGCCATGGACGGTCAGCACAAACCCGGCGGCGAAGACAAGCAGGACGAAGAAGACCGCGAAGAGGTCCGAGGAGAGCAAGGCACGTCGTCCGGTGACCCCCACGACGACACCGACCCGCAATCGGGCTGACCAACCGGGTGAAATCGCCTCCGGCTTCCACCGGCCGGGGGCGTTTCACGACGTCTTCTCGGGGTATCCCACGGACTGGCGCGAAATGGAGGCGTTCCCGATGAACCGACGTACGGCAGGCTCCCCGCTGCGAGCGGTGGTCCTGGTCATCGCACTGGTCCACCTGGTACTGGGTGTGCTCGGCTTCTTCTTCCTTCCCGAGGCGAACCAGGCCGGCGAGAACACCTTGTGGATTTTCAGCGCGACCGGAATGCTCAATGTCATCCGCGCCGTGCTCGGTGTCCTCGGTTTGGCAGCGGTGCTCAGGCCCTCCACGATGTTGGCCTATAGCTGGCTGGCTTTCGTGGCATTCACTGGTTTGACCGCATTCGGCATTCTCTCGGCGGGTACCGACCTGTCCGGTGACGCGGTCAATGTCGGCTGGGCCGACAACATCCTTCACGCCCTGACCGCGCTCGCGGCGCTCGGAGTCGGTATCGCGGCCACCCGATCTTCCGGCCGCAAGCAAAGTAAGACCGCGGAGAACGTTTAGCCCGCCCGCTACGGGCAACTTGCGGGTATGACGAAAGCGGCCCCGCTCCGGATCCTTCTGTGGCACGTCCACGGTTCCTGGACCGAATCCTTCGTGCGCGGTGGCCATCGCTGCTACCTCCCGCTACTCGCCGAAGGCGGGCCGTGGGGACGGGGGCTCAGCGGCCGTGAGTGGTCTTGCGCCGAAGAGGTGCCGGTCGACGAACTGAAGGATCTCGACATCGACGTCGTGGTCCTTCAGCGGCCTGAGGAGGTCCAGTTGGCCGCGCGATGGCTGCGTCGCCGCCCCGGCAAGGAAGTACCAGCCGTCTACGTCGAACACAACACGCCTCGGGAGCACGCGGCCACCACCCGGCATCCGCTCGCCGACCGTGACGACATCCGGCTGGTCCACGTGACCCACTTCAACGACCTGATGTGGGACTCCGGCCTCGCCCCCACGTTGGTCATCCCGCACGGGATCCCCGATCCGGGTGAACGGTACACCGGGGAGCTGCCCCACGGCGTGGCGCTGATCAACGAACCGGCGCGGCGAGGGCGGATCACCGGAAGCGATCTCCTGACCACCTTCGCGGACATCGCGCCGGTCGACCTGTACGGGATCGGCAGCGAGGACTTCGACGGCCGTCATCCCGCGCTGCGTCCCGGTGGCGACCTGCGCACCCGGGAACTGCACGCCGAGGTCGCCCGGCGGCGCGTCTACCTGCACACCGCGCGATGGACGTCGCTGGGCCTGTCGTTGCTCGAGGCGATGCACCTCGGCATGCCGATCGTCGCACTGGCGACCACCGAAGCGGTACTCGCGATCCCGGCCGATGCCGGTGCGGTTTCGACGGACGTCGAAGCACTGGCGAAGGTCTACCGCGAGCTGATCCACGAACCCGATTTCGCCGTGCTGGCGGGAAAATCCGCGCGCGAGTTCGCCTTGAGCCATTACGGGCTCGACGCGTTCCTGGAGCGCTGGGACGCCCTGCTGGCAGAGGTGACCGCTTGACTTCGCCGACCGCGGCGGGAAGGAGTCCTATGAGGATCGCGATGGTTTCCGAGCACGCCAGCCCTCTCGCCGCCCTCGGCGGAGCCGACGCGGGCGGCCAGAACGTCCACGTGGCCGAGCTCTCCGCCGCGTTGAGCAGACAGGGACACGACGTCACCGTCTACACGCGCCGTGAGAACCGGCGTGTCCCGGCGACGGTCGAAACGCCCGACGGCTACCGCGTCGTCCACGTCGCGGCGGGGCCCGCGCGGAAACTGCCGAAGGACGAACTGCTGCCGCATATGGGCGAGTTCGGCCGCGTGTTGCGTTCTCGCTGGACCAAGGACCGGCCGGACGTCGTCCACGCGCATTTCTGGATGTCCGGCCTGGCTTCGGTCCTCGCGGCGAAGGATCTGGGCATCCCGGTGACCCAGACCTTTCACGCGCTGGGCGTGGTGAAACAGCGCTATCAGGGCAAAAACGACACGAGCCCGCCCGAGCGGATCCGGCTCGAACGCATGATCGCCAAACAGGTCGACCGGGTGATCGCGACGTGCTCGGACGAGGTGTTCGAACTCGTGCGGATGGGCCTGCCGCGCTCACGTGCCTCCGTCGTCCCTTGTGGAGTCGACCCGGCCAAGTTCACCCCGGACGGTGAGCGTGCTCCCCGCACGGCCGCGCACCGGATCGTGACTGTCGGCAGACTGGTGCCGCGTAAGGGTTTCGACCTCGCCATCGCCGCGCTGGCCTCGCTACCGGACACGGAACTGGTCATCGCGGGCGGTCCGGATTCGGGCCCGCTCACCGAGGCTCCGGAGGTACGGCGGTTGCTCGCGATCGCCGACCGGTTGGGCGTCACCGACCGTGTACGCCTGCCGGGACTGGTGTCGCGGGAGCAGATGCCCGCGCTCCTGCGCTCCGCCGACGTGGTGGTCTGCACGCCTTGGTACGAACCGTTCGGCATCGTGCCGCTGGAAGCGATGGCGTGCGGAGCGCCGGTCGTGGCGACCGCGGTCGGCGGGCTGACCGACACCGTCGTCGACGGTGTCACGGGACTGCTGGTCCCGCCGCGAAATCCGAAGGAACTGGCGGTAGCGCTGAGGCGGCTCCTCAGTGACCCCTCGGCGTGTGAATCATTCGGGATCGCCGGGGCCGACAGAGTGCGAGCGCGGTACTCGTGGGATCGGGTGGCAGCGGACACCTTGCGCGCCTACGGCCACGTTCTGACCGAGGACACGAAAGTGGCGACAGCCGCCTCGCCTTCCTGACGTTCACGTCGGGCGATAGGCCGTGAAGGCCTCCTTGAGGGACTCTGGGTCCCTCAAGGAGGCCTTCACTTCGTCGGCACTCGCGTGTCTGGAGGCGTGACTCGCGTGATTGGAGGCGTGACTCGCGTGTCTGGAGCCGTAACTCGTGAGTTACGGCTCCAGACACGCGAATGACACCTACTTGCTCACCCGACGTAGCGCCGGGCTACCGAGTTCCGCTGCGACTCCTCCAGCAGTACCAGGCCGCGTTCGACGCCCGCCGGGACCACCTCGCGTTCGCGCCACACCCACGGGATCCCCCGCACCGCTTCGGCCACCGCCGCGACCGTCGCCCGGTCGAAGGGCGCCGAACGCAGCACCGCGATCATCCGGCGCAGGACGCTGCTGGGCGGACGTCGCAGCCACAACGTCCACAGGGTGTTCCGGATGCCGAGCTGGCGGCGCCGCCGCGGGTCCCGGACGGTCGACGGGGCATGGTGGATCACCATCTCCTCGTCCCAGCACATCCACCAGCCCTTGGCCGCGAGGTCGAGGGCGAACAACTCCTCCTCTCCCCCGAGCCACATCCGCTCGGAGAAGCCGCCGACGTCGTGGAACGCGCGGACCCGGACGGCCGACAGGCCCGCCATCACGCCCAGCAGGGCCGGACCGGGCAGCCAGTCCGGGCCGGGGACCGGGGAATACCGCAGTTCGGGAGTGAGCGGGTCCTCGGTCAGCGCCGGCTCCACCAGGCACCGTCCGGTCACCACCCCCAGCCCGGGGTGGGCGTCGAGCTGGTCGGCGGCGCGCCGCAGAGAGCCCGGCTGCCATCGGGTGTCGTCGTCACAGAAAGCGACATAGGGAGTATTCACCTCCCGGACGGCCAGATTGCGCGCGACGGCGCCCAGGTTCCGCGGCGACCGGATCACCCGGATCGCGGGAAACCGTTCTTCGACGGCGTCCGCGGTGCCATCGGCGGAAGCGTTGTCCACCAGCACGATCGGCGCCGCGTCGGGCAGTGTCGTCATCGAGGCGAGCGTCTCCAGCAGCTGCGCGCGCCGGTTGTACGTGATCACCACGACCGTGATCCGGTCTTGCACTTCACCCTCCATGTGCGTGTTCCAGGACACGGATCCGGCGCTCCACCGAGGCGGGCAGCCGCTGTCTGTCGGCGAGCGCCCGAGGCAATCGCCGGAAGACGCCGGCGATCGCACCGAGTACGTGGGGTTCCCGCGGGA